>Ga0335069_10007253_pt1 | contig 16028 bp, 8 predicted proteins | sample Lox_Sample_11_FD_206714 | JGI IMG/M metagenome (GOLD analysis project Ga0335069, IMG submission 206714) | Soil microbial communities from Loxahatchee National Wildlife Refuge, Florida, United States - Lox_Sample_1.1 | ecosystem: Environmental > Terrestrial > Soil > Wetlands | place: USA: Florida... | reverse complement strand
GCGCCGCCGCCTGGGTCGTCGGCGCCTTCGCGTTTCTCACGGTCTACTTCACGGGCGCGTTTCCGCCGTTTGCGAACGGCAACGAGCTGTCGCGCTACGAAATGATCTCGGCGATGGCCGAGGACGGGACCTTCGCGATCGACGGCGCCATCGCGCGCCTGGGCGATCACGAGGACAAGTCGGTCTCGGGCGGCCGCTTCTACTCGAACAAGGCGCCGGGGCTCGCGTTCGCGGCATACCCGGTGTACCGGCTGCTCCGCCCCGTGCTGCCGCGGCCGGGGCCCGGGACCGCGAGCCCGATCTTCGTCCTGACGCGTCTCCTGACCGTCTCGCTCGCCTGCCTGCTCGCGCTGCGGCGCTTCGCGGCCCGGCTCGCGGAGATCGCGCCCCCGGCCGCCGTGGCGCTCGTGACGCTCGCGGTCGCGCTCGGCACGCCGTTTCTCTTCTACGCCCGCTCGTTCTTCAGCCACGCGTGGACGGCGGCGCTGCTGTTTCTCGCGTGGGACCGGCTGCGGCGCGGCGAGGAGGCGAACGGTTCGACGCGCGGCGCCCGCGCCGCGGCGCTGGCCGGGCTTCTCGCGGCGTGGGCGGCGATCTCGGAGTACACCGTCGCGCCGCTGGCGGCGGCGCTCGCCCTGCGCGCCGCCTCGGGCCGGTCGCCGCGGCGCTTCGTCGCCTTCGCCGTCGCCGCCGCCGTCCCGCTCGCCCTGCTCGGCTGGTACGACCGCGTCTGCTTCGGTTCGCCCTGGACGCTGTCGTCGGCGCGCGAGGCCCTGCCCGAGTACGCGGCGCTCGCCGGCGCCGGCCTCTTCGGGTTCCGCCTGCCGAGCCCGAAGATCGCGCTCGCGTATTGCGTCGATCCGGCGCGGGGCGTTCTCCTGTTCAGCCCGTTTCTCCTCTGGTCGGTCGTGGGGGCCGCGCGCTGGTGGAGGACGGGCCGCAGCCGCGGCGACTGGTGGATGGTCGTCGCCGGGCTCGGAGTCTTTTTCGTCCTTCTGTGCGGGTATCCGAACTGGCACGGCGGCTGGAGTCTCGGCAGCCGCTACCTGCTGCCGGGCGTTTTCTTCGCCGCGCTGCCGCTCGCCTGGGCTCTCGACGGCCCCTCCTCGCGCGGGCTCTTCCTCGCGGCGACGACGCTCTCGGTCGGCACGCACGTCCTGCTGACCGCGTCGTGGCCGCACTTTCCGATCGAGATGACGTGGCCGGCGGCGACCGGATCGCTCTGGTTTCTCGAGCACGGGTGGGTCGCGCCGAACCTCGCCACGCTCCTCGACTTGCCCGCGTGGCCGTCGCTGCTGCCGCCCGCCGCCGTCGCCGTGTTCGCGCTCGCCGAGGCGACCCGGGCCGCGCTGCCCGTCAGGCCCGCGGCGGCGGTGGCGCTCCTGCTCGGCGCGGCGCCGCTTTCCGCGTTCCTGCTGCGGCCGCCACAGCCGCCGTACCTGGGCCGTCTCTGGCGCGCCGGCGTTCTCGGCGCCTACTCGGGGCGGGACGACGCGCGCACGGAGCTTCGGGCGACCGCGCTCGAGGCCATCACGCCCCGGGAGAAGCGGCAGGCGATCCAGATGTGGCGCTGGCTCGGACCGCGCCAGCGCGAGCCCTAGCGCTGGTCGGCGATCTCGAAGACGCTCCAGCGCGGGATCCACCGGTCGCCCCGGCGGATCGCGCTCTGGGAGTGGAAGAGGAGGCGGATCTTCGAGAGCGGCTCGGCCGCGACGCCCGGAAGCGCCGCGCCGCGGCCCGCGAAGTCGTAGAGCCGCGACTGCATCGTCGCGAAGTAGGCCGGCGTGGGCGCGATCGTCCCGTCGGGACGCGTCACCAGCAGGGGAGGCCGCCCGAGGTACGACGCGTAGTCGTTCAGGCGCGCGGTGAGATCGGTCGCGACCACCCAGCGCGCGCGGTGGCGCCGGGCGATCGCGAGCGCCTCCTCTTCGGTGGGCGCGAGGAAGAAACGGATCGAGTCGAGAAAGCCGTACCCGAAGTTGTTCGCGACGACGGGCTCTTCGGCCTCGTAGAGGATGAGGTGGCCGAGCGACCACGGCGCCATCACCGACGACGCGCCGGAGAGCGCCGCGGGGAACGGCGGCGGACCGAGCAGGCCGGGGTCGTAGGCGTCGACCGCGTGCGGCAGGTCCGCGCGCATCTTCGACAGGGTCGCGAAGAGGTCCGAGCCCGGCAGCGTCACGTTCGCGAGCTCCTGGCGAAGGCCCGGAACCATGGGCGCGGCGAGGGCGACGCCGAGCACCGCGGCGAGGACGGGCCGGCGCGTCCGCGCGGCGACGGCGCGCGCCGTTTCGATCAGGGCCAGCGCCGAAAGCGGCGCCGCGTAGTAGACGTTCAGGCGCTGCGCGAGGGCGAGAAAGAGCGTGACCGCGCCCCAGACGGCGAGCGCCGCGTGCACGCCGGGGCGTTCCCGGCGCCGTGCGCGGAGCGCCCACGCGACGACGACCAACGGCGCGAGGAAGAAGCCGACCGAGAGCTGCTCGAGCGGCAGCGAGACGCCGTCGGCCAGCAGCGGCCGCGTCTCGAAGATGCCCTTGAGCCAGTCCTTCGGGTACGAGACGTAGCCGCCCGCGCCGCCGACCTCCTGCGTCGTGCCGGCGACGTAGCCGACGCCGCGGACGAGGCCGCCGGCGAGCGCCGCGGCGAACGGCAGCGTCGCCGCCGCGGCGGCGGCGCACGCCGCGAGGCCGAAGACGAGGTCGCGGCGCGGGAGCCGCCGGCCGGCCGCGCGGAGCGCGAGATCGAGAGCGGCCGTGCCGCCGAAGAGCGCCGCCAGAAAGAGCGGCTGGAAGAGCCCGAAGGAGACGTACGTCAGGGGCGGCGTGAGCCAGCCGAGCCACGCGAGCGTGGCCGCCGCCGTCAGCGCGGCCGGCAGGCCCAGGATCCAGAGGGCGGCGCGGAGCGTCGCTCCTGCGCCAAGGGCCGTTTCGACGACGAGGGCGAGCGCGAAGATCGCGCCCCAGTAGATCGCGCCCTGCCACGTGAGGACCGCCAGCGCCAGCGCGGCGCCGACGGCGGCTTCGCGCGCGGCGTTGCCCGGCGACTCGGGTTGCTCGCGGCTGCGGACGAAGAGGAGGAGCGCGAGCAGGCCGCAGAACGACTCGGCCGCGTGCTGGTCGGTGTGGGCGTACTGGGTCCAGAGGACGTGGCCCGGGCAGAGCGCCACGAAGAGCGCCGCCGCCGCGCCGGCGGCCGTTCCGTAGAGGCGGCTGCCGAGCAGGCCGGCGAGCGCGATGGATCCCGCGCCGAAGAGGACCGGCACCCACGCCGCGCCCCGCTCGACGGCGCCGGGCGACGCGGCGGCGCCGTGCGCGAGGCGGGCGGGCGCGGCGAGCGCGAGGTCGAAGAGGGGCGGCCAGATCGCCATGCCGCCGTCGGGGAAGTTCATGAGCGGGTCAAAGAGGATGGTCCGCGGAAAGTGCGCCGCGGCGAAGCGGGCGCGTCGGAGGTGGTAGGCCGAGTCCGAGTCGAGCGGTCTCACGCGGCCGCCGGAGTCCGCCGCCTCGCGCGTGTGCAGCCGCAGGCGCGTCCCGAGCAGGATCGCGATCGCGATGCCGGCGACCAGCCATGCCTTGCGCGGATTCACTCCGACGATTATGCCTGCCTCCTGCCTCCGGCCTCCCGAGTCGCGTATCATTCCGTCAAGCCGTGAAGCTGTCCGTCCTGATGCCCGTCTACAACGAGGCCGGCACGATCGATGCGATCCTCGACCTCGTCACCCGCGAGCCGACGGAGAAGGAAGTCCTCGTCGTCGACGACGGCTCGACCGACGGGACGCGGGAAAAGCTCGCGGCCTGGGACGGCCGCCAGGGCGTCCGCGTCCTCCTCCATCCCCGGAACCTCGGCAAGGGCCGCGCGGTGCGCACGGCGATGGACGCCGCGCAGGGCGAGATCCTGATCATCCAGGACGCGGATCTCGAGTACGACCCGGCCGAGTACCCGAGGCTGCTCGCGCCGATCGAGGCCGGACGGGCCGACGTCGTCTTCGGGTCGCGGTTCGTCGGCAGCGTCGAGCACCGCGTCCAGAACTTCTGGCATCAGCAGGGAAACCGCCTCCTGACCCTGATCTCGAACGTCGTCACGGGCCTGAACGTGTCGGACATGGCGACCTGCTACAAGGCGTTCCACCGCCGGGTCGTGCCGTCCCTCGCGCTCGAGTCGCGCGGCTTCGGCATCGACGCCGAGATCACGGCGAAGGTCGCCCGCGGCGGCTTCCGCGTCTTCGAAGTCCCCGTCTCGTATTTCGGCCGGTCGCAGGCGGAGGGCAAGAAGATCCGCCTGAAGGACGGCTTCGCGGCCCTCGGGGCCCTCGTCCGACACTCGTTCGGCGCGGGCCCGAAGCGTTGAGCCGCGGGGCCGCGCTGGCGGCGGCGCTCGGCCTGACGGCGGTCGCGCTCCTGGCCGTCCGCGGCCACACGCGGCGCGACGCGCTCTCGGCCGACGAGCCGATTCACATCCTCTCGGGCTACTTCGAGGTCAGCGGGCGAAACGCGATCGTCAACATCGAGCACCCGCCGCTGATGAAGGCGCTCGCCGGGATCGGCCTCCTGCCGCTCGGCCTGCCGGCGCCCCCGGAGCACGTCCCGCTCGGCGAGCGGTTCACGCCCTACGGCCACGCGTTTCTCTTCGAGAACCGCGTCGGCCCCGACGCGATCGCCGCGGCGGCGCGCGCGCCGTTTCTCGCCGTTTACGCCACGCTGCTGCTGCTCGTCTTCTTCGCCGCCCGCGCGCGCTGGGGCGACGGCCCGGCGCTCTTTGGCCTGGCGCTCTGCGCCCTCGACCCGAACCTCGTCGCTCACGCGGGCGTCGTCCACACCGACCTCGGCGCCTCGCTCGCGTTTCTGGCGGCCGTGCTCGCGTGGGACCGGGCCTGGCGCGCGCCGTCCGTGGCCCGCGTGCTCGGCGCGGGCGCGGTGCTCGGCCTCGCGCTCGTGACCAAGTTCTCGTGCGTCTACCTGGTTCCGATTCTCCTGGTCCAGGCGCTCCTCGGGAGCCGCGGGCAGGACCGTCCCGGCCGCGCGGCGCTGCGGTCGCTCGGAACGTGGGCGGCCGCGCTCGCGGTCGCCGGCGTCGTCGTCTTCGCCGTCTACGCCGCCGTGACAGCGCGGATGGACCGCGGCGAGCAGCGCCAGGTCATCCACGAAATGGTCGCCGGGCGCGGGGCGACGCGGCTCTCGGCCGCGATCGAGCGCCTCGTCGACGTGTCGCCGCCCCTGGCGCACTATCTCGGCGGCCTCGCGTACGTCGCGAGCCAGAACGCGGCCGGCGGCGGCATCAACTTCCTCGACGGGAAGACCTCGGTCGAGGGGTTCCCGCTGTACTTCGCCGTCGCCTACCTGGCCAAGAGCTCGGTGGCGTTTCTGCTCGTCACCGCGGTGCTCCTCGCGAGCCTCTTTCTCGGCGGCCGCGCTGCGCGGGAGGACGCGGCACTCTTCCTGTTGCCGGCGGCCGTGCTCTTCCTCGCCTCGATCGGCACGAGCTACAACATCGGCATCCGCCACCTGCTGCCCGTCTACCCGCTCCTGGCGATGGCGGCGGCCGGCGTCTTCCGGCGCGTGACGCTCGCGGCGAGCCCGCTGGCGCGGCCGGCCCGCCTCGCCTTCTGCGCGCTGCCGGTCGTCGCGGCCGGCGAGCTCTGGATCATCCACCCGCACGAGCTGTCGTACTTCAACCCCTTCGTCGGCGGTCCCGAGAGGGGGCGGGAGATCCTGTCCGACTCGAACGTGGACTGGGGCCTCGACCTGATCCGGCTCGCCGACGAGCTCGAGCGCCGCGGCGTCGCCGACCCGACCGTCGTCTACTTCGGCGGCGACGACGTCTTCTATCGGACGGGCGTGCCGGACTTCGCCGCGGAGCCGGTCGTGCGCGGCCGCCTGGTCGCGATCTCGGCTTTTCAGCAGGCCGTGGGTCCGGAGTACTACCGTTACCATGGGGCGATGCAGGTGGCCGACGCCCTCGAGGCGCTGCGCAAGAAGCTCGCCGCGCGCGGGCGCCCGGCCGGCCGGGTGGGCTACTCGATCTACCTCTACGAGCTGCCGCAGGAAGGAGCGCCGTGAAGCTGTCCGTCGTGATCCCGGCCTACAACGAGACCAACACCATCCGCGAGATCGTCCGCCGCGTGCAGGAGGTCCCGATCGAGAAGGAGATCCTGATCATCGACGACGGCTCGACGGACGGGACGCGCGAGATCCTGCGCGAGCTCGACGGGAAGGGAGGCGTGCGCGTCTTCCTGCAGCCGGTCAACCAGGGCAAGGGCGCGGCAGTCTCGGTCGGCTTCCGCCACGCGCTCGGCGACGTCGTGGTCGTGCAGGACGCCGACCTCGAGTACGACCCCAACGAGTACGGCAAGCTGATGGCCCCGATCGCCGACGGCCACGCCGACGTCGTCTACGGCTCGCGGTTCCTGGGCGGCGGCACGCGGCGCGTCCTCTATTTCTGGCACACGGTGGGCAATCGGATGCTGACGCTCGCCTCGAACATGTTCACGAACCTGAACCTGACCGACATGGAGACCTGCTACAAGATGTTCCGCCGCGAGGTCGTCCAGTCGATGCGGATCGAGTCGCGCCGGTTCGGGATCGAGCCGGAAATCACCGCCAAGGTGGCGCGGCGCGGCTACCGGATCTACGAGGTCCCGATCTCGTACTACGGCCGCACCTACGACGAGGGCAAGAAGATCGGCCTGAAGGACGCGTTCTCCGCGCTCTGGACGATCGTCAAGCACTCCCTGCGGGAAGCCGAGGACCCGAAGAACGTCGGCCACGTGACGCTCGCGCGCATGGGGCGGCTGGAGACCTACAACCGCTGGCTGGCCGACCGGTTCCGCGCGGCCCTCGGCCCGCGGGTGCTCGAGATCGGCGCGGGATTCGGCAACATGACGCGGCAGCTCCTCGGGCGCGAGCTCGTGGTGGCGTCCGACCTCGATCCGGTCGCCCTCGAGTACCTGCGGGGCTCGTTCCGGGACGAGCCCACCGTGCGCGTCGCGTCCTACCGCTTTCCGCTCGACGCGGCGCAACGCGAGGAAATACGCGGGCTCCGCGTCGACACGCTCGTCTGCCTCAACGTCCTCGAGCACATCGAGGACGACGTGTCGACGCTCGCCGACTTCTACGCCCTGCTGCCGGCCGGCGGCGCGCTCGTCCTGATCGTCCCGGCGCTCGCGAAGCTCTACGGGACGCTCGACGAGCACCTGCGCCACTTCCGGCGCTACGAGAAGGTGGAGCTCGAGGAGAAGGTTCGGGCGGCCGGCTTCGCGGTCGAGGATTGCCGCTTCCTGAACCGGGTCGGCATTCTCGGGTGGTACGTCAACGGCAAGATCCTGCGGCGCCGGGTTCTCCCGTCGGGGCAGCTCGCCGCCTTCCGTCTCATGCAGCCGCTCCTGAAGCGCGAGGAGGCGAACCCGCCCAAAATCGGCATGTCGCTTCTCCTGGTCGCGCGCAAGCCCCGCTGACGCGCGCGCGTCAGGGCGCGGGCGTCCACGCCGTCAGGACGCCGTCCTTCTGGCGGACGAGCTCGCGGAGCGTGCCGAGCCGCGACAGCGGGTCCATGAGCGCGGGCTGCGAGTACGCCGGCGGCAGCAGGAGAAACAGGCGCCCGCTCTTCGGGAGCGACGCGGCGAGGGCCTCGGCGCGCCGCCGGTCGTCGGGCGAGAGCGGCCAGGCGACGAACCATCCCGGGTGCGGCGCGTCGGTCTCGGGCAGCGCGACGACGCGCGCGGCGAGCCGGCCGCGGTCGGCTTCGAGCAGCGCCGGCAGGTAGAAGCCGGGACCGGCGAGGACGGCGTCGCCGGGGCGCGCGAGCCGGGCGACGCTCGCCGCCGCCGAGGCCGCGGTCGAGCGGGGATGCGGTCCGAAGGCGACGAACGCCGTCGCGGCCAGTCCGGCCGCTGCCGCCAGGGCTGCGGCCGCCCCGAGCGGGCGGCGCCCGGGCGCGGCGCGCGCGATCGCCCAGGCCCACACGGGAAGGATCGCCATCTCGCACCGGCCCGCGAACGCCACCGGCCGCCAGAGCGAGGCCGCCAGCGCGAGGCCGAGAGAGACCGCGACGAAGAGGAGGGCGGAGCGAGCCGGGGCGTCGGCCCGCGTCGCGGCCGCGAGCAGGACGAGCAGGGCCGCGCCGAGGAGCGCGGAGGCAGCCAGGATGGCGACGCCGGGCGTCCGGCCGAATGGCGCCGGCACGCGGCCGATGCCGCCGAGGGCCGAAAGGAAACCGAGGGCGGAGCCGGCCGCCGGCTCGCGCAGCCACGCCATCGCGTCCCGCGGCTGCGCCAGGAGCACCGGGACCCAGGGAGAAAACGATACGAGCGCGAGGACGAGCGCGGCGGCGGCCCGGAAGCGCCGCCCCCCGAGGGCGAGCAGGAGCGCGGCCGCGACCGGGAAGAGCGCGAGGTAGTGCGTCCAGAGCGCCGCGGCGGCCGCGACCGACAGGACCGCCAGGCGCGCCGGCGACTCCGGCGCGACCAGGCCGAAAAAGAACACGGCGAAGGAAAGCACCGACAGCACGGCATAGGCGCGCGCCTCGGCGGCGTAGAGGTTGCCGAGCGCGAAGCACGCGGAGAGCGCGATCCACCACGCGCGCGGCGCGCCGCGCGGCAGCGTCCAGGCCAGCGCGAAGAGCGCGAGCGCGGCGGCAAAGGGAAGCAGGCGCAGCCGGAAGTCCTCCGCGGGCGACGACGCCGCGCGCGCGAGCGGCGCCTCGAGCAGGTAGAAGAGCGGGGGCCCCGAATCCACGCGGAGCGCGGCGACGAGATCGGCGGGCGCGCGGCGCGACGCCCACGCGGTGAACGCTTCGTCGTGCCAGAGAGGGCGGTGGACGAGGATCCAGAGACGCGCGGCGAGAGAGACGGCGACGAGCGCGAGAAGCCACGCGAGGGACGCGCGCGGCCGGCTTTGCACTTCGGGCTCGATGCTCTATCCTAACCCCGGAGTGGATTCGAGGCCGTCGTCTTGGAGCACCCTGGGACGGCTCGTCGTTCCGCCGATCCTCCTCACGCTTCTTCTCGCGGCCGTCTACGCCGATCCGCTCTTCACGCGGCGGAGCTTCGTCGGACGGGACCTCGTTCTCTACGCGCTGCCCCTCGAGAAGGAAGTGCACGACGCCTGGGCCCGGGGGCGCCTGCCGGTCTGGAGCGCCGACGTCTCGGGCGGCCGGCCGCTCTTTCCGAACCCCAACGCCGGCTCCCTCTATCCCGTGCGCCCGCTCCTCTCGCGCCTCTCCTTCCCGGCGGCGATGCGCCTGTTCCCGGTCCTTCACTGGATCCTGGCCGGGCTCGGGATGCTCGCGCTGCTTTCCGTGCTCGGCGCGTCGCCGCCCGCGGCGTGGGTCGCCGCCGTGACCTACGTCTTTTCCGGGGTGATGGTGTCGGAAGTCTTCTACCTCGCGACGGCGCCCGCGGCGGCGCTCCAGCCGTGGATTCTCTGGGCCGTCGTCCGCACCGGAGCCAACCCGCGCCGGAAGGCGGTCGTGATCGGCCTCGTGGACGGGCTGCTCTTTCTCGTCGGCGACGTCTTCGCGATGGTGATCGCCGCGGGCGCTTCGGTCGCGTGGATCGCGCTCGAAGTCGAGGCGGGCCGCCGGCTGCGCGAGCTCGCCGTGCTCGCCGGCGGAGGCGTCCTGGCCGTCGCGCTCGCGGCGCCGCAGGTCGTCGCGACCGCGCTCCTCGTGCCGCAGACCCGGCGCGCGGTGATGGGGATTCCGCTTCGCGAGGTGCTCCGGTTCACCCTCTCGCCGTGGAGGCTCGCGGAGCTCGTCGTGCCGTACCCGTTCGGGGAGACCTGGACGCTCGAGGAGGGCGTGACCTGGACCGACACCGTGTTCCGCAGCTATTTCCTGACGCTCTACGCCGGCGCCTTCGCGGTCGCCGCGCTCGTGCTGCTGTGGCGCTCGCGCGAGCGCGGCACGCGCTTCGTGCGCGTCCTCTTCGTCGCGAGCCTGCTCTTCGCGATGGCCGGCGGGCTGGTTCCCGCGGGACGCCGCGACGGCGCCTCGCCGATTCCGCTGCGGTTCCCGGAGAAGTTCTCGGTGGCGGTCGTGCTCGCGCTCGCGCTCGGCGCCGGCCTGGCCTTCGACCGCTGCCGGCGCGGGGAGCTCCCCCGGCGGAGCCTGCTCGGCGTCGCGGCGGCGCTGGCTCTCGCGGCGGTCGCGGCGCGGGCGTTTCCGGCGCTCGTCGGCACGGCCGCGGTGGAGGCCGTCGGCGCGCCGCCGGCGCTCGGGGCGCGGGCGGGGCGCCAGCTGGCGGCGGCCCTGGCCGAGGCGGGCGTGCTGTGGGTCGTGACCTGGATCGCCGTCGACCAGCTCCGGGGGCCGGGGCGCGCGCGCCTCGGCGCGTGCCTCGCGCTGCTGACGGCGGTGCCGATCGCGGCGAATCGGCGCCTCGCCCGGACGGAGAACGAGGCGAGTGTCTATCCGCCGACCGCGTTCGCGCGCACGATCGCCCGCGCCGATCCCGGCCGCGAGTTCCGCACCGTGGATCTCTCGTCTTTCGCGCCGCCGTCGCCGCTGCTCTTCGCGGCGTGGCGGGGCGACGACGCCCTGACCGAGTCGGCGCGGCGCAACTGGTCGTTCCTGACGCCGGTGTTCTGGCGGCGGGGAATGGTCTTCAACGGCGACCCCGACCGCGGCGACCTCTCGCGGCTGGAGAGCCTGCGCCGCGTCGCCGCGCTCGCCGCCGCGCAGCCGTACGCGGCCGGCTTCTTCGCGTCGCTCGCGCTGCGGTACGGCATCCGCTATCGCGATCAGGCGCCGCTGCCGGGCTATCGCCGCTTCGGCGGCGACGCGTTTCAGGACTGGGACGAGAACCCGGAGGCGCGGCCGTCCGTCCGTCTCCTCGAGCGCTGGCGCGAGGAGCCCGGCGCGCTGGAGGCCCTCGGGGCGGTGTCCGGGCTCGCGCCGGGCGAGATCGTCCTCGAGACCGGAGGCCGCGCCTCGGGAAGCGCGCGCGGAGGCACCGTCCGACTCGACGAAGACGGCCCGGAGCGGTTCGCCGGCGAGACGGAGACGGCCGACGCGGGCTGGCTCTTCGCGCTGCGCGGCTACTGGCCGTACCGCACGGTCCTCGTCGACGGCCGCGAGGTCGAGTGCGTGCCGGCGCAGCTCGCCTTCTCGGCGGTTCCGATTCCGGCGGGCCGCCACCGGGTCGAGTGGCGCGAAGAGGTGCCGGGTCTCTCCGTGTCTCGCTTCGGGCCGGCGCTCTTCGCGCTCGTCGCGGGAGTTCTCTGGCGGCCTCGCCGGGCGGGCCTTCCGGCGTGAAGGCGAAGACGCGCGGCCTTCTGCCGGCGGCGCTGTTTGCGGCGCTCGTGCTCGCCGTCTTCGCGGACCCCCTCTTCACCCGGCGCACTTTCGTCGGACGCGACATCGTCCCCTACGGCCTTCCCCTCGAGAAGGCGGTCCACGACGCGTGGGCGCGGGGCCGCGTCCCCGTGTGGTGGGAGGACATTTCGGGCGGCCGGCCGCTCCTCCCGAATCCGAACGCCGGCGTCTTCTATCCCGTCCGGCCGCTGCTTTCGCCGCTCGCGCTCCCGACGGCGATGCGCCTGCTGCCCGTGCTCCACTGGATCCTGGCGGGCTGGGGAATGCTCGCCGCGCTGCGCGTTTTCTGCTCGCGCGCGGGCGCGTGGGCCGGCGCGGCGTGCTACGTCTTTTCCGGCGTCATCGTCTCCGAAGTCTTCTACACGAGCTTTCTTCCGGGCATGGCCCTCCTCCCGTGGGCGCTCTGGGCCGTCGCCCGCCCGGCCCCGCGCTCTTTCGCCCGGGTCGGACCGATCGCGCTGGTCTTCGCCCTGATGCTGCTCGCCGGCGACGTCTTTTCGGTCTCCCTGGCGGTTCTCGCGTGCCTGCTCTGGATCGCGCTCGAGTGCCCGGCCGCGGACCGGGGACGCCTCCTGCGCCTGGGCGCGCTCGGCTTTCTCGCGGCGGCCCTGCTCGCGCTCCCGCAGATCGTCGCGACGGCGCTCCTCGCGCCGGAGACGCGGCGCTCGATCCTCGGCGTGTCGCTCGGGGAGGCCCTGGGGTTCACGCTTTCGCCGTGGCGCCTGCTCGAGCTGGTCGTGCCGTTTCCCTTCGGCCCGACGTGGTCGATGGACCTGACGCAGGACTGGGGAACGAGGGTCTTCCGCCACTTCTTCGCGACGCTGTTCGTCGCGCCCGTCGCGGCCTTCGCCCTCGTGTCGCCCCGCGCCACCGCCGGTCCGGGCGCCCGCGCGTCACGCTGGCTGGTGGTCCTCTGCGGCGGGATCGCGCTCGTCGGCGGCATCGTGCCCGCGTCGTGGGCCGCTCTGCCGTCGCCGGTTCCGTTGCGCTATCCCGAGAAATTCATGCTCGGCGCGACGCTCGGGCTCGCCGTGCTCGCCGCGCGCTCGGTCGACGGGATGCGCCGCGGCCGGCGCGTCGCGCCGTTTCTCGGCGTCGCGGGGCTGCTCGCCGCCGGAGCGCTCGTCGCGGCGGTCCGGCCCGCTGCGAGCGGGGACCTCGCCGTGCGCGCGGTGAAGGGCGACCCCGCGCTCGGCGCCGCCGCGTCCGCGGCCCTCCCCGGCGCCCTGGCCGAAGCCGGTCTTCTCTGGGCGGCGACCGCGCTCGCCGCCGGCCTGCTCTCGGCCGGCCGGCCCGCCGGCACGGCGGCGGCGCTCGCGCTCCTGACGGCCGTGCCGGTCGCGGCCAACCGCCGCGTCGCGCAGACGGCGAACGAGGCGACCGTCTACCCGCCCACGGCCTTCGCGCGCGCGATCGCGCGGCGGGACCCGGAGGGCCGGTTCCGCGGTCTGGACGAATCGGTCTATCGGGCGCCGTCGGCCCTTCGAGACGCGACGCTCCCGGGCGACGTCGGCAGCAGCGAGTTCTACCGCCAGTCGTGGATCTACTACACGCCGTCGCTCTGGCGGCGCGGCCTGGTCTTCAACAGCGACCTCGACGCGGGCGACCTCTCGCGGATCGAGAGCCTGCGCCGCGTCTCCGCGCTCGCCGCCACGCAGAGCGACTCGGGGCCCTTCTTCTCGAGCCTCGCGCTGCGCTTCGGGATGCGCTACCGCGGGCAGGAGCCGCTTCCGGGCTTTCGTCCCTTCGGCGGCGATCCGGTCCGGTTCTGGGACGAGAACGAATCGGCGCTCCCCGACGTGCGCCTCGCGCGGCGCTGGATCGAGACGACGGGTCCGGTCGAGGCGCTCGCGGCGCTGCCGCGGATGCCCGCGGATGGGCTCGTCGTCGAGACGGGCCGGGCCGGGACGGGCCAGGCGCGCGCGGGCGAGGTCCGGGTGCTCGAGAAGAGCGCCGAGCGGCTGCGGATCCAGACGCGCTGTCCCGACGCGACGTGGCTCTTCGTGCTCCGCGGCGACTGGAGCTATCGGACCGTGACCGTGGACGAGCGGCCGATCGCGGTGTCTCCCGCGCAGATCGCGTTCGCCGCGGTGCCGCTGCCCCCGGGCGTCCACCGCGTCGACTGGCGCGAGACGATCCCGGGCATCGAGGTGTCGGTGTGGGGCCCCGCGGCGGGGCTCGTCCTGCTCGCGGCCGTGCGATTCCGGAGGCCGGCGTGAGCGGCGTTTCCCCCGCGGCGCGGCGCTGGCCGGCGCTCGCGGCGCTCTTTGCCGCCCTCGTGCTCGTGCTGTACGCCGATCCGCTCCTCGTGCGCCGCAACTGGGGTGGCCGCGACCTGATCGCCTACAACCTGCCGATGGAGAAGTCGGTGCACGACGCGTGGGGCCGTGGACGGCTGCCCGTCTGGACGCCGGAGGTCTCGGGAGGGCGGCCGCTCGCTCCCAACCCGAACGTCGGTGCCCTCTATCCCGTCCGGGTCCTGCTGTCGCCCGTGCCGTTTCCGCAGGCGATGCGTCTCTTCCCGGTCCTTCACTGGGTCGCGGCGGGCCTCGGGATGCTCGCGCTGCTTTCCGCGCTCGGGCGCTCGCCGGCGGCCTCGTGGATCGGCGCCGTGACGTACGCCTTCTCGGGCGTCGCCGTCGCGGAGGCGTTTTTCCCGCACATCCTGCCGGGCTTCGCGCTCCTGCCGTGGATCGTGTGGGCGATCGGCCGGCGCTCGCCGTCGTGGGCGGGCTGGCTGCTGCCGCTCGCGCTGCTCATCGCGCTCGACTTTCTCGCCGCCGACGTCTTCACGATCGTCCTCGCGATCGCGACCGCCGGGGTCTGGCTCGCCGCGGAGGAAGACGGGGCGCGGCAGCGGCGCGGGGCCGGCCTCGTCGCCGCGGCGGTCGCGCTCGGCGTCCTCGCCGCGGCGCCGCAGATCGTCGCGACCGCGCTCTGGATCCCGCTGACGAACCGCGCCGTCCTCGGCATGAAACTCGCCGACTCGCTCTACTTCTCGATCCACCCGGTGCGGCTGCTCGAGCTGCTGGTGCCGTACCCGTTCGGGCCCGCCTGGGAGATGTCGGGGAAGGCGCTCTGGGGCGCGCCGCTCTTCCACGGCCGGGCGATGGGGATTTTCCCGACGCTCTACGCCGGCGCGCTGGCGCTGCTGGCCGTGCCCATCGCGTGGCGCTCGCCGGCGCGCGGCGCGCGCTTTGCGCGCTGGCTGCTCGCGGGCTCTCTCGTGCTGGCCGTCGTGCCGAGCCTGGTGCCGCCGTCGCTCGCCGACGTCTCCTCGCCGCTGCCGCTGCGCAACCCCGAGAAGCTCGCGGCCGTCGTGACGCTCGCGCTGGCGGTCCTCGCGGCCGTCGCGGTCGACGCCTGGCGCGAGCGGCCGCGCCGCCTGGCGCTTCCCCTCGCCGTCGGGGCGGTTCTGGCCGCGGCCGCGGCCGTGGCGGCGGCGTGGCCCGACGCCTCCGGCCGGTTCGCGGTCGCGCTGATCGGCGGCGATTCGGTGCACGCGCCGGTCGCGGCGCGGAGCCTGGCGGGGGCGCTCGCCGAGGCCGGCCTTTGCTGGATGGTCACGCTCGTCGCGCTCGACCTGCTCGGCGGGAGCCGGCGGCGCGTCGCCGGGGCGCTGGCCGTCGTTCTGTTGACGCTCGTCCCGATCGCGGCCAACCGCCGGATCGCCCGCACCTCGCTCGAGGAGGAGGTCCTCGCGCCGACGGCCTTCGCGCACTACGTCGCGCGCCACGATCCGGCCGGCCAGTACCGCACGCTCGGCGAGTCGCTGTTCCGCGGCAGCTCGCGGCTCGAGTACGAGCAGAACGCCGGCGCGCTCTCCGAGTCGGAGTTTGCGCGGCGGTCCTGGTATCAGCACACGCCGGTCCTGTGGGGGAGAGGCACGGTCTTCAACGAGGATTTCGACGCCGGCGACCTGTCGCGGGTCGAGAGCCTGCGGAAAGTCTCGGGCATGGCCTCGGGGTTTCTCGACGCGGAGGCGTTCTTCGGAGCGGTCGCGCTAAAATGGGGCATTCGCTTCCGGGACCAGACAGCCGCGCCGGGTTATCGCCCGATCGGCGGCGACGCCCTCCAGATCTGGGACGAGCACCAGCACGCTTATCCGGACATTCGCCTGCTCGAGCGCTGGAGGGAAGTCTCCGGTTCGATCCCGGCCTTGAGCGCCCTGCCACGGCTCGGAGACGGCGAGGTCGTCGTCGAGTCGGGCAGCAGCCGGGACGGCCGGGCGAGGCCCGGCACGGTCCGCGTCGTCGAGCGAACCGCCGAGCGTCTGGTCGTCGACGTCGACGCGCCGGACGCCACCTGGCTCTTCGTGCTGCGCGCGGACTGGCCGTATCGGGCCGTCGCGCTCGACGGTCGCGCCGTGGACGCCGCGCCGGCCCAGCTCGCCTTCAGCGCCGTGCCGATTCCGGCCGGCAAACACCGCCTCGTCTGGACCGAGCGGCTGCCCGGCCTCGCGCTGTCGGCGTGGGGGCCGGCGCTCTTCGGCGCCGCGATCCTCGGACTCGTCGTGGCGCGCCGCCGCGGCGCCCGGCCATGAAGAGCCCCGCAAGCGGCGTCCTCCGCCGGATCACGGGGCTCCTCGCGGCGGCCCTCCTCGCGGCCGCGGCCTGCCGGAAGGAGGCGCCGTCTGCGGCGCCGCTGCTGTCCGACGACCTCAAGCGATCGCCGGAGGACTGGCTGCGCGAGGAGCCCGTCCGACTCCTCCGAGACTACGT
>Ga0335069_10007252_pt1 | contig 16029 bp, 10 predicted proteins | sample Lox_Sample_11_FD_206714 | JGI IMG/M metagenome (GOLD analysis project Ga0335069, IMG submission 206714) | Soil microbial communities from Loxahatchee National Wildlife Refuge, Florida, United States - Lox_Sample_1.1 | ecosystem: Environmental > Terrestrial > Soil > Wetlands | place: USA... | reverse complement strand
TCGTCGATTACGACTACTTCGTGCGCATGACGGATACCGACGGCCGCGTGTTCTCCCTGTTCACCGACATCGACCGCCTGGAACGGCACATGAAGGAGCTTTCCCCGGTTGATTCCGCCGCCGCCGAGAAGCTCTGCGGCTTCATCCGGACCATGGCGGGTTTTTCCATGCCCCTGGGCAAGCCTGGTGAGCTCATGGGCGCCCTGGACGGTTTGCGGATGATGCGCCGCTTCGCCCCGTGGATGAAGCGCTTCCGCGAGCTGGGCTCCCTCACCATGGGCCAGTTCACGTCCACGATCAAGGATCCGCTGCTCCGCGATGGGCTGCGGAACGCGCTGTTCGGCTCCACCGACTCCCTGTTCCCGCTCGTGATGAGTATGGGTGGCATGAGCAGGCGGCAGTCCGGCTATCCCGTGGGGGGCTCACTGGAGTTCGCGCGGGGAATCGAGGCGCGGCTGAAGTCCCTGGGCGGCACGGTGAGCTACGGGGCCCGCGTTGAAAAAATCCTGGAGAGCAATGGGAAGGCGCGCGGAGTCCTGCTCACCGACGGGCGGGAGATCCCGGCGGACTACGTGATCTCCGCCTGCGACCTCAAGAGCACGCTCTTCTCCATGCTGGATGGCTCGAGAGTGCACCCTGCTCACCAGGAGCTGCTGGACCATGGCGCCCTCATGGACCCGATGGTCCAGGTGAGCTTCGGCGTGGACCGGGACTTCGGCGGCGAGGAGCCGGGCATGTCGGAGGCCTTCCGGCTCTCCACTCCCATCACCCTCGGCGGCCGGCGGGTCGAATGGTTCAATACCAAGCACTATGGGTACGACCCGACGGTGGCCCCCGCGGGGAAGACCGTCCTGGTCAGCATGTTCCCTGCCGACTGGTCGTTCTGGGAACAGCTGGACGGGGATCGACCGGCCTACCTGGCGGAAAAAGCGCACATCGAGGCGGACTGCCGCCGGGCGCTTGCGCAGCGGTTCCCCGGGATCGAAGACAAGATCGAGATGGTGGACGTGGCCACGCCGTTGACCTACCGGCGCTATACCAGCAACTGGAAGGGCGCCTACATGACGTGGAACGTCACGCCCGAGTTCCGCCGCAAGTACCGCTTCATTCCCAAGACGGTCCCGTCACTGGAGAGCTTCTACCTTGCAAGCATGTGGACCAACGCCCCCGGCGGTCTCCCCGGAGCGGCCCTGGCCGGGCGCGACGTAGTCCAGATCCTTTGCGCGCGCGACCACAGGAGGTTCGTGACCAGCAAGGCTGCCGGGCACGTCGCCGCGGGTGGTATCGTCGCGGCGTAGCGCGCCACGCCTGCAAACGCCCAGGTCTGCAAGGACCCAAGCCCGCAAACGCCCGACTGCAAGCGCCGCGCCGTTCGATCCGTGAGCCGCGCCGTCGGTCCGTGAGTCCCGCCGTCAGTCCGTGAGCCGCGGGTGATCCGGCTCGGTGAACTCCGGGAAGCGGTAGACGGCGTGGCCGCGGGAGAGGTCGAAGTCCGGCAGCGCGTTGCCCGCCCGGACGCACTCTTCCAGGCCCGCGTGGGCCTGGTCCAGCGGGACCTCCAGTGCCATGGCCACCTGGGCAACCGTGAGGATGCCGGCGTGCTCGCGCGCCAGCTTCAGGATGCGCACGGGAAGCATGGGATCCCGCAGCCAGTCGCCGCCGGGGCGCCGCTCGTCGGGCCTGCCGCGGGCAGTGCCGCGCAGCTGCCTCCGGGACTGGCGGGCTGCCTTCAGCCCCCGCCGGATGGTGTCGCGTAGATCTCGCCCGGCCAGGACCCAGGCGCCGGCGGCGAAAAACGCGCCGCCCAGGACGAAGGCCTCGAGGTAGATCGGGAACAGGGGGCTCGCGCCGACCAGGATGCTCAGGCCGCCCAGCCCCACGAGACTCCACCCGACGATCCGCGAGGTTTGTTTCATCTCACGCGGTCCCGCGTTTGGCCCGTCCCCGTTCCCGGCGCATTCACCGCACGCCCGCGGCTCAGGGCGATGAGCGAGGCGCCGCGGTCTGGCTCACGAGCTGCGGAGCAACGGGCGCCGAGGCCGTCACGGCTGCCGCCGCCGCGGGTGCGGCCGGCGGGTTCAGTCGCCGAGCGGTTGCCACCGCGGGATCCTCGGTCTTTTCCTTCCGCAGCAGGTACTGCAGGAAACCGAGGGACTCCAGCTTCCGCCGTGTATCGGGGAGCGCCGCGGCGGGGATTCCGCGCACCAGCACGCGCGCGACGTTCAGCGGCGTCTTCTCGATCGTGACGTAGAAACCGGCTGCCTCCAGGGTCTGGCGGACCTTGTCCGCGTTGGGGCCGACGCTGAACGCGCCCACCTGCAGCGCGTAGACCTCCCGGTTCGTGGAGGCGAAGGCGACAATCTCCAGGGTAACGGGGACCACCCCCTCTCCCAGCATGCCGATTTCATCCGCTGCTGCCCGCGAAAGGTCGATGATGCGTCCTTCGACGAACGGACCGCGGTCGTTGATCTTGACTACCGCGCTGAGCCCGTTTTCCTTGTTGGTCACCCGAACGAGGGTGCCGAACGGGAGGAGCTTGTGCGCGGCGGTCATGGTGTTGGTGTCGAACACCTCTCCGCTGGAGGTGAGACGGCCGTGGAACTTGCCCCCGTACCAGGAGGCAAGACCGTCCATTTCCGGGTCGGCCCACGCCGCGGCAGCTGAGACAAGCATGATGAGGAGAAGGAGTCTTCTCATCCCCTTGAGTATCGGAAAGCGATGCATTATCGCACCACTATAGAAGAAATGGCTACCTGGGGGCAAGCCGGTCTTGGCGATAACAACAAGGCGCCATCCTTGATTCGGCCGGCGGCGTTGCGCAAGGGCCAGCGTTTCGGCGGCGCAGCGTCTCCGCTGCGATTCACCGAAAGCCCGCCCGTTGGCAGTCGAGTCACCAAGCGCTCCCGATTCTCGTCCTCACCGGTCAAGGCGACCGAATGCGTAGCGGAGGTACGCGGCCAGGTTCTTGTTCCCGAGCTTGAGCTTTCTGCGGATGCGCACGCGGTGGGATTCGACGCTCTTCAGTGTAATCTCCATGTGCTGGGCGATCTGCTTCGAGGCGAGGCCGCGCTGGATCAGAAGGCACACGTCGACCTCGCGGGGCGAAAGACAGGTGAGCTCCCTCGGTATCCGGGTCCCGTGGAACAGCTCGAGGGCGGGCTGCGGGGAGGGCACGTCCTTCGCGGGGCGCACCTGGTGGAGGAGCTCCTTCAGCACCAGGTCCTTGCGCTCGAGCTCAGCGTTGCGCTCCAGCAGCGCCGATTGGACCCTCCTGAGCTCAGTCGTGAGCGTTTTCTGCTCCGTGAGGTCTCGGAGGGTGCCGAAGATGCCGCGGATTGCTCCGGTGCCGTCCCGCGCGGGGATTACCACGGAGTGGAACCAGAGGTGTCTCCCATCCGGCAGCATGGCCTCACGTTCACCCGAGCTCTGGGTCCCGTCTTCCATGGCACGCCGCATCTCTTCCCCCAGGCCCAGGCACTCGCGCAGGAAGTAGAGCAGGCGTACGAGCGGGGGACTGTCTTCGTTCGCGGCGACCGTGGCGACCAGTCTTTCGACATCACGTGACCACGCAATTCCGGGGCTGCCTCGCTCGACCCACCACCATCCGATCGAGCCCTGCTCCATGGCCATTCGAAGGGCCTGGTCTCTCGCACCAGGCGGCAGGTTTCTCTCTGCCCCCAGGTCAGCGGGCTCGTGCCGCGAGCTTTGCGCAGTGCGGACACTGACATCCTGCAAGGTGGTCCGAGCGGGCCTCCGTGCGTTCCGCGTTGCGACAGCAATCTCTGGTGCCCGCTCAAACATAGCCTGTCCAAGTGGTGCTGCATAACTTGTGGTCATAGGCTGTTCTCTGTCTTCCGAAGTTGAGATGAGCAAGAATCAAATGCAAGTCGAGTGCCAGGTGGGTGGGTGCGCTTAACGTAATATTGGGCAAAGAGTTGGAGATCAGTCCGTCGCACAGCATGGGCGTCCGCTTGAAACATGGCTTCAATTGCGACCGGGGCAGAAGGGCCTAACTATTTTCCCCAGAATGACATGTACTTAATGAAATATCTCTTTATCCTGAAAACTCCTCTTTACAGCGTCTCCTGTCACCTTAGGTCCCCGGTCAGTGGCGCGTCCTCTTCCTCAGGCGTTGGCCGAGGGCCTGGACGCTGATCCCCAGGGTCCTGGCCGCGAGCCTGCGGTTTCCCCCCGCTGCGCGAAGGGCCTCCGCGACAAGGCGGTCCACGGATTCCCGGATTGTCGGCAATCGTTCGGGGTCGGCGACCTGCGCGGGTTCCGCGGTGCGCGAGTGCCCTATTGCCTTCTCAAAGGGCTCGAGAGACAGGTCTCTTGATCGCTCGAGGGTCAGTGCGTCTATCACCATGGATCGCAACTCTCGAACATTCCCCGGGAAGCGGTAGGATCGGAGCAGCTCGAACAGCGTGTCCGGGACGCGAACCGCCGGGCGTTCGGTTTCCCGAGCGTGTTCGGAAACGAAGTGGAGCACCAGGGGAACCAGGTCGTCCTGCCGATCCCTCAAGGGTGGGACGTGAACATAGTGCGTCTTCAGGCGGTAGTAGAGATCCTTGCGGAACCGTCCCGACTGTACGTGCTCCGATAGGTCGGTATTCGTTGCAACGATTACCCTGGCCTCGGAGATTCGCGTGACGTTCGACCCCAGCGGGTAGTACTCGCCGCTCTCCAGCAGCCGCAGGAGCTTGACCTGGCTTGCAAGGGACAGGTCCCCGATCTCATCCAGGAACAGCGTCCCATTGGTGGCGCGGTCCACGAGCCCGGGAGCCGAGGAGATGGCACCGGTGTACGCGCCTGCCCGGTGGCCAAACAGCGCATCGGAGAACATCGCGTCGTCCAGGCCGGCGATGTTGGTGGCCACGAACTCTCCCCCGCGCCCGCTGGCGGCGTGGATGCCGCGGGCGATCAGCTCCTTGCCCGTGCCCGTCTCTCCGAACACCAGCACCGGGTGCCGCGTGGGCGCAACGGCATCCGCGTAAGCCAGGAGCTTCAGCATCGAGGCGTCTGCGGTCACGAACGCGGAAAACGCCGCCGGTCGAAGCGCCACCGGGCTGAGCAGGCGGCGCTCCACGGCGGACTTCTCCCGTCTCAGCTCCTGGATCTCCACCAGCCGCTTTACCGTTGCTACCAGGCGGGACGGCTCCACGGGCTTGGTCAGGTAGTCCGCTGCCCCCGCTTTCATGCATTCCACGGCGCGCTGGAGGTCTCCGACGGCACTGATGACCACCACCGGGATCTCGGGGTACTCGTTTCGAATCGATGCGAGCAGGTCTTCACCGCGGAATGGCGGCATCACGAGGTCCAGCAGGATCACGCCGACGTCGTGCCGCGCGAGCTCGCCCGTCACCGACCCCGGGTCCGGGATGCACCGCACGTTGGTGATGCCGAAGGAGTGCAGGAGGGCGCGCACGCTCTCCAGGACCTGCGCTTCGTCATCCACGACCGCCACCGAGAAGTCGGGATAGGGACGTGCACTCACGCGGGGCGCTTCTTTCCCCCGTGCTCTCCGCGGGGGAGACGCACCGTGACCCGCGTGCCGCGGCCGGGTTCGCTTTCGAACGAGATGGCTCCCGCGTGGGACCGGACGATCGAGTGCGAGATCGGGAGGCCAAGCCCCAGTCCACCGGTGGTCCCCCGCGTGGTGAAGAATGGCTCGAGCACCCTCGCCCGGGTGGCGTCATCCATGCCGATCCCGTTGTCCTCCACCACCAGGCACACCCATTCCTCCTCGGCGCGCGTGACCACGCGGACGGAAGATCCAGGTGGGCGCACCGCGTCGCACGCGTTCTGGAGGAGGTTGATCACGACCTGTTCCAGGCGGGCGAAGTTTCCGCGCACCGTGGTCCGCCCGGCGGAAAGCTCCAACGAGAAATTGTGCGCGTGTTCCGAGATGGCCGGCCCCATGAGGGCGACGGCGGCGCTCACCACGTCGTCCAGGCTCACGAGGTCGGCGGTCTCTTCGGTGCGGAAAGAGTGCCGCAGGCTCGAGACGACCTCGTCGATGTGCGCCGCCGCCGCGCCGATGCGGTCGATGCAGGAGGGCACTTCGACCCTCGCGTCCGCATACCAGATCCCCCCCAGCGCGAAGTCCCCGTTGGCACCCCGGTACTCTTCCAGGATGGGCTCCGCGGATTTCCAGGCCCGGGACACCACGCCGGCGCTGATCCGTATGGAGTGGGTAGGGTTGTGCAGCTCGTGGGCCAAGGTCGCGGCGAGGGTCCCCAGGGAAGCCAGCCGCTGGGCCTCGATCAGCTTCTGCTCCTGCAGCTCGCGGCCGCGCTCCAGCTCCCGCCGCTGGGTGAGATCCTCGACGAGCGTCATGCGAAAACCGGGAGGAGTCTCGGGACGGATCGCGATGTCGAGCACGCGCACCCAGGCCTCCATGCCGTCCGGGCGCGTCAACCGTTCCTCGGACCAGCCGTCACGGTTCCCCGCAATCCGCACCCCGGAAAGCGCCGCGGGCAATTCGAAATCCGGCGCCAGGAGCTGCTCCTCGGTCATCCCCAGGATGGCGCACAGTTCGCGGTTGGCCCGGATCACTCCCCCCGTGGATTCGTTTCGGACCGCGATCCCGACAGGGGCTTGCTCGAAGATCGCCCGGAAGCGGGCCTCGCTTTCCCTCAGGTCCTCTTCGAGGCGGCGCCGCTCGGAGATGTCCCGGATGATGGTGGAGTATTGCACGTCGCCTCCGGCCGCGGCGAAGGCCGCGCTCGTCACCCCGGCTTCGAAGGTAGTCCCGTCCCGCCGGACATGACGAATCGTGCCGCGGGCTTTCCCGGCCCGCTCGCGCTCCTCCCGCATCGGAGCGAGTCGCGGATCGGTGGCGACCGCGATCTGGTCCTCGTTCATCCCGATGAACGCGTGACGGTCATACCCGAAGAGCCCCAAGGCCGCGGGATTTGCGTCCAGGATCTCCCCGTCACGGGTGGTCAGGAGGATCGCGTCCATGGCGCTCTGAACGAGCGAGCGGTACCGCTCCTCCCCGGCACGGATGGCATCTTCTGCCTTCTTCCATGGGGAAAGGTCCCGGACGATCATGCTGCTGCGCAGCTCGCCCGTTGCGCTGCGGAAGACCGAGCTCGTGACCTCGACGGGCAGGAGGCTGCCATCCTTTCGCCGGAAGGAGAGCTCTCCTCGGAAACGCCCGGACCGCTCCCGCTCGTCGTACGCAGCGGCCAGCCGGGGGTCGTCTTCCACGACGAGGGCGTTCCTCCCCCCCGCTTTCAGCTCATCCAGGGTCATCCCGAGCATGGCACATGCCGCGGGGTTCGCCTCCTCGATGGCGCCGTTGGCGGGGTTGGTCAGGAGGATCCCCACCTCGGCGTTTTCCACCAGGGATCGGTAGCGCTCCTCGCTCTCTTTCAGCTGCGCGTCCGCGAGCCGCTCTTCCGTGACGTCCTCGAAGATCACCGCGAACCGGTCGCGTTCGGGAGAGAAGACGTATCCGCGGAAATGCCGCTTGTTGGACGGGGAGTACAGCTCGTAGTGGCGTGGCGGAGCTCCGGAGGCCACGGGACCGAAAACCGAGATCCAGCGTTCCAGCTCCGCGGCCGGAAGCAGGTCCGCCGCCCGGCGCCCGACCACCTCTACCGAGGGGACGCCCAGCATCGATTCATACGCCCGGTTGACTTCGACGGTGAAATAGTCCACCGGGTTTCCCCCGGCATCGCGGACGATCCTCTGGAGCGAGAACCCCAATCCAAGCTCGGAAAACAGCGCGTGATAGGTGGCTTCTTCCTTGGCAGCGGCCGCGGTGATGCGGCGGTTATCCTGCACGCTCGCGTTCAGGATCAACCCCAGGGAGCAAAGGGCGAAGAGGAAGCCCTGCGCGGAGAGAACGGAAAGCACGACATTCCCGTCGAGACCGCCAAACTCGCCGTGACCTCCGGCGGACAGCCCCATCACCACCACCGCCAGGAGCACGTTGCCAATTCCGACCGCGAGCGGCCCGCCGACCTGGGAAATCCCGACTGCCAGAAAGAACAACACGTATTTGTACGGCTGTCCCACACCGGCTGGTCCGCGGAACAGGAACCACGAGACCGCGGCCATTCCCACGCCCAGAGCCAGGGAAAGCACCATTGCCCGGGTCGATGCCCACTGGTCCCGGATGGACCGCGTGGAGCGCGCGTGGACCATGAGCGGGGTGACCAGGGCTACTCCGATCGCGGCGGCAGTCCACCAGCCAACCCAGGTCTCAAATACCGGGGTCGCGGCATCCATCGCGGCCGCGACCCCGGTGGCCATCAGGGCGCCAAGCGCCGGAGCCAGGACGGCCCCGAATCCCAGGAGACTCGCGGTCCACCGGAAGCCGTTCTGAGGGCTTCGGCCGGCAACGCGTTGAATTATCACCGCCGCCGCCAGTCCCTGCAGGCAGTTGGAGATGCCGAACGCGGCGCTGGGGAGGACCGGCCGTCCGTGGAGGAGGCTGTTCGCCAGGTTGGCCCCAAAGGCAGCCATCACAAACCATTTCCACCTGCCCGGCCGGGACAAGAGCGCGGCAAGAAAGAGACCGGACGGCCCCCAGATCGCGCCAAACCGAGCCGCCGGGAACGAGAGGAGGCTTCCCAGCCACGCCAGGCCGACGTACGCGCCTGCAAAAACGAATGCCTCTGTCGCGATCCCCCACCTGCTGCACCGCGCGTCCGGTCGATCCATCCAGTTGCTCCCCTCTGGTCGAGCCCTTGAGTCTACGCGAAGAGCCGCAATCGATCAACAAGAATCGAGGAACCGATGGGCGCCGGAGGCCCGGCGCAACACGCGGCTGTTCCAGGTCGTTCCAGTGTGGAGCTTGCCGGTCTGCTCGCGCGGCTCCCGGGCTCTCCCGGCACCACGGCGGACTGCGCAGGAACCCCGCCAAAAACCTGCACGATGGGCACGGTGGTACCGTTCTTGCAGGACCATGCAGGGATCACCGGGCTCAAAGGAGGTCGTATGCAGACTATGTCCCTGTCAGATGATGGCCGCTCGGACGTGAGGCAGTTGATCAGCTTCACGGTGGGCACGGAGCAATACGGCCTGGAGCTGTTGCGGGTCAAGGAAGTGATCCGCGCCCGCGCGCCGACGTGGCTTCCCAAGGCGCCTTCGTGCGTGAAGGGCATCATCAACCTTCGCGGGGATGTCATCCCGATCGTGGACCTGCGGGAGCGTTTCGGACTGCCGCAGCAGGAAGCCACCGCGGCCACTCGGGTCATCGTGGTGGAAGTGGAAACGACCCTGGTCGGCATGGTCGTGGACTCGGCCAGCCAGGTGGTGCGGATTCCGGTGGACCAGTTCAGTGCGCCGCCCCCGGTGATGGGAGATGCGACACGCGGGTACATCACGTCGGTCGGTCGCCGGGGAGAAGAGCTGGTGATCATGCTCGACGTGGACCGGATATTGGGCGCGGACGAGAAGCGCGAGATCGCGGACAGCCTGTCCGCGGTCGTTCGTGAGCCTGCCCTGAGCGGCAGGTAAACCAACGGAGGTGGAGAAATGAAGAACCTGAAGCTTGCCGCAAAGATCGGCGTGGGCTTCGGCCTCGTGATTGCGATCGCGGTTGCCCTTGGCGCGGTCGCGATCCTGAGCATGACGGGAGTCCAGGGAGACGCCCGCAGGCTGGCCGAGGAGACGGTGCCCCAGGTGACCGTGGCCAACAACGTGGAGCGCAGCTCGCTGCAGACGATGTACAACATGCGCGGCTATTCGCTTTCACGGGACACGAACTACCTGCAACTCGCAAAGTCCAACCTGGCCGACGTGAAGAAATACCTCGCCGACGCCGAGGCCCTGGCGGGGAAGTATCCCCGGCTGGTAGAGCTGCGCAAGAACGTGGGCCAGGCCAAGGCCCACGTGGATGAATACAGCACTCTGGCCGATCAGACCGAGACCGCGGAGACCGCCATCATGGATTCGCGAAAGGCGCAGGATGCGGCGGCCGCGGCCTTCATGAACGCGGCCGCCACCTACCGGGCGGACCAGGTCCGGCAGCTCAACGATGAGCTCAGTCACAAGGCGGGTGTCGCGGCTCTTCAGAAGCGGATCACCAAGCTCAACGGGATTGACGACATCATCGAGATGGGCAATTCGCTTCGGATCGGCAACTTCAAGGGACAGGCGGAGAATGACCCGTCGCTGCTCGTCGCCGCGCTGGCGCCGTTTTCGCAGCTTCAGCAGAAGGTGGATGCCCTCATGGCCCTGACGGTTCTGGATACGGACAAGGCCGCGCTCGCCGAGATCTTGAAGGCCGGAAACGACTACGTCGGAGCCTGCAACACCGTCGTGGATGCCATGAAGACCATTGCGGATCTCAACAAGCGCCGCGGGGATTCCGCGCAGACGGTTCTGGACGCGGCCAAGGCCACTTCCCTGGCCGGCCTGAAAGACGCTTCGGATGTGACCGGTTTGACGGTTGGACGCCTCGTGTCTGCCGAGCTGATCCTCGTGGTGGGGCTCATCGGCGCCGCGCTGATCGGCATCGCCATCGCGATCGCCATCACGCGTGCCATAACCAAGCCGCTTGCCAAGGGCGTTGCCTTTGCCCAGCAGGTAGCCTCGGGTGATTTCACGCAGAACCTGCAGATCCACCAGAAGGACGAGGTGGGGTCCCTGGCGGACGCGTTGAACAGCATGGTAACCCGGTTGAAGGGGATGGTGAAAACCGTGCAGACCAGCGCGGAGCAGGTCGCCGCCTCCAGCGAGGAGATCTCCGCGAGCTCCCAGAAGCTGTCCGAAGGAGCACAGAGCCAGGCATCTACGCTCGAGCAGACCAGCGCCTCCGTGGAGGAGCTGACGGCTTCCGTGGAACAGGTTGCCGAGCACTCCCAGGGGCAGGCATCGGCCGTGGAGCAGGGAACGGCATCCATGACCCAGGTGCAGCAGTCCGTGGACGAGGTGTCCAGGAACCTGAAGGAGATTTCGGAGCTGGCCAACCGGTCGGTTTCCAACGCCATGGAAGGCGCGGAGGCCGTCGAGCAGGTGGTGACGGGGATCAACCTGATCGCCACGAGCTCGGAGAAGATCGGCGGGATCATCAACGTGATCTCGGATATTGCCGACCAGACCAACCTCCTGGCCCTGAATGCCTCCATCGAGGCGGCTCGGGCCGGGGAGCACGGGCGCGGGTTCGCGGTCGTGGCGGACGAGGTGAGCAAGCTCGCCGATCGCAGTGCTTCCTCCACCAAGGAGATCGAGAACCTGATCCGGGAAAGCGTGAAAAACGTCCAGGACGGCGTGAGGACGGCCCAGGGGTCGCGGACCGCCATGGAGCAGATCCGCGAGGCTTCCCAGAAGGTAAAGGACATGATCGCGTCCCTGGCCACGGCGATGAGCCAGCAGGTGACCGCGATCCACGAAGTGGCCAAGGCCTTGAAGAACATCAACGAGATGAGCTCGAGCATCTCCGCGGCCACGGAAGAGCAGACCACCAATGCCAAGCAGGTCTCCAAGGCGGTGGAAAACGTCAACGAGCTCACGCAGTCGGCGGCCTCGGCGGCAGAGGAGATGTCGGCGTCCACCGAGCAACTCTCGAGCATGGCCCAGGAGCTGATGCGGCTGATGGGGCAGTTCAGGGTCGGCGACCAGGCCGTCGAGGCGCGGGCCGCCTCCGCGGCGAGCCGCTTGCCGGCGCCCACCCGCGGCTCGAACGGCAATGGCCACGGGTCCGCGGGTGAAAAGACCCGGCTCGTCACCCTTGGAGCGCCAGCGGGCGCCTCGAAGGGCGATTTCGAATAGTCATAGGGCGGTGCTGCCAAGGGCGAGGGCCCGTGCCCTCGCCGTGGCTCCCTCGCGGCTTCGGCGCCCCGAGGTCGTGAGCGGCTGGCGTCGAGGGGTCATGGGGAAGAGAAAGGAACGACCGGAACATGGCGGCACCCAGGCTCGGAATCTCCGATCGGCTTCGCGCCGGCTTCGCTTTCGTAATCCTGCTGCTGGTCGCCCTCGGGTCCCTGTCCATCTGGAGGATCGCTGCCGTCAGGGTGGACGCGGTCGCAATCGGGACCCAGGAGGTCCCCGCCGTACAGGCCGCGACCGGGGCGGAGCGGTGCGCGCTGCTCGCCATGTACAACATGCGGGGGTATGCCCTCTCCGGCGACGATACCTACCTGGCCCTCGCCAGGTCCAATCTCTCCGGTTTGACCGCTTACCTGGACAGCGCCGACCTGCTGGCGGGGAAACCGGCTGGCCTGCGCGAGCTGAGAGAGGCGGTCGCGGCCGCCCGTCTTACCGTCAACGAATACCGTGAACTGGTGGATCAAACCGTCGCCGCGACTTCGGCGATCCGAGCCGCCCGGATCCGCCAGGACAGGGCGGCAGAGGAATTCCTCGCGGCTGCCCACCGGTACACGGCCCTTCAAAGCGAGCCGGGAGATCGCGGCATGCCCGGAGTCCTCCCGGACGCGCCGCGCCGGTACCAGGTCGAGCGCGTGAACGAGATGAACGAAATCGTGGAACGCGGAGGCGAACTGCGCGTAGCCAACTTCAAAGCCCAGGCGGAGCGCGCCCCGGACGTGCTGCGGGCCGGGCTCGACGCATTCGCGGCGGTACACCACGGGATCCGCGCGCTTCTATCCGCCAGCGCGCCGGGTTCTCCCGAAGCGGCGGCGCTGGACCGCGTGGCGAACGGCGCGCGCGACTACCAGGCCGCGTGCGAGGTGGTTCTCTCGGCCATGGTGACGGTCGACGAGCTCAACCGTAGCCGCAACGCGCGGGGCCAGGCGGTGCTCGACCTGGTGAGCAAGGTCGCCGCTTCGGGCCTTGGCGCATCCGAGCTCAAATCATCCGCCACCGTTTCGCGCCTTTCGAACGCGATCCTGCTCCTGCTCGCGGGGCTCCTGGCGGCCGCCGGGGTCTGCCTGGCGGTCTCCATTTCCGTTTCCAACTCCATTGCGCGGCCGCTGGCGCGCACGCTCGCTTTCGCCGAGCGCGTGGCCACGGGTGACCTGGGTCAACGCCTGGACGTGGCCGGTCCGGACGAGTTCGGGGCGCTCGGGCGGGTACTGAACGCAATGGTCGCCCGCTTGCAGGACCTGGTGGAGTCGGAGCGCACGCAGGCAGCCACGATCGCCGAGCGGGCGCAGCACCGGGCAGTGCACAGCGAACAACACCTCAACGCGCTCCTGGATGCGCTGCCGGATACCATGTTCGAGCTGGACGCCTCCGGGATGATCCACGACTGCCGAGCCGTTTGCCCGCAGCACGCGTTCCTGAACGACGCGCGGTCGCACCACCGGACGGTCCGCGATGTATTCCCCGCCCGCGCCGCCGAGGCGATCATGGCTGCCGTGGCGTCGATGAGCGGCGGCCGCCAGAGGGTGCGCGCCGCCTACGGCCTTGAAATCGACGGGCAGGCTTCCAGCTACGAGCTTTCCCTGGCCCGGGTCGGCAGCCTGCAGGAACCCGGGTGCCACTTCGTGGCCCTGTCGCGCGATGTGAGCGAGCGTCGAGGGCTGGAGCAGCAGTTGGCCGCGGCACAGAAGATGGAAGCCATTGGGAGACTGGCAGGCGGGGTCGCCCACGACTTCAACAACGTTCTCATGGTGATCGACGGATTCAGCGAGCTGATCGCCAGTGACGCCTCCGACCCCCAGGCGGTCCGGCGGCACGTGGAAGTCATCCGGGAGTCCGCCGAGAGGGCGAAGTCCATAACGAATCAGCTTCTCGCCTTCAGCCGGAGGCAGCTCCTGCAGCCCCGGCACCAGGACCTGTCAGAGCTGGTGAGCGGGCTGCAGAGCATGCTGGCCCGCATCATCGGCGAGGACATCTCGCTCACCACGGAATGCAGCGAGGGACCGATCATCGTCAACGTCGACCAGGGGCAGTTGCAGCAGGTCGTCCTGAATCTCGCGGTCAACGCGCGGGATGCGATGCCCGACGGGGGGACACTGACGCTCCGGGTCGAACGAGCGTTCTTCGGGGAGGACGACCCGGACCGGCCAGCCGCCGTGCCGCCGGGATCGTACGCGCACCTTGTGGTCGCCGACAGCGGTCACGGGATGAGCCGTGAGACCATGGCCCACCTGTTCGAGCCCTTCTTCACGACCAAGGAGAAGGGAAAGGGAACGGGGCTGGGGCTCTCCATCGTCTACGGAATCGTCAAGCAGTCGGACGGTTACGTGTATGCCGACAGTGAACCCGGGCGAGGATCTCAATTTCACATCTTTCTTCCGGAGATCGTGGACGCTCGCCCCGAGCAGGGCGTGCCCGTGACCTCCGTCGGGACGAGCGAGGGTTCCGGCACGATCCTGCTGGCGGAGGACGAGGAACCGTTGAGGAACCTGTTGACCTTCGTCCTCGGACGCAACGGCTACCGAGTGCTTGCCGCGGCGAGCGGGGCGGAGGCAATCCGGCTGTGCTCGGAATACCGCGGCGCGATCCACCTGCTGCTTTCCGACGTGGTGATGCCCGGGGTCGGGGGTCCGGAGGTCGCGCTGGCCTTCGCCCGGGCTCGGCCGGGGGTACCCGTCCTGTTGATGACCGGATACTCGGATCGCAACCAGGTGGACATACCGGTGCGCTTCACGCTCCTCAAGAAACCATTTTCCATGCCAACCCTGCTGGGTGCGATACGTGCGGCTCTCGCGCCCGCACCCATGCGCGAGGCCGAGGGTGCGGCACTCCAGGCCGCGGCGGGATAGGCTCGTGGGGGATTCGGACCACATCGTCCTGGCAATACGCGGGCTCACCCGCCAGATCGTTGAATCCCTGCAAGGCCGCGGACTGGACGGCGCCGAGGTCGCCTACTATTCGAGGAATCAAGGCGCCTGGCACGAAGTGGCGTTTCATGTCCTGATGCGGGCGGTGTGCGACCTCAGGTCCCTGCACCGAGAGGCCTTGGAGATAATTTTCGCCAACGCAACGCGGGTGCCGGCGGACGATCTCGCACAGGCCCTGAAGACCGCGGGATCCCTTGACGCGGACTTGCAGCGGTGCGCTGACTGCTGGGAGGCGGACAAGGACCTGGCCTACGAGCAGTTCGGGGGTGGATTCATTTTCGGTCCCCCACGGCATTTCCCGGGGCGCCAGGGGCCCTGAGCTCGAGGCCGTGCGAGCGGACGGCGCTCGTCTGCCGGGCAGGCCCGCTGCCGCGCCCGGCCTACGCGGGTGCTACCACCACCGCGCTGATGTCGTCCGCCGGCGAGGTACCCGCCGAGCGCCTGCGCACTTCCCCCAGCAGGTCGGGGAGCAGCGCATCTCCCTGGTAACGGCCCACGAACTCCACGATCCCTTCCATGCCGAACTGGCCGCCGCCGGCGCACGGGCACTCGACAATCCCGTCCGTGACCAGGAGCAGGAAGTCCCCGGGCGGCAGGTCGAACGGCACCTGGCGGAAGCGCGCCTCCTCCGACATGCCCAGCATGGGGGCGCGCACTTCCAGCTCTTCCCGCAGGCGGCAGTTCGAGCCCTCGCGTCGGAAGATCAGCCCGTGGGGGTGGCCGGCCGCCGCGAACTGGCCCCGGCGGGTGATGGTGTCGAAGCTCGCCAGGCAGGCCCCGATGTAGTAGCCGTCGATCCCGGCGCTCTCCAGGAAGCCGGCGTTCACGCGCTGCAGGATGGTGGCCGGCATCCGGGCCTGGCCGAAGGAGGCGTGCAGCAGCGTCTTGTACACCATGGTGAACAGGGAAGCGGAGATGCCGTGCCCGGTGGCGTCCGCCAGCGTGGCAACCAGCGTGTGATCGTCCAGGAAAAACGCCTCCAGGAAGTCACCGCCAATCTCGTCCGCAGGCGCGAAGAGAGTCTGCACGCTCACCCCGTTGCGGACGAAGTCCCTCGACGTGATGGTGCGCTTCTGTATCTCTATGGCGAGCTTGCGCTGCTGGTACTCCTCCCTCATCCCGCGGAACAGCGCCACCGCGCCGGTCACCGCTTCCGCCGCGGCGCCGCCCCGCCCGTGCAGCGGGCTGACGCTGAGGGAAATCGGCAGCGGCCGCCCGGAGGCGGTCGCGGCCAGGATGAGGTGCGGGACCGACCCGCCGGTTCCGCTTCTCATGCAGCGCAGCAGCGGGCTCGCCTCTGCGGTACACAGGCTCTCGCCGTGGA
>Ga0335069_10007251_pt1 | contig 16030 bp, 14 predicted proteins | sample Lox_Sample_11_FD_206714 | JGI IMG/M metagenome (GOLD analysis project Ga0335069, IMG submission 206714) | Soil microbial communities from Loxahatchee National Wildlife Refuge, Florida, United States - Lox_Sample_1.1 | ecosystem: Environmental > Terrestrial > Soil > Wetlands | place: USA... | reverse complement strand
ACCAGGCTTCGCGCAGGCTCATCGCTGCGCCATCGCGCCTTCGCGGCGCACGGTGAGCTTGCCGTTGGAATACTCGATGGAGCGCGCCATTCCCCCCGGCTCGGCCGCGGCGCGCGAAAGGCGCGCGAGGAAATCGTCCTCGACCGCGAAGCCGCGCGTGCGCTTGAGCTCGGCGAGGTTGCGGCTCATCTGCAGGTCCGGATCGACGACCACCTTGGCCTCGGGAAAGGCGAGCCGGAAGAGGGTCTCGCGCTCCTGGTCGAGGCGCTCGCGCTCGAGCTGCAGGCGCATCGCGTCGATCGCGACGAAGGAGATCTGCAGGAACGCGATCACGCCCGCGAGCACCAGCGCCGCGCGAGGCAGCTTGAAGCTCGTGCGCCGGCGCGGGGCGAATTCGCCCTGCAGCAGCTCGAAGGCCGTGCGCGGCTCGCCGCGCGCGAGCGATTCCCACGCGGCGCCGGGCTCGAAGGCCACGTTCGATTCGGCGCTCCAGCGCGCGAGGTCGGGCAGCGCCGTCGAATCCTCGGCGTGCACGCGCACGCTCGCGGGGCGGTCGTTGCGCGCCGTGGCCTCGTCGAGCGCGAGGCGAAGGGCAAGCGGCAGCGCCCCCGGCGCGTCGTGGTCGAAGGTCGCCGCGCCGCCGTCGCCGTCGACGAGCAATCCGCGGCGCGGGCCCCAGACCAGGTGCCATCCGTCGCGGCCGCAGGGAACGAGCGCGCTTTCGGGCCAGGCGTGCGCGACCGCGAGCCCGGCACGCGAAAGCGCCGCCAGCATCGCCTGCAGCCAATCGCGGTCCACCACGGCGACGAGCGTCTCGCCCGAGGCGGTCTGCGGACCGGCCACCGCGTGGATGTGCGACGGGTCGGCGAGCAGGCGGTCTTCCACCGCGTAAGGCAGCAGCTCGCGGATCGTCGCGGCGCCCACCTTCGGAAGCTTCAGGCGCGCGAAGAGCACCCGCGAGGCGGGCACGACGGCCTCGCAATCGCCGGCGCGCGGAATGTCGGCGGCCGCCGTTGCGTCCTCGCGCAGCACGCCGCCGCGGGCATCGAGGAGCTTCCAGGCGAAGCGCGCCTGCGGATCGGGACGATCGCTCGCGGGGAGGAAGACGCGCAGCTTCACGGCTCAGAACACCGGGCGGCGCCAGAGCACGGCGACCTGCCCGCCGCCGCGCTGGACGAGCGCGTCGGTGGCGAGGTTCACGTCGTCCTGCGCGACCTGGATGCGGATGGAGAAGAAGCTGCTCTTCACGTCGAGGGCGTCGCGCGGGCTGCCGGCCCACCTGGCGATGTCGTCGGCGCTCCTGAACGGCTTGGTGCGGCGCATGGCGATCGCGTTGGCGATCCTGTCCGCCGGCACGTCGGGCAGCAGCGCGGCGAGGACCACGTCGCTCGCGGTGTTGATGTTCACCTTGGCCGGCGCCGGCAGGGCGGTCACGTAGGGCTTGAGCTTCTGCACCGTGGCGGCATCGAAGCCGCGCACGCGGTAGAGCTCCTCGACCTGCACCATGGGCTCGTTGGCCGTGCGGTAGGGCTTCGCGAGCGACAGATAGTAGGGATCCTCGGCGCCGCCGCTGCCCGAGAGGTTGCTGTCCGGATCGATCCAGTCCACGACGGCGTCGGCGAGCTCCGGGGAGAGGTTGAGGGAGGCGAGCAGGCGCTGGAACGCCTTGTAGTCCGCGTCGCTGCGCGCGCCGCCCGCGAACAGGTTGTTCAGGTTGAACTTGCCCTGCTCGTCGGCGATGGCGCCCGCGACGATGGCGCGGTCCACGGGCAGCGCCGCGATGGGCTCCGCCCAAGGCTCGTCGAGCCCATCGTAGGACGCGGCGGTGGCCATGTCCTGCAGCAGCACGCCGCGGGCCCAGTCGAGGCCGGCGCGCGCGTAGAGGTCGGCCTGCGCGCGCGCCGCGACGAGCGCCGCCTGGTCGAGCGTGGCCGACTGCTGCGCGAGCATGAGGGCGGCGGTGGAGGCGGCGACGGCGACGATGAGGATCGCCGTGAGGACCGCGACGCCGCGCTGGGGCCTCCTCATGGCGACCTCGGCAGGTCGACGAGCCGCACGATCTTCTCGCCGCTCGCGAGCTCGAGCGTCATCTCGACCGCCGCGGGCAGCGCGAGCTGCGCGCTGCCGGGCAGCCCCCACGCGGGGCGCCACTCGCCCTGCGGATCGAGGAAGCGGAAGGTGAGGGACCTGGCGTTCATGAACACGGGAACGATCGTCGCCTCGTCGCGCGGCGCGGCGTCGATGCCGCCCCACGTGAGGCGCTCGACGGTGCCGTCGCGAAACCGGTAGGCCACGCGCTGCGGCGCGGCGAGCGCGTTCGCCTGCAGCGGGCTGCCCGAGCGCGAAAGGGCGAGGCCCTCCGACGAGGACGTGGACTCGACCAGCGAGGACAGCGGCATGAGCGGCGTCCCCGCGGTGCCGATCGCCACGCGGCCGTTCAGGACGGCCCCGAGGTCGCGCTCGATGCGGCCCACGAAGACCGCCACGTCGCGCCATTTGTGCGATTCCGCCTCGAGCGCGGCGCGCCCCTCGAGCATCGTGTTGAGCCCGCGGTAGGCGAATCCCGCGATGATCGCGAAGATGGCGAGCGCGACCAGCAGCTCGACGAGCGTGAACGCGGCCTGGCTACGGCGAGACATAGGCCGTCAACCTCGTGAGCACGCGCTGGGGATCCTTCGCTTCGGAGACCGCGAGCTCCACCCTGCGGATGCCGGGATTCGCCGTGTCGCTCACGGTCTGCTCGATGGAAAGCGCGAGGTTGCCCTCGGCGGCGTCGAGCCGCGTCGTGGCGACCGACGGGAAGACGTGTCGCGCGCGGATCTCGGCCACGCGGTTCTCGGCGGCCCACGTGGCGAGCAGCCGCAGGCGCGTCTCGACCGCGCCGTCGGTGGCCACGCTCGCCGCGCGCGTCGTGGCGGCGAGCGCCACGGCGAGGATCGCCACCGCCACCAGGATCTCGACCAGCGTGAAGCCGCGCGAGCGCATCAGCCCTCGGTGAGCTTCACCGCGCCGGCGGCGTCGCCCTCGATGGCCCACGCGATGCCCTGCGCCTCGAGGGAGATGCGAAACGGCGTGCCGAAGCCGTCGGGAAGGAAGAGCAGGCGCGAGCCGGGCTGCAGCGGCTGGCCGTCGACGTACACGCCCGTCACGCGCAGCCCCGCGAGGCGCTCGTCGTGCTCCGCGTCCGCCTGCCACTCGTTGCCCTTCAGCCGCCACGCGTGCATGAGGCCGTCGTCGAAGGTGACCGCCGTCGGCAGGCCGCCGAACCACGCCGCGTCGCGCGAGCGTTCGATGGCGAGCGCGAGCTGCCCCGACTGGCGGCGCGAGGCCTGGCGCTCGTCGGGGAAGAGGTTCACGGCCGCGACGGCGAGCACGATCCCGGTGATGGCGACCACCACGAGGATCTCGACGAGGGTGAACCCCCTAGTCCCAGTTGCCGATGTCGGCCGCATTGCCTTCGCCGCCGCGCGCGCGGTCGGAGCCGAGGCTGAAGACGTCGATCTCGCCCTTCACGCCCGGGCTCAGGTACTGGTAGTCGGAGCCCCACGGGTCCTTCGGCAGGTGGTCGAGGTAGGGCTTCCAGTTGCCGGGCACCGGGTTGGTCGTGGGCTTCTGCACCAGCGCGCCCAGGCCCTGGTCGGTGGTCGGGTAGCTGCCGTTGTCGAGGCGATAGAGCTTGAGCGACTGCACGATCGCGCCGATGTCGGCCTTGGCCGCCACGCGCTTGGCCTCGTCCGGGCGGTCCATGATGCGCGGCACCACGATGGCCGCGAGGATGCCCAGGATGGCCACCACGACGAGGATTTCGATGAGGGTGAAGCCGTGCTCGCGTTTCATCGTCCCACCAACGAGTTGAGCTGGAAGATCGGCAGCAGGATCGCCAGCACGATCACCAGCACGACGCCGCCCATGAGGAGGATCATCGCCGGCTCGAAGATCGCGGTGAAGGCGGCGAGCCGCGTGGCGATGTCGTTCTGCTGCTGGCGCGCGGCGCGCTCGAGCGCCTCGTCCAGGCGGCCGCTCGTCTCGCCGCTCGAGATGAGGTGCACCATCACCGGCGGGAAGGAATGCGTGGCGCCCAGCGCCCGCGCGAGCGGCATGCCCTCGCGCACGCCGCGGGCGGCGGTGGAGAGCGCCTCGCGCATCGGCACGAGCGTCATCACGCCGGTGCCCGCTTCGAGCGCCTGCAGGATCGGCACGCGGCTGCCGACGAGGATGGAGAGCGTGGCGGCCAGCCGCGCGGCGTCGAGGTGGCGCAGGATGCGGCCCACGAGCGGCGTGCGCAGCGCGAAGCGGTGCAGCGCGGCGCGGGAGGCGGGGCGCTTCAGGGCGGCGCGAAGCGCCACGGCGGCGGCGATGGCCACCGCGATCCACAGCCCCCACGTGGCCTGCAGGAACCCCGACAACGCGATCAGCGCGCGCGTGAGGATCGGCAGCTGCTGGTGCGCGTGCGCGAACACGCCGATCACCTGCGGCAGGACGTAGACCAGCAGCGCGCCGACCACCGCGATCGCCACGCACATCACGATGGCCGGGTAGATCAACGCGAGGGACAGGCGCGCGCGCAGCTGCGAGCGCTCCTCGAGGTAGTCGGCGAGGCGGGCGAGCACGCGCGGCAGCTGCCCCGAGGTTTCCCCCGCGGCGACCAGCGTGCGATAGAGCTCCGGGAACGCCTTCGGGAACGAGGCGAGCGCCTTGGCGACGGTGTTTCCCGCGATCACCTCGCCGCGCAGCGCCGCCAGCACCTGCCGCGAGCGCTCGTTCTCGGCCTGCTCGATGAGGGCGTTGAAGGCCTGCTCGACGGTGAGCCCCGCTTCGAGGAGGGAAGCGAGCCCGCGCGTGAGCTGCGTGACCTGCGTGCCCGAAAGCGAGACGGGCCGCAGGCGCGACCCGGCCGAGGCGTCGTTCGCCGCGATGACCTCGACGCGATAGGGCGTGAGCCCCTGGTCGCGCAGCGCCGCGCGCGCCTGCCGCGCGCTGTCGGCTTCCAGCACGCCCTTGTGGAGCTTGCCTTCGACGTTGTAGGCCTGGTACCTGAATCCCGGCATGTTTTCAGCGCTCCGCTATCCGTCGGGTGGAACCACAGAGACCAAATCTGTCGATACTCGAGGGAACCACGGCCATGCTCGATTCGAACGATACGATCCGCTTTTCTCCGTGGTCTCCGTGGTCTCTGTGGTCCATGCCTTCTAAGTGCGAGTCACGCGTAGAACTTCATCCAGCGACGTGGCCCCATCGCGAACCCAGCGCAGCCCGTCCTCGCGAAGGCGCGTCATGCCCTGGCGCACCGCCTGCTCGCGCAGCTCGCTTTCGGGCGCGCTGTCGTGGATGCGGTGGCGCATGGCGTCGTCGGCCACCAGCAGCTCGTAGATGCCGGTGCGGCCGCGGTAGCCGGAGAAGTTGCACGCGCCGCAGCCCACGGCGCGGTAGAGGCGATCGGGGGCCGATTTGCCGAACACCTTGCGCTCGGCTGCGTCCGGCTCGTACGGCACCTTGCACTCCGCGCAGAGCTTGCGCACCAGGCGTTGCGCGAGCACGCCGTTCAGCGTGGAGGCGAGCAGGTACGGCTCGATGCCCATGTCGATGAGGCGCGTGACGGCGCCCGGCGCGTCGTTGGTGTGCAGCGTGGCGAGCACGAGGTGCCCCGTGAGCGAGGCCTGCACGGCGATCTGCGCGGTCTCCAGGTCGCGGATCTCGCCGATCATCACCACGTCGGGGTCCTGGCGCAGGATCGCGCGCAGCGCCCGCGCGAAGGTCATCTCGATGCGCGGGTTCACCTGCGTCTGCCCGATGCCGTCGAGCTCGTATTCCACCGGGTCCTCGACGGTGAGGATGTTGCGCGTCTTGCGGTCGAGCCTGAAGAGCGACGAATAGAGCGTCGTGGTCTTGCCCGAGCCCGTGGGCCCGGTCACGAGGAAGATGCCGTGCGGCTCGTGGATCAGCGTGTCGATCTGGTCGCGCGTGGCCGCGCCCATGCCCAGGGCGTCGAGCGTGAGGCGCCCCGCCTGCTTGTCCAGCAGGCGCAGCACCACGCGCTCGCCGTTGGCGGTGGGAATCGTGGAGACGCGCACGTCGATGGGCCGGCCCGCGATGCGAAGCGCGATGCGCCCGTCCTGCGGCAGGCGCTTCTCGGCGATGTCGAGGGAGGCCATCACCTTGATGCGCGAGACCATCGCGGGGTGCAGGCCGCGGCGCGGCTCCACCACGTCGCGAAGCGCGCCGTCCACGCGGAAACGCACCAGCGCGCGCGACTCGAAGATCTCCAGGTGCACGTCGGATGCGCCCTCGCGCACGGCCTGCGTGAGGAGCGCGTTGATGAGCCGGATGATCGGGGCGTCGTTCTCCGCCTCGAGGAGGTCGGCCACCTCGGGCAGCTGCTCGGTGAGCTTGGCGAGGTCCACCGACTCGCCGATGTCGTCCACGATCGTCTCGGCGGCGGAAGGCTCGCGCGTGTAGGCGAGCGTGAGGCACTGCTCGAACTCGGCGGCGGTGAGCTGCACCTCGCGAAGGGGCTTCCCGGCCATGCGGCGCACCTCGGCGAGCGTCGCGGCCTGCAGGTTCGGGCCGATCCACACCTCGAGGGTGCCGGCCACCACGCGCGCGGCGATCACGCCCTTCGCCTTGGCGAACGGGTAGGGCAGCAGCTTCACCGAGCGGGGGTCGAGGTCCTGCGGGTTCACGGTGCGCTCGAGCGGGGCGGTCATCTATTTCCCCATGGGCTTGCTGGGATGGGCGTCTTCCATCGGGGCGAGCTGCACCGGGGCCTCCGGCGGCAGCACGAGGTTGCGCGGCAGCCCCGCCTCCCCCTGCTGGTTGCGAATGTACTCGTAGCGGTCCGAGGTGATCGAGTGCGACGATTCCGCGGTCTTGAGCACCACCGGCCGCAGGAACACCATCAGGTTGGTGCGCTTGTGGCTGCGCGACTCGTACTTGAAGAGCGCGCCGAGGAACGGGATGTCGCCCAGCAGCGGCACCTTGTCCACGTTCACCTCCTGGTCGTCCTGGATCAAGCCGCCCAGGACCACGATCTGGCCGTCGTCCACCAGCACCGTCGATTCGAGCGAGCGCTTGTTGGTGATGATGTCGGCCGACTGCACGAGGAGCTTGTCGCGCGTGACCGACGACACCTCCTGGAAGATGGAGAGCTTCACGGTGCCCGCCTCGGTGATCTGCGGGCGCACCTTGAGCGTCAAGCCCACGTCCTTGCGCTCGATGGTCTGGAACGGGTTCACGCCCGTGCCGGCGGTGGAGGTGAAGCTGCCGGTCACGAACGGCACGTTCTGGCCCACGAGCAGCTTCGCCTCCTCGTTGTCGAGCGTGAGGATGTTGGGCGTCGAGAGCACGTTCGCGTTGGCGTCGCCCTCGAAGGCGCGCGCGAGCACGGTGAGGTTGGCCACCTGCAGGGTGGTGCCGTCGGCCTGCGGAACGCTGATGGTGCCGTTCACGAGGCCCAGGTTCAGGCCCGGGGCGAGCGAGGCGAGGCCCGCGAGGTTGCCGAGGATGCCCGTGACGCCCAGGATGTTGCCGCCGGTGACGGCGGGGCTCGTGTTGAAGTTGGTGCCGCCGATCGCGCCCTTGCCGTTGTTGCCGAGGTTGGAGAAGCCCTGCCATTGCACGCCGAATTCCGCCGCGCGCCCGAGCGTGAGCTCCACGACGAGCGCCTCGACGTACACCTGCGCGCGCCGCTCGTCGAGCTTGTCGATCACGGCCCGCAGGTTGCGATAGACGGGCTCCGGCGCGGTGATGATGAGCGAGTTGGTCGGCTGGTAGGCCTGGATGGTCGATGCGGGCGTGGGCGCGCTGGCCGGGCCGGAGGCGCCGGGCGTGGCCACGCCGGGCAACCCCGCGGGCGCGGAGGCGGGGGTGGCCGACGCGGAGCGCGAAGACGAGGATTCGCCCGCGAGCAGGCCGCGCAGCGTCTCCGCGAGCCGGATCGCCTCCGCGTTGCGAAGCGGCACCACGAAGATGTTGCCCGCGCCGGCGCCGGGCGTGTCGAGGCTTGCCGCGAGGGCCTTGATGCGGGTCATCAGCGCCGGGTTGTCGCCGCGCAGGATCAGGCTGTTGGTGCGCGGGTCCACCGCGATGGCCGCCTTGGCGGGCGCGCCCGGGTTGGCCGGACTGGGCACCGTCTCGGGAATCACGCGCTGCAGGATCTGCGCGATGTCGATGGCCGAGGCGTTCTGCAGGCGCACCACCTGGACGTCGCCGGCGGCCGGCAGGTCGATGGCGCGGATGATGCGCTCGATGCGCCGCACGTTCTCGGCGTAATCGGTGATCACGATGGCGTTGTTGTTGGGATAGGCGCCGATGAAGTTGTTGGCGGTCACGAGGGGGCGCAGCACCGGCACGAGCTGCATGGCCGACTCGTTCTGCAGCATGAAGACCTGCGTGACGATGCGGTCGCCCGGCACGCGCACGGCCTGCTCGCCCACCGGGCCCGCGCTCGTCTTCGCCTCGGCCTCGGGCACGATCTTCACGAAGCTGCCTTCCTCCACCGCGGCATAGCCCTGCACGCGCAGCGCCGAGAGGAAGATCTGGTAGAGCAGGTCCTTCGACACCGGCCGGTCGCTCACGATGTTCACGGTGCCGGTGACGCGCGGGTCGAGGATGAAGTTGCGGCCCGTGTGCTGGCCCACGGTCTTGATCACCGACTGGATGTCGGCGTTCACGAAATTGACGGTGATCTTCTCCTCGCCGTTGGCGGCCACCACGCCCGGCGAGGCGGCGGCGGGCGGTCCCGGCGCAGGCGAGGCGGGCTGCGCGGGCGCAGGCGAAGCGGGCGCGGGGGCCTGGGCCCAGGCGCCGGCCGAAAGAAGGAAGCCTGCCGCGAGCGCCCCCCATGCACTTCGAAACTTTGTCACGAATTCGGGCTTTAGCATTGATTTAGCAGGCCATTGTATGACTAAAACCGGCCGCCGGGCCGGTTTTCTTGGGGCGGGTCCGGCCCCCGTCAGGGCTGGATCGCGTACGAGAGCTGGACGGTGGTGGTGCCCCGCTGGACCTCGGCCTGGATGAGCGAGGTAGTCGCGAACTGCTGGTAGAGGCGCGCGAGGTCGCCGGTGGAGGCGACGGCCTGCCCGTTCACCTTCCTGATGATGTCGCCCGACTGCAGCCCGAGCTTCGCGGCGAGGCTGCCGGTGGGCGCGGCGTCCATGCGCACGCCGCCTCCCGGCGGGACGCCGATCTGGCCCAGGTAGCCCAGCTGGTTGGGGTCCTTCAGCGCCTCGTCCAGCTCCTTGCGCGAGATGCTGTAGTTGTTGGCGCCGGACTTCGCGACGTTCAACCGGAATCCCGCGTTGCGCGCGGCGGCCGATTTCACCGCGGGGCGCGGGGCCTCGAGCTCGATGCGCTCGCGCACGCCGCCGCGCGAGACGACCGCGTACTCGGGCTTCACCTCGACCAGCTTCACGCCGGGCTGCACATCGCGATCGACGAACACCGCGATGTCCTTGCCCCCGCCGGTGGAGAAGATGGCGGAGGCGGCCGGGCCCGCGTCGGGCGCGATCACGCCCTTCAGCCTGAGGGTCCCGCTGGAGACCAGGGCCGGGTTGCCCGCGGGCGGCGCGGCGCCGAAGAGCCTCGCGATCGCGGGCAGGTTGAGCGCGGGCGAGGCCGGCGGCGCGGTCGCGCCCGGCGCGGGCGCCACGAAGACCCAGGTCCAGTGCGCGAGCTGCCAGGCGAGCCCCATCACGAGGGCGAGCGTGACCAGCGTTGCGAACCACTCGCTGCGGCGCGTTTCGGGGGCGGGGGCGGTCGCGGCCATGCCCGATGTTAACCCGCTAGCGGCGCGGCGCGCGTGACAGGTCGACGTCCACGAAACGCCAGGGCTCCCGCATGAAGGGGTGCTTCTTGTAGTTGAGGAGCCAGGGCTGGATGAGGATGTTCTGCGCCTTGAAGGTTTCCACCATCCACGGCACGTAGACGAGGATCAGCTTCACCATCCGGTCGTAGAGCGCGAATCGCTCGGGGCCGTAGGGCAGGCGCCGCGCCTTCTCGTAGAGCGCGTTGTACTCGGGCAGGTCGAACATCGCGTAGTTGGTCTGCCCGAGCGAGGTCTTCGTGAAGAGCTGCAGGAAGTTCTCGCCGTCGGGGTAGTCGGCGATCCATCCGTAGCTCATGGATTCGACCTGCCCCACCCGTGCCTGGCCCCGCAGCTCCGGCATCTTCGCCACCTTGTCGAAGGCCACGCGGATGCCGATGTCGTCCATGGACTTCTTCCAGAGCTCGTTCCTCTGGCGCTCGCGCACCGTGGGCACCGACGCATGCTCGAGGACGAGGGGCGAGCCGTCCGGATTCTCGCGATAGCCGTCGCCGTCGCGGTCGACGTAGCCGAACATGTCGAGGAGCGCCTTGGCCTTCGCCGGGTTGTATTCCAGCGTGGGGCTCACGAAGTGCGGCTCGGCACCGGCCACCGAAGGCGGCAGCGGCGTCTGGGCCCGGGTCGACTGGTGCTTGTCGAGGATCGCGATCTCCTCGTCGATGCGGTAGGCCATGCAGATGGCGCGGCGAAGGGCGATGCGCTCCGGCGTGTAGCCGCCCACCGGGTTGGGTCGCCCCTCCACCGTCTCCAGCATGTTGAAGGTCGTGTAGGTGACGTACGCGATCTCGTCGGGCGTGACGCGCACGCCTTTCTTCCTGAGGTTGGGCGCGAGCTCGCCGCCGGGCAGCGCCACGTCGGCGTACTCCTCGGGCAGCGGGCGGATGTAGTCGTGTTCCCCGCCCAGGAAGGCGAGCCAGCGCGGCTGCGCCTCGTCGATGATGTTGATCTCGACGCGCCCCACGAGCGGCAGGCGCCGGCCCTTCAGGTTCGCGAGGATCTCCCGGGAGTAGGCATCTTCGGCACCCACGCTATCGAAGATGTCCTCGCGATAGCCGGGGTTGGCCTCGAGCACCAGCCGCGAGCCCGGGACCCATTGCGAAAGCATGAACGCCCCGGTGCCCACCGGATGGCGCGCGAAGTCCTGGCCGTAGCGCTCGCGCACCTCGCGCGCGACGGCGGCGGTCGCGGCCAGCGCGAGCACGTACGGGAAGCCGTAGTCCGTGCTTTCGAGCTCGATGCGCAGCGTGTAGCGGTCCAGCGCCCGCAGGCCCTCGAGCGGCCGGTCGTAGTCGAGGGGCTTGCCGTGGCGCGCGTCCGCCACCCACTTCTCCCAGCCCTTGATCTTGCCTTCCACGAGGAAGAGCCATTGGCTCTTCAGGGCAGGATCGAAGAGGCGCTCGATCGAGTACACGTAGTCCTGCGCGACGAGCTCGCGTTTCTTTCCTTCGAACGCAGGATCGGGGGTGAAGTAGATCCCGGGCTTCACGCGCAGGATGAAGACCCGCCCGTCGTCCTGGATCTCCGGCAGCGCCTGCGCGGTGCGGGGCTTCAGCTTCGCGGGACGCGCGAGGTAGTCGTACTCGAGGAGCGAATCGAAGATGGCGTCGTTGATGGAGTCGCTTCCCTCGTCGCTCTCGGCCTGCGGGTCGAGCTTGCTTTCCGCGGCGGGATAGGCGGTGCGCACGACCTTGCGCGGGTCCGCGGCATGGACGGACAAGGCCAGCGCCGCGGCGGCGGCGAAGGCGGCGATGCGTTTCACGGGAGGCCTAGTGCAGCGTGTGCGGCGGCTGCGCGGCTTCCTCGCGGCGCGGCTCCTGCGTTTCGGGTGCGGCGTTGGCGTGGTGCACGGCCATCCGCCAGCCGCCGTCGGTGAGGACGTACACGTTGGTGGCGAACACCGGCGTGACCGCCGACTGCTCACCCGGGGGCGCCACGAGCTCCACCACGTTGTGCACGGCGAGCGATTGGCCGTCGAAGCTGCGCTGCTCGGTCGTGCGCACGCGAAGCGTCGAGCCGCCGGCGAAGATCTGCACCCAGCTCTCGCGCACCGCCTCGAAGCCCGACAGGCGCGGCCCCTGCGGGTGGATGCAGACCACGTCGTCGCTCTCTGCCCACACGGCCATCATCGCCGCGATGTCGGCGCGCTCGAACGCATCGTAGAACGCGGTCTCGGCGTCGTCGGGGGTCGGGAAGAGCTTGCTGCGTCCGCGCGGCATGGCGGCGGAATCATAGCAGCAATGGGGCGATTGTCCGCGGCTCGTGCGGGAGATCGGGAGGGGATCAGGAGGGGGGAAGGAACCGCAGAGGAGCGCAGAGGAAACGCAAGAGGAAAGGCAAGTCGGAGCTTCGTGCCGGTGGTGGCTACGCGACGAAAATTGTCCCAGTCTCTCCTCTGCGTGCCTCTGCGTTTCCTCTGCGCGCCTCTGCGGTCAATGCGCTGCCGGTTCTCGCGTCATTCCGCTGCCGGCGCCGCGGCCCGGCTGCCGAAGGGGGGCCGCGCCAGCCACAGCAGCGGCACCAGCGCGATGAAGATCCACGCCGCGATCCACGACATATCCGCGGTGGCCATGGAGTAGGCCTGCCCGCCGATCAGGCGGTCGATGATGGCGAGGGAGGCCGCGGGATCGCTGCCGTTGGCCTGCAGCTGCGAGAGGTATTGGCTCGCGGCCGGGCTGTAGGCGGTGATCTGCTCGGTGAGCTGCGCGTGGTGCAGCGCCTCGCGCCGCTCCCAGACCGTGGTGGCGACCGAGGTCCCCACGCCGCCCGCGAGGATGCGCAGGAAGTTGAAGAGCCCCGAGGCGCTCGCGATCTGCTGCACCGGCAGGCCCGAGAGCGCGATGCTGGTGAGCGGCACGAAGAAGCAGGCGACCGCGATCCCCTGCACCAGCTGGGGCAGCGCCAGCGTCACGAAGTCCGCCGACGGCTCGAAGCGCGCGCGCATGAACGCCGTGACCGCGAACACCAGGAAGCCGAACGAGGCCAGCATGCGCGGGTCCAGCCGGTGCATGTTGCGCCCGATGATCGGCGTGATCACGATCGCGAGGAGGCCCGTGGGCGCCATCACCAGGCCCGCCCAGGTCGGCGTGTACGACATCTGCGTCTGCAGCCACAGCGGCAGCAGCACGATGGTGCCGAAGAAGATCACGTAGGCGAGGCTCACGGCGATCGCGGCCGAGGTGAAGTTGCGCCGCTTGAAGAGCGAGAGGTCGATCACCGGATGCTCCTCGGTGAGCTCCCACGCGACGAGCAGCGTGAGGCACAACACCGCCACCACCGCCAGGGCCACGATGGTCGAGGAGTTGAACCAGTCGAGCTCGCCGCCCTTGTCCAGCATGACCTGCAGGCTTCCCACGCCGAGCGCGAGGAGCACGAGCCCCATGGTGTCGATGGGCAGCTTCACGATCCTGCTTTCGCGCTCCCGAAGGCGCGCCCAGATCAGGTACGTGCAGACGATGCCGATGGGCACGTTGATGTAGAAGATCCACGGCCAGCGCAGGTTGTCGGTGATCCAGCCGCCGAGGATGGGGCCGGTCACCGGCGCCACGAGCGTGGTCATCGCCCAGATGGCGAGCGCCATGCCGCGCTTTTCCTGCGGATAGATGCCGAGCAGCAGCGTCTGCGAAAGGGGCATCATCGGGCCGGCCACGGCGCCTTGCAGCACGCGGAAGGCGATCAGCATCGTCATGCTGTTGGAGAGCCCGCAGCCGAGCGAGGCGATCGAGAAGAGCAGCATCGAGAGCGAGAAGAGCCGCACCTCGCCGATGCGCCGCGCGAGCCAGCCGGTGAGCGGCACGGCGATGGCGTTGCTCACGGCGAAGGAGGTGATGACCCACGTGCCCTGCGAGGGCGACACGGCGAGGTCGCCGGAGATCCCGGGGATCGAGACGTTCGCGATCGACGTGTCGAGGATCACCATGAAGCTCGCCGCGGCGAGCGCCAGGGTCATCAACAGCCGGTCGCTGCCCTCCAGGGGCTCGTGTTCCATCAGCGTACGGCGAGGGCGGGCCGGACCGGGTGCTCGCCGCGCCCGGCCATGTGCTCGGTCGACGAGACCAGGCCGCTCGCGTTGGTGCGCACGATGTCGTGGATCATCTTGTCGGCGTCGCTGCGATCGGAATCGAACACCGGCGTGGAGTACGCGGGCGTGGAGCGCGGCGCCGTGGCGAGCACGGGCCCGCTGCGGTCGCTGATGTCCACCGTCGCTTCCATCGACAGGCCGATGCGCAACGGGTTGCGCCGCAGCTGCTCCGCGTCGATCGCCACGCGCACCGGCACGCGCTGCACGATCTTGATCCAGTTGCCGGTGGCGTTCTGCGCGGGAAGCATCGAGAAGGCGCTGCCCGTGCCGGCGTCCAGGCCCACCACGCGCCCGTCGAATTCCACCTTGCTGCCGTAGAGGTCGGCCGTGAGCTTCACGGGCTGGCCGATGTGGATGTTGGCGAGCTGCGCTTCCTTGAAGTTGGCGTTGACCCAGACCTGCTCGAGCGGGATCACCGCCATGAGCGGCGCGCCCGGGCTCACGCGCTGGCCGAGCTGCACGCTGCGCTTGGTGACCACGCCGGAGACCGGGGCGAGCACGCGCGTGCGGGTGTAGGCGAGGTAGGCCTCGCGCACCTTGGCCGCGGCGTTGCGCACGTCGGGGTGGTCCTCGACCGTGGTCTGGTCGACCAGCACGCGGCTGGAGGTGTGCTGGTCGCGCGCGGCGGCAAGCGCGGCCTCCGCGGAGGCGAGGGCGTCGCGCGCGTGGTTCATCTCTTCGCCCGAGACCGCGCCCGAGGCGGAAAGCCGCTCGCGCCGCTCCAGGTCCTGCCGGGCGCGCGCCACGTCCGTCTCGCGCTGCTGCACGCTCGCCTGCAGCTGCGACGACGTGGCGAAGAGGTTGCGCACCTGGCGAACGGTCTTGGCGAGCTGCGCCTGCGCTTCCTCGAGGGCCACCTGCGCGTCGGCCGGGTCGAGCTGCACGAGCACCTGGCCCGCCTTCACCGCGTCGGTATTGTCGGCGGCGATCGCGACGATGGTGCCGGGCACCTGCGGCGTGATCTGCACGACGTTGCCGTCCACGTAGGCGTTGTCGGTGAACTCGCGGTGGGAGCCCACGAGCAGCCACCAGGCCCCGTAGCCGATACCGGCCACCAGGAAGACGGCGAGGACGATGCCCACGAGCTTGCGGCGGCGCGGGTTGTGTTCGGGTTTCGTTTCGCTCATGACTTCGCTCCTTCGTAGCCGCCGCCCAGGGCGCGCACCAGGTTCACGGAAAGGGTGAGGCCGCGCGCGTCGAGGTCGGCGCCGAGGCTTCGTTGGGTGAGGACCTCGGTCTCCGCGACCAGGACCTGCAGGTAGTTGCCCAGGCCCTCGCGATAGCGCAGCACCGCGAGGTCGTAGGCGTCCTGCGCCGAGGCGAGCGCCATGCGCTGCTGCGTGCGGCGCGCCTCGAGCGCGCGCAGCGACGCGAGCTGGTCGGCCACCTCGCGCACGGCTTCGAGGATCGCCGTGTTGTACTGCTCGACCGCGATGTCGTAGTCGGCGTCCTGGCCCGAAAGCCCGGCGCGCAGCCGCCCGCCGTCGAAGATGGGCAGCGTGAGCGCCGGGCCCACGCCCGCGATCGTGCTGGCGCTCCGCAGGAACCGGTCGAGGCCGATGGATTGCAGCCCCACGAAGGCCGACAGGCTCACGTTGGGATAGAACGCCGCCTTGGCCTCGTCGATGCGCGCGCCCGCGGCCTCGACGCGCAGCCGCTGCGCCACGATGTCGGGGCGCCGCCCGATGAGCTCGGCGGGAAGCCGCGCGGGAACGCCCGCGGCGACGGTGCGCGCCTCGGGGCGCGCGATCTCGAGGCCGCGGTCGGGGCCCGCGCCCGCGAGGGCGGCGAGCTTGTTGCGGTCGATCTCGATCGCCTCGTCGTAGCGCGCGATCAGCTCGCGCGCCGCGGGGATCGCGGTCTCGACCTGCTTCAGCTCCACGCGGGAATCGAGGCCCGCCTCGTAGCGCTGGGCGGTGAGGTCGTGCAGCTTGGTGCGCTGGTCGAGGGTCGCCTGCGCCACGTCGCGCTGCGCATAGTCGCGCTGCAGGTCGATGTAGGCCTGTGCCACCGCCACGGAGAGCATCAGGCGCGCGGCCGCCGCATCCACTTCGGCGGCGCGGGCCTCGCCGAGCGCGGCGCGCAGCGCCGCCTGGTTGCGGCCCCAGAAATCGAACTCGTAGTGGAAGTCG
>Ga0335069_10007250_pt1 | contig 16031 bp, 13 predicted proteins | sample Lox_Sample_11_FD_206714 | JGI IMG/M metagenome (GOLD analysis project Ga0335069, IMG submission 206714) | Soil microbial communities from Loxahatchee National Wildlife Refuge, Florida, United States - Lox_Sample_1.1 | ecosystem: Environmental > Terrestrial > Soil > Wetlands | place: USA... | reverse complement strand
TCGAGGGAACGCCGCCCCCACCCGATTCCGCGGTCATCGAACGCGAATTGCAGACGATGGATGCTGAAAAGCAGGCCGGCATCCGCCAGGTAATCAAGGAAGCGGGCATCGAGCGAATCGCGCCGATTGTTCAGTACCTCGCGCGGACTTCCGTCGAAGATTTGCGCATCCTTGTGGGCGTAGCCGAACCGCCGCCGGAGTATCGCCGGATTGCCGAATATCTGAGCGAGGTCGTCGAAGACGGCGCCACCATTCAGATTGGCGTCGGCGACCCATCCGCGCAAATGCCGCGCCTCGGGGCATTCGATCGCAAGCAAGACCTGGGGCTGCATACCGAGATGATAGCGCCGGGTGTCGCGCGCCTGGTCGATCGCGGGATCATAAACGGCAGGCGCAAAACAATTCATCGCGGAAAGGCGATCGCCAATGCATGGTCGGGCGCGGATCCCGAGGATTTGCGGATAATCGACGATAATCCCGCATTCGAACTTTACGACCCGGAGTACGTCCTTGATATCGGGGTTCTTCGCTCCAACTATAAGCAAACCTCAATCAACAACGCCCTGAGCGTCGATCTGACGGGCCAAATCAATGCCGAAACCGTCATCGGAGCACGTATGATCAATGGCACTGGCGGGGCTCCGGAAACCCATACCGGCGCGTTTCTATGCAAGGATGGACGCGCGATAAGTCTCCTGCCATCGACGGCGCTAAATGGCGCGGTTTCGCGGATAGTTCCGCAGCATGAGGAGGGCGCCCTCATTACAATTCCGCGATATTTTGCCGACACGATCATTACAGAACACGGTATTGCCCGGCTCTTGGGCAAGAATCATCGGGAGCGCGCGAACGAGCTGATCGCGGTGGCGCACCCGAACCATCGCGATGAATTAAGAAGCGCCGCAAAGCGCCTGTTCGGTTAAGCACGAATTATGACTATAAGAAAGTGATTGCACGCTATGGCAACGATAGTGCTATTTTGGTACAGTAGTGCGAACGAAAGCTTGTCTGGGGCAAGTATTGGAGGTCACTTGATGATACCTCCCGCTTGGCCGTTTCGAGCGAACAACCTGCGAGGGCTGGATCCCACATGGCTTCTGTACCGAAGGTACTCACCGTCAACGAGTTAGCGGATTACCTGCGCGTCCACCGTTCGACCATCTACCGCCTGCTCAAGAAGAGCCAGCTTCCGGGATTCAAAATCGGCAGCGATTGGCGCTTCAACGTCGAAGTGATCGACGAATGGCGGCTGAAACAGGGCGCTGGGTTTCTCGAGGAAGCATCGGGACCTCAGCAGCAAAACGCGGCCAGACGATAAATCATCTGTAGTTGCAGCAAACGCGCCGCTTTAGCAGAAACCCGACTTGAAGCAACCGGTACGCCGATTCGCGCTCAGCATTTCATGAGCGTAAGCTTGGCCGGCGATGCCGACCGAAGTCTCGACAAAAACACGATTTTTCACCGAATCCGTCATCCGCGAGATGACCCGGCGCGCTTTGGCTGTGGGGGCTGTCAATCTCGCGCAGGGGTTCCCGGATTTCCCAGCACCGACGGTTATCAAAGAAGCCGCCAAGCGCGCGATCGACGAGGATTACAACCAGTACGCGATAACCCACGGATCGCCGAACTTCCGCCGCGCGATCGCTGACAAGGCGCGGTCGTACAACCGAATCGAATGCGATCCCGATCGCAACGTGACCGTCACGTGCGGCGCGACCGAGGCGATGATCGCCACGTTGCTTGCAGTCGTTAACCCGGGCGACGAGGTGATCATCTTTGAGCCGTTCTACGAAAACTACGGCCCGGACGTTATCCTGTCGGGCGCAACCGCCCGTTATGTCACGCTTCACGATCCGGACTTTTCGTTCGATCGCGCCGAACTCGAGGCGGCATTCAGTGCGCGCACCAAGGCGGTCGTAATCAACTCGCCCCACAACCCTACAGGCAAGGTATTTTCGCGCGCGGAGCTCGAATTCATCGCCGAGCTGTGCCAGCGCTACGACTCGCTCGCGATTACCGACGAAATCTACGAGCACATCACGTTTGATGGAACGCGCCACGTCTCGATCGCGACCCTGCCGGGGATGGCGGATCGAACCGTCACCATCAGCGGACTTTCGAAGACATATTCGATAACGGGATGGCGGCTCGCGTATGCGATCGCGTGCGAGCGCCTGACCTCCGCGATTCGCAAGGTTCACGATTTCCTGACCGTCGGCGCGCCCCATCCGCTGCAGGAGGCCGGCGCCGTCGCATTGCGATTGCCGGAGTCGTTCTACGCTGAACTCGCGTCGATGTATGGCCGCAAGCGCGCGATGCTTTTCGATGCGTTACGGGGCGCGGGATTGAAATGCAGCGTCCCCAAGGGCGCCTACTACATAGTCTCGGATGTCTCGGAGATGGAGTTTCCCGACGACTATCGCGTGGCGGATTTTCTGCTGAACGAGGTCGGAGTCGCGGCGGTTCCGGGATCAAGCTTTTATCATCATCCCGAATTGGGTCGCGGCAAGATTCGCTTCACATTTTCGAAGAGCGATGAAACGCTGCATGCCGCAGCGACCCGAATCGCAAAGCTCCCCGAGAAGCTCGCAAAAGCCAAACGGTAAACGCCCGCCGTTAATGCGCCGCTGATGCCGCGTCGAGCTTGGGGACGGGGGCGCCGGGCTCGGATTTGAATGCGTCGGGCATGTCGCGAACGGGAGTGATCTTGATCGCGAGGATCTCGCCGTGATCGAATTTTTCCCGGGTTGGCTTGTGAAATCCCACTCGCGCCCCGATGTAGCGACGCGGGTAATCTTCGATTATCCGATTCAGCACAGCATCGTCAGTGGTTAGCTGGGCCTTGCCGATAAAGGCAGGTCCGTCGGCGTCTCCGATCCATACGATCACGGGGCTGCCGCGGCGAATTCGTTTTGCCTTCCAGGTCGTGGGGCGGGTCTCGATCAGCACGATCTTTTCGGGTGTGGTCGTGAACCATACCGGCGCGGCTTTGCTCTGGTTGCCGTCCTTGCGAACGGTCGCGATGTAAATGAGACTCGCCTTTGAGAGAGCCTCGATATCTCGCGCCGAAGTCTCGCATCGTACACCGGAGACGAGATTGAGCACGGCCGCAAACGCAATTGCGGCGGCGAGGACGATATTGCGAAGCTTCACGATATGATTCATGAGAATCCCCCGCCCGGATGAGTATCAATCACCAAGAAACCTGCGGCGTACAAAGACCTCCGTCAGAAAAAGAACCAGCGCAATCGGCAGCAGCCACGAATCTGCGGAGCGCCGCGTTGTTATCGTTGCGCCTTGCGGCTGCACGACTTGCGCATCCGAAGCGTGTAGCGCGCCGCCGGTTGTCGCAGCAAGTCGGGCGAGCATCGCGAGATTCGGCGGACGAACTTTCATCTCGTCCGCGTCGGCGTCCGCCTGCCCTGTCGACGCAAATTCGCGTTGCGCCAGGATTTTTTCGTTATCGCCGGCTTTCGTCAGAAGCGCTGCCGTGTATTTCCCGCGCGGGAGCGATGCGATTTCGGCGCTGTAGAGCGTAGAGTCGATTTCGCTCATGGCCACGTCGACGGTGCGTCCCGGGCCGATAATTCGCAAAGCAAGATTTGCGAGCGCAACGCTGTCAGCCTTTTCGGCTTCGAACCTGATGCCTCCGTCGGCAGACTCGCGCATCCGTATCGTCAACGGCCCCGCGTCCCCCTGACGCATCACCCAGCTCACCACCTGCGACCAGAACTCAGCGTAATGATCCCATCTGATCCAACTGAGCGTGGCGAGGGAATCAGGATCGGCGGCGAAAATCGCGCTTCGCCCCAACCCGTATTGCCAGGCCGCGAGAAGGGGAACCGTCGAATCTCCGTGATGAATCTGAAGAGGTTCCTGCGCCCCCTCCTTGAGTGCGGTCGTCGCGTAGTAATCGATAGGCGGCAGATGCTGAAGATCGATCCCGGAAAGCATCGAGCTCGCCGAGTTCGCCTCGATCGTAGTGCGCCCCTGTTTGCGACGATTCATCGCCTCGCGGGTGAGCCCGACCAGAAGAAGCGGAAGCTTCTCGATATCCTGCACGCGATAGAATGTTCCTCCGGTCGCCTGGGCGAAATCCTGCAGCAGTTGAAGATTGGCCAGATCCGGCCCTATGCGGATGGTCGACACGGGAATGTGCTGGCGCGCGAAATCAGCGATCAGCGCGTCGTGATCGTGGTATTGGCGATTCGTATCTCCGTCCGTGAGCAGAAAGATCTGGCGCACGGGGAGCCCGCTGGCGAGAATTTCGCGCTGCGCGATCTCCAGCGCATCTTTGAAATCGGTGCCGCCGCCGGGTTCGAGACGGGAGATGCGATTTTCAAGCTCCTCGCGATCTTCGCCGAGCGGAGAAAGATGGCCCAGCACGTACGGTTGGGAGTCGAACGCGATGACGCCTGCAAGGTCGGTATCGTCGAGTTGCCGCAGAAGCGCGGTTGCGGCGGCCTTCGCATATCGAATCCGTTCGCCGTCGCGAACCGCAGGATAACGCGAGTCGTAGCTCATCGAATTCGACCGATCGATGCACAGGTAAACTGCGATCGGTTCGCGCGAGGGCGGCGGCGGCTGGGTCATGAATCGTATCGGCAGCGTTTTCTCAATCGGCGTCGAGGCGAAGTGCTCATCGCGAAGAGTTTCGCCGATGACGATCAATCCGCCGCCGAGATCGGATACGTAGCGTCCGAGCGCCGACGCCGCCGAAGACGAGAGATTCGCTGACGATACGTCCGCCAGGAATATCGCCTGATACGCAAGGTACGCTTGCGGATTCTCAGGAAGGCCGCGCGGCGAAGCGATATCGATAGTGTAGTTGCGCAGGCGCAGGGCAGCCATCAAGGTTTCCGGCGGGCTGGTCCCGACGATCAGAACTTTTGGCGCCGGCGACGCGGTTATCGCATGCTCGGCTTGCGGATTGACGACCACCAGCGGCCCGGCGGAAATCCTGGCAGTCATCAGATGCGCGCCCGGGTTCCCGATCCGATAGGGAAGTTCGAATCGATTCAGACCCGATTTGAGCGTTACCGTCTCGCCGCCGACCGGTTTGCCGTCATCAAGCAGTTGCAGGGTAACCTGCGCGGGGCGCGCCGCTTCGCTCTCCATCTCCAGCTCCATTGCGAACCGCTGTCCGACGCGAACCGTTTCCGGCGCGGAGAACGCAACCAGCGACGCGCGCGAATCCGACGACGGCGGCGCAGCGTCCGGGAACACGCGGATGGAATCCTGCGCGATCGCCGGAGCCTCCAGCATTACGTCTCCGGCGGTTTCGTTGCCGTCGGTAAGCAGCAACACCCGCTTTTCGGAGTCGGCCGAGAAAAGTCCTGCGGCCGCAGTGAGCGCTCCCGCAAGGTCGGTCGCACGACCGTCGGCGTCGTTGCCCGCGAGATCCGCGACGCGCGGATCGCCCAGCGGTGCACGCATCCGAACGTCGCGCCCGAAAGAGAGCACCCCCAGACGATCGCGTGAACTCATCCGGCGGGCCAGCGCGCGAACGCGAGCCCGCATCCAGTCGCGCTGATCGGGCGCGATGGATAACGAATCGTCGAGCAGGGCGACAACTTCGACCCGCGTGGCCGGGATTCGCGCGCGAATGCCGAATCCCGCCAGAACAAATACGAGCGCAACAAGCGCACCCACTCTCAGCGCCGCGGATATCAGCCCTGCCCACGGCTTTGCGCAACGTGCGGACGACAATCCGGCAGCCGCCGCCAGCGGCGCGGCGAAAAGAAGGAGCAGTAGAAGCGGTCTGTCAAACATGATCGCTTCCCCAGCGCGGAGCCCGTCTGATCAGCATCGCGGATTCGACAGCGAGCGCGAGAAGCGCCAGCGCCGCAAGCAGCCAGCCCAGAGGTTCTATCTGGCGAACGTTTCCTTGCGGCGACGTGGCGTGCGTCGCGCGGGACACGCCTTGCGCTGCGCTCGCGCTCTCCGAGAGATCGGATTCCGACGCATCGTAATAATTCGCATACACCAGTCGCGTCCTGCCGCCTGCCCGGACCCGATAGACGCCCGTTTCGAGCGGACGAAATCGAATGCGTCCGAACTCGTCTGAAGTTACGTGCTCCATCGCTCCGTTGGGCTTTTGAATCTCGGCCCCTTTTGCCGCGGGCATGCTTACGTATGTCCCGGTCGACACGATTCGCAAATCCGGCGCGGCAGTAAGCGCGCGCACGACATCGACGGTCGCGACCAGCGCGTCGAGCCTGTCGGGATCGAGCAGCAGATGATCCCGAACGTCAAAGCCAATCAATCCGACCGGTCCCATCGCCGAATCGCCCACGGCGGCAAGACCTGAAGCAGAGGTTTCCGGTCCGGAGCTGGCCGCGATCGGCGTCATCCATCCTGCGATGGCGTATGACCGCGTGGCGCCGGCCGCTGAATTCGCAACGGAGCTGAAACGCGATGCGCCGCTCGTGGTCGATATCGTGACGCCCGATGTCGGCGATCCGCTCGCGTTGCGGGGCGGATAGACGAACAGCGTCGCATCGGCGCGAAGATCGGGCGCGTAACAGTCGTGCATGACAGCAAGCGCGTAGCGTTCGCCGGCGATGTCGCTCGGCTTGAAGCCGCCGGGATCCTGCGCGCGCACGATGAAGTTCGGATTGACCGCCAGCAGCACCCGCGACAGATCATCGCGGACCTTGGAATCGGAAGAGAGCACGATAGCGTGGGCAGAGCGATTTTCCGGCGCGACGGCATAGCGCTCATTGTCGGCGTCCAGTGCGTCCGGAGTAACGATACGCGCATGTACGAGGCCGCCGTTTTCGAGCGGTCCGAACGGCAGAGCGATCTGCTCGCGCGGGGCGAGAATCAGGGAGCGATGAAGCAGTTCCTTGCCGGCGTTGTCGACGACAAGTTCGCAGCCGTGCGGGTGGCGCGAAAAGTTCCGCACCGTGAGCCGGCCGCGCGACGTAGTGGGGAAACCCGGATCGAGCGCGACGATCGCGAGGTTGTCGGCTGGCGCCCCGACCCGATGAAAATGCAGACGCGATGAGAGGGCCGGATCGTCCGCCGCGTCGGCCGGCATACGGTCGGCGAAAAGATGAATTTCAGCGGATGAGTGTGCTCGCAGCAGCGCCGCCGCAAGCGCGGCGCGCCGGGCCGGGACCTCCATTGCGTGCATTCCCGAAATCGCCTTGCGAAGGACAGCGCGATCGGTTGTGGGCGGGCTTATCAGTTCAGCATCGAGGCCGTAGCAGATAATCGTGAACTCATCGCGATCGGAAGAATCGTCGATTAGCTTGAGCGCTTGACGCTTGGCAGTCTCGAGCCGGACGCCGGAGCCGTCGTCCGCGCGCATCGCAGCCCCGAGCGCAAACACAATCGCGCGAGCGCGTCCGTGCGCGGGCGATGCAGCCGTGCGCACGAAAAATCCCGCGCACGCGAGTGTCAGCGCACCGAGCGTTGCGACCTCGAGCCAAAACAGCGGATCGATTCGGACATGGCGAATACGCGAGGCGGGCGCGGGAGCCCTGTCGAACAGCATCAGGCTTGAGACTTCGAGCGTATGGCGCGATCGCGAGCGCAGGTAAATCGCGATCAGGATTGCGAAGCTGATGCCCCAGAGCAGGTTGTGCGGCTCAAGAAAGCCCATCACCGCACCACACCGAGTCTGGGCAGCTCGCGCTCTAGGATCGAATCAAGATTCTCAGCGCCGAACGCCTGCGAATAGACAACTCCGCGACGCGAACAAAAGTCGCGGATGCGCGCGACTAGTTCGTCGACCTTGCGGCGACACGACGCGGCCAGCTCGGGTCCAAATGCTATTTCGCCGAGCTCGCCGGTTTCCGCATCCCGGACTCGGTACATCCCCGGTGCGTAATTTCCGCTGTTTTCGATCGCGCCCAGCACATGAATCGCACGAACCTCGTTGCCTGCGGCCAGCAGGGTCGCGATCGCGTCTTCGAATTCCGCCTGGCTCACGAGGAAATCCCCGATGACAACCACCAGCCCGCGAGGCCGACGCTGCTGAAGAAGTTCGTGCACGGCGGCGCCGATATCGGTCGCTCCCAGGCATTCGAGTCCGCGTACGAAAGGACGCAATTCGAGGAACTGCTCGCGCCGGCGATAAAACGGCGACGCGACGATCCGCGCGCCGCCGCGTCCGGAGTTGAACGCGATGAGCCTGACGGCGTCGTTTTGCACCGTCGCGATGTACGCCAGCGCGCACGCAAGCGCGCGAGCCAGTCCGAATTTGTCGTCGCGCCCGGGCACGCGCATCGACGCGCTCGCATCGATCATCACGGTAATCTCGACCTGTCGCTCGGCGCGATAGGTGCGCATCGTCAGGTTGTCGAGCCGCGCGTAGGTGTTCCAGTCGAGAAAACGAAGATCGTCGCCTTCGCTGTATTCGCGAAAATCTTCGATTTCGATGCCGCGTCCGTGCTCGCGGCCGATCGTGCGCTGCCCGGTGCGGACCGTGCGCGCGCGTTTGATCCCGAGGATCAGGCGATCAAGCCTGCGCAAAAAATCCGGCTCGAAAGCTCTTTCCTCGACCATCCAATCTCCTAGGCTGCGCGGGCAGCGCGGACCGATTTGACGACGCGATCGATCACCTGCGTCGCGTCGACCGCGTCGGAATGGGCCGCGTAGTTGAGCATGATCCGATGCGCGAGCGCGGATTGCGCGATCTGCTCGATATCTTCGCGGGCGACATTGGCGCGCCCGTCAAGCAGCGCCCTCACCTTCGCGCCGAGTATCAATGCTTGGGCGCCGCGCGGACTGGATCCGAAGGCGACGTATCGATCGACGGCGTCTTCATGCACGGATCGCGGGGAACTCGAAACGAAACGCGAATTCTGCGGCTGCGTCGCGCGCACGATTCGCGCGGCGTAATGCTCGACCGCGGGCGCCGCGATCACGTTGCGCACCAGGCGCTTGAGCGCTTCGATATGCGCCGCGGCTTCGTCGGCATGAAAGACAGGTTCGACGCCGGCCTCCTCGGGGCCCGTTGTCGCGGAGATGATTCGCACGAGCTGGTCTTCGTCGGGATAGGCGAGGCTGACCTTGAAAAGAAAGCGGTCGAGTTGCGCTTCGGGCAGCGGATAGGTGCCCTCCATCTCGATCGGATTCAGCGTCGCCATCACGAAAAACGGGGGCTTGAGCTGATGCGTGCGCCCGCCGGCGGTAACCTGCAACTCCGCCATCGCTTCGAGCAGCGCGGATTGCGTTTTCGGCGTCGCCCGGTTGATCTCGTCGCCCAGCAGCACGTGGCAAAAAACCGGCCCCGGCTGAAAGGTGAATTCGCGTCGCCCGTCTTCGCCGGTTGTGATTACGCGAGTTCCGGTTATGTCCGCGGGCATGAGATCGACGGTGAACTGGACGCGATTGAAGCTTAAGTTGAGCGCGAGCCCAAGCGTCTTGACCAGCGTGGTTTTGCCGGTGCCGGGAACGCCTTCGATCAGGACGTGGCCGCCTCCGAAAAAGGCGATGAGCAACTCCTCGATCGCCTGCTCGTGGCCGATTATCACCTTGTGAATTTGGGCCTGAACGTGGCGAAAGACGCGGGCGAAATCGCCGACGGTTGGCATTTCCAGCGCGTTGTCGCTCATCGTTCGAATACTTTCTTGATCGCGGCGCGGTCGTCCGCCGGAATAGACGCGCGCGCGATCGGCTCGTCGGGCGCTTGGGTTTGACTCAGCGGGGTGCGGACCTTCGGCGGAAGATAGGCGTGGCCGGCGGACCTGGCGCCCTCGGTCATCTGACGAGCCTCGATCGCGATTTCGAATCCCTGATTGCCGAGTTTGGAATTGCCGCCCGGACCAAAGAGCGTATCGGGATCAGCGCCGATTCCGTGCGAGGAACCGCCGCTTCCGGACTGCTCGTTGGCGGAGAGGGTCGAATCCTTTGCCGATACGTCGCCGGAATCTCGTCCGGAATTCTCGCCCGGATGCATGCCGGTTTGCGCGTCAGCCGAAGCCGCGTCGCTGTTGGAACTTTCCTGATTGTGAGCCAGAGGCAGCTGGTTCGAGTCGCCGGGCTGATTTCCCTGCTCTCTCTTGAAGCGCGCAGGCTCGTCCTCGCGGTGATTCGCATCCGGCAGCGGCGCGTTTCTCGGCCGATCGAGTGAATTCTGGTCTTCTGCGGCGTCGGTAAGCTTGAGATTGATCAGGGCCTTCTGTTTTTCTCCGCCTGCGAGCTTGCGCTGGAGCTTGCCGGCGAATTCGCGCGCGCTGTCAAGCATCTTGTCCATGTTTCCCGAGGTCTCCCGCCCCTGCCCGGTCTGCCCGGCGTCTGCAGCCATCTTCTGTTCGATTCTGCGCATGGTTCCGGCGTCCGTCTGCACCTCCATGTCGGCGTCCGAGCCGGGATCGGCAGGGCGCAGATGAAGTTCGTTCAGGCTCATCGTGATATCGGAGGGGACGGGTTCGGCACTCGGAGGACCGTTGCGAATCCCGCGCATGATGAGCGGCGCGAGCAATAGCGAAAGCGCGACGCTGCCTAGAAACGGCCATATCGATTTGGAAATTCGCCGGGACTCGATTCGATCCGGTTCAAACTCGTCGGCTCGCGCCAGCGTGTCTTCGATAAGATACGGCAGCAGGAGCGGCGCATCGTCTTCGCCCGCGATGGGTACGACGTTGCGGCGCTGCCGAAGCTCAACGATCGTTTCAAGACGACCTTTGAGATTGGCGCGCTCGTCAGCAACCGCCGCCGCCTGGCGCAGATTCACCCGCATCCGCCATCCGCGCTGCACAACGTAGAGCACCGCGACGATCGCGATGCATACGACGGCGCCGCCGGCGGCGAGGAATCGCAGCGGGCTCAGAGAAACGGCTGCGAACAACACCACGGCTGTGGAGATGATTACAAGCGCGAAGCAACTGAAGAGGAGATACTGCCAGACAAGTGAATTCACGCGGACGCGGATCGAACCAACGCGCCCGAGAATCCGGCCAAGCTTCCCGTCGGCCGGCCGCGATTTTAAACCCGACGACATCTGAATCGCGCCGCGCTGATTTCGAGCTTAGTTTAGGGTGTTCACGCGCGCAACGAGGATTCTCTGCGCCGCCATTTGCAGACCTTCAGAACGTCCATCCGATAATAGATTTTACGAACAATCCGTTGCTCGCGCGCGTCAGTCCGATGCCGACGCCGAAGTTGAACTCCAGGTTCTTGATAATCTTGAGATTTACCGCAGGAACGATGAAATGCTGCTGGTGATCGACCGAGGGCATGAAGCGCATCGCGCCCATGTCGCCGTAATACTCCAACGCCGGCACAATCCACGGCAGCTTGTCGTAGGAAATCTGTCCGGAAGGCTCAAAGGTGAAGCCTTGATGCGCTCCGGAGCCGCTCATCGGATTAACGAACGCGAAATTGCCGATGAGGGTAAAGCCTCGCACGTGCGACTCCACTATCGGACGCAACTCCAGCGAAAGCGGATTTTGCTCGGCGCCGTGGCGCATGTAGTCCAATTCGATATTGCCTCCGAAACTGATCGGCCACTCCTTTGTTTGCGGCACTGCGAAGTGAATCTTCGTGCGCGCGCCTGAGTAATCGTAGTTGCCGGAATCCAGTTTCGCCGTGCACAGATATTGACCGATTTCGGCCCAGCGCATGAGCCCGTAGGTGAGCTCCAGAGTTTCATGGATCTGATACGGATCCATCTGGGAGCGCGCCTCGGAACCCGTGGCCGTCGTTACGGAATTGGAATGAAGTTCGAGCGTGAAGCGATGATACCGTTCGGTCTCAACCGGATAAATCTGAATCTCGTAAAAGTCGATTGCGCCCGCGACGCCGCGCCACGCCAACACGATAAACGCGGCGAACGTCGCGAGGGCGAAGGATCGTCGCAATGCACTCACGATCGGCGCAATCGTGACGATCAGCCCTTCTCCCCCAGTCCGGCATCATCGCGCGCACCGAGCGCCATCGCAGACCAGTCGAGATCTTCGCGCCCCTTTGCGATGGCGCTCAGGAATCGATCGCGGACGATGTTCGCAAACGGCATCGGCGATCGCACTTCGGTCGCGGTCTTGAGCACCAGCTCGAGATCCTTGAGTCCCAGCTCGAGGCGGAATCCGACGGGCGAATGCCGCATCTCGGCAATCATGGGGCCGTAACCCTGATACACCGGCGACGCGAAGATCGTGCTCGTCAGCATCTCCGCGAGCTTGATGCGATCGACGCCGCCCCGTTCGGCCATCGTCAACCCTTCCGCGATCGCTTCCATGGCAGCCGCGATCATGAAATTGCTTGCGAGCTTGACGGTATGCGCCGCGGTCGGGTCCTCGCCGAAATCGATAACCTGCTGCCCCATCGCATCGAGGGCGGGACGCGCCTTGTGCTTGGCGTCAGCGGCGCCCGAGACCACGATCCAGAGTTTTTTTGCTCGGGCCGCATCGGGACGCCCAAAGACCGGCGCTGCCACATATTTGCTGCCGCATTCGGTGTGAAACTCGGCGAGTCGCCGCGCGCACGAGGGCGATATCGTGCTCATCGAGATATGAACGCCGCCGGGCGCGAGGCGATGCGCGATCGTATCGTCGCCGACAACGAGGCCTTCGACCGCCGCATCGTCCGCCAGCATCGAAATCGCGATACCGCCCGACGATGCCGTGCTCGCCGAGTTTGATTGCAGCACAGCGCCGCGCTTCAGCAGCGGATCAGCCTTCGACGGCGTGCGATTGTAGACGCGCAGCTTGAACCCGGCAGCGACGAGGTTTTCCGCCATCGGAAGCCCCATAGCGCCCAGCCCGATGAATCCGATTTCGTTCGACATAGACGATGCTCCTTGATCCCGGCGAACTGGGATCCAGTATGAGGAGCGCGCCGCATCCATTCAAAGCGTCCGGAAACAGACAAATTTGAGCAGAATGAGGAGCGTTCAGCGCGAACGGACAACTCCGATACGAGGACAATCGGCGCTCACCGGACATCGCGAGCACCACGGCGAGACCGGCTGACAAATCGTCTGGCCGAACGCGACCAGAGTCGCGTTGTAATCGATCCAATGGCGTCGCGGCAGAACCACGCGCAGCGCCATCTCGGTTTTATCGGGCGAGGACGTGGCAACGAGCCCCCATCGATTCGATATCCGATGCACGTGCGTATCGACGCAGATGCCCGGCTTGCCGAAAGCCTGCGTCACGACGAGATTGGCGGTCTTGCGTCCGACACCCTTGAGCGTGAGGAGATCGTCGATTCTATCGGGAACGCGTCCGTCGAATTTCTCGATCAGGTCGCGGCAGATTCCATGAATTACGCGCGCCTTGGTCCGATAGAATCCAACCGGATAGACGAGCTTTTCGATTTCGCGCGTCGACAGCGCAAGCATCGCGCGCGGCGAGCGGGCGCGCTCGAACAGCCGCTGCTGGGCGACGGCCGTCACCTCGTCCTTGGTGCGCAGGCTCAAGATGCATCCGATAAGCGTGCGGAACGGATCGCGCTCATGAGCGGCGATGAACGCGACGATCGGCGCGTTCCAATCGCGCGATGCGCGCTTCAGCACGCGGAGCATCCGCCCGACCGATTCCTTGCTGACTTTGGCCACCGTCCGCTCGCACGCTTTCATTGGCGCGATCCCGCCAATCTTATTGTCGCTCGACTCCACTCCGTTCCGCCTCGCGAGCGCTTACGCGCTGCGCGCTGAATAACGCTCGCCCCTTCGGGTTTCGCCAACGGTCTATACTGGGTATTGCGGGCATTTGACGATACAACCGGAATCGGCATACGGTTGCGCTTCGTCAGGATGCGCTTTCGGCGTTTTGGCGCGATAGTCATCAGCGCGCCGTCGGCGCGCGCGAGGGTCCGCGAAACAAGCGTCCCGGAATAAATCGGAGGCAAGAGCGAGATGGACGTAGGCAAAGACAAGCTGCTCGAAATGTATCGTTCGATGCAACGTATTCGCGAGTTCGAGAGCAAGGTGCGCGATCTCTCGCTCGCCGGCGAAATACCGGGATTTGTTCACGTATCGATCGGCGAGGAAGCCAGTTCCACAGGCGTGTGTGCGGCGCTGCGCAAGACCGACCGTATTACCTCCAACCATCGCGGACACGGACACCTCATCGCCAAGGGCGGAACGCTCAAGCAGATGATGGCGGAGATCTTCGGCAAAAAAACGGGGTACTGCAAAGGCAAGGGCGGCTCGATGCATATCGTCGACTACTCGCTCGGCATCCTCGGCGCCAACGGAATCGTCGGCGCCGGATTGCCGATCGCGGCAGGCTCTGCGCTCGCCGCGGTTATCGCCGGCAAGGACGACGTGACCGCATGCTTCTTCGGCGACGGCGCGTCGAACGAGGGCACCTTCCACGAATCGCTCAATCTGGCTGCGGTATGGAAGCTGCCGGTCATTTTCGTATGCGAGAACAACGGCTTCGGCGAATTCACTCCGATGCAGACGGTGACCTCGGTGCGCGATATCGCACAGCGCGCGAAGGCATACAACATCCCGGGCGTGATCGTCGACGGCAACAACGTTATGGAAGTCTACCAGGCCACCAGCGAAGCGGTGGCTCGTGCGCGCGCGGGCGAAGGCCCGACGCTGCTCGAATGCAAGACCTATCGATGGGAAGGCCATGTGGTCGGCGAGCAGGCTTTCATCGGCGAGGAAGGCTATCGCCAGAAGGCCGAAATCGAGGAATGGAAGCGCAAGTGCCCGATCATCCGTTACGAGCAGTTCCTGCTTTCGGACGCCAAGATATCGAAGGCCGAAATCACCAGGATCGTGGATGAGACGCGGGCTGAATTGGAAGACGCCGTCAAGTTCGCACGCGAGAGCGCGCTTCCTGATGTGAGCGAAGTTACCACGGACGTTTTCGTACGCTGACCCATCGCGCGAAGGACAAGACGACGATGTCGGAAATTTATTTCACTCAGGCAATCAATCAGGCGCTCTTCGAAGAGATGGAGCGCGACCCGTTGACATTCGTGATGGGCGAAGACGTGGTGCTCGGCGCATTCGGTGCAACGCGCGGACTCATCGACAAGTTCGGCGCCAAGCGCGTGCGCAACACTCCCATCGCCGAGGCAGGATTCGTCGGCGCTGCAGTCGGTGCGGCGATGGCGGGAACGCGTCCGATTTGCGAAGTCGAATTCGCGAGCTTTTTCTATTGCGCGTTCGATCAAGTGTGCAACCAGGCGGCGAAGCTTCGTTATATGTCAGGCGGACAGGCGAAAATGCCGATCACCTTCCGCGCCGTATACGGCGCGATGGGCGGCGCGGCCGCGCAGCATTCGGAAACCGTTTACGCTCAGTTCCTGAGCGTCGCGGGTTTGAAGCTGGTAGTGCCGTCCGGCCCTGCCGACATGAAAGGACTGCTCAAGAGCGCGATTCGCGACGACGATCCGGTGATCGTTTTCGAGCACGGCGCTTTGGGCCGCACCAAGGAGGATGTTCCGGACGGCGATTACCTGGTGCCGCTTGGCAAAGCTGCCGTCAAGCGCGAGGGAAGCGACGTCACGCTTATCGCCATCGGCGCGATGGTGCCCAAGGCGATGAAGGTCGCGGAGAAGCTTGCGAAGCAGAAAATCTCCGTCGAGGTCATCGATCCGCGCACCCTGGTCCCGCTCGATGAAGAGACGATTCTAAACTCGGTTGCAAAGACCAATCGCGTCGTGATCGCCGATGAAGGCCATCTGCGAGGCGGCGCGGCGGCAGATATCGCTGCGATTATCGCGGAGAAGGCCTTCGACAGCCTTGACGCGCCGATCAAACGCATCACCGCTCTTGACGTGCCGATACCGTTCAGCCCGCCGCTGGAACGCGCGGCGGTCCCCGACGACGCGGAGGTCGAGGCGGGCGTGCGCGCAGCCGTGGGCGCTTAGGGCTTGAGGCTTCGGGCGCGGTTCGCAGACGCTCAGCATCCGGACTCCCTGTCGCCCTCGTAGGTGTCGCGCTATGATGAGGGGCCTTGCGCCGCCCGGGCGCGACACCAGGTACGGTGGAGCTGGGAAGATACTTTGGATCGCGAAATTTACGAAACGAACCCAAATGAGCACACGGGAAAATATCAAGCAAAATCAATAGGTTAGGCCATCTATTCGCCTTGTATTCTCCTGAACCAAACCTC
>Ga0335069_10007249_pt1 | contig 16032 bp, 5 predicted proteins | sample Lox_Sample_11_FD_206714 | JGI IMG/M metagenome (GOLD analysis project Ga0335069, IMG submission 206714) | Soil microbial communities from Loxahatchee National Wildlife Refuge, Florida, United States - Lox_Sample_1.1 | ecosystem: Environmental > Terrestrial > Soil > Wetlands | place: USA: Florida... | reverse complement strand
CCACGGCTGCATGAGCTGCAGCCGTTCGCTATCGGGTTTCACGAGCAGCCTGACCTCCCGCCCATCGGCCGGCGGTGCGCTGTAAGCGAGCTGTCCAGGATCGAAGCCGTCCGTGGGCACCTCGGGCGCAGACTTGGGCGGATCGAGGCGGAACGATGTGCCGTCGGCCCCGACCAACGAGTCGGTGAGTGGATTGAACGACAGCCGTCCAGCCAACGCGAGCGCGGTGACGATCTCAGGACTGGCGATGAAGTTCATGGTCGTTGCCTGGTCGTCGTTGCGACGGGGGAAGTTGCGATTGTACGAGGTGACGATGGTGTTCGGCGCGCCGGCCGTCACGCGTTGCCATTGTCCGATGCACGGACCGCACGCATTGGCCAGCACGACGCCGCCGATATCTGCGAGCGTGCGCAACTGACCGTCACGGGCGATCGTGGCGCGGATTTGTTCCGAACCCGGCGTGACCAGGAGCGACGCGGACGCCTGTACGCCGTGCGCACGCGCTTGCGCGGCGACGTCGGCGGCGCGGCTCATGTCTTCGTACGACGAGTTGGTGCAGCTCCCGATCAGCGCGGCGGAGATGCGGTCGCAGAACGAATTGCTCGTGTCGCGCACCTCGGCGGCGAGGTGCGCGATCGGTCGCGCCCGGTCGGGCGAGTGCGGCCCGACGACGTGCGGTTCGAGCCGCGACAAGTCGAGTTCGAGTACGCGGTCGTAGTAACGGGCGGGATCAATCTCGACTTCCGGGTCGGGTTCGAGCAGCGCTTGATTGCGCTCGACCAGCGGAACCAAGTCGGCGCGACGAGTCGCGCGCAGGTAGGCGCACATTCGCTCGTCGGCGGGAAAGATCGAGGTGGTGGCCCCGATCTCGGCGCCCATGTTGGTGATGGTGGCCTTGCCGGTGGCACTGATCGTCCGGGCGCCGGGGCCGATGTAATCGACGATGGCGTTGGTGGCGCCCGACACCGTCAGTTGCCCGGCGACCCACAGAATGATGTCCTTCGGTGCGGTCCAGCCGCTGAGTGTGCCGGTGAGGACGACGGCGATGCGACTCGGGTACAAGACTTCCCACGGCAGGCCGGCGATGACTTCGACCGCGTCGGCACCGCCGACACCGACCGCGCAGGCGCCGAGGCCGCCGCTGTTGGGCGTGTGCGAGTCGGTGCCGATGATGAGCGCGCCGGGAAACGCGTAGTGCTCCAGCACGACCTGATGGATGATGCCGGCGCCGGGCTGCCAGAACCCCGCGCCATACTTGGCGGCGGCCGAGCGCAGGAAGTCGTAGACCTCCTGATTTTCTTCGATCGACGCGCGCAGATCCGACGCGCCGTCGGTGCGCGCTTGAATGAGGTGATCGCAATGAATCGTGGTCGGTACCGCGACCCGCTCGCGCCGCGTCTGCATGAACTGCAGCATCGCGGTTTGTCCGAGCACGTCCTGAAACACGACGCGGTCGGGCCGCAGCTGCAGATAGCTCGTGCCGGGTTCCAGGTCCTGGTGGTCCGGGTCGTCGAGATGTCCGAACAACAGCTTTTCCGACAACGTGAGCGGCCGCGCCACGCGCCGGCGCACGATGTCGAGATTGTGCGCGAGGGTTGCGTAGACCTGCGCGGCCATGGCGGGCGTCGATTCGATGGTGATCATGCGGTCTCCCTTCGACTGCGGGAGATCTTGCGCACGATTCAGTCTCAAGTAAAATGCATTTAGTTCTATGATTCATGCATTTCGATCATGAGAATCGACACGCTCGGATTGGAGGCCTTCGTCGCCATCGCGGAGCAGGGCGGCTTTCAGAAAGCGGCCGACACGTTGCACATCACCCAAACCGCCCTCACCCGCCGGCTGCAGAACCTCGAGTCGCTGCTCGGGGTCAAGCTCGTCGAGCGCACGACGCGTTCGGTGGCACTGACGCGCATCGGACACGACTTCTTGCCGCAGACGCGGCGGCTGCTCGGCGATCTCGCCACCGCGATGACCGAGATCCACGCCACCGGCCAAGCGCAACGCGGCGACGTTGCGATTGCCTGCGTGCCGACGGTCGGCGTGCAGTACCTGCCGCGCATCATTCAGGAATACGCCGCGCGTTATCCGCACAACCGCATCAAGATCCTCGATCACGCGTCCGCCGGCGTCGCCGACGCCGTGCTGCGCCGCGAAGCCGAGTTCGGGATCAACATCGGCGGCCCGCACCATCCGGAGCTGACGAGCCAGCCGTTGTTGCGGGACCGCTTCGTCTTGATCTGCCGCGACGACCATCCGCTCGCCACGCGCACGAGCCTGCCGTGGAAGCGGCTCGCCGGCCATCCGCTGATCTTCGCCGGCGAGGTGAGCGGCAATCGGCCGCTCCTCGATACCGCCTTGGGAACCGGACACGTGCGATTGCAGTCGCACTACGAAGTGCAACGCAGCTCGACGGCCGTCGGGCTCGTCGCCGAAGGCGTCGCCGCCGCGGTGGTGCCGAGCCTGGCGATCCAGAAAGGCGCGTACCCGCGCATCAAGATCGTGGCGCTGACCAACCCGGTCGCGTCGCGCAGCTTGGTGCTGATGTTACGCAAGACCGCGCACCTGTCGCCCGCGGCGCAAGCGCTGTACGACTTGATCGTCAACCGAACGTAGCGGCCGGAAGGACGTTCACTGCAACGCGGCGACTGCGGGACAGCCGATCAACGCGTTGTTCACGCCGGTGACTAGTTCGTCGACGGTGACGCGCTGGTTGCGGTCGGCGTCGAACGCGCGACAGACGTCGACCGGTTGGAGCGCCAACGCAATGTTGACGCCGGTGACCAGCTCGTCGACCGTCACACGGTGATTGCCGTCGCAGTCGCCGACGCACGCCGGCAGCCCGATGGTAGCCGAAGGCGTCGGCGTCGGAGTTGGGCACGGGGTCGCGGTCGGGCTCGTCAGGTTGGTGCGGCTTGGGGTCGGCGTGACCGACGGCGTGGGTGTGACCGTTTGGTCGAGCGCGCGCAGCACGGCCGTGGCGGCGGCCGTGATCGATTGATCGCTGAGCGAGGTGACGGTCACCGTTACGCTGCCCTCTCCGAGTTGAGCCAGGCTCGCGTCGACGATCAGCGCGCCGCTGGCGAGTCCCGGCAGTCGGAACAACGGCACCGACTGCGCGAGCTGACCGTCGGTGTTGTGCAGACTCGCACTCAGCCCGTCCGTCGTGCTGGTGATCGCGGCAGCATAGCCGTCCTCGATGTTGCCGGTGTTCTTCACCATCAGGACGAAAGTCGCACCCCCCGGACCGCTGCGGTCGAGCGTCGAGGGATCGAACGCCGCGGTCATCGCACGGCGGGCCGGCAGCGTGACGGTGGCCGCCGCACTCGCTCGCACGGCGGTGTTGCCCCGCGAGGTCGCACTGCCGATCAACTCGACGCCACCCGGCACCGCGAAGTCGAGGTTGCCGAGCGTGATGGCAATCGACTGCGAAGCGTGCGCCGCCAACGTCAGAGTCGCCATCGCAAGCGAACCGACGATGCCTGCCGGTCCGGCCAAAGTGAGATCGAAGCTGTCGGTGGCATTGCCGGTGTTGATCACCATCAAGTGGAATGCGGTGCCCGGCGAGCCGCTCGACGGATTGATCGCAACGTGGACGCCGTTGCCGGCGACGTGCACCACACCGCTCGCCGTCGTGTTGGCCGACGGTGTCGTAGTGGAGACGACCGAGATCATAAACGGATAGTCGCCCGGTGCGGTGCCGCCTTGCGGCGTCACCGCAAACGGAACGTCGCGGAAGTTACTCAAGCCGGGCGGCACCTCGATGATCTGCTGCGCCAAGGTCCCGCCGATGCCGTTCGGCAACGTGGCCGAGAGGGTGAACGACTCGGTGGTGCTGCCGGTGTTGGTGACGCGCAGCGTGTATTCGGTGGTCGTCCCTTGCCCGGCGGTCGCGGCGTCCGGACTGAGGCTGACGACCACCGCGTGCGCATCGGGGGTCACCGGCTCGCCTGCGAGCGTGAGCATGCCGGGCGCCGAGCCGTACGCCCCGCCGGCTTGCGCCGTAATCGTGAAGTCGTAGTCGCCGGCGATGGCGAACGCCTCACCACGCAGCGCGACGTCGAGGTGCGCGCTGCCGCGCGCGGGAACGTCGACGGACGGCGGCAGGTTCGACCATGTCGCCGGCACGCCTTGGATCGACAAGTTGAACGTCAACGGCGTCGCACCGGAATTGTTGACCGTCAACGAGTACATCGCGACGGCGCCGGGTTGCGCGGTTTGCATCGCCGGCGACACCGCCAGCACCGGGTCGGCGGCCACCGAGAGGCCCGGCAACGTCAGTTGACCCTGCGCCCCACTCTGGGTGAAGTCGATCGTCGCGCCGAGCGTCACGTCGCGCACTTCGTTCGGCTGCAGGCCGACGACGTGCGTCTGCCAGGTCAACGTCGATTCGCCCGGTTGCGGCGGTAGCGTCGTCGTCCACACGACCGTGTCGTTCGATGTGCCCGACATCAGTTGCGCCGATCCATCGCTGAACGAGCCCGGCACGACGCTGACGCCGGTGCCTTTCGGGATCATCACGTGCGCGGTCGCGCTGGTCGGCCCGAAGTCGTTGATGCGGTAGACCGCGAGTCCGGCGCTGTCGACGCTGGTGTAGAGCAGGTTGCCGCTGGGCACGAATCCGTGAACCTGCGCCGGCGTCGACTTCGTCGCCAACAGCGGATGCTGTGGATCGCTCAGATCGACCAGCAGAATGCGCGGATCGCCGGCGTCCGGCGGCCCGCCGACCGCGGAGACCGCAACGGCGAACCGCGCGTTGCCGAGAGCGACCGGGCCGAAGCCGTTGCGGATGGTTGGATTGCTGAGCGTGGTGACGAGCACCGGATGCTGCACATCGCTGACGTCGAGCACCGCCAGCGTCATGGTTCCCGTGATCGGTCCGGGTTCGAGGTTGTTGGGCTGCGGATTCGTCCAACCACCGGTGCTGCCGACGACGAGCGCGTGGTTGCCATCGACGGCGAGGCCAGTGAGCAGCACCGTCCCGGGTATTTGCAGCTCGCCCAATTGCACAAGATGGTTGGGATCGGCGATGTTCACCACCAACACGCGGCCGACCCCGGTCTGCGTCTGATCGGCGTGAGCGGTAGTGCTTGGCACCAGCGCGATCTGATCGTTTACCGCGGCGCCCGCAAACGTGGAGAAGTCACCCAGATTGCCGTTCACTTGGTTCTTGAACAGGACATCGCCGACGCTTGGCGGCGTGGCGCCGCTCACATCGACGGACAGGAACTGTCCAAACTGATTCGAAATGATGTTGCTGAACAGGAACAACGAGAACCCATTGGTGGACAAGAACGTGTGGTTGCCGCGGATGAACGCGTTATCGAGAAAGTAGTAGCCGGCGATGGTGGCGCTGGTGACCGATGTGGGTTGCATCGGATTGCTGAGATCATAGAGCGCGGCGTGCAAGGTGACATCAGGATAGCTTTGGCGCAGCGTCAGCAATCGGTTGCCGAACACGGAGCAACGGGACACCTGGGTCTGCGTTGTTGCCGTGTCGAAGGTGGTGGTGATCTTCGGGGCGGACGGGTCACCAAGGTCGACGACCGACACGTTGTCCGAACCACAGACGTATGCGGTCGTGCCGTCGAGGGCGATGCCGTAGGCCTTACCCAGCGTGTCGACAAGCCCGATCAACTCGGCGTCGGCATTGCCGAAATTGGTCTGGCTCTTGATGTCGAGACGTGTGGTCACGGTGCCGTCTCCGGACGGCAACGTCGTCGGATCGAGCGACATCGTCGCCGTCACCGGCTGGCCGATCAGCAGACTGCCGCTGCCGGTGGCGCCGGGAATCGGCGTGCCGTCGTGCTCGGCGACGCCGGCGACGATGCGGTAGCTGCCGAGCGGCAAGCCGGTGGTGTCGAGCGCGCCGAGATCCACATTCGCGAGCGTCGACGCCAACGTGAGCGGGACGGGCTTCGCCGTCGACGTGAAGACCGTCGCGTCGGCGGCGTTCTTCAGCACGAACGACGCGAGGCCCATGCGCTCGTGATTCACTGCAGTGAGCACTCGCGCGGAGACAGAGACGGCATGGCCCGGATCGGCGAACGGCGGCGTCGCGTCCACCCCGGCGACTTCCACCGTCTCGTGTCGCGCGGTGAAGCCGCCGCGTGCGCTCCGGTTGATTGCGGGCGTACCTTGCACCGCCACCTGAACTTCGAATCCGAACGCCAGCAACTGATCCGCGGGCTGCGTGAGCGTCACCGTGACCGCCTTCGCGCCGTCGGCCGACTCACCGCGCGTCAGCGTCACCGCGCTGCGACTCAATGCGGTAGTCACTCCGGCGGGTACACCGTTCAACGCGATGGAATAGGTCGTCGGGTCGGTGCCGATGTTGCGCAGGAAGAGCGTGAACTGCGTCGGCGTGTGCGGCAGCGCGGTCGCCGTCGACGGTGTCAGCAGCAGGTCGAAATCGTGCGCGACCAACGCCCGCAGCAACGCCTGCAGGTCGGTGAGAACGTCGGCGAGGCCGTTGAGCGCGGCGAGCAACGTGTCCGGCGATGCGCTGGCAATCGCGGCGCGCGCGCCCTGCAGGCGAGAAATGAACGACTGCAGCAACGGATCGTCGAGCATGCCGATCAGTCGATCGACGTTCGCGAGCACCTGACTCTTCTTCGCGGCGCTGCCGTGATCTTGCGACAGATTCGTGATCGACGTGCCCAGCTCCCGCAGATTGTCGCCGAGCGCCATGCGGCCGAGTTGATCGGCGGCCGCGGCGGCGCCGCCCGCCGCCTGCGCGCCCGGCGCGACCACGCTCAGGTCCACCGTCGTCGCGATGGTCGAGCCCGACGCCATGCTTGCGCTGATCGTTGCCGTTTCGCTGGTGTTGAGCGCGGTATTCATCGCCGGCGTGAGCGTCAACGTGCGAGTCGCGCTCTGGCCGGTCGCCAGCGGAATTGGCGTGCCATCAATGGCGCTCTGCAGGCCGCTCGGCGAAGCCGCGGCGAGTGTCACGCTCTCGGCGACGTTGCCGACCGAGGTGACGGTGACGGCGGTCGACACTGCTACGCCTGGGATGGTTGTCACTGCCGGCGGATTGGCTTCGATCGTGACGCCGTGGATCTGCGGCGTGACGAACTGCGCGTTCGCGCTGCCAGTGATGCTGGCGTTGCTCCGGCTGGTTGCGGTGACACCGAGCGACGCGACGGTGCCCGGAGCCGGCACCTGACCGACGGGGACGAGATACACGCCGACCTCGGCCGTCGCACCGGGCGGAACGGTGACCTGAGTCGCGCTGCTGGTGATTGTGAATCCCACGGGCGGTGACGACAAGTCTAGATTGAACGTATCGAGGTTGGGACCGAGGTTGCGGATCTGAGCCGTGAATGCCGATGGAACTTCGACGTCGGCGAACGGGACGGTGACGTCCGAGTCGGGGATCAATCGAACGCTGACGCCTGGATTCGTTCCGGGTGTGCTGAGTCCGAAGACGCCGGCGGCGAACAGCGCGGAATTGCTGCGTGCGTTCACGGCGAAAGGCAGCACGTAGTAGCCGAAGTACGTGCCGCCCTTCGGTGTGATCGTGAACGTGCCGTTGGCGCCACCGCTCACCAACCAGCCCGGTGGGGCGTCAATGCCGACGTCGTAGGTGTCGGCGAGTGTGGAGTCGACCGTTACCGTGAACGTGCCCGGCGTATTCTGGTCGATCGTGCCGTTCGGCGGATTCATCGCCACCCGCAACACCTGCTGCGCCGTCCCGTCAACGTCGACCGGCTCGCCCGTGTTGCGCGTGAGGTACGTGTGCGTCACGCGTCCGGTGAATCCCAGCAGCGCGACCCCGTTGGGCGTCGCGAGCATGTGTCCGCCGACGGTTAGTGCGCCGCCGGCATACGTTGGGTCGTCCGCAGTCAGGTTGTACACGCTGCCGTCGGTCACATCGATGGTGATCGCCTGGCTGAAATTCGGTGCGGTGCTCGGCCCGCTGCCCCTGAGCGTCACGGCATTCGCTGAGATCGTGTACGTTCCGGCCGCGAGCGCGGTGCCGCCGACCTTCAAGGCATCGGTTGCAATCGTGATCGTTGGAGAACTCGAGACCGTCGCGGTGTAGTTCCGCCACTCGGCCGCGGCGGTGGTGCCGAAGCCGGTGATCCGGGCGCCCACGTGGGAGGTGACGCTCCCGTTACCATTCACGTCGAACGCAAGGTTGCTTCCGGAGACGAGCAATGTCGTCGGTGAGTCGCCTTGGAACGTCGCGTCGCCGGAGCCGACGACCGCGTTGTTCACGTCACGCACTGTTGCACTCGGTGCGGTCAGTTGGGTGGCCATGAAGGCGTTTGTCGCCGACGCCGACCACGTGATGTGGATCTGACCGACGACTTGGAGGGCGGGGGAGATAATCTCGCCCTGTACCGCGCCCGCTTGGAGGGTCGCGGCCGTCTGAATCGTCGGTGCCAGACCGTTGGCGTTGTCGACCGGTTGCGCGAGGCGGGCAAACATTGCGTCGGTGCTCAGCGGAGTTTGCAACAGACTGCCGAGCGCGTTGAGAAAGTGGTCGTCAGTTAGCAGCGAGGTCTCGGCGTCGGCGGTGTCGACCGTTGCGAATCCCCGCAGCGAAGTGCCGAGCGAAGATGCCGTCGCGCCGCCGCTCCCGAGATCGGTGAAGGCTTTGTTGTAGCAGAACGCCGGCAACCCACTGCATTCCGTCGGCACCGGAGGCTTTGGAGGAGCCTGTGCTTGGCCGATCCGACGTCGCTCGTAGTCGATTGCCGCGGTCTGCGTCAGCGTGTTGCAGGCCTGACACGTGGCGATGAAGGTTGCCACCTGTCGGCCAATCGGGAGCAAGACGGTGAGGGCCAGCGCACCGATGAACGCGACGACAATGAGATACTCGTTGTCCGCGGCTTGTCCGCTCTGAGTGGTAGTTTCGCGCGGGTCGGTGAAGCCGGTCACCTCACCGCTGCTGGGAGCGACCGTGTACCAGCCGCTGGTGTCGGTATCTTTGAGCATTGTGCTGCGGCTCACCACCAACGCGTTCTTCCCGGCATTGACGCTCGCCGTGATCTCGGCCTTCGCGTCGGCCGAGATCGACAGCCCATCGAGTACCGAGAGATTCGCGGCGGTGACCGGAACCAGCGGAATCCCGTTCGCGGCGGCGGCCTCGAACACGCTGGTCGCGTTGACGACTTCGCCGATCGAGCGATCGCTCAATTCGCCGCTGAGCGCGCCGGTCTTCTCGCGTTCGATGGCGCTTTCGGCGACGCCACGGACGCCGGCAAACACCTGCGCGGCGTCGGTCCGCTGCCCAGGGAACGCTAGCGCGCGTGGCCGGTCACGCAGGCGCTGCAGCCTCATCACCAAGTTGGGCGATTGCTGAACGGCTTGGAGCGGAGCGTTGCTGGCGGCCAACACCAGTCGAGGGCGATCATCGTAGACCCGCACCAGCGACGTGTTGGCGAGCGCCGCGGTCTCGATATCCGAAGCGCCGAGAAAACTGAAGCCGAGCGCGCGCGTCATCGTGACGAATGCATTGCGCAGGACGCCGCCGATTTCTCCGGCGTGAGCCTGGTCCTGCGGAATCGACCCGAGCAGCTCGGCCTGACTCGTGAGGTCCTGAGCTACGGTCGGGCCCGCTGACGGACCTTGCAACGCGGGGAGCACTTCAAGCGTTGCGGCCTGGAGGTCCGTCACCGCTGGCGGATCCGTGGCGCTCACTGCCAAATTCGAGTTGCCGCCGTTCTGACGCACGTTGGGTCCGATGCGATCGACGATCGGGTAGGTGAACGACTCGGGCGGTCCGTCGGGTCCTGTCAGTGTCGCATTGAGGAAGATGCCGGTGAGAATCTGGCTCCCGAAGGGAAAGTTGGTCAACGTCTCTTGGTAGTCGTTTCCGCGAATGATGACATCGTGATCGAAGCCGGCGGCCGCGTCGCCGATCCGCAAGTACGGCGAATAGGTATTGGTCACCGAACCGAAGGTCAGCGCTCCGAACGACTGCTGATCGACGAAGTGACCGACCGAGAGCGGTTTACCGACGAGCGCTGCGACGTTGAAGGTCTGCTCCAGGACCGTTGCCGTTGCTTGCGAGTTGAGGCCGAATAGACCGGTCAGCGGCGTCGTGATCTCCGCGTTTACTTGCACCGTCACTTTGTGGCGCAACTCGTCAGGAATCTCGTTGAAGGTTTGTGTCGCTGTGGTGAGTGATGGGTGGCCCTTGATGGCGGTGTCGACGTCGCCGAACGAAAATCCAAAGCCGGTTACTTGCACCCAAAAGTGGTCGCGCGTTTCGCCGAGGAGCTTCGGATCGTTCGCCGGATCGGCGATGGCGGTGCCCGGCGGTACGAAGCCGACGACCTGGTACTGCGGCGGAAACATCGATCCGATGAGTTGCTTCGCGGTCGGGTCGTCGAGCGTGCCGCGCGCGTAGCGACATGGAATGCCGGAGACGCGCAGCAACGCGATCAACAAAGTCGCGCGATCGAGGCTGTTGCCGGATTTGCTCCACAAAGTGCCGCGCGCGCCGCGTAGCGAACCAGTGTACGATTCGTAGCCGATCTCGTTGATCATGAAGTTGACGATGCGGGTTTGATCGTTGCCCAACTGAGCCGCCTGGGCTTGGATGAACGGATCGCTGAGGTCGGCGTCGGGGGTCGATACCAAGGAATCGGCCGGTACCGTGTCGGTGCGGAGCGACGCGACGCCGGCTTGCGCTCGACCCGCGACACCGTCGATGCTTGCGAACACGTGTGCGCCGCCGTCGAGCGCCACGAGCGTATTGAGTGGCGGTTGAAAGTTCGCCGGCAGTTGGATGGTGACCTGAACGGTGACCGAACCGAGCGCCGCGAGATCGCCGAGGCTCCATTGCAAGAGTTGACCGCCTTGATCCGGCTGCGGCGACCCGGCGACGAAGGTCATGCCGCTGGCGAGTTGGGTGTCGAGCAAGATGTTCTGCGCCGGCGTCGTTTGCAGATTGAACACCGTATAGGTGATCGTGACCTGTCCGTCCTGGACTTGCGCGAACGTCAACGGATCGACCCGCTTGCCGACCGCAATCAGGGGCGCCAACGCGGCAATGCCTTGGGCATTGGCTGCGTGCGCGCCAAATGTGAGACGGAGCCGAAGTGCGACCAGCGTAGGTTGGATGTGTTGAAAGAGAAGCAGCCCAATGAGCAGCCGACAGATCCGACCAAACCAGGTACGTCGAGCCCAGTTCCTCATCGCGGCGGTGCGACTAAGGCATTTGAGCCGACGGCTACAATGACGCCGCGCCCGCAAGCGAGCGCGGCGTCGGTCTCACCTGATGCGCATCAGTTTCCAAGCGCGCCCGTCAGAGGACGCCGACACGCGCAATCGTTGGCCGGTCCGAGTAGAGACGGCCGGCACACGAGGTTGGGCGGGCAGGTCCCACCGCATTGTCCTGGCCCGCACGGGAGCGGACCACACACACAGCCGCCGGACACGGTGGGATCTGATTGACAGACACCAGCGAGGCCGCCGGCCAGCGCGCAGGCTGCGCCGCACACGCATTGCGGAGGCGGGGGCGGCGGTAGACACGTGCAATCACCGGTCGGTGAGTTGGGATTCGGTTGGCACACGCCCGTGGTGCCGGCGGCGTCAAGCAGGCACGCGTTCCCGCAAACACACGGCGGCGGTGGCGGCGGCTGACATTTGCAGGCGCCGGTTGTCGACGCCGCGTCTGGCTGACACACCCCGACGGTGCCGTCGCTCGACACGCAGTTGACGCCGCAGACGCATTCGGGCGGCGGGGGCGGCGGCAGACACGTGCAATCACCAACCGGTGAGTTGGGATTCGGTTGGCACACGCCGGTGATTCCGGTCGACTCGAAGAAGCACGCTTTGCCGCACACGCATGGCGGTGGCGGTGGTGGTTGGCACGTACACGCACCTGAAGTCGAGGTCGTATCCGGCTGGCAGACTCCGACGCTGCCCGGACTCGTCACGCAATTCTCGCCGCAGACGCATTGCGGCGGTGCTGGCGGCGGCTGGCACGTGCAGTCGCCGGCAGCTGAGTTTGGATTCGGCTGGCAGACGCCGGCGTTACCGGCGGTGTCCAGAACACACGCCGCACCGCACATACACGGCAACGGTGCTGGAGTCGCCGTCGGCGGTAGCGGGCGGCACTCGCAGAACCCTCCAGCGATTCCTAGTACCGGCAGACATCGCCCGGGCCCCGTTGGTAGCTGGCAGTTGGCGAAACACGGACAAGCCGGTTTGGTCGCCGTCGGACGTGGTGTTTCCGTTGGACGCGGAGTTGCCGTGGCGGGCACCGGCTGACACACGCACGGGCCTCCGAAGATACTCGGCACCGGCAAGCATCTCCCCGGCCCGGTCGCCAACTGGCAGTCGGCGAAGCATGGACACGCCGGCTTGGTTGCTGTCGCGGTCGATTTCGGCGTTGCGGTGGGTATCGGCTGGCAGGTGCAGGCATCGTTCGTCGTGGAGGAACGCCGGCAGATTCCGGGACCCGCAGCCGTTTGGCAGGGCGAGTTGCACGGGCACGTTTGCGCCGCGAGGAGACCGGGAAGCATCCCGACGACAAACACACTTACGACCACACGACATACGGCGCGCAGCAGCTTCGCGAGACGTTCCATTGGGCTCCTCCTTCAATTGTTGGCTTCGGATTGCCCTCGCTGACTGGGAATTTTGGCTCACTATCGTTCCGGTCAAAAAATTTGTCAAGTTGAAAGTTGCTGCAAATGGAGTCGTCGTACACGTCTTGACGATCGCATCGTTGTTGACCTAGCGGCAGGACGTGAGCGGGCTCGACACGCCGGCGATCGGCGCTGGAAAGTCGCGATCGAGAGTAAACGTGCCGCGTTCGCGCGCGTTGAAATGGGGCCGGTGCTCAAGCGCGACGCCGCCGATCTCCGACACCCTGCAAGCCGCCTACCTCAGTGGGCTGCGCGCCGCCGGGGAGGTGCGCCGGCATCTCGCGGGCGCGCGGCAATCGACCGGTTGACGGCTTGCACCGGCGCTGCCGCCCGCGTAACTAGCGTCGCACATGGACATCGCGTTCACCCCTGAAGAGGAACGCTTCCGCGCGGCGGCGCGCGCCTGGTTGGCCGAGCATGCGCCGAAGTCGGAACCGCCCGAGCACGATCTGCCGGCGCGGCGCGCCTTCGACCTGGCGTGGCAGCGCACGCTGTTCGACGCCGGCTACGCCGGCATCTCGTGGCCCAAGGAGTATGGCGGGCGCGGCGCCAGCCTGATGGAGCAGCTCATCTGGTATGAGGAGTTCGCTCACTCCGGCGCGCATGATCCGTCGACGCTGTTTGTCGGCCTCAACCACGGCGGGCCAACGCTGATCGCCTGCGGTAGCAAGGAACAGAAGGCCCTTCACCTGCCGAAGATCCTGCGCGGTGAGGTGGTGTGGTGCCAAGGCTTTTCGGAGCCGGGAGCGGGCTCTGACCTGGCCGGGCTGTCGACGCGAGCGGTGATCGATGGCGACGATCTGGTGGTGACCGGGCAGAAGATCTGGACCAGCTTCGCGCAGATCGCCGAGTATCAAGAGCTGCTGGTGCGCACCGATCCGGACGCGCCCAAGCACAAGGGCATCACCTGGGTGATCTGTCCGATGAACCTGCCCGGGATCGAGATCCGCGAGATCAAGACCATGGCCGGCGGCAGCGACTTCTGCGAAGTGTTTTACGACGAGGTGCGTATTCCGCGCGCCAACATCGTCGGCAAACTCAACGACGGTTGGAACGTCGCCATGTCGACGCTCTCCTTCGAGCGCGGCACCGCCTTTCTGTCCGAGCAAGTGCGTCTCACACGGCTGGTCGACCAGCTCATTGATATCGGCCGACGCACGCCGGCGGACCACGCGGCATCGGCCGGAGGCAGTGCGCTAGCCGACGACGAGATCGCGCGCCGATTGGCGCTGCTGCGCGCCGAGGTCGAGGCGTTGCGCTCGATGACCTATCGCAGCGTCAGCCGCACCGCCCGCACCGGCGTGCCCAGCGCTGAGGCCTCACTCATCCGCCTATTCTTCTCCGAGCTGCAGCAGCGCGTCTTCGCGTTGGCGATGGAGGTGCTGGGGCCGGAGATCCTCGCCTGGGACGCCACCGGCAGTCCCGCCCGCGTCACCGCCCGCCACGCCGGCGCGGCGAGCTGGGTGAGTCACTGGCTGATCGCGTTCTCCTCCACCATCGCCGCCGGGTCGAAGGACATCCAGCGCAACATCATCGGTGATCGCATCCTCGGACTGCCGCGCTAGTCAACTCCGAACTCGAAACCGCAGATGAACACCGGTGAACGCAGATCAGAGTGGGCAGCACGTGCACGCTGCCGCCATTGCGAATTTCCTCAATCCAAGCGCCGTGGCGAATCCGCCCGAGGTCCGTCAATTCTCCATCCGCGTCCATCAGCGTTCATCCGTGGCGCCTTCTCTTTGAATCGAGGCTGACCATGGATCTTATGCCTAGTCCCGAGCAAGAAGCCATTCGCGACTCCGTGCGCGCATTTCTCGACACGGAGTCACCGATGTCGCGGGTGCGCACGCTGATGAGCGCGCGACCTGCGGCCTACGGTGGTTTGTGGCGCGGTGCCGCGGATCTGGGGTTCTTTGCACTCGGCTTGCCTGAAGCGCTGGGGGGTGCCGGCTATACTCTCACCGAGGAGATGGTGCTGTTCGAGGAACTGGGCCGCGCGCTCGTTCCCGGCCCGTGGCTCGGCACGGTCCTCGCGGCGCGTGCGCTTGCGCGGGGCGGCGCGGACACGCGCAAGTCGCTGGCCGCGGTCGTCGCCGGCGAGCTACGCGTCGCGGCATGCATCGACCCGTGGGGCGGTCCGCTTGCTGTGCGCGGCGATCGGGTCTCGGGAACGCGTCGCGCGGTGCTCGGCGCCGGCCTCGCCGATGCGCTCGTGGTCGTCGACGACGGGGCGGTGCTGTTCGTAGCGCGCGGCGACGCCGTTGCGGTGGAAGCGACGCCGAGCCTCGACGCTACCAATCCGATCGGCACGGTCACGTTCCGCGACGCGCCCTGCATCGTGATGGCGCGCGACGCGGCGTGGGCCGCCGCGCTGCGCCGATTTGCCACCGTGCTCTCCTGTGCCGATGCCGTTGGCGGCATTGCCCGCACCGTCGAGATGTCGGTGGCCTACGCCAAGGTGCGCCACCAGTTCGGTAAGCCGATCGGATCGTTTCAAGCGGTGAAACACCGTTGCGCCGACATGGCGGTGCGCGCGGAGGTCGCGCGATCGGCGACCACCTACGCCGCAGTGTCGGTGCGCGATGATGCTCCCGACGCCGGCTTCCAGACCAGCGTGGCCAAGGTCCTGACCGCCGACGCCTATCTGCGTAACAGCGCGGACAACGTCCAAAACCACGGCGGCATGGGCTACACGTGGGAGTGCGACGCACACCTGTACGTCAAACGCGCCCGCGCCTTCGATGCGACGCTGGGTTCGCGCCGGACGCAACTCGATGCGCTAGTTGCCCGCCTGCGCAGCGTGTGAGCCCGACGCGCGGGCGTGCGCATCGGCAAACGGATCGATCGTCGCCTCGACTGCTCCCACTGCCGGCCGTGGGACGCAGGGGTGTGTCAGGAGTTCGCTAATTTGCCTGTTAACGATTGAGTGGCCCAGGAGGGACTTGAACCCCCACGCGGTTGCCCGCAACAGATTTTGAGTCTGCCGTGTCTGCCATTCCACCACTGGGCCTTGCTAATGCGGAGATGTGAGTGCGGGTCACAGTTAACGCGTCTCCTTGTCGTTCTCCTTACTGCGGCGGTCGCTTGGGTTCGAGAAACGTCGCGGACGGCTCCTTCACTTCGCTCTTCAACACGGCCTCGCGTTGTCGGACCTTCGCGGCGGCTTCGTTCGCCAAGCGTCGCAGTGTGGGATCGCTATCGGCTTGCGCGATCGCGGTCAAGCGGTCGAGGGCGTCCGGTGAACCCAGTTCGCCCAAAGCGAAGATCGCGGTGCCCCGCGTACTTTGATCGAGATCGCGTCGGAGAAACTCCACGATCGGTTGCGCCGCGCGCGCATCGCCGATCTTTCCGAGCGCCGCCAGCACCCGTTCCTTCAAGTGCGGCTCGACGTCACTGCGGAAGAGATACTGCACCAATACCG
>Ga0335069_10007248_pt1 | contig 16033 bp, 14 predicted proteins | sample Lox_Sample_11_FD_206714 | JGI IMG/M metagenome (GOLD analysis project Ga0335069, IMG submission 206714) | Soil microbial communities from Loxahatchee National Wildlife Refuge, Florida, United States - Lox_Sample_1.1 | ecosystem: Environmental > Terrestrial > Soil > Wetlands | place: USA... | reverse complement strand
GACTTTGCCGCCGAAGGTGGACACAACGGAGGCGGGCACCAGGCTCAGCGGGGGTGAGCAGAACGAGGATCCGGCATGGCAATCAACGTGAATCGCGGCACTGCGGCGAGCCAACGCCTTCCACCCGCCGCGCGCTTCGTAATTGCGCTGAGCGTCCTCGTTCTGTGCATACCACTGGTGCTCATGCTGCCGGCGTTTCGATCTCTGCGCGGCGATTATCGCGCCTTCACCGCGTTCAATGCGGCGATTCTTGCGGGCCAGGACGGCAACGCCTACGCGCTGCTTTCCGACGAGTCGCAGAGGCGCCTCAGCTATGTGGAGTTCCACGGCCAATGGGAGTCGCGCCGCGATCGTCTCGGCCGTATCCTCAGCGTCCACCTCGACCACATGCATTCGCATGGATCGCGGTCTTCCCGCACCACAACGGTCGAAGCTACGCTAACGGGCGAGCGCGGCAGCGCGCATCTTGAATATCTACTGTGGGGCGACTACAACACGTGGACCGTGTGGTCCTGCACCGAAAAGTGATCCTCCATTTCCGCCCGCGCGCGTCGTGCCTGCCTCGATGAGGCCGATGGTGCGCTTTTTCGCGCCGGTGCGCTGAGGGACGCGGGTTCGGGTTACAGGAAGGCCAGATCTGCTTCAGGATCTGGTTCGGGCATGTATTGACCAAATAGTAAACTTCCGGTTTTCGTGAGACGTGGGCGGGCGGCTCCTATTCGTCTTTTGATCGCCACTTTTCGAGGTTTTGGGCAAAGATGGCGCGGAGCGACTGATTGCATCTATCTGTTTGATTCAAATAAAGATAGACTACATTCTGATGCGAGCAACGGAAAAAGGACATATTAATTTTCTGGTTAACAAGTTCCTCTGGATGCAGAGAGGATTCGTGAACTGCTGCGCGGAATACGCCATGGTGAGGAATTGATTGTGCGCCGCAGTTGACCGCCGGGATGTGCTGGGGATCACAGGCCGCAGTGATAGCGGGTCCGGGGGACTGGGCGGGGGGGCCGCCGGCAGATTTCCGCAAAATATCTCTTGACAATTATCGCAAATCGCAATACGATTATTGCAAATTGCGATAGAGACTCAGACGAACGCTGACCTCCATTGCGGAAAGTCGATCGGTAGCCCGGTCTCCGGTCGCTGCCTTTCTATGAAGCTTGGCGAAAAAATCCGTTATCTCCGCGAAGTCGAAGGCAGCCTCCGCGGCCTCAATCGCGCCATGAGCCAGCTCGAAATGGTCCGCGCCATCGAGGCTGAAACCGGCTCGAAACTGAGCCAGAGCTATCTCTCCCAGATCGAAAGCGGAGCCCGGCCGCACCTCACCAATACGTCGCGCCAGGTCCTCTCCGCGTTCTTCAAGGTGCATCCCGGCTACCTGGTCGATGATCCCGAAGGCTACTCGTCCGAACTGCAGAGCGAAGTGCGCAATCTCGAAGACAAACTCGACATGTGGCTGGTTGGCGGCGCGGAACGCTTTCGCCGCGATCCCGAGCTCAAGCAGGCTCTGCTCACCCTGGCGCGGCATGAGCACTCGCGCGAGTGCCTCCTGCTGCTGGAGGCCATTCTCGAAACCCCGGGGCTGGCCCCGCGCCTGAACGAAGTGCTGCGCCCATCGCGGGAAACTCAGGCCGCGAAGCCCGACGGCGCAGCGCGACCCTCCACACGCAAACCTGGCGAACAGAAACATCGCCCCGCGGACAGAAACACGCAGGCGGGGTCATCGAGACAGGGAGCGCAGAAATGATCACCTTCTATCTCGTCTGCTTTCTTGCCGGACTGATGCTCAGCGCGGTGACCCTGCTCGGCGGCATGGGCCACTTCGGCGGACACGTGCATGTTCCCCACGTGCATGTGCCGCACGCGCACATTCCGCATACGACGCATCTGCCCCACGCTGCCGCAGCTTCGGGCGCGGCGCAGGGGGGCGCCACGGTGCCCTGGTGGAACATGTTCTCCATCATGGTCTTCCTCTGCTGGTTCGGCGCGGCCGGCTATCTGCTGACCCGCTACGGGGCCTTCGTCGGCGGAGTGGTGCTGGTGCTCGCCGCCCTGTGCGGCATCGCCGGCGGAGCGATCATCTTTCTGTTTCTTACCCGCGTCCTCTTGCCCCACGAGCACGAGCTCACCGCCGATGAAACCGCGATCGTGGGCGCCCTGGGCCGCGTCTCCTCCCCCATCCGCTCTGGCGGCACCGGCGAGATTCTCTACGAGCAGCTGGGCGCGCTCGTCTCCGCTCCCGCACGCTCTGAAGACGGCAGCGACCTCCCCAAACAGGAAGAGGTCTTCGTGGTCCGCTACGAAAAAGGCATCGCCTACGTGCGGAGATGGCAGGACATCAACGACGAACCGACGCAAACAAGAACCGCAGGCTCCTGAGGCATGGCCGCTGCGCGCCATGAGCCAAGAGCCAACAGCCAGCAGTTCGTAACTGGCAGTTAGTAACTGGAACCGGTTCCACCCGGCCGAAGGACCGGGATCGCAATGACGACTGATACGACCGTGCTGACGACGGACATGGCCGTCCTGGTGGGCATCTTCCTCCTCGGACTCCTGGCCAAGCTGTTCCCCAGGAACGGGCGCAAGGCAAAACAGTGACGCCGGCCGCAAGCTGACCACCGATCACTGACCACTGATCACTGAACCTGGCTCTTTAACCATTCACACCCTGACTCCCGGTTGAAAGGACCGGGATCGCAATGAACAACGAGATTATCCTCTTTGTCGGAATCGGCGTACTGGTGCTTATCTTCCTGATGGGCATTCTGGCCAGGATGTATCGCAAGGCGGGCCCGAACGAGGCGCTGATCGTGTACGGCTTCCGCGGTCCGCGTGTCATCAAGGGCCACGGCACCGTGATCTTTCCCATGGTGGAAAACTGCCGCGAGCTCTCGCTCGAGCTGATGAGCTTCGACGTCGCGCCCCAGCAGGACCTTTACACCAAGCAGGGGGTTGCTGTCACCGTGGAAGCGGTGGCGCAGATCAAGGTGCGCAGCGACCAGGCCTCAATTCTCACCGCGGCCGAGCAGTTTCTGACCAAGCCGCCGCAACAGCGCGAAGGCCTGATTCGCCTGGTCATGGAAGGTCACCTGCGCGGCATCATCGGCCAGCTCACGGTGGAACAGATTGTCAAGGAGCCGGAGATGGTGGGCGACCGCATGCGCGGCACCTGTGCCGACGATATGAGCAAGATGGGTCTGGAAGTCATCTCATTCACCATCAAGGAAGTCCGCGACAAGAACGAATACATCTCCAACATGGGGCGGCCGGATATCGCGCGCATCAAGCGCGATGCGGAGATGGCGACGGCCGACGCCGAGCGCGACACTGCGATCAAGCGCGCCACCGCCTTGAGGGAGTCCGCGGTTGCCAAGGCGCAGGCAGACCAGGAGCGCGTGATCGCGGAGACAGCCTCCGCGACTCGCCAGGCCGAGGCGCAGCGCGATCTGGAGATCAAGAAGGCCGAGTATGCCGAACAGAGCCGCCGCCAGCAGGCCTCGGCCGACAAGGCGTATGAACTGCAGACCAATGTGATGCTGCAGCAGGTAACGGCCGAGCAGGTCAAAGTGCAGCAGGTGGAAAAGGAAGGCCAGATCAAAGTGCAGGAAGCCGAAATCCTGCGCCACGAGAAGGAGCTCATCGCTACGATTTTGAAAGGCGCCGAGATCGAGCGCCAGCGCATCGAGAACATGGCGGCTGCGGAAAAGAATCGCCTGACCGCTGAAGCTGAAGGCCGCGCCGCCGCCATCCGGACCCAGGGTGAAGCGGAAGCCAGCATCATCTTCCAGAAGGGCGAAGCCGAAGCCAAGGCCATGACCGTGAAGGCGGAAGCTTACCAGGAATGGAACCAGGCCGCGGTGGTGGACAAGCTGCTCACCAACATGGCCGACGTGGTGCGCGCCATGGCCGAGCCGCTCTCCAAGGTGGAAAAGATCACCATCGTATCCACCGGCAACGACGGCGCCGCCGGCATCCACAAGGTCACCGGCGACATGACGAAGATCGCCGCGCAGGTCCCCGCATTATTCGAGGCCCTGAGCGGCATGGACATCAAACAGCTCATGTCCAACGTGCAGGGCATCAAACAGAGGCCACCGCACAACGGCGAAGCGCCGAAGGGCTAGAGCGGCGGCATGAACAACCAACCTCCTGCTTCCAACCCGCTCACCAGCGAGTTGGAAGCCAGGAACATAACCGGTCGCGCAGGGTATGGGCTTCATCGCGTACACAAGACCGCGGAAGAAGGGACTCCAGCCCCTGAGGGGAAACACCAATGACGAACCGCTCGAGAATCATCGCTCTCCTCACCCTCGCCCTCGCCGCGCCGCTGGCGCTTGCCCAGGCGCCCGCTCCACCGCCGCCCTCCACTGCAGACGTTCCCGCCGATCAGCAGCCCAGCAGCGATCAACTCACCCGGCTGTTCGAGGTCATGCGCGTCAAGGAGCAAATGGCATCCATGACCAAATCCATGCCGCAGATCATGCAGAAGCGGTTCAGCGAGGAGATCGAGCAGATGCAGAAGGATCACCCTGAACTGGCATCGCTCACGCCCGAGCAGCAGCAGGCGGCCGCCGCCGTCATGACCAGATTCTCGGAGCGGGCGATGACCCTCTATACCTCTGACGAGATGCTCGACGACCTGAAGGCTGTCTACAAGCGGCATCTCACCCAGGCCGACGTCGAAGCCACTGCCACGTTTTATGCTTCTCCCGCCGGCCAGCACCTCCTCGATATGGGGCCTGCCATCGTGCAGGAGTTTCTGCCCGCCATGATGCAGAAGATGCAGGACAAGACGGGTCCGCTCCTCAAGGAAATGTCAAAGGAGATGTTGCAGGTGACGCAGCCTGCGGCGCCGGCAGGCAAACCGGATCAACACTAAGTTCTCCGCGGGATTTTCCCGTGGAGCGGAGTTTCTAAACGATGAACCCGGAACCGACCACTGATCACCGACCATTGATCACTGATCGCCGCAGCACGACGGAGGTTTTGATATGTCCTTACTGGATCGCGTCAGCACATTGTTGCGAGCCAACCTCAACGACCTGGTCGAAAAAGCCGAGGACCCTGAAAAGATGCTGAAGCAGATCGTCCTCGACATGGAAAACCAGCTCCTGCAGGTGAAGACGCAGGTGGCCATCGCCATCGCCGATCAGCACCTGCTCGAAAAGAAGCGCAGGGAACACGAACTGCAGTCCGCCGGATGGCGCGGCAAGGCGGAACTCGCTGTTGAAAAGGGCAACGACGATCTGGCCCGCGCCGCCCTCGAGCGCGCGCTCAGCCACGACCAGCTCATGCAGGGCTTCGCCGCCCAGGCCGAGGACCAGAAGCACGAGGCAGATAATCTGCGCCAGGCGCTCCGCAAGCTCGACCAGAAGCTCAGCGAGACGCGCGCCCAGAGCGAGATGCTCATTGCCGAGCATCGCCGCGCCCGCGTGGTCGGCCGCGCCACCCGGGTTCGCCAGGTCGTCAGTGTGGACCAGGAGAATGCCATGGAGCGCATGAAGAGCCGCGTCCACGTCAAGTCGGTCGAGAGCGCCGCCACCGCCGAGGTGATGGTGTCAGAATCGCTCGAGGACAAGTTCAAGGCTCTCGAAACCGGCGACCGCGTCGAAATGATGCTCAACGAGATACGCAGCCGCAAAGCCTTGCCCAAGGCATAGTTGCGGGCCATTGCACGGGAGGGCACATACTTTTGTATCCGGATGCGGACAACCTTCGTCTAACAGGAAGTTTGTCTGATCCGCGCCTGTTCCTATGCTGGGACGTGGACACTCCATGCCCCGCTTGCGGGGCGCAATTCTGACGCGGCATTCTTTTGGCCGCGTACACCCCGTGCAATGGTGAATCATGCCTCTCATACCCTGGTGCCGCCCGGTGGCGGTGTTGTCTCTTACAGTCTTCTTGCTTTCATCTCCGGGAATCGCTCAGTCAGGGCCACGGCCCGCATCCGACGGGAACGGCAGCGCAGCTGAGAGCTCATCCTCTGCGCCGGTCCTGCCCAACGCGCCGGACCTGCAGCCCGCGCACATCAGCGGCACCGTCACCGATACCAATGGCGACATCGTTCCCGGCGCCTCGGTGGTGCTCGAGCGAGCCGGCTCCGCTGCGCGCGAGGCGCAAACAGCAAACGACAACGGCTTCTTCTTCTTTGAAGACATCGCCCCCGGGGTGGCGTACACCGTCAATGTCAGCGCCCCGGGCTTCGAACCCTGGGTCTCCAACGCCATCCAGCCCGCCAGCGGCCAGTTCGTCGAGCTCACTGCCGTCAAGCTCAGGCTCACGGGCGCATCCACCTCGGTCACCGTTCTCGCCTCCTCCGAGCAGATCGCTACCGAGCAGGTGCAGATCGAAGAGCACCAGCGCGTCCTCGGCATCATCCCCAACTTCTACGTTGTCTACGATTCTGCCCATGCCGTGCCCCTCACCACCAAGCTCAAGTTCCAGATGGCCTATCGCGTGGCCATCGATCCCGTCAGCATCGGCGGCGCCGCGGTGCTGGCCGGCATCAACCAGGCCGGTGACACTCCCGATTACGTGCAGGGCGCCAAGGGCTACGGCCAGCGTTTTGGCGCGGCCTATGCCGATGGCGTCACCGATATCCTCTTCGGCGGGGCCATTCTCCCCTCTCTCCTCCATCAGGACCCGCGCTACTTCTACCAGGGCACCGGAACCACGCGCTCACGCCTCATCCACGCCATGTCCAATCCCTTCATCTGCCGCGGCGACAATGGACGCCTGCAGCCCAATTACTCCAGCATCGGCGGCGACCTGATCTCCAGCGCTCTCTCAAACGTCTACTATCCCCAATCCAATCGCGGCGTCGGCTTCACCTTTGAGAACGTCGGAATCAGCACCGCCGAGCGTACCCTCAGCAGCGTCGTGCAGGAGTTCGTTCTCCGCAAACTCACCCCCAGCGCTAAACACAATGCCGCGGACCAGGGGATCATCCAATGACCTTTCCTCGCCTCCTGGCACTCCTCGCCCGCGCATAAGGGATGATTTGCCAGCGGTTTACTCCCCGCCAACACACTCCACGGACTCCGGTCGGGCAACGCTCGCCATCCCGGCCACCAAGCGTCACAATTGCCGCTTGCCTGCCGGGAGCCCCGAGGAGCGGAAACTGCTAAAAGAAGACAGGATTGGGTAGTCGCCCTCCGGGCAGAACTGCTGGAGGCCGTGGTTCTAATGCCTTGCTCGTGCGCTCGGGGTCAGCTTGCGCAGGAGGAATTCCTGCATCAGGGCGCTGATCGAGCGGACCCCGGTGGTGACCAGGAATCCCTCGAACACCAGACCTACCCCACGGTTCGACTCCGGGTAGTAGAAATTCGAGATGGCTCCCGAGGCCAGATCGCCCCCCATGCTTGAATAGTTGGGCTGTATCTTGCCGTTGTCTCCTCTGCAGACATAAGGATTGGAGATGGCGTGGAGCGCGCGAGACTTCCTGGTGCCAGTCCCCTGGTAAAAATAGCGCGGGTCCTGGCGCAACAACCATGGCAAAATAGCGCCGCCGATGAAGATGTCGGTTGTGGTATCGGCATAACCCGCGGCCATTCGCTTTCCAAAACCCTCAGCTCCCTGGCCGAAGTCGGGCGTGTCTGCCGCCTGATAAATCCCGGACATGAATGCCACGCCGACGAAGGTCATCACATCTGTATCAGCCTTGAAGGCGAGCTTGAATTTCAGCCTGGTTGTGAGAGGCACCGGATTCGATTCGTACGTGACGTAGAAATTCGGAATGATGCCGAATACGCGCTGCTTTGTTTCGATATTGACCTGCTCGATCGCGATCTGCTCCTGGCTTGCATAGACGATCACGGAGGTCACCAGGTCAGGGACCCCAAGCTTGATGTCCTTCACGAAGAAGTACTCCCCCGGAGCCAGAATGATGGCTTGCGATTTCCAGCTTTCGAAACCCTGGGCTGAGACCCTAACTCTATAGGGAACTCCCGCTTTGAGGCCTGCGAACTGGAATTCGCCGCTGTCGCTCGCAACGGCGGTGCGGCGACCCTCAGCGAGTTGGTCGTCGAGCACCACGGTCGCGCCCGGAACGATGTTTCCAACCACATTCTTTACTGTGCCGCTGATGGTGGCGTCCGTTTGATGGGCCGGGGAGGACGGATGCTCTACCTTCTGGCTTTCTTCGTTGTTTTCGGCCTGGCTCGGTTCGTCAGCGGCTTGTTTGCCAGGCAGACCTGCGGGAGCAGATACGGAGTACGTCCCGGGGGCAGCGTCCCTGGCAATCGGCTGCGGGTCGGGCCGCGGTCCCTGCGCGAACAGGCGGGAAGTCTGCAATGGCAGGGCTGAGACGAAGAGAAGAACGAAAGAAGTCAGTCGTGCGAAAATGCACATCCAGTCACCGGTCACAGCTCATTCCGTGCCCCTTACGACGGTTTGTCAGGGCCGTTGTAAAAACTCGCTCCGAGCAGTCCTGCAGACCTCAAGTCCAGACTTGCACGAATCGGCCAGTTGGTCATCTTTTATTGTTGAGGGATTCGGGTGGCTCCGCGACTGGCAATAGTGATAGCCAGAGTGTCCGCGCCATTCCGGCTGCCTCAAGCCGCTGACTCGCTGCCGCCGCCCCACCGCTGTCCATCAACGCCTCCAACCCGCCATCGCCGCACCGCGGCGCCAACGCGCCCAACCGAACCGGGCACTGGAAGCCGGACAAACCGCTCGAGAGCGTCTACCACGTAGTAGATAAACCCCTTGAAAGTGTCGCCCAGGATGTGGAAAAGTCGCTGAAGCTGTCAGCGTTTTCGCGTGATCCATCTCACGCCCCACAAGCCCCCCTGTTCCCCGCCAACTGACCACTGATCACTGCTTAAAGAACTTGCCGTGCCCGCCGTTGGCCCACGGATTGTAGCCAGCGGCGAAGTTGGCGCGATCCCTGGTCGAGGGATGGTCGTAGAGCCAGAACTCCACAAACGGGCTTGGGTCGGGATCCTCCAGCCACGCCTCGCCGAGGGAGTTGAACGCGGCGACCGCAGTCCGCTGCGGGTCGGGGACGAGGCTGTGGATGGCCTCCTGGCCGAAAACGTCCGCCTGGTGCTCGAAGTACCGGCTGACGGCGTTGCTGACGGGCTGCAGGATGAATCCGGCCATGGACACCGCGAACAGCAGGACGAGAAAGCCGGGACGAGTTGCAAGCAGAGGCTGCGGCTCGGCAAACATCTCCGGCGTAACCAGCCCCCAACGCACGCCGAAATGGCCGGCCAGCCACCCGGCGAGGTGGGCGCAGCCCCAGAACAGGAAAAACGTTCCGATCGCAGACAGCGTGAGCCCCTTGGGAATGTGGTGCAGTACATAGTGGCCGGTCTCGTGGCCGAAGATGAGCATGACCTGTTCGTCGGGGATACGTCCGGCGGTGGTGTCCCAGACCACGATGCGCTTCGTCGTCCCGAGTCCGGTCACGTAGGCGTTCAGGCCATTGGTCTTGGCGCTTGCCTGCATCAGGAACATTCGATCCGGGGGGATGTGGGTGCCGGTGCGGGCCACCACCTTCTGGAGGTCGGCAACCAAAGCGGCGTGGTGCGCCGAGAGCGGCTCGAACTTGTCGAAGATGGGTTCGAGGAACGGTTCACCAATGGTTCCAAGGACCATGAGCGGGAGCGCGATCAGCCAGCTCCACAGCCAGAAGCGGCGCGGCGAAACCCTGACGATCCAGTTGAAGAGCAGCAGGACCGGGCAGCCGAAGGCGAGCGTGAGCGCGAGCGACTTGCCATGGTCGCCGAACCAGCCTGCCCAGCCCTGCACGCTGATTCCGTAGTGCAGGCTGGCGATGTGGCCGATCATCTCCAGCGGCAGGCCGGCGAGCGCGGTGATGATGAAGAATGCCGCGAAGAAGGCCAGGCCCTGGATCCAGCGTCGACGCGAGAGGCGCGCTGCCCAGGCGCCGAGGCCGGCGGCGGCGCGCGTGCCGAGCAGGAGCCAGAGGACGGCGAGCCCCCACACCGAGCCGGCAATTCCCAGCGTGAGGCGGATCTTATTGAGTGTCTTCGCCTTGGCGAGCTTGTCCGGGGGCAGGTTGTAGGCCTGGGTGGACGGGGCCGCCTGAGCCGGCTGCGTTTCCGCCGGCTGTGCCTGGGACGAAGGCGCGGATTGCGCCCTGGAGGGAGCCGAGGCGCACAGAAGCGCAAGCCCCATCAGAGAAAAAGCAAGATGACGCGCAATTGTCATGGGCCTATCCTCAACGCACCACCGATCTGAGACAATCGGGTACCGATGTTTTTGCCTGCCTCTTCTCAAGCTACGCCATGTTTCCGCCGCGCCGGGGTGAGGCGCGGGCTGCGCCGCTCCGCGCTCCCGGGTCTCGGGACACTGATTCTGGGAGCTTTACTGCAGCCGCACCCGGTCCTGGCGCAGGACTCTCCCGTGCTGCTGGATGCGATGACCTCCGAATTGCAACGCGCCTTTACTGCGCTGGGCAGGCCGGATGCCGCCGCGAAAGAGAACCAGCTTCCGCCGTATTTTCTAAGCTACACGGTGAGCGATGCCGACATGGTTTCGATCCGTGCGCAGTATGGGGCGCTGGTCGACAGCTCGGCGAACCGCGAGCGCGTGGCCGATATCCAGGTGCGCCTGGGCGACCCGAAGCTGGATAACACGCATGGGACGCATCGTGGTTCCGCGGTGAACAGCCTGCAGATGCCGCTGACGGACGATCGCGTGGCACTGCAGCGCACGCTCTGGCTGGCGACGAATTCGGGCTACGCGAACGCGCTGGACAACTATCTGCGCGTGAAGACCGAGGCGCAGGTGCGGGCCACGGAGGAGGACAACTCGCCGGACTTCAGCCATGAGGCGCCGCAGACCGCCATCGAGAAGCCGGCGCCGCCGGTGAAGGTGGATCGCGCGGCCTGGGAGGCGCGCGTGGCGGAGCTTTCCAGGATGTTCCGCGCGTATCCCGATGTCTACCAGAACCTGGTGATCCTGACGGTGCAGAACGAGACCGACTACTTCGCTTCTTCGGAGGGTTCGCGCCTGGTGACGCCGCATCTGCAGGCGCGGCTGGTGGTGCTGGCGGCGACGCGCGCCGAGGACGGGATGGACCTGTTCCGCGCCCAGACGTTCGAGGCGGAAACTGTGGACGGCCTGCCGAAGCAGGCGGAGATCGAGGCGGCGATCCGCGACCTGGGCACCAGCCTGGAGGCGCTGCGCAGGGCGCCGGTGACCGAGCCGTTCGATGGGCCGGCAATCCTGTCGGGGCGCGCGGCGGCGGTGTTCTTCCACGAGGTGCTGGGGCACCGCCTCGAAGGCCAGCGGCAGCGCGGCGAAGAAGAGGGCCAGACGTTTACGAAGGACCTGGGCAAGGCAGTGCTGCCGCCGTTCCTGTCGGTGGCGGACGATCCCACGCGTACGACGTTCGACCACACCTGGCTGAGCGGCAGCTATCAATATGACGAAGAGGGGCAGAAGGCGCGGCGGGTGGAACTGATCCAGGACGGCGTGCTGAAGACGTTTCTCATGTCGCGGCTGCCGATTGCCAGCTTCTCGGCCTCGAATGGGCATGGGCGGGCGCAGACGGGCCGCATGCCCACCGGGAGGCAGGGAAACCTGATCGTGACTTCCAGCAAGAGTGTGCCCGACGCGGAATTGCGCAAGGAGCTGATCGAAGAAGCGAAAAAGCAGGGCAAGCCGTACGGGCTTTACTTTGAAGACATCTCGTCGGGATTCGCGGTGACCACGCGCAACTCGCCGCAGGCGTTCCAGGTGATTCCCCTGGTGGTGTACCGGGTGTATGTGGACGGCCGTCCGGACGAGCTGGTGCGCGGGGTCAGCATCGTGGGCACGCCGCTGGCTGCCATGAAACGCATTGTGGCCACCAGCGACAGGAGCGAAGTGTTCAACGGCGAATGTGGCGCGGAATCGGGATCGATTCCCGTGAGCGCGGTGGCCCCGGCGATGCTGGTGAGCGAGATGGAGACCCAGAAGCAGGCACAGGGCACGGCGCGGCCGCCGATCCTGCCGATTCCTTCGGAACAGGGGTCAGGGAGCATGGGCCAGGGTTCAGGGACCGAGGCAAACGGCTCGGGCAGGGGGGCGCAGTAATGAAGACACGATGGATGGCGCTTCTTGCAGGGGCCGCGTTTCTGGGACTGACTGGTTTGTGTTCTGCGCAGGCGAGCCGTGCGGATGCCGAGAAGGATCCCGTGTTCAGGGCCATGCTCGAGGAACTGGATCGCAGCAAGTCCGACCTTCAGCTCATGGGATTCGAAAAGCCGTTCTTCATCCAGTACCGCATTGAAGATGTGGACGCGTTCGAGACCAAGGCGGAGTTCGGCGCCACCGAGGGCTCGTCGCGGACGCACCAGCGCATTGCGCGCGTCACGGTGCGGGTCGGCGACTACCAGACGGATAGCTCGAGTCCGCACGGGGACGGGGCGCTGCAGATCGCGGCGCTGAACGACGATCCGGTCGCCATCCGCTCGGCGCTCTGGCAGGCCACCGACCAGGCCTACAAGGCGGCGCTGGATGCGTACGCGCAGAAGCAAGCGGCGCTGAAGCAGGTGCAGACGCCCCCGCAGGCCGATGACTTCAGCCGGGAGAAGCCGGTGATCGCGCTGGAGGCTCCGCTCAGGCTGACGCTCGATGAGGCCCAATGGGCCGAGCGCGTGGCGCGCCATAGCGGTCTCTATCGCACGGTTGCCTCGGCCAAAGCAGGCGACAGCGATGTGCAGTATTCCGTGGCGTCGTTCAACGCGCGCGTGACCACCACCTGGCTGGTGAACAGCGAGGGCACCATCGTGCGCAAGACCGCTTCGAGCTACCAGGAGGGGTTTGGCGTGGGCACGCAGGCCGCCGACGGGATGCGCCTGGATCGCTCGTATGCCACCACGGGAGTGGAACTGAAGGACCTTGACTCGCAGCAGGACTTCGACAAGCATGCCGTGGCGCTGATCGCGTCGCTGGATGAGCTGCGCAAAGCCCCGGTGGTCGAGGAGGAATACCACGGGCCGGTGCTGTTGAGCTCCGACGCCAGTGCGGACGTGCTGCGCGCTCTGCTGGCGCGCGGAGTCACGGCAACGCGTCCGCAGTTGGGGACCGAGTCGCGCACCAGCGGCCCGTTTGCATCCAGCTATCACGCGAAGGTGCTGCCCGAGTTTCTTGACGTGGTGGACGATCCCGGCTTGAAACGCTACTCGGACAGGAACCTTGTGGGCGCATACGGCGTGGACGACGAAGGGGTCCCGGCGCAGGCGGTGAAGGTGGTGAACGCGGGCAGGCTCGAGAACTACCTGGTCGGACGCGAGCCGGTGCGCGACTTTCCCCAGTCGAACGGACATGCGCGCGCTGCCACCATGGGACCGGCCCGGCCGGAGATCGGGGTGTTGAAGATCACCGCGGAGAATGGCCAAAGCGAAGACGAACTCAATCGGAAGCTGCTGGCGATGGGCAAAGTCCGCGGCCTGAAGAGCGTCTACTACGTGCAGACGATGGGCGGTGCGATGACGCCGCGGCTGCTCTATCGCGTGGCACTGGACGGCAAGCGCGAACTGGTGCGGGGAGCGGTCCTCGATGACCTGGATCAGCGCGCGCTGCGAACCAATATCGAAGCCGCCGGCAAGGATCTGTGGGTCGCCAACTACATGGGCGATGTGCCGGAGACGGTGCTGGCGCCGGCGCTGCTCCTGGGCGACGGCACGGTGAAGCGGGCCAACGAGAAGCATGAGAAGCTGCCGTTTTACCCGCCGCCTGGGGAAGGGCAGTGAGGCAAGTGAAACAGTGAACCGTGAAATGGTGAATCAGTGAAAGAGTAATGGGGCCATCAGGCAACCCTGTGGGGCCTTGTCTCCGCGGACCCCAACGTGCGCACGGATTCGCCGGGTGCGTCATTGCCCGCCGGCAAGCGCGGGGGCGGCTGATCCTGATACACTCCCGGTGAATCACCCTATTGGAGCTGACCTTCGAGATGAGACGGTATATTCCTGTGTTCTGCCTGGCCGTGAGTGTGGCCATTGCTGCTCAGACTGCGCCAAAGACCGCGACCGCGTCCAAGGCAACAACGAGTGCCGGAAAGACCACCGCGACAGGGGCAAAGGCCCCCGGCGCGGCTCTCGGCTACAAACTGCCTGCCGACGAGAAGCGCATCCCCACCATTCCCAAGACGGGGTTTTCGCTCAAGTACCAGGACATCAAGATTGGCACCGGCGCTGAAGGCGAAGCGGGCAAGCTGTGGCATGTGAACTACAAAGGCTGGCGCGCCGTGGACGGCGTGGTGTTCGACCAATCGGCCGACCATAGGCAACCGATCATGGACAAGGACGGGAAGCCGGAGATGGGCCCGGACGGCAAACCCAAGCTAGGCGATCCGGAGCCCATGGCGTTTCCGCAGGGCATGGGGCGGCTGATTCCGGGATTCGATTACGGGGTGGAAGGCATGCGCGTGGGCGGCAAGCGGCGCATCTTCATTCCGTGGCAGATCGCCTACGGCACGCGCAGCATTCCGGATCGTCCCGATCACCCGGGGATTCCGGCGAAGTCGGACCTGATCTTCGATGTAGAACTGGTCCAGGTGACGGAACTGCCTGCTCCGCAGCAGCGTCCCATGCCGCCCGCCGGCGGCAGCGTGCATCCGCAGGCGCCGGTGCAGCCGCATCCGGGCACATCGGGAACTTCCGCCGCGCCGCCGGCCGGGAGCGCGCCGGCGACGGGACAGCCGGACTCCTCGAGCAAGCCGGGTACGCCTGCACAGCCATCGCAGCCTGCGCAACCCTCGCAGCCCTCTCAGCCTTCGACACCGCCGCAGCCCAAGTAAGCGGTCCTTGATTATGGACGGAATGCCGAAGATCCCGGGCCTCGGATGAGACCCGGGATCTTCGTTTTTCAGGCGGTGGCCGGCAACTCCGGCGTCGCGGCCAGCAACTGGCGCGTATAGGGCTGCTGCGGCGCGGCGCAAAGGGCTTCGGCTTCTCCCATCTCCACCAGCCGCCCGCGCTCCATGACGGCGATGCGCGTACTCAGGTACCGCACCAGCGGCATGGAGTGGGAGATGAACAAATACGTCAGGCCGTGTTCGCTCTGCAGCGTGCGCAGCAGGTTAACGATCTGCGCGCCCACGCTCACGTCGAGCGCGGAGACGGGCTCATCGAGGATGAGCAGCTTCGGTCGCAGGGCAAGCGCGCGGGCGATATTGATGCGCTGCCGCTGGCCCCCGGAAAACTCGTGGGGATAGCGCGGGAGCGCGGAGTCGTCGAGGCCCACCTCGCGCAGCAGCTCGGCGGCCTTGCCTCGCAGGGTGGACCGGCCGGTGGCGATGCCGGCATCGCTGCGGTGGATGAGAAACGGCTCCGAGACGATGTCCAGGACTTTCATGCGCGGATTGAGCGCGGCGAACGGATCCTGAAAGACGGGCTGCATCTGCCGGCGCAGGCCCTTCATCTCTGCTGTGCCGGCAGTGGCCACGTCGATGCCGTTGACGCGCACCTTGCCGCTGGTGGGCCTGACCAGGCCGAGGATCATGCGTGCCACTGTCGTCTTACCGGAGCCGGATTCGCCCACCAGGCCGAGCGTCTCGCCGGGCTCGATGGCGAGCGAAACATTGTCGACCACGGTGTGCTGCCCGGTGCGCAGGCCGGCGCGACGGGGATAGCTCTTGCTCACGCTGTCGACTTCGACCAGGGGCATAGATCCATCGTATAGAAGCTACTGACCCTGCCGGAAGATACATGGGGGCCGTGGCGAGCGCGGGGGAACGCCTCCGACGGGTCCCGGCGAATGAGAAAACTGCCATCCGCGGCGGAACTCCGATCCCTGACCCCTGAACCCTGCCCTGTTTCCCGTCATACCCCCGCCGCTCTCGGCACAGCTATACTCTTCCGCAAGGTCAGTCATGGATTTCTCGGTGCTCTCTTTTCCGACCATCTTGCAGAACGCGGCCATTCTTACGGTCGTGGTCGCCATGTCCGGCTACTTCATTACCTTCCTGAGCGCGCACATGCTGGCCCGCCGGCGCGACAAGCTCAAGCTTGTCAATAAGCGGCTGAACGAGTTCTACGGTCCCCTCTATGTCGCGTCGGAGGCCGGCAACATC
>Ga0335069_10007247_pt1 | contig 16033 bp, 14 predicted proteins | sample Lox_Sample_11_FD_206714 | JGI IMG/M metagenome (GOLD analysis project Ga0335069, IMG submission 206714) | Soil microbial communities from Loxahatchee National Wildlife Refuge, Florida, United States - Lox_Sample_1.1 | ecosystem: Environmental > Terrestrial > Soil > Wetlands | place: USA... | reverse complement strand
GCGGCGGTTCCGACCCGCGCGTCGAACATCGTGCGTCCCAGACCATTCAGGACAAGGATCGCTGCGAGCGCGCACAGGACGGAGAGCGATCGCAGGGCAGTCTCGCCGAATCCGAAAATCGACGCCCAATAGTGAAGCGTTGCGTAATAGAAAACCTGTTTGCCGGGATCTTCCGAAACCGGAATCGCGAGAATCGCAGCGATCGAGGGCTGCGAGGCTGCAAACGCGCTGTATGCCTCCGCCGCGCCGAGCGCGCGATCTCCAAGACGATGGGAATAAAGGAACGCCGCAATCGCGATGACGATCACCAAAACAGCGATGAGCGCGCCGTGCCCTGTTGCGCGTTCATTGCCGAAGTCTTCCCTGGCGCTCGCCGCTGGCTGCATCCGACGAACTACTGCCTCCCGCGCCGATATATACACGAAACTGTTGCGCGATCCTTTCGCGATAAGCAGCCGGCCTCGCGCTGTGGATTGCGTGCAGAGACTGACGCTTGACTGAACACGGCTTGGCTGTCGTAACTGCTTGAAGTCAATGTCTGAGTTTCTCGAAGCGGTTCCCGAGATCGAGGGACAAGCGGGAGCCGAGGCTATTGTCCTGCCGCCTGTGGAGCGGATGCATGCGGAGGTGTGGGCGCTGGCGTGGCCGGTGATTCTTTCCTTCGCGCTGGATTCCGTGGTCGGGCTGGCCGCGATGCTGATGGTTGGGCGGCTCGGCGCGGAAGCGGTCGGCGCAGTCGGCCTCGCGACGCAGATTCTAGGCGCGGTTCGCGCCGGCATCGCAGCGGTAGGAACCGGAACGATAGCGCTCGTCGCGCGCTATATAGGCGCCGCCGATCGCGACAACGCGGAAGACGTCCTCAAGCAATCGGTGGTGTGGGGAGTCGTCGTATCCACTGCGATCATGATTCCCGTGATAGCGTTCGCTCGTCCCGCCATGGCGCTCTTTCAGGTCAAAGGCGCGATGGCCGACATGGGCGCGCGATACCTGCAAATCGTGATGCTATCGGAGCCGTTTCAGGGTGTGTTCCTGATGTGCGCGTCGGGACTGCGCGGCGCGGGAGACACGCGGACCCCGCTTTGGATAGGCGGGATCGTCGACGTGCTCGCGATCGTGCTCAACTACGCGTTGATTTTCGGCAAGTTCGGACTGCCTGCGATGGGCGTGGACGGCTCGGCCATCGCTACTCTTATCGCGCTTGTAGTCGGCGGCGTGCTTTTTTTCTGGGTCCTGTCGATGGACGGGATGGTGCTGAACTTTCGATGGAAACGGCTGGTGCCGAACATCGATCTGGGGCGGCGAATCCTGCGCGTCGGATATCCGGCAGCTATCGAGCAACTCGTCATCCAACTTGGATTCATCGCCTACGTCGCCTTCATTGCGAGCTACGGTGAGAAGGAGGTCGCGGCCTATTTCATCGGCGTGCGAATCCTCGCGCTTTCGTTTCTGCCCGGCTTTGGATTTTCATCGGCGGCGGCGACGCTCGTAGGGCAGGGCCTCGGCGCGCGCGAGCCGCATTTCTCGCGCAAGGCCGGATGGGCGTCGGTCGGGATGGCGATTGCGCTGATGACGGGCATGGGCGTAGTGATCTTCGTGTTCGCCCGGCACATCGCGCGGCTGTTTATTAGCGATCCCATCGTTATCGAGTACACGGTCGATTTCATGTACGCGCTGGGCGCCGCGCAGCCGTTGATGGCGGTCGATTGGACGTTCACCGGAGCGTTGCGCGGCGCCGGCGATTCGCAATTCCCGCTCGTCGCCTCGCTGTCGGGCTTTTACGGGCTGCGCCTGCTCCTGACCGTTATCATCTGGCATTTCCACGGTCCGCTGGTGTGGATCTGGTGGTCGCTGCTTGCCGATTATGCCGTGCGGTCGTCGCTCAAGACGGCGCGGTTTTCCTCCGGACGATGGGAGACCGTCGAGGTCTGACGGGCGGCGCTCGTGCGATGGGGTAGCGCATCGCTTCTGGGCGCCGCCCTGCTGGTCGGCGGATGGCTGCGCTTCACGAATCTTGATGCCACGCAGATGACCGCTGACGAAGGCGCGTCGTGGGCCGCCGCTTCTGCGCCCACCGTAGTTCAAGCTGTCCTGCGTTCGAGGCGCCTTAATCCCGGCAAACTCGGTCTGCACGACGCGCTGATGCACGTGTGGATGCGAATCGGCGGCGACAGCCTCGCATCGATGCGCGGCCTCTCCGCCGCGCTGGGCGCGATCGCAATCGCGCTGGTTTTTGCGGTTGTTGCCGAGATTCTGAAATTGGATACCGACCGCGGCGCTGAAGACTCGGCGCGCGAACGTCGCGACTGGATTGCCGCGGCGACCGCAATGGTCTTCGCGCTCGACGTGCTGGCGATCGCACAATCGCGGATCGCGCGAATGTACATGGTCCTGATGGTCGCGGTTCTCGCACAGGTCTGGTTCTTCGTCCGCGCAATTCGTGCCGGAGGGTTCCGCAACCGGGCAGGCCTTGCGATTACATCCGCGCTCGCGGTTGCCGCGCACTTCAGTGCGGGTCTGGTTTTGCTCAGCGAAGTCGGCTGGGCGGCGCTGCGGCTTCGCCGCAATCACGTTGAAATCAGACGCTGGACGGAGTCCTCGGAAGCCCGCGCGGTCGCTGCGATCGGGGTTGGCGGATTAATGCTGGCGCCGCTTGCCAGAACCCCGCTTGGAATCGCTTACGGCTTCGTGCGTGCAGGCAATCTCTCCTGGATTCCGCGCCCGACGCTGATGACGCCGGTGAGCGTTTTCATCGAAAGTTTCGGCAGGTACGGGACCGTCGCAATCGCCGCCTTTGCTTTGTTCGCGGTAATCTCGACGTGGAGAACCACGCGCGAATCGATCACGTTTCTCGTGTTGTGGGCGCTTTTCCCGCCGCTGTTGCTAACCGCGATCTCATTCGTTCAGCCGATCTTCGTAGTCTATTACGTGATGTCGTCCGCGGTGCCGATCGCGGCGCTGGCTGCTATTGGTTTCGAGGCGCTGCCGATGCGCCCGCTGCGTTGGGTGGCTCTTGCCTGCGTTGTCGCGCTGCTGGTTACGCCTGTTCGCGTTTATTTCGCGCTGCTTGGTGAGAGTCACTTCGTTCGATGGGGCAGTGCGGTGTCCCGCGCGCGTGAGGATCTTAAGCCCGGCGAATTGGCCCTGGTGGAGCCGGATTGGGCGGTCAACGTCGTGCGCTACTATCTTCGCGCCGCCGGCGACGATCTCGCCGAAAGAGCCCGCTTCGATCGACTCGACACTCTGCGCGCGACGCCCACTGTTCTGATTTCCAGCGATAATGCGAACATCGATGACCCGGTTGGAGTGAAGTGGTTTCTGTGGACGGCGCCAGATGTCGTCGCGCGTTTTCCCGGAGTCACTGTACGAACGATCCGTCCGGATCGGATGGCCGAGCTTCGCAGCCTCGTCCGCGACCATCCGGATCAACTCAAGTGAGTCACGAGGCAGAGAAATCTCCCACGCGCTTTACGCGGCAGCGTCGGCGCGTAATCCTAGCGGAATCGTGAACGAGGCCGCGCGCGATACCGAATTTCTTGAAGGAACGTTCGAGCAAGTCCTCTATGTGAACGAGGCGAGCGGTTATTCGGTTGCGGTCGTCGAATGCGATTCGGCCGGCGGCGTGCGCAAGCGCGTCACCATCGTGGGCGATCTCGCCGGAATTGAAATCGGCGCCGGAATTCGCGCGCAGGGCCGGATCGAGAAGCATCCGCGCTACGGCGAACAGTTCCGCGTCGTCGATTTCGAAACCGTCCGTCCCGCGAGCGTCAGCGCGATCGAGCGCTATCTCGCGTCCGAGATAAAGGGCGTCGGTCCCGCGCTCGCAAAGCGCATCGTCGAGCATTTCGGCGAGGCGCTGCCACAGATACTCGATACGAATCCCGAGCGGATGCGCGAGGTGCACGGTCTCGGTCGCGTGGTCGCGGGTCGAATCGCAGCCGCGTGGCGCGATGCGTCGGGACTGCGCGAGCTTACGGTCTTCCTGCGCGGTCATGGAATCGGCGCGGCTTACGCCCGCAGGATTCACAAACAATACGGACGCGAGGCGCTCAACGTGGTGCGCCACGATCCTTATATTCTCGCGCGCACGGTCCACGGCATCGGATTTCGCACCGCCGACGCGGTTGCGGAGAAGCTCGGAATCCCGCGCAATTCACTGCAGCGCGCTCGCGCAGCGATCATCTATCTGATCGAAAGGATGGCTGACGAAGGCCACGTTTATGCGCCGCTCGAATACCTCGAAGGTCAGTTCGCGTCGGGCCTAGAAATGGATACCGAGCTGGCGCGCCAGGCCGTCGACGAGCTCGCGCAGAAGGGCGATGTCGTCTCGGAGCCGGCAGGCGAGCATCAGGCCGTATATCTACGCCGGCTCTACGACGCTGAAACGCATACCGCCGAGCGTATCCGGGCTCTTACGCAGGGTCGTCCGCTCGGACGCGCCGTCGTCGAGCGCGCGCTCAAGGCTGCGAATCGTCCGGGTCCGATAACATTGTCGCCCGAGCAGATGCGCGCGCTGCGTGTGGCGCTCGAAAGCAAAGTTACCGTCATCACGGGGGGACCGGGAACAGGCAAGACGACATTGCTCAAGTCTCTCATCGCGGTGCTCGGCGAGGCGGGCGTGAAGCCGACTCTCGCCGCTCCCACCGGACGTGCCGCGCGACACCTCGCTGAGGCAACCGGACGCGAGGCCAAAACGATTCATCGATTGCTCGAGTACTCGCCTGAGACGGGGGGCTTCGTGCGTGGCGCGGAGTTTCCGCTGCGCACGAATTACTTGATCGTCGATGAAACCTCGATGATGGATATCGAGCTTGCGCACAGTCTGCTCGCGGCGCTGATGCCGGAATCGTCGCTGCTGATGGTGGGAGATCGCGATCAGCTTCCGTCGGTTGGTCCCGGATGCGTGCTCAAGGACGTTATCGCGTCGGCGCTCGTGCCCGTGATCGAGCTTCACGAGATTTATCGTCAGGCGCGTCAGAGCCGAATCGTCGCCAATGCTCATCGTCTGAATCGCGGGGAGATGCCGGACATATCAAACGATCCGGAAGGCGATTTCTTTTTCTTCGAGCGCCTCGCCCCCGACGAGGTGATGCAGACCATCAAGCAGCTTGTCCAGAATCGGCTGGTCGGACGCTTCGGTATCCGCGATCCGCGCGACGTGCAGGTGCTGACTCCCATGAATCGTGGGCCGCTGGGAACGCACACGCTTAACGCCGAGCTTCAGGCGCTGCTGAATCCGTCGGGACGCGAGCTTCGCGCGGGAGATCGGATTTTTCGCGAGGGCGATCGGGTGATCCAGCTTCGCAACAACTACGACAAGCTGGTGTTCAACGGATCGATCGGGCGTGTGATGGCGATCGACAGCGAGCGCGCGCGACTCAGCGTCGCCTTTGAAGAGACGCACGCCGATTACGATTTGTCAGACATCGACGAAATCGCGCTCGCCTATGCGATATCGGTGCACAAGAGCCAGGGGAGTCAGTATCCCGCGGTGGTGATGCCGGTTCATCCGACGCACTACCTGATGCTGCGGCGCAACCTGCTATACACCGCGATTACGCGCGCCGAGCGGGTATGCGTGCTGGTAGGAACGCGCAACGCTCTGCGTCAGGCCGTGCGCAATGCCGAAGAACGCACGCGCTTCAGTCGCCTCGCCGAAAGACTGCATATCGATTAGGCCGCTGTAGCGCAGGGAGATGGAAACACGATCATGATGTGGACTGAGATTCTTCGCTTCGCTCAGAATGACAGAAAAGGCAGCTTCCCGTTTGTCATTCCGGGCGAAGTCTGCGGAGCGAAGAACCTCATGCCACTTGGGATCGTATTCACAGCAGTTCTCGGAAAACGCAACAAGAGCTCCGTGCCCTATGGGTAAAATCTGGGTGCTTCAGCATCATCCGATCGAGAACCTCGCCGCGATCGCCGACGCGCTCGAAAGCGCCGCCCTCGCATGGCAATACGTGCGGACGTTTCGCGGCGAGCCCGTGCCACGCGATATGTCCAATGCCAGCGCGCTTATCGTGATGGGCGGGCCGATGGGCGTCTACGAAACCGATCGCTATCCGTATCTGCGCGCCGAGATGAAGCTGGTCGAATGTGCGATCCGCGATCGCAAACCCGTGCTCGGAGTATGCCTCGGCAGCCAGTTGCTCGCTGCGGCGCTCGGCGCGAAGGTCGTCAAAGGCCGTGCGATGGAGCTCGGATGGCATCGCGTGACATTGACGCCGCAAGGCAAAGCCGACTCGCTCTTTCGCGGATTGCCCGATTCCTTCGATGCGTTCCATTGGCACGGAGACGTTTTCGATCTCCCGCGCTACGCGGTCGCGCTGGCGTCATCCGAGCAGACGCCGCTTCAGGCGTTTCGATACGGCGACAACGCTTACGGACTGCTCTTTCATATCGAGGCGACGGAAGAATCCGTCGGATCGATGTGCCGCGAGTTCGCTGCCGATCTCAAATCCGGCGGCATCGATGGCGACAAGATCGTCGCCGACACGCCCGATCGAATCGCAAAGCTAAGCCCGATTGCGGACGCAGTGTTCACCCGCTGGGCGAATCCGATTCTGGGATCTGGAAGTAAAGCAGGCGCTTAATGCTTGCGTTCTCTGGATGACCCTCACCCGCTGCTTTGCAGCGCCCTCTCTCTGTCCGGGCGAGGGCATTAGGAAAGAATCTGTCAGGGCGCAATCGCGAGAATCGATCTGACTTTCGCGGCGATATCCGGAGCCTTCACAATATCGGTGATGATCGCGGCGGAATCGGCGCCCGCGCGCAGCACGTCGGGCACGGTCGCCTCCGTGATTCCGCCGATCGCCACGATTGGAATCTTCACCGCCGCGCGCACCGCGGAAAGCATCTCGAGGCCACGGCCCTGCGCGATATTCTTGAGCCCTCCCGCATACACGGGACCGAATCCGATATAGTCCGCGCCGGCGGCCTCGGCGGCTTTTGCGAGTTCGACGTTGGAAGTCGAGATGCCGATGATCTTCGATCCCATCAGGCGCCGCCCCGCTTCGATCGGGATGTCATTCTGTCCCAGATGGACGCCGTCGGCGTCGCACAGCGTCGCGATGTCGCATCGATCGTTGACGATAAACATCGCGCCCGCCTCGCGGCACAAAGGGGCGATCCCAAGCGCCGCCGCGAGAAACTCGCGCGAGGTCACGTTTTTCAGCCGCAACTGGATAACGCGCGCGCCTCCGTCGAGCAGAGTGCGTGCGAGTTCAACGGGATCATGGCCGGCGAAAGGATCGACGATTGCGTAAAGGTGCGACGGTATTTTCATCACTGGCCTGGATATCTCGTGAGCGGAATACGATGGTCCGTGATCTTTTTGCGCAGAGTATTGCGGTTAAGTCCAAGGATCCGGGCAGCCCGAACCTGATTTCCGCCCGCACGCTTAAGCGCCATCTCGATTAGCGGGCGCTCGAGCTCGGCGACCATCTTTTCGTAGAGGTCGCGCGGTTCCTCGCCGTTGGACTCCTCGAACCATTGTGCGACGCGCCGCGATAGAAGCTCTCCGATCGACATATCGTCGCTCACACTTGAGCGTCGTGCGGACACCGGCGAGGTTTCGAGTTCGATATCGTCGGGCTGAATCGTGCCGCCGGGCGCCAGCAGCGCCGCCCGCATCACGGTGTTTTCAAGCTCGCGCACGTTGCCGGGCCAATCGTACGATTTGAGTCTGGCAAGCGCGCCGGGACTGAGACTGGTCGCCTTTGCGCCCATCTCACGCACCGCCTTGCTGACGAAATACTCCGCCAGCTCAGAGATATCTTCGCGACGCTCGCGCAGAGGAGGCATATAGATCGGTATTACACGCAACCTGAAATAGAGGTCTTCGCGGAATCGGCGGGCGCGGACGGCAGCTTCGAGGTCCTGATTGGTTGCCGCGATAACGCGCGCGCGCAACCGCATCGTCTCTGCGCCGCCGACGCGATTGAACTCACGCTCCTGAAGCGCGCGCAGCAATTTCGGCTGAAGCTCGATCGGCAGGTCGCCTATCTCGTCGAGGAAGAGAGTTCCGTTTTCTGCCAGCTCAAATTTCCCGGCGCGCCGCTCGGTAGCTCCCGTGAACGATCCGCGTTCGTGGCCGAACAGTTCGCTTTCGATAAGTCCGTGCGGAATCGCCGAGCAATTGACCGCGATGAAGGGCGCCGCCGATCGCGCGGATTTGAAATGGATAATGCGCGCCACGAGGTCCTTGCCGGTGCCGCTCTCGCCGTGGATGAGAACAGTCGCATCGTTGGTCACCACGCGCCCTATAAGCTTGTAGACCTCCTGCATCGCGGGGCTGCGCCCGATTATGTCGCCGCCGGCCAGCCGCGTCGCGAATCGTTCCCTGACGGTATCGAGTTCCGCTGCCTTGGCGGCCTGAGCGGCGACCTCGACTGCGCGCGCGACAGCGGCCGCGACCAGGTCGAGGCTGGCGAATGGCTTCGTCAGATAATCGTGGGCCCCGCGCTTCATCGCCTCGACCGCGTTGTTCATCGTGCTGACCGCGGTTATCACGATGATCATGGTCGGGATTTGTTCGCTTTTGGCGGTCGACAGAACTTCGAGACCGCCGATGCCGGGCATGATGATGTCGACCAGCGCGACTGAAAATTTCCGCGTCCGGAGGAATTCGAGGGCGGCGCTGCTGTCGGCGGCCTCCTCGACGTGGTATCCGGCGACTTCGAGCCGGTCGCATAAGACGCGGCGGATTCCTTGATCGTCGTCGGCTACCAGTACGGCGGGCTTATTCTGGACGTCGTCGGGTGATGAATTAGCGATAGAAGATTCCATGAGATTTAGTTGGTGCCTAAAAAGTGAGCGCCCAAAAATTGGGCACCCAGAGCATACGGCATCTTGATAAGCGTAGCGAGAGGGGGTTTGGACAGGCTACTCAGCGATATCGACAGGCAGCATCGCCTTGAAAGTCATCCCGGGCAGGCGATCGGCGGCGAGCTCGCGTTCACCCTTGGGACGAACACCGCCGCGTTCTGCCCACAATTTTCCGCCATGTAGCGCGAAAATCCGCTGGCTGAGGACCAATCCGAGTCCCGAGCCGTGTGGCTTGGTAGTAAAAAAGGGCGTGAAGAGCTGTTCCAATTGTGCTTCCGGCATCCCAAGGCCGCTGTCGATAATCTCGACGCGCAGGAACTGGACGCGCTTGCCCTCGGCCGTCATCCGAAACTCGGTCTCCATCCGGGTTCGGATGCGTATCGTGCCCCGGTTTTCCATCGCCTCCTGGGCGTTGCGGATCAAATTCACAAAAGCCCTCTCCAGCGCGATTTCGTCGCCGCGCACCAGGGGCAGGCTGGGGTCGAGTTCCTGCTCAACGGTCATACCTGCCGGGGGGACCGGAAAAAGCCCATTCATCGCAAGGGCGCTATGCAGCACCTGATGGATATTGAGAGGTTCACGGCTCAGACGCTGGGGTGAGCTGACCGACAGCACCTGCTCAACCAGCGCCGTGATCCGATTTACTCCAGCCAATATTAGCTCGCTGTAACGCGCCGCCTTCGGCTCGCCGGGAAACATCGCGGCGAGCAGCTCGGCAGCGCCCTTTATGCCCGTGAGCGGGTTCTTGATTTCATGGGCCAAACCGGCTGGTGATAGCCTGAGAACAGGCTCGTCGCCGTCCATCGCTTGCTCAGCGCTTCTCTCTCGCGCCAAATCATGAAGCAGGATTATCGCGCCTTTGAGGTCGCCCTCGGCCGCGTAAAGTGGCGATATCTCAGCGCGAACCTTAACCTCGCGAGGACCTATCGACAGTGAGGCATCGGGATCGCCCACGGATTGCGAATTCTTCACGCAGGATTCGATCATATGACCGAGCCACGGGTTCTGATCGAGGATGGCCGTCAGAACGCGGGCGCTAAGGCTTGCAACCCCGAGCATCGTGGCCGCCGCAGTATTCATGGCCATCGGCAGTTGCTGGACATCGACGACCAGCACGGCGTCCGCGAGGCTGTCTACGATATCGCGCCATAGGATGGAAGCTGTCGATCTGCTGGGAGCGCGGGCCGTCGAATCCACGTGCGTAAGGTTAGCATAAAAACCGTTGTTATCTGTGGAAAAGAGCAACGAAATCCATGAAAAACCTGATTTGCATTAGATTTTGACTGTGGATTCATTAATTCTTTTTATGGAAAACCGTCTTGATTTCAGTTGATCTGTGTCGATACCGCAGTTAGGGTCTTTCCCAACGCCGAGAACTGGGTGTTCGGCTGTAGTTTCTGAATGACGTTGAATGTAAGTAAAGCGATAGCGGTTGCGGGTGTTTCCTGCCTGCTACTACTTTCGTTCGGCCCCACCTCCCGGGCGCAAACCGATTCCACCTCAGCCTCGCAGCCTGATTCAGCAACCGTACAGGGTCAGAATCCGGATAACGGGGCGGCAGCCGACGATCGAGTGGATTGGCGGCTTTCACCAGATGCGACTCAAGTCACTCGTTCTGACTCGCCTTTCGTAAAATCAGCGCCGAAGATCGTTGCTCCCTTCCCGATTGTCCTGAATCGGGCCGTTCAGGCGCACGTCAGTCAGATCCTCGAACAACCGATGGGGTTCCGGCTCGCGATGGATCGCAGCCGCCCGTTTATGGCCGAGATGACGCAGAGTCTGATCGATCGGGGCGTGCCTGCAGATTTGGTCTATCTGACCTTTGCCGAATCAGGCTTTACCAAGCGGGGAAAGGGGCCTTGGCAGTTTACCCCTGCCACGGCGCGACGGTACGGTCTGCGTGTCGATCGCAATATAGACGAGCGTCGCGATCCCGTCCTGTCCACCAAGGCTGCCGCCGAGTACCTGTCCGACCTTCACGACGCCGCCGACCAGGACTGGCGTGTAGCTATCATCGGATGGAACATGGGCGAGGGCAACCTCGACCGCTACTGGCTGCTGCGGGGCGACAGCTACAACAAGTTCGAGAGCAAGCTTCCGAGGCGCACCCGGCAGCTGCTGAATCGCCTGATGGCGGCGGCGTATGTCGCGCAGAATGCGGTCGCGTACGGGCTGGAATCGGTCAGTGCGACTTCAGCTCCCGTCTACGAGACCGTGGCGGCAAGGGGCGGAACGGCGCTCTCCGCGCTCGCCCATCAGTTCGGGACGACGGTTAGCCGACTGCGCGATCTCAACCCCGCGCTTCTCACCGACAAGGTTCCCTCGTACGTGGGCAACTACAAGATTCGCGTTCCGCTGCATTCCGATATTCGTTCCTGACAAAAGCTCGGATAAGCATCTCATTCTAACCAACCAGCGGCGCGGGTATGCTTCCCTTTGCGTATGATCAGCGCTGACGAAGCCCTCACTCTTGTCCTCGATAACGTCAAAGCCCTCGGTGCCGAGCGGGTAGCGCTTCTTGCCGCGCTTGGCAGGACGATTGCCGAAGACATCGGATCGCCTCGGGATATTCCCGGTTTCGACAATTCCGCGATGGACGGGTATGCCGTCGTCGCCGCGGATACCGCCAACGCCACCGAATCGCATCCCCTCGCCCTGACTGTCCTCGAAACCGTAGGGGCCGGTGCGATGCCGACGCGACGCGTCGAGCGCGGCACGGCTGTGCGTACGATGACGGGCGCGCCGATCGCTGCCGGGGCGGATGCGGTAATCCAAGTCGAGCGAACTCGACCGGCCGGCGATTCCAGGGTCGAGGTTCTCGCTTCCGTTCAAAAGGGCGCCAATATCCGTCCGCGCGGGGAAGACATGCGCGCGGGGGATACGGTCATCAGTGCGGGTCGAGTTTTGACAGCATCGGATATCGGCGTGATCGCGTCGGTGAATCGATCCTCTATTTTGGTGCATCGCCGGCCGCGCGTAGCGATCGTGTCGACGGGCGACGAGCTTGTGGATGTCGATCAGGTCCCGACCGGCGCGCAGATCGTGAACTCCAGCGGCTATGCGCTCGCCGCCGCGGTCGCCGAAGCAAGTGGCGACGCGACGATCCTCCGGGTCGCGCGCGACACCGAAGCGGATGTCCGCGCACAATTGAGCGAGGCGATGCGCTTCGACGCTGTCCTGTCTACCGGCGGCGTATCGGTGGGCCAGTTCGACCACGTCAAGACGATGCTGGACGCGCTCGCGATGCGCACGATGTTTCACGGTGTCGCGCAGCGCCCGGGCAAGCCCCTCAAATTCGGTATCGTTGATGGGCGGCCGGTATTCGGGTTGCCGGGGAATCCGGTATCGACGATGGTCTGCTTCTATCTCTACGCGCGTCCTGCAATTCTGAAGATGGCTGGTCGCAGCACGGTCGGATTGCCTCGGATTCGCGTGCGATGCGCGGTCGACATCAAAAAGGCCGCCAATCTCACCGAGTTCATCCGGGTCAGAATTGAGAAACGTGCGGACGGAACATGGGCTGCGCCGACCGGCAATCAGGGATCGGGAATTCTAAGCTCGCTCTCGCGCGCCGACGCGCTGCTGGTAGGGCCTGCATCGGAGCCCGTGATGCGTGAAGGTTCCGAGGCTTGTGCGCTTTTGCTGAACGTTTACGGAGCGGCTGATATGGAGCCGGGTTTCGAGACAGAGTTGCCGCGTTTCCAAAGATACTGAATCACCAGCGTCGCGACTGCTCCCAGGATCGCGGCCGTGATGAGCGCGGTCGAGACCCGCAATTCCAAATACGCGAGGAAGGGTAGCAGGTGGATTTGGATCGTCAGCCTGAGGTTGGCCCAGATCACGTATGCCAGCCATAGGACCGCAACAATTGCGCCGATGAACTTGGGATTTTTAGCGAACTCAGGCATCGAGTATTTTCCTTTGCGGCTGGACGTTGCGGGATCGTATGGTCAAGAGCTTGCTGATGAGGTCGCGCCATGTCAACGCATCCGATGCGCTGCGGCCCGCACACTTGTAGAACCTCTCCCCGACGAGGCGAGGATTTAGGTCGCCAACAACGATGATTCGAGTCGGACAAGGCTTTGATTTTCATCCGCTCGAGGCAGGGCGCAAGCTCATCCTCGGCGGAATCGAGATTCCCCACGAGCGCGGTCTGCGCGGCCATTCCGACGCCGATGTCGCCGCGCACGCGCTTTCCAACGCGATCCTCGGCGCGCTCGGCCTCGGCGATCTCGGTCGTCATTTTCCCGACAGCGATCCGCGTTACAAAGGCGCCGACAGTATCGCGCTTCTGCGCGAAGTGTGGGCGCTCGCTCGCGATCGGGGATGGCGTCTCGGCAACGCCGACGTCACGATCGTTGCGCAGCGTCCGAAGCTGGCGCCTTACCTCGACGCGATGCGATCGCGCATGGCCGAGGCTCTCGGCGTCTCTGCCGACCTCCTCAACGTGAAAGCTTCCAGCCCCGAAGGTCTCGGCGCGCTCGGCCGCGGCGATGGTATGGCGTCCGCGGCAATCGTCGTACTGGAACGGGACTGAGCCTCGGTGGAATCGACGCTCGATCTCGCTCCACGCAAGGGGATGACCGACTGCGAAATCGCCGCCCTTGTCGCGCGCATCCTCAAGGAAGCCACGCTCGAAGAAAAAGTCGCGATGATGTCGGGACACGGCTTTCTCTCGCAGATACAGGAGAGCGGAGGCCGGATGGGGGCGCATCCGTATCGCGCGGGTGGAGGATGCGAGCGGCTCGGCATTCCCGCCTTCTATTTCACCGACGGTCCCCGCGGCGTCGTGCGAGGAAGCGGCGCCTGCTTTCCATGCACGATGGCGCGTGGCGCGACTTTTGATCGCGACTTGGAGCGTCGCGTCGGCGAGGTGATGGGAATCGAGGCGCGAGCCGGCGGTTGCAATCTTTCCGGCGCGGTATGCGTGAATCTGCTGCGCCATCCCGCCTGGGGGCGCGCGCAGGAGACCTACGGCGAAGATCCATATCATCTGGGAGAGATGGGCGCGGCGCTCGCCGTCGGCATCCAGACCCATAATGTGGTCGCAACTGCCAAGCACTTCGCGCTCAACTCGATCGAGAACGCGCGATTCAAGGTGGATGTGCGCGTCGATCCGCGCACGCTGCGCGAGGTCTATCTGCCGCACTTCAAGCGCATCCTCGATGCCGGATGCGCCTCCGTGATGTCGGCGTACAACAAGGTCAACGGCGAATACTGCGGCCACAATCGTGGGTTGCTGACCGATATTCTGCGCGGCGAATGGGGTTTCGAAGGATTCGTTCATTCCGACTGGCTGCTCGGCGTCTATCATCCGTATGCGGCGGCGGCCGGCCTCGACGTTGAGAATCCCGAGCCGATCAATTTCGGACAGAGGCTCGTCGATGCGGTGCGATCGGGAGCGATAGAGCCACAAGTTATTGATACCGCGTGCGGGAGAATCCTGACGACGCTCTATCGATTCGCCGCTGCCGAAGATCCGCTCGACGCGTATACGCCCGAGATGGTCGCGTGCGATGCACATCGTGCGATCGCTCTCGAAGCGGCGCTCAAGTCAGCAGTGCTGCTCAAGAACGACCGCGTATTGCCGCTGGATCGAAATGCGATCCGCCGCATCGCCGTCGCGGGACGGCTTGCCTCGCTCAGGAACACGGGCGATCGCGGTTCGAGCCAGGTTTTTCCGCCGTATGTCATCACAGCGATTGACGGGCTGAAGGAATATCTCGGCGTCGAGAAGGTCGTACTCGCCGGCGACGAGAACGATCCCGCGCTGGCGGCGACGGCGGCTTCTGAAGCAGACGCTGCGATCGTTGTTGTCGGATACACGGCGGCGGACGAGGGCGAATACATCCCGGGTGATATGAGCGGTGGCGATGCGCAGTCGGGTCAGCGTCCGCGACGAGCGATCGGCGGAGATCGCGACGATCTCGGTCTGCCTGCAGAGGAGATTGCGTTGATTCGCGCAGTTGCGTCGTCGAATTCGCGAACTGTTGTGGTGGTCGTAAGCGGGTCGGCCGTGAGCATGACGGAATGGATCGATGCTGCTCCTGCCGTTCTTCAAACCTTCTATTCCGGCATGGAAGGCGGTCGCGCGCTCGCGAAGTTGCTGTTCGGCGACGAGTCGCCGTCCGGCAAGCTTCCGTTCACCGTGCCGGTATCGCCGGCCGATTTGCCGCCGTTCGACAAGAACGCTGACACCATCGAGTACGGCCCGTATCAGGGCTACACGCTGATGGAAAAAACCGGACGCACGCCGGGGTTCGCATTCGGATTCGGGCTTTCGTATTCGAGCTTTCGATATCGCGCGCTCAGGGTTCGCCGCACTCAGAACGGAATCGAGGCGCAGGTTTCGATTACCAACGTCGGAAACGTCGAAGCCGACGAGATCGCGCAGTTGTACGTCGGCTTCCCCGGTCATGCGGTCGATAGACCGAAGAAGCTGCTGCGCGGATTCGAAAGGGTGCGCCTGAAACCGGGCGAGACTCGGACGATTCGATTTTCGGTGACGCTCGACGCGTTGCGATACTACGATCCGGTCACACGCGAATGGCGCCTGGAGCCGGGGACTCACGTTATCTCAGCGGGGGGATCCTCGCGCGAAGAGGATTTGATACGCCGCGAAGTCGTGCTCTAGAAATCGTCGTCGCCGGTATCGGACGAGTCGTCGATAGCGCCGCTTTCGACGTCCTCGATCGCCTGCTCGAACTCGGGACCTGACATTTCGTCGCCCATCTCGCGCCCGAGCTTGCGCATCACCTTGCCGATGCTTTTCGGATCACGCTCGTTGTAGTCGCTGAACGTCGACGCGTCGCCGAGCGAATCGAGACGCGCCTCCTCCGAACGCGGCATCGCGAACCGCGACATCAGCCGGTTGAGCTTGCGATTTCCGCAATGATCGCATCGCACGCGCACGCGTTCCGACACCCGCGTCGTCAGCACGCTGGTCCGGCGATGGCACTTCGCGCATTCGTATTCGTAAATCGGCATCGAAACCGGTCCCGTCAGCAATTTTCGCCGAGCAACGCAGTCGCGGCAACCACCCAGTATGATCAAATGTGAAACAATCGTCGTGCGTTGGAAGCGGTCGCATCTGCGACGCTCGCCGGGTTCTCGCCCTTGATCTCCGCAATCGCCTCGATCGATGACGCGATCATTGCGGGTTCGGTCAGCTTTCCCGCGAAAGGACCATCATGCGGCCATGGTCCGTCAG
>Ga0335069_10007246_pt1 | contig 16034 bp, 15 predicted proteins | sample Lox_Sample_11_FD_206714 | JGI IMG/M metagenome (GOLD analysis project Ga0335069, IMG submission 206714) | Soil microbial communities from Loxahatchee National Wildlife Refuge, Florida, United States - Lox_Sample_1.1 | ecosystem: Environmental > Terrestrial > Soil > Wetlands | place: USA... | reverse complement strand
GGGAGCCGGGGGGGTCGCCGCGCGGGGACTTCCGCCGCAGGCGACGATGCCGAGGAGCAGAATGACGGGCGTGACGGCGCGCATCGGGGTCTCCGGGTTCAGTAGGGCTCTTCCGAAATCGGGCTGAGGGGCGGCACGGCCAGCCGCTCCCGGGGGACGTCGGCCGCGACCTTCGAGCCCAGCGCGGTGCGGAAATACGCCAGGACGTCGTCGGGACGGGCGCGGCGGACCGCCGCGAGTGCCCGCCGAACGTCCTCCGGCTCCCGCGAGGCCACCAGGTCCTTCACGAGGTTTGGCTTCAGCCGCCGGTCCATCCGCACCAGCTGCCGGACGATCGCGTCCTCGAACGGCAGATCCTCGGCGGGCGGGAAGCGCTCGACGCCGTCGCGCCCGCGGAGCACCACCGGCCGGGGGAAGCGCACGAAGATCGGCTGGGTGAAGTGCGGGTGGCGCACCATCAGCTCGCCGACCGGAAGCGTCGCCAGCTTGATCTTGGTCGCGGGCGAGAGCACCTGATACCCGGGCGTGGCGAGCTCGTCGGCGTCCATCCGCCCGAAGATTTGCGTGCCCGCGTTCCCCACCACGCGCCGGTGCACCTGCGAGCGGAACTGCTCGGCGCCGAAGAGCGCGAGGCCCAGATAGCGGCCCCGCTCCGAAATGTCGAGCAGCATCCGGCGGACGTGGCTCTCGGGCCCGTCGCCCGGCGCGTACTTGTTCAGCTCGTCCACGAACACCACGATGACGTCGACGCCCAGGTTCCGGTGCTCCAGCCGCTCGCGGAGCTTCGACACGATACGGGCGAACACGAGGTCCTGCCCCAGGGGGTCGACGTTCGCGACGTCGATGACGTAGACGCTGCGGTCCTCGAACGCGCCCCAGGGCAGATCCCCCACGGCCCCGTCGTCGGTGACCAGGCCTTTGCACCGGGTCGAGATGTTGGAGAGCCGGTTCCGCACTTTGCGGATGGTGGCGACGTGATGGGTACGCCACATGTCCCCGCGCCCCGAATCCTCCACCCCGCGCAGGATGGCGCGGAACAGCGCGTCCAGATCGGCGAACGTCTCCACCCGGTGATGGCCGCCGAAGTTGTCGTCGAAATCCTGCCCCACCACCCGGTCCTTCAGGAAGTCGATGAACGCGTCGGCCTTGGCGTCGATGTCGTCCTTGTTGAGCAGGACCTCGGCGAAGTCGAGCGCCTCACGGAGGCCCCACACCAGGGGCTCCACGTCCCCCACCAGGTCCGGATGGGTGCGCAGGGTGTTGAGATTGACCCCGTCGGGCTTGAAGGGAGCGTAGTACCGCACGCGCCGGAACGGCTCCGGCGTGACGCCCAGGCGCTCGTAGCGGCGGCGGTCCTCGTCGGTCAGCTCGCCGGGCCGGTCTAGGAAGCAGAGGTCCGGTCCCTTCACGTTGAAGCACAGCGCGGCCACCCGGCCCCGGTGGGCCGGGAAATGCTCGAAGATGGAAGCGAGCAGGAACTCCACGGCGGACGTCTTGGTCGCGAGCCCGGAGATTCCCGAGATGTTCAGGTGCGCGGCCTCGGGACCGAGCAGGAAGTCGGAATCGAGGTAGACGGGCGCTTCGAGGCCGCCCGACGTGTAGAGCCCGACCGGAATGCCGGTGGGGTGCGCGCCCGTGAGGTAGACGTCCATTCGCAGCGCCTGCGCGACGTCGGCGTTCGTCGCCACGAGCACCTGGCCGATGGGCACGGGCTGCAGGGGCTCCTCCGGAAACTGCCGCAGTACCGCCGCGGTCCAGAGCCGGATCTCCTGCCGGGCCGTCGGCGCGCCGGCCGCCCGCTCCGGGTTGCCGTCGGCGCTGACGACGTCGTGGAGGGGCGTGGCGAGATCGGAGTAGGCGAAGGCGTCCGTGACCACGCCGAAGACCACGCGCGCCGCGTCGGTGGGATCCTCGACCCGCACGATGGCGCCGATACCGATGGCGGTGTCCCGCGCCGTCCAGAAATGGAATTGGTGCGGCGTGGCGGGCTTCAGCTCGGTCGCGACGACGCGCCCGACGACGGTGCGGCTCGGATTGTCGCTCACGTTCCAGTCTTCGGGAGGCGGGAGCCGCGGCTCCCCGTCAGGTCGCCGGGGGCCCGGCTGCGCAGATACGTCTCCACATCGTGTATAGGATACAGCAAACGATCGAAGCGCGCGTCCGGCGTGGACAATGGCGCCCGCTCGGCGCTCAGCCACGCGCCCACCGCATCGGCGCGGCGGATGGAGTCCGCGTGGGCCCGGACTTCGATCCGCAGGAGGCCGTACAGGAGATCGTGCCCCTGCCAGGGCCAGAGCCGGAGATACCAGGAGTGGACCGGCTGGCGGCCGTGCCGTTTGGGCTGGAACACGGAGGTCCGGTGCCCGGCCGGGATGGTGAGCGCGCGGGTCAGCTCGTCGCCCGTGAAATACTGCGCGCCGTGGCTCTTGATCACGCCCACGGCCCGCGGGTGGGTCGCCAGCGCGGTCGAGTCGGACAGCACGCCGTCGATCACCAGCCACTCCTCGGCGCCGAGGCGCGGGGCCAGTGGCTCCGCCACCTCCCGCTCCACCCCTTCCCGGAGCCGTTCCACCCGGATCCCCGCGGCCGTGAGCGCGCGGCCGGGCTGTCCGGGTTCGACGTCATCGAGGTCGATCAGGGTTTCCGCCCCCGCTTCGAGGGCGCGGCGGACCGCCGGCCGGAGCTCCCGCACCGACGTGATCACCGCCATCCGCGAGGCCTCGGCCACGGTGCGGAGCCGCCGGTCCGGACCCCGGCGCCGCGCGGCGGCGGCGACGTAGGCGTGGATGAGCGGGACCACGCCGTCGTATCCGACGACGGCCCAGCGTTGGATGCCGTCGACGAACGTCACCGGGGCCGGGGTCCAGGACGGGGCGCCGAGCGGGACGGCGGCGAGCGTGGCGCCTTCGACGACGTCGGCGCCCGCGACCTCCGTGACGTCGCTCCGGCCCCCCGAAGCATCCGGGACGAACGCCGCCGGCACGGCGCCCGCGGCGAACGCGGCGTCCAGCCAGGGCCGCCCCGCCGTCATTCCCTCACCTTGACCCCGACCACGAGGCCGTCGCGGATCGGCACGGCCGTGGCGACGACCCGCGGGTCCGTGGCCGCGAGCCGGTTGAACGCGCGGACGCCCTCGGTGTCGGGAGCGGTCACCCTGGGGTCGGCGACCTTGCCGTCGTGGAACGCATTGTCGCCGAGCAGCAGCCCGCCCACGCGGAGCAGGCGGACCCCCCACTCGAAGTACTGCGCCATCGGCGCCTTGTCGGCGTCCACGAACACGGCGTCGAATCCGGCGGTGAGGGTGGGCAGCACCTCGAGCGCGGATCCCTCGATCAGGTCCACCCGGTCCGCGACGCCGGCGGCGCGGTACGCCTCGCGCGCCACCCGGGCGTGGCTCGGATCGCATTCCACCGTGGTGAGCTTCCCCCCGGGCGGGAGCGCGCGCGCCATCCAGACGCCGGAGTACCCGCCGAGGGCGCCCAGCTCCAGCACGCGCCGCGCGCCCACGGCGGTGAGCAGCACCGCCAGGAGCCGGCCTTCGTCGGCGGAGACGTTGATGGAGGGGAGGTTCGCGGCGGCCTGCCGCCCGCGAATGGCGACCAGCGCGGCGTCTTCGACGAAGAACAGCTCGCGCAGGTATCGCTCGAGCCGCTCGGGCACGGCTTAAGCGGTGACCTCGACGTTCGGAAAGGGCGGGACCTCGAGCAGCCAGAGGCCCGCGAGGCGGGACTGTTTGTCGATCTCGACCAGCAGGTGGTCTCCGACGCGCACCGGGGTCGCGGAGCGGGCCCGGCCCACGCGCAGGTGGAGGACCGACTCAGTCGAGTTCTTCTCCATCGTCAGCGCGGTATCGACCTCCACCGCGGCCACCCCGGGCTGGGAGTCCCGGGACGGGAAGACGACCGTCGCCTCCTTGGAATCGGGCGGCGGGGCCAGCGAATCGAGGGTCCGGATGTCGTCGGGCCAGGTGACCACGTCGAGGCCGCGGAGCGCGCCATCGGCGACGTCCAGGACCACGAACGATCCGTCCGCGCCCTCGAGGTCGACGGTGCCGGAGAGGCCTTTCCCCTTCTTGCCCGCGCCCTTGCAGGCGACGGTCAGGATGTCGGTCTCCGGATCCCAGCGGTAGGTGACCTTGGGGAGCTTGCCGTCGAGCGGCGTGATCTTGGCTTCGAAAATCATCTGTGAAAGCTACCGGGCCGGGGAAGCGCTGGAAGAGCCGCGGACGCTCACGAACTCGATGATCCGGTCCAGCGCCTTCATGAGATCGGCGGTGGCTGCGGCGTACGACAACCGCACCCAGCGGTCGTCGCCGAAGGCCGCGCCGGGAACCAGCGCCACACCGGTCTCGGTGATGAGCTGGGTGCAGAACTCGGTCCCCGTCATCCCTCCGAAGGAGTCGACCCGGAAGAAGAAATAGAAGGCGCCGAGCGGCTCCACGAACTCGACCCCGGGGAGGTCCTGCCGGAACCGCCCCACCATCAGGTCCCGTCGCTTGCGGAACTCCGCCACCATCCGCTGGACGTCCTGCTCCACCCGCTCGTCCGCGTAGGCCGCCGCCGCCGCGTACTGCGCCATGTGATTCGCGCCGCTCGTGGTGTGGGACTGGAGCGCCGACATCGCCTTCGCCACCGGCTGCGGCGCGAGCGCGAGCCCGATCCGCCAGCCGGTCATCGCATAGGCCTTGCTGACGCCCGTGATCAGCACCACCCGCTTGATGAGCTCGTCCTCGAGATCGAGGAACGACGGCGCCGGACCGGTCCCGTAGTGGATGCGGCGGTAGATCTCGTCCGCGATGATCCAGGCGTCCTTCCGCACCGCCCACTCGGCGATCGCCCGCAGCTCGGCGTTGGTGTACACGGCGCCCGTCGGATTGCAGGGAGAGCAGAGGATGAGTCCCTTGGGCGTCGGCACCATCCGCTCCAGGTCCTTCACGCCGACCTTCAGGCCCCACTCCGCGTCCCCCGCCACCATCACGGGCCGGGCGCGCGCCAGATGAATGATCTGGGGATAAGACACCCAGGCCGGCGCGGGGATGGCCACCGAATCACCCGGCCCGAAGAGCGAGAAACACGCGTTGAAGAGCGACTGCTTGGAGCCCGAGGAGACCACGATGTGGTCGGCGTTCACCGGGCGACCCCCCGACAGGAGCGAAAGGTGCTTCGCCGCCGCGGCGCGGAGCTCGAGAATGCCCTCGTTCGCCGGGTAGTGGGTCCGCCCTTCCTTGATGGCCTTGATCCCCGCCTCGACCGGGATCGCCGGCGTGCCGAAATCGGGCTCGCCGGCGCCGAGGTCGATCACGTCCTCGCCGGCGGCGCGGCGGCGCTTGGCCTCCTGCGAAATGGCGATGGTAGCGGAGGTTTCGAGGTACTGCAGGTTGGGCGACAGGCCGTCGGGCACGGAATGGCTCGGGGTGTGGTGACGATTTGAATCTAGACGCCCGGGCGCCCAGGCGCCTGGGCTCCCAGCCGTCTCTTGCCCGCGAGAGACCCCGCCGCTAGCATCACCGTGAGCAAGCGTTGATCGCCCTTTGACAACTGAGGTCCGTGTGACGGCACCCGTTGACGCAGCCGCCGCGCTCGAGCGCGGCCGGCCGATCTTGATCGTCTCTCCCCCCACCCCCCAGGCCTCCGAATGCTCGGCCGTCTGGCCGTTGGTCGCGGGAAACACACCGGTGCTGATCGTCACGGACAGTCCTGCCGCCGCCCGGGCCTGGTCTGGAGCGGTTCCCCAACCTCTGCGTTTCCAAGCCGTTACGGGTCTGGACCGAGCCGCGCGCCTCCTGGCCACGGGAGCCGTGGACGTCGTCGCCGGGACTCCCGCCGACTTCGGCGCGCTCTCGGCCAAGTCCGCCCTCAAAGGCGACACCATCCGAACGGTGGTGCTGGCCTGGCCGGAGTCGCTGGGCGCGGGCGAGCGGGCGGCGCTGGAGGGACTGCTCCCCGAGTTGCCGGAGGCTCAGCGCATCGTGCTCAGCTGGAACCCGGTCGCGCTGGATGCGTTCCTCGAAGCGCACGCGCGGCGCCCCCACATCGTGGGAGACCTCCCGCTGGGTGAGAATGCCCGCCCGCTGCCGCTCGTAGGTGAAGTGCGGTACCTCGTCACCGGGAACGGGAACCAGGATGCCGGGATCGCGATGGCGCTCGATGCGCTGGATCCGGCGACGCACCTGGTGTGGCGACGCGGGACAGCGGTCCCGGATTCGGCCGGCGCCATCATCTGCGCGGACCTGCCGTCCCGGTCCGAGCTGGTGGCGCTGGCCGCTGCCGGGCCGGTGACGCTCCTGCTCAGGCCCGAGCAGGTGGCCTATGCCCGCTCGATCGCGACGCTCCGGTCACTGTCGGGGGCATCGGGGGCCGGGACGGCGCCGGGCCAGGCCCGGGCGGCGATCGCCCAGCGGATCGATCAGGGCGATCTCGCGGCGGAGCTGGCGCTGCTCGCGCCGCTCTTCGAGCGCTACGACGCGGCCGAAGTGGCGGCGGCGGTGTACGCCCTGCGGCAGCCGGGAGCCGGGAGCCGGGAGCCGTCGACCCCGCTCGCCACCCGCACGCGGATTCATGTCAACGTCGGCAAGAAGGACCGCGCGGCGGCGAAGGACATCGTCGGTGCCTTGATCCGCGAGGTCGGATTGTCGAAGGACGACATCGGCCGGATCGACGTGAAGGAAATGCACAGTATGGTGGAAGTAGCCGGCGCGGTCGCGGAACGCACCGTGGCCCGGCTTTCAGGACTGATGATCCGCGGTCGGAGGGTGAGCGCCCGGCTCGATCGCTGAGGATTGAGAGATGTCGGAGCGTCAACAGGCGTTTGTCTTGACGGGCTTCAGCGGGAAGTCGACGCGGGGCACGGTGACGGTGACGTCGTTCGATCAGCGGGCGCGCGTGCGGCGGGCGTTCAAGGCGCTCGGGACCTTCTGGGCCTGCGCCATCGGGAGCGTGTTCATCCCGGTGGCGCATTTTCTTCTCGTCCCGGGGTTCTTCGTCTTCGGCATCGTCCAGTTCTTTCAGCGTCTGGGCACGCCGGAGATCGGACGCGGGGCCACCGCTGCCTGCCCCGATTGCGGCGCCGAGCAGAAGCTCGACCTGCCGCCGCGATGGACTGTGCCTCAGCAGGTCACCTGCAAGCATTGCCAGCGGGGCCTGCAGCTCACTCTCTAGAAAATGCAACCTCTAGAAAATGCAACGGGCCCTAAAGGACGGGTACGAACGGAACGCCGTGGGTAGACGTGCAACGGGCCGCCCAACGGGGCGGCCCGCACTGCATCCCGCTTCGCTGTGCCGCCCCGACGTCTCGGGTCGACAGGGACAGTATAACCAATTTCGTCAACGGTCGGTCAATTCTCTGATCCCAAAACGCCGACGGGCCGCCCAGCGGGGCGGCCCGTAACCAGCAGTGTGACGACAGCGTTCAGCGGATCGCTTACTTCATTTTCCCGTTGACCGCCATCTTGAGCTGCTTCCCGGCGCGGAATGCGGGAGCGATGGACGCCTTGATCTGAATGACGCCACCGGTCTTCGGATTGCGGCCCATGCGAGCGGCGCGCTTCCGAGCCTCGAAGTTTCCGAAGCCTGTGATCTGCACCTTCGCGCCCTTCTTCAGCTCACCGGCGATGATCCCCTTGTCGTCGAACAGGGCTTCGATCGTCCGGCCGGCGTCGGCCTTCGACATCTTGGTCCGCATGGCCAGTGCGGCAGTCAGCTCGGCTTTGTTCACAGCGCGCTCCTTGTGGAGGTGTCCGGAAAAGCCTTGCAAAATCACCCCGATTGGGGGGGGCGGCCCAAAAAGCCTTGAAAAACCGATACAATATGGGGTCCCCCCCTGGAAAACCGCAAGATACCGGCACTTCCTTGACCTCCCCCCCTCCCCCGGCTACCGTACGCCCCCATGTTCCACGGCACCCGCCCCGGTTGGATCGAGGTCATCGCCGGGGTGATGTTCTCCGGGAAGTCCGAGGAGTTGATCCGCCGGGTCCGCCGGGCGGTGATCGCCCGCAAGAGGGTGCAGGTCTTCAAGTCCCACCTGGACGCCCGGTACGCCGGCCTTTACTCCATCTCCTCCCACGACGGCATCACCGTCGAAGCCGAGCCCATCGACTCCTCGGAGCAGCTGATGCGTCAGATCAACCCCGCCACCGAAGTCGTGGCGGTGGATGAGGCGCAGTTCCTGGACGACGGCCTGGTCACCGTCGCGAACGCTCTTGCCGATCGGGGGGTCCGTGTCATCCTCGCCGGCACCGATGTCGACTTCCGGGGTCTCCCCTTCGGCGCCATGCCCACCCTGATGTGCATCGCCGAAGTGGTGGACAAGTTCCAGGCGATCTGCGTGGTGTGCGGGGGACCCGCCACCCGCAACCAGCGGCTGGTCAACGGCAAGCCCGCCACCTGGGATTCTCCGACCATCCTCGTGGGCGGCCGGGAGTCCTACGAAGCGCGGTGCCGGCACTGCCACAAGGTTCCGAGGATCGATGAGGATCAGACCGCACTGCTGTGAGTGGGAAGGGGGAAGAGGGAAGCGGGAAGCGTGGCCGCCGCTCACTTCCCGCCTCCCGCTTCCCGCTTCCCCATGCTGAATGTGGGACTCACCGGCAACATCGCGGCCGGCAAGTCGACCGTGGTGGATCTCTTCCGGTCCTGGGGCGCCACGATCATCGACGCCGACCAGCTGGCCCGGGAGGCGCAGGCCCCGGGCACCGAAGTCCTCACCGCCATCGCCCGGCGCTTCGGTGCCGACGTCCTCGCCGCGGATGGATCACTCGACCGCGCCACCCTCCGCGCCAAGGTGATCGGAGACGACGCGGCCCTGTCCGCGCTGAACGGCATCGTGCACCCCGCCGTCCAGCGCCGCCGGTCGCAGCTCCTGGAGGAGGCGCGGAGCCGCGGGGACATAGTCGTGATCAACGACATTCCGCTCCTCTTCGAAGCCCTCGATCCCTCCCAGTTCGACGTCGTGGTGCTGGTGGACGCGCCCCCCGCGGTCCGGCGCGCCCGGTTGCGCCTCCTCCGGGGCCTGTCGAACGCCGAAGCCGACCAGATGATCGCGGCCCAGATGCCCGCCGAGCGGAAGCGCCCGCGGGCCGACTACGTGATCGACAACGGCGAGTCGCGGGAGGAGCTGGAACGGCGGGCCCGCGAGGTGTTCGAGGCCCTGCGGCAACGCGCCAAACCCTTGGCTTGACAGCGTTTTCCAGCCCCGATAACCTTCGCCGCGACTTTCCAACCCCAGCCCGGATCGGACCATGGCCAACGTCCCCGCCGACCTCTCGTATACCACCGAGCACGAGTACGTGAAGAAGACCGGGGACGGGAGCGTGATCCAGATCGGCATCACGGACTACGCCCAGGGAGAGCTTGGAGACGTGGTCTACGTCGAGCTTCCCAAGGCCGGCGCGAGCTTCGACAAGGGGGCCGTCTTCGGAACCATCGAGGCGGTCAAGGCCGTGTCGGAGCTGTATTGCCCCGTGGCCGGCACGGTGGTCGAGTCGAACGGGGCGCTGGAGCAGGATCCCGCCGCCGTGAACCGCGACCCCTACGGCGCCGGCTGGATGATCAAGCTCAAGGTCAAGGACGCGGGCGACCTGAAAGCGTTATTGAACGCCGCCGCGTATGAGAAGCAGATCGGGAAGTAAGCGACGTCGCACGTGAGACGTCAGACATCAGGACCTCCCATACCATGGCCATAGCCCCCTCCTCGCTCGCGCACCCCGACCGCTTTGCCTCCCGCCACCTCGGCCCGAGCCCGGCCGACATGCGGGAGATGCTCAAGGTCGTGGGCTACGAGTCGCTCGACTCCTTCATCGACGCGGTCATTCCGGAAGACATTCGATTCAAGAAACCGCTCGGCATCCCCGCCGCGCGCAGTGAGCGCGAGACGCTCGCCGCGCTCCGCACCGTCGCGGCGAAGAATCAGGTCTTCCGGTCCTACATCGGGATGGGGTACGCCGACTGCATTACACCCCCGGTGGTGCTCCGCAACGTGCTGGAGAACCCGGGCTGGTACACGGCCTATACGCCCTACCAGGCGGAGATCGCGCAGGGCCGTCTCGAAGCGCTCCTGAACTTCCAGACCGTGGTCTCGGACCTGACCGGCCTCGAGGTCGCCAACGCCTCGCTCCTGGACGAGGGCACGGCGGCCGCGGAGGCGGTCCACCTGACCGCGGCGGCCACCACGCACGAGGGCCCCGGCATTTTTCTGGTGGACGCCGGCTGTCACCCCCAGACCATCGCCGTCGTCCGGACCCGCGCCGAGGCCGTCGGCATTCAGGTGACGGTCGCCGAGCCGAAGGGGTTCGCGTTCAAGCCCGGCGTGATCGGGTGCCTGCTGCAGTATCCGGGGACCGAAGGGGACATCCAGGACTTCAAGGGGGTCACCGAAAAGGCGCACGCGGCGGGGGCGCTCGTGACCGCGGCGACCGACCTGCTCGCGCTCACGCTGCTCACGCCTCCCGGCGAATGGGGCGCCGACATCGCCGTCGGCAACTCTCAGCGCTTCGGCGTGCCCCTGGGCTACGGCGGGCCGCACGCCGCGTTCTTCGCCACGAAGGACGCGTTCAAGCGGCACCTGCCCGGGCGCATCATCGGCGTGTCCAAGGACCGCGCGGGGCGCCCCGGTTTGCGGATGGCGCTCCAGACGCGCGAGCAGCACATCCGCCGCGAGAAGGCGACGAGCAACGTCTGCACCGCCCAGGTGCTTCTGGCGGTGACCGCCAGTATGTACGCGGTCTATCACGGGCCCGAAGGCATCAAGAAGATCGCCGAACGCGTGCACGGGCTCGCCGCGATCCTGGCCGAAGCGGCGCGCCGGCTGGGCTACAAGGTCGGGCACCCGGCGTTCTTCGACACCGTGGTGATCGAAGGCGACGAGGCCAAGATCAAGGAGATCCACGCGGGCGCCCGGCGCCGCCGCATCAACCTCCGCCCCCTCTCGGCCACCCGCCTGGCCGTCGCGCTCGACGAGACCGCGGGCGTGGAGGACGTCGAAGACCTGGCGCAGGTGTTCGCGCTCGGCAAGCCTCTGCCCTTCAAGCTCGAAGACCTGGCCGCCGCGGCCAAACCCGCCATTCCCGCCGGTCTCGCCCGGACGACGCCCTATCTGACCCACCCGGTCTTCCACCGCCACCGCTCGGAAACCGAGATGCTCCGGTATCTGAAGCAGCTCGAGGACCGCGACCTCTCCCTCACCTCGGCGATGATTCCGCTCGGCTCGTGCACCATGAAGCTGAACGCCACCACCGAGATGATTCCGATCACCTGGCCCGAATTCGGGAAGCTCCACCCCTTCGCCCCGCGCGATCAGGCCCAGGGATACACCGAGCTCTTCCGCCAGCTGGAGGAGTGGCTGGCCGAGATCACCGGTTTCGCGCGGGTGTCCCTGCAACCCAACGCCGGGTCCCAGGGGGAATTCGCGGGACTGCTGGTGATCCGGGCCTATCACCGGGCGCACCACCAGGCCCACCGGACCACCTGTCTCATCCCGCAGTCCGCCCACGGGACCAACCCGGCGAGCGCCGTGCTGGCGGGAATGAACGTCGTGGTGGTGAAGACCGACGCCCAGGGCAACATCGATGTCGCCGACCTCACCGCCAAGGCCGCGCAGCACCAGGACACTCTCGCGGCGCTGATGGTGACCTATCCGTCCACCCACGGCGTCTTCGAGTCGTCCATCCGGGAGATCTGCCGCGTCGTGCACCAGCACGGCGGCCAGGTCTACATGGACGGGGCCAACATGAACGCCCAGGTGGGGCTCTGCCGGCCCGGCGACTTCGGCGCCGACGTGTGCCACCTCAATCTCCACAAGACGTTCTGCATCCCGCACGGCGGTGGCGGCCCGGGGATGGGCCCCATCGGTGTGGCGCCCCATCTCGCCAACTATCTCCCCGACCACCCCGTGGTGCCCCTCGGCCACACCGAGAGCTGCGGCACGATCTCGGCCGCGCCCTGGGGAAGCCCGAGCATCCTCCCCATTTCGTGGGCGTACATCGCGATGATGGGGAAGGAGGAGCTGGCGGACGCGACCAAGCTCGCGATCCTCTCCGCGAACTACATCGCCAGGCGCCTGGCCGGCCACTTCGACCTGCTGTACGCGGGCAAGAACGGCTTGATCGCCCACGAATGCATTCTCGACACGCGGCCCTTCAAGCAGTCGGCGGGCGTGGAAGTCGAAGACATCGCCAAGCGGATCATCGACTACGGATTCCATCCCCCCACGGTGTCGTTCCCGGTGGCCGGGACGCTGATGGTGGAGCCCACCGAGAGCGAGCCCAAGGCGGAGCTGGACCGGTTCTGCGACGCGTTGATCGCCATCCGCGGAGAGATCCGGGAGATCGAGCACGGCGAAGCGGACCGGACCGACAACCTGCTGTCCAACGCGCCGCATCCGCTCGCCGACCTCCTGGCCGACGAGTGGAAGCACCCCTACGCGCGCGAGCGGGCCGCTTTCCCCTCCGCCGCCACGCGGGCGCACAAAGTGTGGCCCACCGTGAGCCGCATCGACGGGGCGTTCGGGGACCGGAACCTCGTCTGCGTCTGTCCGCCGATCGAGGACTACCAGACGGTCGGTTAGGGGACGATGGACTGGGCTCTCGTCCTCGAGTCGGAACCCCATCCGGGTTCCGTCAACATGGCCATCGATCAAGCACTGCTCGATCAGGCCGGGCGAACCGGACGCGCGTTCCTCCGCCTCTATCGCTGGGACCCACCCTGTCTCTCCTTCGGACGCAATGAGCCGGCGTTGACCCGTTACGACCGCGCCGAGATCGAGCGGCGGGGGTGGGACGTGGTGCGGCGGCCCACGGGCGGCCGCGCGGTGTGGCATGCGGACGAAGTGACGTACGCCGTGGCCGCGCCGGTGACCGCGTTCGGATCACTCGCGGATACCTATCACGCCATCCACGAACGCATCGCCCGCGCCCTGCGCACTTTGGGCATACCGGCGGAGGTCGCGCCGGCGGTCCGCGCGCCCGATCTCGCCGCCGGCGCCTGCTTCGCGGCCTCGGTCGGCGGCGAAATCACCGGGAAGCGCCGGAAGGTGGTCGGGTCGGCGCAGGTGCGGGAAGGCGACGCCTTCCTTCAGCACGGCTCGATCCTGCTGGACGGGACGCAAGACCTGGTGCGGTCGGTGACCCGCGGGACCGCGCCGCCCACCGGGGAAGTGACGCTCCGCGCCCTCGCCGGCCGGGCGCTGACCTTCGCCGAGGTGGCCGAGGCGATCGTCGGCGCCTGGACTCCGCGCCCGGCCCCCGCCCCGGCGCCCGCCGCCGACCCGTCCCGCTTCGCCGACGCGCGTTGGACCTGGCGCCGGTAGGGCCGGCGTTGAATGTTAAGCGCCGTATGCGTTTGCGCGCCTCACTTTCGGTCCTCGCGGTCCTGACGGTCGCGCTCGGCTGCTCCCGGCGGGGCGGCTGCAGCGGTGACTACTGCGGTACCGTCGTGTTCGTCACCGGTAACAACCCCAAATCCCTCCTGCCGGCGGTGATCGACAACGCCGGGGCCCGGGACATCGTCGACCAGCTCTTCCTCAAGCTCGCCGACATCGGGATGTCGGAGAACACGATCGGCGACGCCGACTTCGTGCCCGAGCTGGCGAACCGGTGGGAGTGGGACGACCCCAAGACGCTGGTCTTTCATCTGGACCCGCGGGCCCGGTGGCAGGACGGCGTCCCGGTCACGGCGAACGACGTCGCCTTCTCGTTCGACGCCTACCGCGACCCCGCGGTGGGCGCGGCGGCGGAAAACGCGCTCGCGAAGATCTCGTCGGTGACGGTGCGGGATTCGGCCACGGCGGTCTTCCGCTTCCGCGAGCACTATCCGACGGCGTTTTACGACGCGGTCTATCAGATGTGGATCCTGCCTCAACACCTCCTGGCGCAGGTCCCCCGCACCGACTGGCTCACCGCGGCGTTCGGCCAGCACCCCGTGGGGGACGGACCCTATCGGTTCGTCAGCTGGGTCCCCGGGCAGACCATCGAGCTCGCGGCGGACTCCACCTTCTTCCTGGGCCGCCCGCACCTCCGGCATCTGATCTGGAAGATCGTGAGCGGCACGGCGGCCGCCCTGAGCTCGGTCGTCGCCGGCCAGGCCGACGCCCTCGAGTACCTCGGCTCACCCGCGAACATCGAGATGGCCCGCAAGGCGCCGCAGCTCACCCTCTACCCGTACCGCGGCTCGAGCTACGCCTATCTGGAGCTGAACCTCCGCGCCAACGGCGATTCCACCCGGCCGCATCCGGTGCTGGGTGACCGGGAGGTCCGCCGGGCGCTGACGATGGCCCTCGACCGGAAAGCGATCGTCGCGAGCGTCTTCGGGACGTACGCCAAGGTCCCGCCGGGGCCGATGCCCCAGTTCTGGTCCATCTGGGACTCCACCATTCAGACCATCCCGTTCGACAGCGCGGGGGCGGCGCGCCTCCTCGGCGCCCGCGGGTGGCGCCCCGGCCCGGACGGGATCCGCGTGAAGGACGGCCAGCGGCTGTCGGTCGAGATCGCCGTCACGTCCACGAGCGCGCTGCGGCAGCAGCTGGCCCGGTTGATCCAGGCGCAGTGGAGGGCGGTGGGCGTCGACGCCCAGGTCCAGCCCCTGGACCAGAACCTCCTCCTGGGCCGCGTCGCGGCGGGCCGGTTCGACGCCGTATTCCAGGGGTTCAACGCCGACCCCACACCCGCTTCGGGCATCCTGCAACACTGGGTGCGCGGCGCGCCCGACCACTACAGCCATTACCAGAACGACGATTTCGACCGCCTGGTCGCGCTCGCCGGATCGGGCTCGGTCACGCCGGCCCAGTCGGCCGCGGACTGGCGGTCCGCCATGAACATCCTGAACGCGGACGCCCCCGGTATCTGGCTCGCCGCCCCCGACAACGTCGCCGCGATCAGCTCGCGCATCGCCGGTGTGAGGATCCGCCCCGATTCGTGGTGGTCGCAGGTCTGGACCTGGCGGATTCCCGCGGACCGGTTGATCGATCGGGATCGCGCGGTCCGCTGACGTGCGCGGGACGGCCGCGGCGGTCTGGCTGGTGCGGCGCCTCGCCGCCGCGGTCGCCATCGTCTTCGGGGTCGTCACCCTCACCTTCGTCGTCATTCATCTCGCGCCGGGCTCGCCGTTCCTGCCCGGCCCCGACCGCCCCGTCGACCCGCGGGTGATCGCGGCGCTCGTTCACCGCTGGGGCCTCGACCAGCCCATCACCACCCAGTACCTCCGCTACCTCCGCGGCCTCCTCCACGGGGATTTCGGCTTCGCGTTCAGTCAGGGGATCACGGTGGCCCAGGCCCTGGCGGCCGCCATTCCCAACACGCTGCTGCTCGCCGCCACGGCCCTGGTCCTCGACCTCGGCGGCGGCCTCTTCATCGGACTGCTCCAGGCCGCACGCGCTCGGCGCACCACCGACGTCGCCCTGGGCAACGCCACGCTCTTCATCTATTCCGTGCCCACCTTCTGGCTGGGCCTGGTCCTGGTCTTCGTCTTCTCGATCTGGCTCCGCTGGCTCCCGCCGACCGGCACCACGACCCCCGGGGCCTACGAATCGCTCTCGTTCCTGGGCCGGATCGGAGACCGGCTCCTGCACCTGATCCTCCCTGCCTGCACGCTGGGCCTGGTCGGGGCCGCCGGCACCGCCCGATTTCAGCGCGCCGCGCTCCTCGAGACCCTGGGCCGTGATTTCATTCGCACCGCGCGCGCCAAGGGACTGGCCGAGCGCCGGGTGCTGCTGGTGCACGCGCTCCGGAACGCCTTGCTGCCGTTCATCACCCTCGTCGGCGTCTCCCTGCCCTTCCTGCTCACGGGATCGGTGCTGATCGAGGACGTGTTCTCGTGGCCGGGGATGGGGCGTCTCGCCACCGACGCGGTGCTGGCGCGGGACCACAGCCTGGTGACGGCGGTCGCCATCGTGGCCAGCACGCTGGTCGTGACGGGGAGCCTGGTGGCCGACCTGCTCTACGCCGTCGCCGATCCGCGCATCCGCGCCCGGGAGGCCTCCTGACCGCCCGGGCCTCCGCCGCCGCCCTCGCGTTGCTCCTCATCGCGGGGGCGGGCGTCGCCATGGCG
>Ga0335069_10007245_pt1 | contig 16034 bp, 16 predicted proteins | sample Lox_Sample_11_FD_206714 | JGI IMG/M metagenome (GOLD analysis project Ga0335069, IMG submission 206714) | Soil microbial communities from Loxahatchee National Wildlife Refuge, Florida, United States - Lox_Sample_1.1 | ecosystem: Environmental > Terrestrial > Soil > Wetlands | place: USA... | reverse complement strand
CGCCACTTCAAAGGCTCGCTTGATGATCTGCGGGCAGTGCGCCAAGCCGTCGATATTCCTCTACTCCGCAAGGACTTCATGTTTGACGAGTATCAACTGCACGAAGCCCGCGCAGCTGGTGCCGACTGTATCCTGCTGATCGTCGCGATGCTCGAACAGGAGCGACTGGCAGAACTAGCCGCCGCTGTGAAAGCGCTCGGCCTGGCAGCGTTGGTCGAAGTGCACAGTCCGGAGGAGTTTGAGCGCGCCGTCGCGATCAAGGCTGATCTGATCGGCATCAACAACCGCGACCTCCATACCTTCAAGACCGATATTGCGACCACCGAAGAACTGCTTAAAGGCTATACCGGTCCGGCAATGATCGTTGGCGAAAGCGGTATCGAGACGCCCGATCATATCCGCCGACTTCATAAAGCGGGCGGGCGCGCCTTCCTGATCGGCGAGAGCCTGCTGCGGGAGGGTAATCCGGCTGCCGCACTCGCTCCCTTGATAAAGGCGCTCGGCCGCTGACGATGAGCGTGCGAATCAAGATTTGCGGCTTGACCCGCGTCGAGGACGCGCAACTTGCCGTCGCGTTGGGTGCGGATATTATCGGGCTGAATTTTTATCCTCCGAGCCCCCGATCACTGAGCCTCGAACGGGCACAATCCATCCGTGACATGATCGGTAATCGATGCGAAGTCGCCGGCGTCTTTGTTAACGCGACACGCGATTATATTGAGGATCATCTGCATCGTCTCAAGCTCGACCTTTTACAGTTCCATGGTGATGAAACTGACGATGAGCTGCAGGGATGGCCGGTGAAGGTGATCCGTGCGGTGCGTTTGAAAGATGGCGAAGCGCTCAGAGCCTATGAGCATAGCGCTGCGGATTATCTGCTGGTCGACACGTTCCATCCAAGTCTCTACGGCGGCACCGGCCAATCGCGTGGGTTCGACAATCTCGCCGGCGCCGACCTTAGTCATGTCTTCATTTCCGGCGGGTTGTCACCGATGAATGTTGCGGCCGCCGTTAGGCTAAATCCCTTCGGGGTCGACGTCGCGAGCGGCGTGGAATCTGCTCCCGGGATCAAGGATGCTGGGAAGCTTAGGAGTTTTATCGCAAATGCAAAGTCTGCCTGATCGGCACGGTCATTTCGGTCAGTACGGCGGCCGCTATGTCGCCGAGACCCTGATGCCCGCGTTGCTGGAGCTGGAAACTGCTTACAAGGAAGCGAAGCGCGATCCGAAGTTTCGCGACGAGCTGAAACGCCTCTCGCGCGAATACGTCGGGCGTCCGACCCCGCTTTTTCATTGCGCGAACCTGAGCGCGCGGCTCGGCGGCGCGAAGATTTATCTGAAGCGCGAAGATCTCTGCCATACGGGCGCGCACAAGGTGAACAATACGCTCGGCCAGGCGCTGCTCGCGGTGCGGATGGGCAAGGAGCGTATCACCGCCGAAACCGGTGCAGGTCAGCATGGCGTCGCGACGGCGACGATGGCCGCCTTGTTCAAGCGTCAGTGCGAAGTCTTTATGGGTAGCGTTGACGTTGAACGGCAAGCGCTCAACGTTTTCCGCATGAAGCTGCTCGGCGCGAAAGTCACTGCGGTCGACTCGGGGAGCAAGAGCCTCAAGGATGCGCTCAACGAAGCGCTGCGCGATTGGATCGCTACTGTACGTAATACCTACTATTTGATCGGTACAGCCGCGGGGCCGCATCCGTATCCGATGATTGTGCGCGATTTTCAGGCCGTAATCGGCAAAGAGGCGCGCCGACAGATTATCGCTGCGGAGAAGCGTCTGCCCGATGTGATCGTTGCGTGTGTTAATGGCGGCTCCAACGCAATCGGTATCTTCTATCCCTTCATCCAAGACACCTCGGTGCGCCTGGTGGGTGTCGAAGCAGCTGGCCTCGGTCTTAGCGGTCCGATGCATGCCGCGACGATCACGGCGGGGTCCGTCGGTGTACTACATGGCAACAAAACCTACTTGTTGCAGGATGAAATGGGGCAGATTCGTGAAACCCATTCGATCGCCGCAGGCCTCGACTATCCCGGTGTCGGGCCCGAACATGCGTGGCTCAAGGATGTTGGGCGTGCGCAGTACGCCACCGTCACCGATGCGGAGGCGCTCGAAGCGCTGAAGATACTCTCGGAGACCGAGGGCATCATCCCGGCGTTGGAGAGCTCGCACGCGGTCGCCCACGCAATCAAGCTCGCCGCGACGATGCCCCGCGACCAGATAATGATCGTTAATTTGTCCGGCCGCGGCGACAAAGATATGCAGACCGTCGCGAGCGCCTTTGGGGTCACATTATGATCGGCCGGATTGAAGCGAAGTTCCGTGAATTGCGGGCGCGTAAAGAGAGCGCGCTTATTCCGTATATCGTGGCGGGCGACCCGGACCTCGAAACCACGCGGCGTATCGTGCTTGAACTCGAAGCGCGAGGCGCGGATCTAATCGAGCTGGGTGTACCGTTTTCCGATCCGATGGCCGATGGGCCCGCGAATCAACGCGCCGCGGCTCGCGGCTTGAAGTCCGGTACGACGCTGCCGGCGATACTCTCGATGGTTGGAGAGCTGCGGAAAACGACGCAGATCCCGGTAATCCTTTTCGGCTATTTCAATCCGGTTTTCCACTATGGGTGCGAGCGACTCTGTAACGACGCGGCGCAGGCTGGCATCGACGGGTTGCTGGTGGTCGACCTTCCGCCGGAGGAGGCTGCCGAGCTGGCAAAGCCGGCGCGAACGGCGGGACTCGATATCATCTACCTGCTCGCGCCGACGACTCCTCTCGAACGCAGTCGGATGATCGCGCGCAGTGCGAGCGGGTTTCTCTATTACGTCTCGGTGACCGGTGTGACCGGAGCGCGCACGATGCTCCCGTCTGACCTCGAGGGAAATGTGCGCGCGCTCCACGAGGTCACGCCGCTCCCGATCGGCGTCGGCTTCGGTATCTCAACGCCAACGCAGGCGCATGACGTATCCGTCTTTGCCGATGCGGTAGTTGTGGGTAGCGCAATCTCGCAAGTGATCGAAAATAACGTCGGATCGGATAAACTTGTCGAGGTAGTGGGTGATTTTGCGGGCACGCTCAAACGCGCAATGCGTGGATCGAGCGGCGCCGAAAGGGCTCAGGCCGAGACTCATGGCTGAACAGGTATCCGCAACGCCGGTAGCGCCGGTCGCCACTGCGGTCTCTGATGAAATCTGGCTCAAATGCCCCGGATGCAAGGAGATCGCTTTCCGCAAGGAAGTCGAGCGCAATCTCAACGTCTGTATCAAATGCGGATGGCATCTGCGGCTGACGGTCGAACAACGTATCGCCGTCACGATTGATCGCGGCACCTGGCGCGAGCTATTTGCCGACTTGACCGCAGGCGATCCGCTGGGCTTTGTCGATACGAAACCGTACCCCAAGCGTCTCGAGAGCACTCGTGCGACAATCGGTCGCAACGATGCGGTTGTCACGGGAATCGGCAAAATCGAGGGCCAGTCGGCTGCTGTCGCGATCATGGATTTCAATTTCATGGGCGGCAGCATGGGCGTTGTGGTCGGCGACAAGATCGCGCGATTGATGGATCATGCGCGGCAGAAGAATTTGCCCGTCATCGTCTTCTGTGCGTCGGGTGGCGCCCGGATGCAGGAAGGCGCGCTGTCGCTGATGCAAATGGCGAAGGTCTCCGCTGCTATCGCCCGCCTGCGCGATGCTCGCGTGCCCTATATATCGGTCCTCTGCGATCCGACGACGGGTGGCGTTGCGGCATCCTTCGCGAGCCTTGGCGATGTTAATTTAGCCGAGCCCGGCGCAGTGATTGGTTTTGCCGGACGGCGCGTGATCGAGCAGACCACGAATCAGCAACTCCCCGACGATTTTCAGACCGCAGAGTTTTTGATGGCGCACGGGATGGTTGATTCGATCGTTCAGCGCCACAAGATGCGTTACACTCTCGCAACCGTGATCAAAATGTTCAGCTCGCGGAAGCGGAAAAAAGCCTGAGTTCAGGCCGCCGAACGAACGAAAATCTCGTCGGCGATCCATCGGCTCAGCAATTGATTAATCACGACGGTCGGATCAGCTTTATCGCAACTTTCTGCGATCAGGGCGCAAATCGAGGCGAACGAAGCCCTGGTTTGTGTCAGGAGCAGCGCGTCTCGCTCCAGCGTCTCGACCGTGCGATAGAACACCTGCGTGTCACGCCGCCAAACTAGGATCGTTTCCGCCTTTCGCGGTGGATATGACCAAGATTCACCGCGCTCGACCGATCGCATTAGCGGTTCGATTGTGTGATCGAGTTCCAGCAGTTGCGACGCCGGATGAAGTCGCATCTGGAGGGAAGGCCATTCTTCCGGCCCGATCGTGTGCATCGCGGTTGCATCAAGCGGATCCATATCGGAGGCGCAGAACGACTCGATGAGCGCGCGTTCCAGCGTCGCCAGATCCGCAAGAAACGTTGCACGCTTCTGCAATGGATGTTGCCGGATAAAGTCCGCCAGATGCTGCCCGGCGTGCGCGACCGAAGGCTCGGCAGGCGGATATTCGACCAAGTAGCCTGTGATCAGATTATGGAAATCGGTCTCGCCCAGCACCGCGAGTGTCGCCGGAAAGTCTTCTTTGAAAACGTCGAGTAGCCGATAAAAATAGGCGTTCGCGTAAATATCGAGCCGTTGCTCCGCGGATAGCCGATCGTCGCCGATGATGACTGCTTCCAAACCGCCGTCGGGCAATGACTCTTCAAGCGTCAGCCCTTCCCCGACGCCGTTTGGCGCAACCACCAGCCGATAGATTAGTCGCTGGAGTTCTTCGAGTCGCATCCGTTCAGCTTGTTGCGAGCGCGTGTTGGCCCGATGCCGCATCTTGGGCGCGTCGTTGCGCTTCGTTCGCTTCGATCATCAACTCCGGAAATTCGGGAATGTTGTCGTCGCGTTCGATTAGTGTGCTGACACGGCCAAAGCGCCGCACGGCATACTCGTATAGTTCCCAGACTTCGGGGCGAATTGGATGATCATGCGTATCGAGCAGATAGAAGCCGTAATCGCTATGGCCCGCCAGATGGAACTGCACAACCCGATCGAGCGGAACGCTCTCAATATACTCGGTCGGACTGAAACGATGATTGAACGCGCTCACGAAGATGTTGTTGATGTCGAGCAGGATGCCGCAATTGGCCTCTTCTGCGATCGCGCTCAAAAAATCCCACTCGGTCATCGCCGAGTCGGCATACGTCAGATAGCTCGATACATTCTCGATAAGCAGCGGACGCTCCAGGGCTTCCTGCACCTGGCGGATCCGTCCAGCAACGTGAAAGACCGCCTCGTCGGTGTAGGGCAGCGGCAACAGATCGTGGAGATTGTGTCCGCCGACACCGGTCCAGCATAAGTGGTCTGAAACCCAAGCCGGTTCGAAGCGCTGTGCCAGCCGCGCGAGATTTTTTAAGTGCTGTCGATTTAGCGGATCAGTCGATCCGATCGATAAGGAGACCCCGTGCAGAACCACCGGATAGTTGGCACGAATCTGTTCGAGAACCTGAAGCGGACGGCCACCATCCACTATGAAGTTCTCGGCGATTACCTCGAACCATCCGACCGACGGTCGCTCCGTAATCACGTGAGAGTAGTGTGGGCGCCGTAGCCCGACGCCCACACCCAAATCCGGCAAGCCAAATCGATTCATCGAACTCCTAAACCGTCGGCTCTTGGAAACCTCGCGTCTTCATTCCTCAGCGCGATCGTGGCACTAGGCGGCCAGTACCCAGCCCTTGCTCTTGCAAGAACTGAGGTTCTTACAGCTGCTGATGCTTTTGCAGGAGCTGTGACTCTTACAGCTGCTCGCACTCTTGCAGGAACTATGGCTTTTGCAGCTGTTTACGCTCTTGCAGGAGCTCAGGCTCTTGCAGCTATTGCTGCCTAAACTGATCGCAGTCGCTGCGCCCTTGTCGGTTTCGATTCCGGCCTGTGGCGCAAACATCAGGCCCACTTTGGTCGCGAGCATCGAGCCCGTCGTTGCTACTTGGTTCATGTTTCTCTCCTCCCATTCCTCTTTCTAATCGCGAGCTTATTTCTCGACGTGTCCGCCCTTTTGCGTGCATTCGTCGGCGCTCGACGTCATCACCCAGCCCTTGCCCTTGCAGGAGTTCTGCCCCTTGCAGCTGCTGCTCGCGCTTTTGCATGAACTGAGCCCTTTGCAGCTATTGCCGCCAACGCACTTCACCTGCGATGCGGCCCCGTCGTCAGCGGCCATCAATGGCTGAGCGGCGAACATCAGACCAACCGCTGTTGCGAGCATCGCGCCCGTAAGCTTCACCTTGTCCATTCCTCGCCTCCGATTCATTTAAGCATTCGGTGAATTCGAGCCGGGTTTGCCCCCTCTCCTAGAACTTACGATCCCTCGAGCCGGTTCCAAGCACCGGAGAATAAGGCTCGATACCGTTAGGCTATCACCGGTTCAGCGTGTTAGCGTAGCAAAGGGCTCGTCATGGGAAAAAGCAGCTCGTTGCGTGATCGGCGGCTTCGTTTCGAGCAAGCTGCTCTGCCGCATCTCGATGCGCTCTATACGTCGGCGCTTCGTCTCGCGCGTAACCGCGATGACGCCGAGGATCTCCTGCAGGACACCGTGCTCCGTGCCTATCGGAGCTTCCATCAGTTCAGTCCCGGAACAAATTGCCGTGCCTGGTTGCTGACCATCCTTTATAATCATTTTCGTTCGGACTATCGGCGCGGATGGCGTGAGCAATTAGCCAATACCGGCGATGAGTTTGAGCGGGAACTGGAAGCCTCAAGCATCGCTCAGGATGAGGGTCAGGATAATCCCGAGCAGATAGCAGCGGGTCATAGCACAGCCCAGCTTATCCAGAAGGCGCTCACAACGCTGCCCGAGGAGTTCCGTGAAACGCTCTTACTCGTTGATTTGCAGGAGCTGAACTACCAGGAGGTGTCGGAGGTGCTGGCTATTCCGTTGGGTACGGTCAAATCGAGGATTTCACGCGGGCGTACGATGCTCCGGGTGGCGCTCGAGAAATTGAAAATAGGAGTAGGAAAAACCGGCACTTGACAGGGCTAATTACCGGTTTTACTCAAGAAACTATCAGGCAGCTTCGACTCAATAGCGACTAATAGATGACTTGTCGGGAATACACAGAAAAGTTCCTGTCGGCTCATGTCGACGATGAACTTGTCGGGCGAGAGAGGCGCGTGGCCGATGGCCACGTCGCTGGATGTTTCGTCTGCCGACAACATCATGCAGAGAATCGCCGTCTAAAGGCGCTGATTAGCGGCCATCTCCAGATGGCCCATGTTCCCGCGCACACTCGGCTCCGAATCAATAGCGCCATCGGTCGGGTCTCCGAGAGCATGGCGGGCAGTCGTTATCCGACTGACCGACGCTTCGGCTACGCCGCCCTACGCAGCGTCTTTGCCAGTGCGAGCAGAACCGGTCGGATGCCGGCGCTGCTCGGTGTCGTCGCGTCGATGGTGCTAATCGCACTCGTAACGACGACACGCGGACCGAGCCCCATCCCGGTACCAGCTACGCCGGCATTTGATCTTGCCCTCGCGAAATTTGATTCGCTCGCGGAAGATTTCGTGCCGAACGCTCCGGCGGAGTCGGAGAACAGCCACGGCGCCTATTACGCCTGGGTGATGGATCGGGACCGCGACGGGTCCGGCGACGAATCAACCGATCTGGCTCGTACCTATCGCGAGGCGGGTGTCCCCGAAGAAGTCTTCGACTTTGAACCGGCGGGCTACGGGCTCATCGGTGGACAGGTGGCCGAAACCACCGACGGGCGTCCGATGAGCTACACGATGTATCGTGGGGAGAAGGGGCAGATTCTGAGCATCTGCGTGCGCGCGCCCGAGATGGCGGCGCCGGTCGGCGCTCGTTACTGGTCCGGGACGCACACCTTCTACGAATACAAAGGTCATAGTGTTGCGCTGACCTTCTATCCTGAAGGGCACTATATCTCGATCCTGGTCGCGCGCGAGCCCGTCAGCGATCTGCTGCGGGATGTCTCCCACGCAGAGAACAGCTCGCCCAACCTCTAAAACCAGCTTTTAATGCGCAGCCGCGGCGGCCGCTGGACTCTTCGGCCGGCGGATAAAAAGCACCGCCGGCGCGATAATGAAGAAAATCCACGAAAGCATCCGGAAGTCGTCGAGGAAGGATAGCACCGACGCTTGCCGTTGGACCTCGCCATAAATCATCCCAACGAATGGGGTTGAACCCTGTTGCGTGGTCGAGGCGCCTAAAGCAGCGATCCCGTTCATGTGCGCCATCGCGCTCAGCCGGAACGGATCGACATGCCCTGCGAGGTAATTCTGATGGACCTGCGAATTGATCGAGAGCATCGCCACGAGGATCGCGATACCCACACTGCCGCCCACGGTTCGCACCATGTTGAAGAGTCCCGAGGCGTTGCCCATCTGCTCCTTCGGTACAGCGCTGAGGCTCAAGGTCGTCAGAGGGATGAAAATGAGCCCCGACCCGATACCGCGCAAGAGTCCCGGCAAGGCGATATTCCAGAAATCGATCTGCGCATAGAAGTTCGCCATGTAGGTAGTGCCGGTTCCGGCAGCGAGGCATCCCAAGGCCACCAGAAAACGCGGATCGAGCTTGTTGAACAGCCGCCCCGCCGCCATGATCGAGAGGAACGTGCCGATACTTTGAATCGATAGCACTTCTCCCGCGAGGATCGGCGTGTAGCCCGAGATTTGCTGGCAAAAGAGCGGAATCAGCACGAACGTCGAGTACATCGCGAACATCACGATCGTTGTAATCACTGTGCCGACGGCGAAGTCGCGATTGTTCAGGACGTGCAGGTCAACGATCGGCTCCTTGGTGTGTAACTCGCGAATCGTGAAAAGAATCAGCGCGATAACGCCGATGATGGTCAGCCAGATGATCACGTTCGAGTTGAACCAGTCGAGCCTATCGCCCCGATCCAGCATGATCTGCAACGTTGCGATGCCAAGAACCAGGTAGCTTAGTCCCCACCAATCGATACGCTTGATCCCGCGGCGAATATATTCCGGGTCGTGGACGAAGATAGCGACCATCACGAACGCCATCAGACCCGTCGGCACGTTGATATAGAAGATCCAGCGCCAGCTGTAGTTATCGGTAATCCATCCGCCGAGTGTGGGACCCATGACCGGCGCGAGCATCATACCGAGGCCCCAGACCGCCATCGCCGTGGCCTGTTCTTCAGGCGGAAAGGTCTCCATCAGAATCGCCTGCGAGAGCGGCATCATCGCACCGCCGCCAAAGCCCTGAAGCACCCGGAACAGCACCAGGATATGCAGGTTGGGGGAGGCTCCCGCGGCCAGAGAGCTGCCCACGAAGAGCAGAATACAGAAGCTGAAGAAGCGTTTGCGGCCGAAGTAGGCGCTGCACCATCCGGTGAGCGGAATCACGATTCCAGTCGCCACGATGTAAGAAGTCAGCACCCACGCAGCCTCATCGACGTCGGCCGAGAGACTCCCGCGGATATGGAGGAGCGACACATTGGCGATCGTCGTGTCGAGGACCTCCATCACGGTCGCAAGCATGACCGCGACGGCGATGAGCCATTTGTTGGAGCTTGCCGCCTTGGTCTCAACCGTGGTGGAAGCCTGATCAGGCGCAGCCGCCATCGCTAGTCGAACCCGCCTCCGCGTTGAGGTTGGCTATCGTTGAACTTCAAGTTGTTTCCCCGAACCGAAGAAATAATTTGCTCAGGAAACAATCATCTATGCAAGCCCCGCTGATATCTCGCTTAAGCCGCGCTAGGATTAACCGGCATGGCTGGATGGAATAACCTCGATTACGTCATCGTCGCGATTATTGCCCTAGGGGCACTCTACGGCCTCGGTCGTGGGGTGCTCAGAATGACAACGTCGATAGTGTCGCTCGCCGTGGCTACAGCAGCCGCCTCGTCCTGGCACAGCCGCGCCGCCGACTTGATCCAACAGCATGTTACCACAACACCGGGGGTAAGTTCGGTACTCGGCTATATCGTAGTGTTCGTCTTGGTATCGATTGCGATCGGCATCGCCGGGCGCCGGCTCGTCGCGCTGGTTCGACTGGCGAACCTCAATATTGTTGATCGCCTCGGAGGAGCCGTCTTTGGCGCGGGCCTGGCCGTGGTCTTCGTCGGGATCGATCTCATGGTGCTTACCGCTTTGCTGCCACCGGACTCGACGCTTCTGCGCGATTCACGGCTCGCGCCGACGGTGACCGCCTACAATGAAACGCTGCTCAATTATGTGCCGCCCGAGGCGATGAAGGCTTACCAGCAGAAGCGGGAAGAGCTTTTGCGCTATTGGAATGAGCACAAAGAGAATCCCGCTGGCGATGCGAAAGGCACTGCCAGCGGGACTTAGTTTCGTTTCCTAATCACGTTTAAGCGATAGCGTTATCGACGGCCTTCACCAGATGGGCCTTGGGCACCGCTCCGACAATCTGATCCTTCACCTCTCCACCTTTGACGATCAGAAGGTTGGGGATACCACGGACGCCAAAACGCTGCGGCGCCATCGGATTGTCATCGACATTGACCTTAACCACCTTCAGGCGGCCGGCGTACTCGCCCGCGAGCTGATCGAGCATCGGCGCAATTGCTTTGCACGGTCCGCACCACGGCGCCCAAAAATCGACCAACACCGGGGTCGCCGACTTCATCACTTCCTGATCAAAGCTCGCATCGGTCACATGGACTACGTTATCGGCAGCCATAGATAGTTCTCCTTAAGCAGATAATTCAAAATAGGGGCGGCCCCCTACACAGTCAAGGTGAAGTTCTAGTGGCTGTGGCCGCCGCCGCCACAGCATCCACCGCCGCCACCTCGCATCGGGGGAGCGCTGCCGACTGATTTGCTCTCGCCGCTGCGCGCCGAGGCGAAAACGGACAATTCGCGGCTCAGATGGTCGCCGCTATGGCATGACGGGCACTCGGCATCTTCGTCGTGTCCGGCACGGACCAGCGTTTCAAACAATGTTTCGCAATCGCTGCAATGGAATTCGTAGATCGGCATACCTTTAAGCTTAGTGTCACGACGCGATTTTTCAATGCTCGTCGAAGGGCTGCGCGTACTCGACCAAGACCCCGCGCGCCGCCTTCGGATGGAGAAAGCAGATCATTCCTGCTAGTCCGGGGCGCGGCTTCTGATCGATGAGCTGAATCCCTTTGCTTTTCGCGCCCTCGAGCTCCTTCTCGACGTCCTCGGTCTCAAAGCAGACGTGATGGAGTCCGCCGCCTCGCTTGGTGAGGAATTTGCCGACCCCGTTCTCGGGATTGATCGGCTCCAACAGCTCGATCTCGGTCTCGCCTGCCTGAAGCAGGGCCGCTTTGACGCCCTGATCCTGCACGACCATTGACTTCGTCAGATGAAGCCCGAGCGTATCGCGCCACAGCGTCATCGCCTCGTCGAGATTGGGAACAACTACTCCCACGTGATGAATCTTCTTTAACACTCGATCCTCCGCTAGACGGTCTATTGCGGCGCCTTAAGCCGATCGCTCATTGCGGAAGCTCTTTGATTGCCGGGGGCTTCCACGAGCCATCCAGAATCGAAGGTGCATATTCCTTTGGCCAATACAGGCGCAGCATCGGGATGAAATCGGCTTTGGGAGCGGGCAGCCAATTGGGTTCCTTCTCGGTCCCCGGCGAGTCGGCCTGCAGGTAGAGATCGACCGATCCATCCGCATTGGTCACGAACTGGTTCCGCTGACTAAGCGTATAACGATTCAGCGAGTTGGGCACGAAGAAATAGTGGCTGTCGTACATAGTAAGCGACCAGAAGCCATGGACAGGCGGCATCTGGCCCTTGGCGAAGTGCATCACGTATTTCTTCGATGCGCCGTCGTAGTGCTTTCCGTTCACGTCCACTCTTGAGGTCGGATAGATGGCGTCCTGCGGTCGATTTGCGCCGAGACCGATCGCTGTGACCAGAGCCCGTTGCGTGTAATCGGTGACGTAAAGGCCGATATTCTTCGTGATCACAACCCAGCCATTCACGGGTTTGATGTGTCGAAAGAGCTCCATGATCTTGACCATGGCAAGCTTCGGCACCGTCTTGACCAACTCTTCGTCGAGAAGTCCGAGCTTGCTCGCGTCAAAGTCCTGTCCCGGCACCAGACCGATCTTCGCCATCTTCGCTACGATCGGAGCGTCGGCTGCGGCCGGTGGATTATCCTTCATCAGCTTCGCCAAGTAGGTGAAGTAGGTGACGGTATCCATCGCATCAACCTGGTCGCGCACGGCCTTTTTCATGTCGAGGGTGGCATCAACTTCAGCAGGAGGCGGAGTGTAGCTTTTGCCGTACGAACCCAGAGGAACGACCGAGAACTTATCCTGCAGGTCGTGTACCGCCTGGTAGTCTTCCGGCGTGCCCGTGCAATAGATCCGTCCGAGCATCCAGACGATCCCCGTGGGCGATTTCAGCTCCTTCACTCCATCGGGAAGTTTGCCGGACCAGCCGGGACCTGTGATCGCGTACTGCTGAGCCTTACCGCCCGTCGTGCGCTTGCCCGGAACGGTAAAGACATCGGTCCATCCGTCGAGCATCGGGAGCAGATAATAACGATCGCCCATATCCGGGACGCTTAGAATCCACGGCTCCTTCGAGACATCGAGCCACACGATGGTGTAGAGGGTGTCGGCGTTGGGGGCCGTCACGCTGTGATCGTCCACCGCCGGATAGGTCCGCAGCTTGATCAGCTGGCCCATCGGGGCTCGTGTGGGTCCCGCCTCGGCGACGTTGGTCAGCACCTTGCGCGTCATATCCATCGTTACCAGCGGGTAACCGTAGATGTAGGCTTCGGTCGCGATATCGAGGACGTCTTCCGCCGCAGCGATACGGCTTGTAAAGGCCTCAAGTGCAAAAAGCATCAGTGCTGAGAGGAGTGCGATTCGGGCACTGCGATTCATGTTGATTTTGGTCGAGTCCAAGTGCTGGTTGTCCCTTCCGCGCATCGCGCGTCGTACTAGGGGAGAGGTTGCTCTCGGTTCCGCTGAATGGTTTCTATGCGAAATCAGCAGGCGATGAAATAGGACTTAAGTCTCTCGTCAAAATTGGTTCAGGACAGACGTAGCGAGTGGGAGTTAGCCCGCCGTATGATTCTGGCAGACCTGTTTTTGCAGTCCGTCCCAGCGCGATTTCATGGCAGGAGATCCAAGATTCGGATGCTCGCCACGCGTCACCGTAAGCTTATTGCAGGCGTTGGCGGCGTTGCCCTCCAGCGCGAAGATCTCAGCCATATGGTACTTCGATTCGTAGAACAGCGGATCGGATTCCGCAGCCACTGATTCGACCCGCGTCCATAGATCGAGCGCGTTGCGATAGTTCTTGCTGTTCTGCGCGATCTGGGCGAGACCAGCGTTGGCATCGGGCGATCCGGGATCGGCCTTTACGATCTGATTAAAAATCACGGTGCCGCGCTCCGTATCATTCATCGCGAGGTAGGCCTGACCGAGAATCGAGAGTGTTCCGGTCAGATTCTTGGTTGGTATTTTGCCGTCATTAACCAGCTTCTCGAAAAAGCCATAGGTCAAAGCCGTCAGACGCGCATCAGCCACGTAGCCCGTATGATCCCCCGCCGCGAGCTTGGTTTGCGCCGATTGCCAGAAATCCAGCCCGATTTCCTTCATATAGTCGACATCAGCGGGGACCGTCGCGCGCGCCACCAAGGCTTGTACATCGCGTTCCAGTGCGGCGTAGTCGCCGATCTTATCGAGTGCGGTCAGTCGCCACTCCGTGGTCTGATTGAAATGCTCCTTCATCGCCGGATACTGCGTCTCGAAGCCGGCGAGAATAGTCGCTATCTCACGATAATCGGGGTTGGGCTCGCTCTCCAGCAGTGTCGCCAGCATATAGGTCGCTCGTCCGCGACTGTCGTGCAGGACCTTGCGCTGCGTCGGAGTGGCATCGCGTTCCGCTTCCGGCTCCAGAGCCAATGCCTCGCGGAGCGCCTTGATACCCGACGCACGCACGGCCGCATCAGTGCCGTTGGCCGGCTGCTTGTTTCCTGATCGGGGAGCTTCGAGCAGCTTGCCGCCGAGCGCCTGGTAGTACGCATCGGCAGCGTTGAAGCGCGCGGTAAATTCGTAGTCGGGATTTCCCACGACCTGTTCATACTGCTTGGCTGCGCCGACGAAATCCTTCTGTTTCTGCAACCGCTCCGCGAGCCGGAAACGTGCCTCGAAGGCGTAGTTTCCCTTCGGGTAGTTCTTAAGATAATCCTCCGCGCCCGCCACCCACTCCTTTTCGAGTGACGTGTTGGTCATCCCGCTGCGCTCCCATTGGATACGCGGAATCTTGTAGCGCATGTAAGCGGCCCATGGTGCATCGGGATTATTGGGTTGCGCCGCAATTTCATCGGCGATCTTCTGCACCATGTCGATCCGGCCCTGGGTGTAATAGAGGTCTGCCGCGTATCGATAGGCCTTCGGATATTTGCCGCTCTTGGCTGCCTCCCAGTAGTACTTTGCGGCTTCGGCATTCTGACGCTTGTAATAGAGGACGTTCGCCAGGTACCAGCTCTCGAATGGATCGTTGTATGAGCCAAAATCCGCGACCGGATCGTTAGCGTATTGTGCCGCTGACGCTACGGCGATCGCCCATCCGTCCTTGTCGTTTTCCCGCGCGCGAGCGTAGTCGACGATCTCGCGATGGAGATCGGCGCGCTTGGTCGGATCGGTGGCGGCAGCCTCCGCGTGGAAGAGATCGCGCAGATGGAGCATCTCCATCCCGTTCTTCTCCGCTTGGGTTGGCGCGTGCTGGGCTAGATGGGCCGAAAGGCTCTGCGCCTCGCTGGTCTTGCCCATCGCGGCATAGGTGGTCGCGAGCCCCTGCTCGGCCGCCTGATACTGTTTGCTGCCGGGCGCATCCTGCATGATTTTCTTGAAATCGGCGATCGCCTTCGCGTACTCGCTATGGTCGTACTTGCCCAACTCGCGTTCGGCAAAAGCACGCCCCAGCAGATTTTCGCGCACAAGTTCCGGTGACAGGATCAGCAACGAGCTGTCCGTGAACCCATCGATCGCCTGATTGAGCAGCTGCTTTGCTCTGGCCGGCTCATTGGCATAAATCGACGCGCCTTCGAAGCGCAGCCACGAAAGCGGATAGAGCGCGCGCAACGCCAGTTGTTCGGGCTGGTCGTAATCGCAGGTTCCACCCTGATCGATCCTCTCGATACAGGCGTCCTTCTGCTTCTGGTAGGTGCGGTACACGCGGTCGAGCATCCCTTCGAGCCGCTCATAGGTGCCGGCAATATCGCCACGTGTGGGCTTTTCCTGTTCGACGATACGAGCGAATTCGGTTTCGGCCTGATCGAGTTCATCGATCACGTCGCTAGCTGCCTGCGGATTGTTCACACCGGAACTGACGCGCGGTTCGAGTTCGTTCAGGCGGCGATTCAAATCGCCAAGGCTTTGCGCCCAGGCCGCGACAACGCTGCCCAAAAAGAGACCCACGCCGAGAATGAGGGTTGTTTTGATCAGGCGGCGATAATGCCGCGATTCCGCACTCATAGCCGATTAGCCCCGCACCGATGGCCGCCTGTCCCCCGGCCGCCAAGGTAACGCAGAACTAAAGGATAGCCCGCCCTTTGCCGTCAAGGGAACGCGAGCCGGTCTACGGCCTCGAGCACCGCGTCCAGAGTTGCGACTCGAGCGACTCGTCCATCGATCGCGATACGCGCCGGCGCGTTGGGGTCGATCAGTACGCTCGCGATACCTACGCCTGCTGCTCCGGCGATATCGAGATGCTCCGAGTCGCCGACGTGAAGCGCCTCGTGCGAAGCGATCCCATGCTTGGCTAATGCCGTTTGGAAGATCTCTGCCGCCGGCTTGGCCCAGCCCGCCTCCGAGGAGATCGTGATCGATTGAAATTCGTCCTTCAGACCAAGACCGTCGAGAATTCCGTAGAGGCGATAATCGAAGTTCGAGATCATTCCCAGCGCGAGGCCGCGGTCACGTAGTTGGCCGAGCGTCGATAACGCCATCGGATCGATCTGCCAGGTCGCCGTGCTGCCGAAACGTGCGAACAGCTCCTCGAAATAGGCGTCGTAGTCGGTGAAAG
>Ga0335069_10007242_pt1 | contig 16042 bp, 18 predicted proteins | sample Lox_Sample_11_FD_206714 | JGI IMG/M metagenome (GOLD analysis project Ga0335069, IMG submission 206714) | Soil microbial communities from Loxahatchee National Wildlife Refuge, Florida, United States - Lox_Sample_1.1 | ecosystem: Environmental > Terrestrial > Soil > Wetlands | place: USA... | reverse complement strand
ACCCTCCCATCTCCGGTTGTTCCGCGACTTCATCGGGATACACGTCAATCACCTTCACCACCCAATCGGAATCGGTACCGCTCGTAGAAGCCATCAGGTTCACGACAGGTTGCCCGCTGATCTTCACTGGCGAGGTCAGAGTCTCGCTCTCGAATGCCAGCACGTCCGGGCGTCCGGACGCCGGCCGCTGGTCGGTGCTTAACCATGTGTGCCAGGGACCGCTGGACCCTTCGAGGTGCACCGGACGGGGCAGGAAGGGGACCGGCTTCGCAGGGTCTGAAACGTACTCGTCGTACGCCGCATCAGCTGCTTTTGGCGCATCGAAGCTCAGCTTCAGGCCGCTCTTCAGATAAAGAGGAGTCGGTTTTACAGAGCATCCATTGGGGCATCCCGCAGGCCACGAGGGCAGCCGCACCCAGGTGTTGGTTCCGCTTTGAAACGCTGTGACCGGCGCCGTGTCTGCTTTGGGCGCGCCTTCGATCAGATATTGCGCGAGAAAGGGGCGCAGGATGTGCTGCCGGAAATAGAGCCCGGTATCACTGCCCCAGCGCAAGTTGCCGAGTGAGGAGCCATCGCCAATTTCCTGCGCGTGATACCAGGGCCCCATCACCAGGTAGACCATATCGTTGCCTACGTCTTTGGGCTTGATCGCTTTGTAGACTGCGGGCGCGCCGTAAATGTCTTCCTGGTCCCACAGACTCTGCACCAGCATGGTGGGCACCTTCAGCGGTTGTTGGGCCAGAATTTTGTCCATGGCCTGCCCCTGCCACCAGGAATCGTAAGCCGGGTGTTCTTCGAGCTTGCGCCAGAAGCCGATCTGGTCCATGCCATACTGCTTGCCCAATTCTCCGGCCGAGCCTGCCTGCAGGAACATGTCGTAGTCGTCGTATTTCGAGAACATCCAATGTGCGGAGTTGGCGCGCGTGGCTTCCTGCTCGTAAATGTAAACGATGCCTTGTTCCCGGAAAGCGCCATGATGAAACCAGTCGTCACCCATCCAGCCGTCCACCATTGGATTCATCGGCACCGAAACTTTCAACGCCGGGTGCGGATTGACCAGCGCCATCAACGGGAGAAAGCCGTCATAGGAAATTCCCAGAATCCCGACCCGGCCGTTGCTTTCCGGCACATTCTTCACGAGCCAATCGATCGTGTCGTAGGTATCTGTCGAGTGATCGACGGGTGTGGGGTTCAGCGGTCCGTGCAGGGGCCGATTCATGACGTAATCGCCTTCTGAGCCGTATTTCCCGCGGATGTCTTGTACCACGCGAATATAGCGATCCTCGACAATGACGTCGGTCGCGTTGTCATACCCCTCGAGAATCGGGCCCAGATGGGTGCTCGGCGAATGGCTGGTCAAACCGGTCGCATCGTAGGGAGTGCGCGTCAGCAGGATCGGTCGATTCTTCGCGCCCTTCGGCACGAGGATCACGGTATGCAGCTTCACGCCATCCCGCATCGGGATCATCACATCCCGGCGCTCATAATCCAGAAAGCTGGTGACCGGCTTGAGCTGGGCCGGCGTCTCGCTGGGGAAATCGGGATATTTCTCCGGCGTGGCTTGCGCGAACGTCAGGCCGCACGACGTAATGAGCATTGCAAACATCTTGATCAAGTGAGGAAAGGCCGAACGACGGAGTCGATACTGCGAGGTTGATTTCATGGTGCTCCATGCACAGGGAGTCCCCTGTCGATTTACTTACGCGTGCGTGATCCAGTACAGCGGAAATATACAGAATGAAGCGGCCACATGGGCCTACAGGGAACTTTTGAATCCCCGCTTGCTTGTGTTGCGTCGAAGAGCCTGTATCTTCCAACATGGAAGCTTGAATTGCAATACATCGGGCCTGCGGAATGATGAAGATCCGCGTAACCCGGCAGAAGAAAGGCAACTATGGCTCGCGTTTGTAAACACATCAAAGAAGCGAATCTCGCGGTGACTCCCAAAAGCAAAGGTTGCGAGGAATGCCTGAAGATGGGCGACACCTGGGTGCACCTTCGCCTGTGCCTCGAATGCGGCCATGTCGGGTGCTGTGATTCGTCCAAAAACAAACACGCGACCAAGCACTTTCACGCTCTCCAGCATCCGGTCATCAAGTCGTTCGAGCCCGGCGAAAACTGGCGCTGGTGCTATTTGGACGAATTGTACGTCGAATAGTTTGACCCGCGAGTTTGGTTCGCATTGCAAAGTTCCGCAGGAGGCCCGATGACCGCTGCCGCACCCCCACTTACTACTCGTCCGGTGTTGGAGCGCCTGCGGGCCGTCGTCCGCGGGGAACAGGATTTGGCTCCGGTGGCCGGCTTGGTAGGTTTTTCCCTTTCCGCCGTTGCCGAGGAGCGCGCCACCATCGAAATCGATGCCGGCCCGCAGCATGCCAACCCTCTGGGAACTCTTCACGGCGGGATCCTGTGCGACATCGCCGACGCTGCCATGGGCCTCGCGTACGCCACCATGCTCGCCGAAGGCGAAACTTTCACGACCATCGAGCTGAAGATCAACTTCTTGAAGCCCGTCTGGTCGGGTAGATTGCGAGCCGAAGGCAAGGTTATCAAGCGCGGCCGTACCATCGGCCTGGTGGAGAGCGATGTATTCGATACCAAGGGCAGCCTGATCGCGCGCGCTTCCAGCACTTGCTTGACGCTGCGCGGCAACGAAGCCTCCGGCCGCTAAGTCCGGCCTGTGGTCCGCAACCCCGCGGGTCGTGACGCCCATCACCCTGCCGCGATTGGGTTTGTGATAAAACCTTCTGTGAGCCTCATGGACGTCGCAGGCGCGATTCCACCACAATTTCCTGCCGCGGATGGGTTTCCGTGCTGAGAGCCCTGTTCATCTCCCTGTCGGAAAGCCGTTCTCTTCGCTCCATCGCTGAAAAATCTGCGGCCGGCCAACGCCTCTCGGGCCGCTTTGTCGCGGGCACGCAGGTTGAAGATGCCTTGCGCGTCGCCAGGCAGGAAAACCAGAAGGGAATCTCGGTCAGCGTCGACAACCTCGGCGAAAACGTAACCAACGCTGACGAAGCCCGCGACAGCGCGAAGCTCTATCACCAGATGCTCGACCAGATTGGCGAGCGCAAGCTCGATGCCAACATCAGCCTCAAGCTCACGCACATGGGGCTCGATGTTGACGAGAAGCTTGCCCGCGACCTGGTCAGCGGCCTGGTGCAGAAAGCAGCTTCGATGTCGCCGGCAAATTTCGTGCGCGTCGATATGGAAGGTTCGCCCTACACGCAGCGCACGCTCGACTTCGTGCAGGAGTTGCATCGCATGCCGGGCCAGGGCGGCCGCGTCGGAACCGTAATCCAGTCCTACATGCTGCGTGCCGAAAAAGACGTCGACGATCTGCTCGCGAACAAAATCCGCATTCGCCTTTGTAAAGGCGCTTACAAAGAGCCTCCGGATATTGCCTTTCAGAAGAAGGCCGACGTCGACGCCAACTACGTGAGACTCATGCAGACGCTGATGAAGAGCGGCGTCTATCACGGGTTGGCCACGCACGACGAAGCCATCATTCGAGAGGCGCAAACGTTCGCCACGCGCGAAAAACTGCCGCGCGACTGCTTCGAGTTTCAGATGCTCTATGGCATCCGCCGCGATCTGCAGCAGCAGTTAGTCAAAGACGGTTGGAAGATGCGCGTCTACATTCCGTTTGGCTCGGAGTGGTACCCGTACTTCATGCGCCGGCTTGCGGAGCGTCCGGCCAACGCGCTGTTCATCGCAAAAAATCTGCTTAGATCGTAACTTGGCGGCTAGCCTACGCGGACGGTCAGCATCGAGATCGATCCCCCGTCCACGCCCTCGACCGGGAAAGTGATCGCTTCCTTCGCCTGCTGCGACCCGATCACATACAACAGAGGCAAGTAATGGTCGGGCGTTGGAATCGATAGCAGCGCTTCCCGGCCCAGCTTCTCGTAATCGAGAAGCGGCTTGTGCTCACCCGCCAGCATCATCTGCTTCGCGTCTGTTTCAAAGCGTACCGCCCAGTCGTACGGGTCGGGCATGTGCCGTCCCCACGCATAGGCATGCAGATTGTGTACGAGGTTGCCGCTGCCCACGATGAGGACACCCTCGTCGCGTAACGGCGCAAGCTTTCGCCCCACATCGAAATGGAAAGCCGCCGGTTGCGTTTCATCAATGCTGAGTTGCACGACCGGAATATCAGCCTGCGGAAACGCATGACATAGCACCGACCACGTCCCATGATCCAATCCCCAGGAATCGTCGAGTGTCACGGGGATCGGTGCCAGCAAGCGCTGCACGCGCCGCGCGAGTTCCGGATCGCCCGGCGCCGGATATTGCACTTGGTAGAGCTCGCGTGGAAATCCGCCAAAGTCGTGAATCGTTCGCGGGGCCGTGCTCAAGGTCACGCCTGTGCCAGGTACATACCAGTGCGCGGAGATCGCGAGAATTGCCTTTGGCTTCGCGACCTGCTGGCCGATGCGCTTCCATGCGTCCGTGTAGACATTGCTCGACAAGGCGTTCATTGGATTGCCATGTCCGAAAAAGATTGCGGGAAGAATATTCGACATTGTCAGCCTCGAGGCGTGCAGCTACCCATCTTCCTCTCGATCACGTAGCGATCGCAAGACTTCGCGAAGGAGCTGCATACAGTTCTTGCTATGCTCGGTCAGGAGGGCGGATGAGCGAGAATTTCGTAGATTCCGTGCGCGACAGCTACGACCGCGTTGCCGACGAATATGCGCTCCATCTCTTCCGCGAACTCGACGGCAAGCCGCTAGACCGCCGGCTCCTCGACCGTTTCATCCGTGATCTTCCATCTGAGGGCGAAGTCTGCGACATGGGATGCGGTCCCGGCCAGATCGCGCGCTATCTGCGCAACCGTGGCGCCCAGGTATTCGGCCTCGACCTTTCCCCGAAGATGGTTGGGCAAGCGCGCGCTCTGAATCCTGATATTCCGTTTCGCGAAGGCAACATGCTGGCGCTGGATCTGGCGGATGCATCGCTCGCCGGCATTGCCGCCTTTTACGCGATCGTAAATATTCCGAAGACCTCGCACCCGCAGGTCTTTCGAGAGATGTTTCGCGTGCTCCGGCCACAAGGTCTGCTGCTTCTTTCTTTCCACATTGGCGAGCAAGTCGTGCGCGAAAGGGAACTTTGGAGTCGTCCAATCTGTATGGATTTTTACTTTCTCCAGCCGGCGGATGTTTGCCGCGACCTCGCCGCCGCCGGTTTTTTGATCCAAGAGATAGTCGAGCGCGATCCCTATGCGCCCGACGTGGAATATCAGAGCCGGCGCGCTTATATCTTCGGGCGCAAGCCGGCTGAGCACGGAAATCCTTGAACCTCGCCGGCGGCATGCGCAAATAGTGAGGGTTGGGAAAAGCGCGTTAGAGGACCATCTGAAAAAGGCCGAGCCAGTGCAGAGACTTACTCGCGGGGAACTTCGGCCCCGCCCTCGGCGGGCGCCAGCGGCAGCTTCGTGATTCCGTGCAGCATCTGCCGCTCCTGTGGCGAGAACATCTGCTGGAATCGTGGCGAGTCGATCACCTGCTCGCGTTGTTCCGGAGGCATCTGGCGCAAACCGCGGATCGCATTTTGCATCATTTCTTTGCGTTGCGGGGGCAACCCTCGAAACTGCGAAGCCAATTGCCGCGCGTCCGTCTTCTGACTGGGCGTCAGGTGCTCCCACGTCTCCATCCGGTTGAGCATGCGCTGCTGCTGTTGTGGCGGCAGGCTGTTGAAGTGCTGTAACCGGTTCTGCAGTGCCTGCTGTTGCTGCGGGGGCAGCTTCCGGTACTGCGGATCATTCTCGAGGGCTTTCCGCTGCTGCTCAACGGTCAAGTCCCGGTTCTGGCGGAGCCACTCACCGGCATGGTGCTGTTGGGCACTCGGTGGCTTGGGCACTTCGTGCGAGGCCGACGGGGTTCCCATCGGCCGGCTCGGCGAGTAGCTTTGCGGCGGCCGGGGAACCTGGTTCGCTGGTTCATTCTGCGGGTGGGCCGCCGGAATGTTCTGCTCGTGCGGAACACTCGGGGGCGGCCCGCTCTGCCGAACCTGCCTCTGCGGCTCTGATTGAGGGTGGGATTGCGGAGGACGCGGGACGTTGTGCGGCTGGCCACCGTTGTGGTGCTGTGCCAGCCCAGGCAAGCTCAACCCGAGCACAATGCCCGCGGTCATCCCTGCCCGGCCGAATTTGATTCCCCTGCTCACCGTCCTCGCTCTCTCGTCCGACTTCGCCCAAACTACGGATTCGCATCCACGTCTTGCTGTACTTGCAGATCGTCTAGCACATCAAAGTCTGCATAAATGTCGTGATTCTTTTCCAGTTGCTGCAAATCGCCCACCGCAGTTCCCGGCGGCGCCACGACCGCCTGGATGGGTGGTTTTGCGGTTCTGCCCGTGAAGAAGCTTACTCCTCCCGCGATCATCATCATCAACGCGAGAGAGGCGGCCAGGGCCGGATTGCGGAACCAATGCCACCACGCCGCGACAGGCTTCGCAGCTTCTTCACGGAGCCGGGCTTGCAGGCGCGTATCGAAATACGGAGACGGTTCCGGCGCCTGCCACTCATCCAGCAACGCCATCGTCTTCCGCATATCGTCCAGCTTGTTGGCACAAACCGGGCACCCCTGCAGATGCTCGGTCATCCGCGGATCGACCGCGCCCGCTTCCGTGACCGCATCCATCATCAGTTCCCGAACCTCTTCGCACTTCATAACCCGCTTCCCCTTAAATGAACTCTTTTAACTGTTCGCGCAACGTCTCATAAGCGCGGAATAACAGCGACTTCGTCGCCGACTCACTCAGCTTCAGAACTTCGCCGATCTGTTTGTAATCCATCTGTTGGTACTTGTGCATGATCACTGCCATTCTCTGTCGCTCCGGCAGGGCTTGCACCTTTTTTCGGATCGCGTCCATTCGTTCCCGCCGCAGGATTTGCTGCTCGACCGTCAGGCCGCTGTCTGCGACGTCCATGGTGGTGCCGGTTTCTTCGTCCGGCTCGTCCAGGCTTGCCATATTTTCTGGCCGTTCGTGCCGCGTGTCACGCGCGTGATTGACCGCCAGATTAGTCGCAATACGATACAGCCAAGTTGTAAATTTCGCGCTCGCCTCATAACTCGTGCGCGAACGGTAAACTCGCAGAAATACTTCCTGCGCCAGGTCCTCGGCCGCCGCCGTGTTGTGCGACATTCTGTACATAAAACTGACCATTGGTCGGCGATATTTCTGTACAAGGTAGGCAAACGCCGACTCATCGCCGGCTTTGGCGCGCAGCATGATCTCGGCGTCGGTCAAGCCCGCGGCCGCGTTGAAAGGCAGTGCCGGTTCGCCCTGGGGCGTGGTTGCGCCCATTGCCAGAAACTGTCCGCCAATGGCCAGGCTGCTCACATCGTTGTGAACCCCATTGTCGTCAGAAAGTTGCTCTTCTGGCTCCGCCTGTGGGTCGCCGGAACTCCCCTTGGATGTTGGGTTTACCGGGGAGCGGAATGGATCGGAGGAAGAACGCATGCCCTAAGCCTGGTCCGGGAAGCCGAGCGCTCCCGGGTTGAGGCTACCACGCGCGGCTCGCCTCGGAAAACTAACTGCTTTGCTACAATACGGGCACCGCAGATCAGTGGGCGCTTAACTCAGCGGTAGAGTGCCATCTTCACACGGTGGAAGTCATAGGTTCGAATCCTATAGCGCCCACCAAGTCGCAATCTTGGACCGGGTCGGCGCAAGAGGATTTCCTCTCGCAACGTCAGCTCTTCCCAATCCGGTTTCCGCTATGAGCAGTAGTTCCGAGTTGTAATTTCAGTGCAGTAAATTCAGTAACCTATGGAAATACCTGCGGTCGGGCCATTACAATGAACGCTAATTCGTAACTACGAGGGGGAAATCTATGGCAAATCTTACCGGGACGCTGTCCCAACTGCGCGAACAACGCAGGGCGGCGCAGCGACAGGTAGAGAAGTTAGATGAAGCAATCGCAGCGATCGAAGGTCTGGTCGGCAAGAGCGGAACCTCCGGCGCGCCCCGCAAGCGGGTTCTCTCGGCAGCGGGTCGCCGTCGCATCGCTTTAGCGCAAAAGGCGCGCTGGGCGAAGTTTAAGGCGCAACAAAAACGGGCTGCTTAGATACTAAGCCGCCCAATCCCGTCTCAAGCCGCCCTCTGGAGCTGCATTCCTTCCCCCGAAGAGTGCTCAAGCTGGCGGCTTTAGCTTTGCCCCCAACCATCCTCTCTTCCCAGATTCCAACCTCGTTACAGTTGGCCCGCCCGCCTAAGAGGTTATTTCGGGTCTCGTCCATGCGAGGGGTCGGGCTCGCGCGCGGTGTTCATGTCGAGGGCGAGCCGGCCTTTCTTCCCTCCGCCCACTTCATAACAATTCTGGTCCGGTGCATAGGTTCTCTTACATTGGTGCGTCATTTGTGGGCGCCGCGGAGACTGAGCAAACTGCCACACGTCCGCGAACCCGACACCGCTCTCCACGGGACTTAATGATTTTCGGTTGAGCATGCATCCCGGCGAGGGAGGGCATCCGTCATTGGCGACCCAGAAGACGATCTCTCGGCCGGCGGCATTTTGCCGAAGATCGTCGGCGGTGATGACCGTGACGCCGTGGCCCTCGCTCGCCGGAATACCGGAGCAGTAGATGCCGGCCCGAAACCCCGCAGCCGTCACGCCGTCTACCCATGCATAGATGTAGGCTTTCTGCTCGGGAAGCATGCGCCCGCCTTCCTCGATATCGAGAAAGATCACCGTGCCGGAGGGGAAGCCTTCCCGGCGCCCAGCCTCGGTCGCGAGCGCGGCGTCGGCTGATCCAACTTTGGCGGCGTCCAGCGCTTTGTGCAGTTCTTTATCGAGGCGCCCGTTGAAGAGCACAAGGTAGCCCAATCCGGCCTCCTCCACGGCGCGCCGTTTGCCGGCCCAGGGATTGGTCATCGCACCCGGAGGCACATTCAGCCAGAATCCCGTGTAAGAAAAAAATCGGCGCAAATCTGTCCACTGGTCGTCCCCGGGATATTCATTCGAGTCGAAGCCATAGAAGGTTATTGGCTGGCTATCCGATGTTTTTGCAGGTTTGGAATCCGGGGCACTGGAACTCTGGCTTGCACTTGGCTCCAAGATGCTGAATGACCGGCTCTGTGCCAGGAGAGGGCCGGGCAGGAGCAGCAAAATGATTCCGATATGGTGCGGTCTCTTCACAATGAATGATTCTCTCGCAGGATATTCGAAAAGCGACGAGGTCGGGGGCGGTGAACCCGGTTTTCCTCCAGATGCAACTGACCACGGTCACCGGGGGCGCTGGTAACCGAGTGTCGATAAAGCCGCGCCGCGATATCGCCGATGGAACGTAGGTGAACCCTTCTGCGCAAGCCCAGCCGGAACGCGCGCCGGAAACCCAGGAATTTCGCTTTGTCGCGCGCCAGCCGATCTTCAATCGTGACCAGCATATTTTTGGCTACGAGCTTTTTTTTCGCAATGGCATCGACAACTTCTTTCGCAGCGATGACGTGGAGGCGGCGGCCCGCAGTACGCTCGACAGTTCGTTGCTCTTCGGGCTCGACGTTTTGTGCGACGGCCAGCGCGCTTTCATCAACTGCACCCGCGATTTGCTGCTGAAAGATTGCATGAACCTGCTTCCCTCGGGGCAGGCGGTCGTTGAGGTTCTGGAGAACGTGCCACCGGATGACCTGGTAATGGCCGCGTGCGACCGGCTCAAGACGGCGGGCTACACCATTGCCCTCGACGACTTCGTGAGCAACGATCCTCGGCAGCCGCTGGTCCCGCTGGTCGACATTCTGAAAGTTGATTTTGCTCGCACGACGGAGGTTGAACGCGCCGATCTGGTGAAGGAGTACAAAGGCTCGCGCTGTCGCATGCTCGCCGAGAAGGTCGAAACCCAGAAGGATTTTCAGCAAGCCAAGCAAGTCGGCTTTGTTTATTTCCAGGGCTTTTACCTGCGACACCCGGAGATTCTCAAGACCAAAGAAATTCCGCAGAACCGGCTGAACTACCTGCGGATGCTCGAAATGGTTTCGCGCGAGGAGTTGGTTCTGCGCGAACTGGAAGAAGTCATCAAGCGCGAAGCCAGTGTGCTCTACCGCTTGTTGCGGTACTTGAATTCGCCGGTGTTCGGCTTTGCCACGACCATTCACTCGGTACGGCACGCGCTCGCCATTCTGGGAGAGCGGGAAGTCCGCCGCTGGATTCGCCTGGTGGCGCTGGTTTCCGCCGGCATGCAAAACTCCTCGGACTTAGTCTTATCCGCTCTTGTCCGCGCCCGTTTCTGCGAACTTCTCTCGCCCCGCATTGGCAACAATGACTCCGACCTGTTTCTCGTGGGTCTACTGTCGATGATGGACGCAATCCTTGAGATCCCCATGGCCCAGGTTCTCGAACACGTGCCGCTCGATGCCGAAACGAAGTCCGTCCTGCTCGGAGGCACCGGCCGCTTGCGCCCTGTCTATCAACTCATGCTGGCACGTGAATCCGGCGACTGGGAACTGGCAAAAAGTTTTGCCGCGCATCTCCATCTCGAGGAATCAGAAGTAGGAGACATCTGGTGGCAAGCAATGCAATGGGCTCGCCAAGTCACGGCTACAACGTAAACGAGAACGCCGGGAAGCAATCGCCAAAGTGCGGCGTTGGCTGCGAAAGGGAATACCGGGTCTGATACCTCTGTGCAAAATTCAAGGGAATTTGGACTTGCGTTTTCAGGGAAAACCCGCGTAGCATAAATGAGTTGCCAGCGGCCACGCTTCCGTGCTGGCCCTCCGCGCCCAATAGATCCTTGGCGCTTAACGGAAATAAAGTCATCAAGAGTGTTAGCCAGTCGCATCGAAAAGTTACGTGCAGGCTATCAGGCACTGCGTCGGCCGGGCATTCGCCCATTTCGCCGCGACTGGTTAAGGCAGGCGTTCAGCCTTCAGCAGTAAGAGTGGGGACCGCAACAATTCGAGAAAACCTATGAATGCAGGACCAGGAAATCCCTCCCATGGCGGAGGGAGAAACCGACGTCGGCGCGGCCGTCGTCCGCCGAATCACCGCAACAATCCTCGTCGTGGCGGCGGAGGCGGCGGGCAAAACCGCGACCGGCAGAACATCGGCGGTGTGTACACCGCGCCCATGGACCACAGCTACCGCGCTGCGCAGAACGGCGACGGCAATAACCACAAGAACGGCCGCCAGCGGCCTGGCTTTGCGACGACGTATCCGCCGCCCGAGCCTGAGCCTCTGCCCGCGCAACGGGAAGATGCCGGCTCGCGCATCTTTGCCTTCGTCGATGACCTGTTCTTCCTGGCCAAAATCCAGGAAACCGCGCGCAAGATGAACGTGAAGGTTGAGTTCGTCAAGACCGACAAAGACATTCTCGATCGCATGAAGTCGAACGGCGAAGAGAAACCGTCGCTGATCATCTTCGACCTGAACAACGCGAATGCGAAGCCGCTCACGCTGATTCCCAAGCTGAAGACGAAGCTCAAGAAAGACACGTCCATCATCGGATTTCTTTCGCACGTGCAGGGTGATCTGAAGCAGAAGGCGCATGAAGTGGGCTGCGACATGGTGTTGCCGCGCTCCGCGTTCTCGCAGAACTTGCCGAATCTGCTGCGCCGCCACGGCGCTCCGGAAGAAGAACTGGGCGTTCAGTAACCGCCATATCCCGGCGCGATACGGGCAAAGCGTCCGTGTCCCGCAGGGACGCGCTTGCCTCTTTCAAGACCGTCCTTTGTCTCTCGGGAATTCTTATTGCATGAACCTAGCCGGGTGGCCAGTTCAGGTTCCGGCCGCCGAGCAGGTGCACGTGCATGTGAAAGACAGACTGGCCCGACTTCGGACCCACGTTCAACACGGTCCGGTACCCGTCTTCGATACCGCGCTTGCGCGCGATCTCGGCCGCCGCCAGGTGCAGGCGCCCGATCAATTCCGCGTCTGCGGCCTCCGCCTCTTTCAATCCGCGGACATGTCTTTTGGGGATCAGCAGCAGGTGGGTCGGCGCTTGCGGGTTGATATCTTCAAATGCGAAAACGTGCTCGTCTTCGTAGACTTTCTTGGCGGGAATCTCGCCCTTCAAGATGCGGCAGAATAAACAGTCGCTCATAGAATTTAAAATTAATCCAGCCGCACCAGATACACCGCGCCTTCCGGTGTTCTTGTTTCAGCGACGACCTCTTCGGCTCGTTTGCGGTCGTCATCCAGCACCCGTACCCGGACCCACCATGCTCCGACCGGGCTGATGAATTTAATGACCTTCGCGGTCTGATACCGCCGCGACAAATGATCGGCGAGTTCGGCGGCCTCTTTTTGTTGCTCGAAGGATCCGATTTGCACGGCCCACCGGCCACCGCTATCGAGGGAAGCCGGTGTCTGCATGACTTCCACCTTCACCTCCGCCACACCCGGCAGCCAAACATCGAGGCGCTTGGCAGCCGCCAGGGAAAGATCCAGAATGCGCCCTTCGACGAAGGGTCCCCGGTCGGTGATGCGCACCAACGCGGCGTGCCCAGTCTTGAGGTTTGTCACGCGCACAATCGTGCCCAAGGGCAGAGTGCGATGCGCCGCCGTCATGGCGTGCATGTTATACACCTCGCCATTCGAACCCTTGCGATTGTGATAGGGCGCACCGTACCAACTGGCCTTGCCGGTTTCCGTGGCGATCGACTTGGCGCCGGGGGGAAGCGCGATGATCTCGTCTTCAGTTGTGTCGCTGGGCGCCGAAGGCCGGTTCTTCGCGGTCGTGTGGTCGGGAGTGCCCGAACTGGCTGGAGGTGTCGCCGGAGCGGGCGGCGGGGGGGGCGGTACTTGCACTCGCGCTTGCTGGTGGTGGCTGCAGGCCACCAGCAGCAGCAGCGCCAGCGAGAGTCCTCCGGCCCGTATGGCACGCCGAATGGCGCGTGGCAATCCATTGCCCGGCATGATGCAGGTCTTCAGGATTTGTTGGCCTCGTCCATGTAGTCCGCCATCTGGTGTAACTTGTCGGCGGCGATGCGCAGCGCTTTCGTCGAATGCTGGCGGACCGCCGGCACCACTTCGGAGTTGAAGTACGCGATGAACTCTGCGGTTTCTTTCTCGAGACGGTCGGCTGCTTCCGCGACGTGCTGGTTTACTCGCGCAGAAGCCTCTTCCACCTTGCGGTTGAAGTCGTTCATGACGAATCCTTACGGCGGCTGGCAGCCGCAAAAACAAACTACAGGCGGATGTTGCATTATTGAACTCTGGCCCGCGGAGGGTCAACGGGAAAGGGAAAGCTTGGATACGGCCCCCAGACTTCCGGTCCCGAAGCGGATTCTGCGCCTGAGTTAGAATCCTGGGATGCGCGGATGGCGAATAGTGGTGGGGTTGGCGCTCGCTTTGAGCTTGAACCTGGCTTGCACCGTCTATCCTTATCGCGAAGCCAAGGTCTTTGCCGACGCAACCGGTGGCGAAGATGCCGAACGCGCTTTCTGGCGGGCGGTGCAGCAGAAGCAGTGGAATGCCATCAACACCTGCCTCGCTCCCAATTTCGTTTTCGCCACGCCGAGCGGCCGTGTCGAGCGTGCCCAGGCATTGGAGAACCTGCGCAAGCTTGACGTCTCAGAATTCTCCATGGGCGAGGTGGAGACCGAGATGAACGGCAACACGTTTGTCGTGATCTATAACCTTACTCTGCGCGGTACGCGCAACGGCCAGCCTCTTCCCGCCACCGCGCAGCATCGGCTGAGCGTCTGGCAGCGCCAAAAAAATAGTTGGGTGCTGATCGCCCATACGGTTCTTTCGGACTCGAGCCCGTCCAGCAACCTATCCTGACCCGAGATCAGCTGCTTGCCGAAACCCCGCTCTCAATCTCATTCAATTACTGAGCCGCGAAGTAGTAAGAAGACTGCAGCGCGGAAGCAATCAGCGGCGCGTGAAAGAAAGAGGCCGGCTGGCATCCCGCAGCGCTTCGCCGGATTTGGGTCAGCGTTGCTCGCCTGGTACCAGCACAACGCCCGCAGTCTGCCCTGGCGCGAAGATCGCGATCCGTACCGGGTGTGGCTTTCCGAGATCATGCTGCAGCAGACGCGCGTTGCGGCGGTGATCGATCACTACCGCAGGTTTCTTATGAAGTTTCCGACCATTGGCAAACTCGCGCAAGCCCGCGAAGCCGCTGTGCTCGCCGCATGGAGCGGTCTGGGATACTACCGCCGGGCGCGCATGCTCCATGCCGCGGCCAAGGTCGTGGTGAGAGAGCGGGCCGGGGAGTTTCCGAAGACCGCGGCCGCCCTGCGCGAACTTCCTGGCATCGGCCGGTACACGGCCGCGGCGATCGCCAGCATCGCCTTCGGGGAACCAATTGCCGTCGTGGACGGCAACGTGGAACGCGTGCTTGCGCGTTTGCTGGGGCGGCGACTTGCCGGGGAAGACCTTTGGCGCACCGCGCAGCAATTGCTTGAAGGTTCGATCGGCCAGGCAGCCCCCGGCGATTTCAATCAGGCGCTGATGGAACTGGGCGCGACTGTCTGCCTTCCGGGCGCACCAAAATGCTTGCTCTGCCCGCTCACGCACTTCTGCGCGACTCGCGGCGAATTGCCCGCCGCCGCAAGCAAAGCGCGGCAAAAAAAACGTAGCGCCGTGTACGGCCTGGCACGGCGTGGCAAGCAGGTTTTGCTGGTGAAGAGACCGGCGCAGGAATCGCTCATGGCCGGCATGTGGGAGTTGCCCCGGCTCACGAAGGTTAACGGAGCGCACGAGACTTTATTCAATGTGCGCCATTCGATCACGGTGACCGATTACAGGGTGCGCGTGGTTTCTCTGCGGTCCGAGGATTTCGAGCCCGGCGGTCCCCACTGGACTCCAGATGCTAAGTGGCACGTAGCCAGTCGCTTAACCGGCTTACCGATAACCGGCCTGGCGCGCAAGATCCTGCGGCGCACCGGGATCATCTAAAACCTCCCTAACGTCATCTAAGCTAAAGAGTATTTTTCCGGGCGGGTCGCATATGCGGCCGGGCACGAAGTGAGAGATGAACTGGTTGCGGCATTTTTTCGGAGGAGCGAGCGACATGGTGAAGTTGGCTGCGGGCAAGATCGCGCCCGATTTTTCTTTGAACACACTGGAAGGCAAGCCCTTCAGTCTGAAATCGGCTCTCGCGGACGGCCCGGTCGTGCTCGCCTTCTTCAAGGTGTCGTGTCCAACCTGCCAATATGCGTTCCCATTCTTTGAGCGCCTTTTCCAGAGCTACAAAAACAAAAATGTCACGCTCGTCGGAGTGAGCCAGAATAGCGCCAAGGAAACCGCTGCCTTTGCTCGCGAGTTCGGCGTGACCTTCCCGATCCTGCTGGATGACATTTCAAGCTACCCGGTCTCGAACGCTTACGGGCTCACTAACGTACCCACGGTCTTCTGGATCGGCCAGGACGGCGAAATCGAAGTCTCCAGCGTCGGCTGGGTGAAGAGCGATTACCAGGCGATCAACCAGAAGTTCGCGGAAATCGGCAAAGTCTCTCCTGCCGTTCTTTTCAGGGTGGGCGAAGAGGTTCGCGACTACAAGGCGGGTTGAGGTTCCAAGAACTGAGTCCCGCGGTCGCGGGACGAAAAAATCAGATCAGTTGATCGATCGCTCTGCCGGTGCCAGTCGGCTGTCAGCCTGCGCTGAAAAAGGGCGAGCGAGGCGCGCCAGCACAATCATCAGAATTGCGGAGACGAGTGCATAGCTGGCTACGGCGGGAAGCGCGTCCTTGTGATGCAGATATCGGCCGGAGAGCAACAGCGCCAAACCGACGTGGCGATTGGCATTACTCAATGCCAAGGTAAACGAAGCAGCCCGGCTCTTCGTCCGTAGCCAGAACACCACCGCGATGCAAGCGAACGCCAGTATCGCGGCTACCACAAATACCCACGGAGTGACCTCGCGGAGTGCCGGCCCCATTTTGAACAGGATGGCCACCATGAAGATGGTGAGAATGGCGTTGCCCAGAAAGTTCAAACCCGTATCCACTTTGCGTGAGAATGCGGGGGCAAACCGCTTGAGCATCATTCCAAGCAGCAGGGGAAGGAACTGTTTGGATGCGATCTCGGCCAGAAGCATGCGCGGCGGAATCCAAATGTCGCGGTCGTAAAGCTTTCCGGTCGCCAGCACCACGAG
>Ga0335069_10007241_pt1 | contig 16042 bp, 10 predicted proteins | sample Lox_Sample_11_FD_206714 | JGI IMG/M metagenome (GOLD analysis project Ga0335069, IMG submission 206714) | Soil microbial communities from Loxahatchee National Wildlife Refuge, Florida, United States - Lox_Sample_1.1 | ecosystem: Environmental > Terrestrial > Soil > Wetlands | place: USA... | reverse complement strand
TGTTGAAGCTCGGCAGGCCCGACGAAGCGCTGAGCGTGCTCACCGTGGTTCGGGAGCGCCGCGACACTTGGCCCGAGGCGGCCTTGGCGGCGTCGATCTACTACGCGCTTGGACGATACGAGCCTGCAGTGCGGATGGCGCAGAAGGCCAAGGCCGAAATGCAGCGCGAATACCTGAGCAATCCGAAGATGGGCGGCGTCGTTCTGACGCTAGCCGCTGCCGAAGGTCGTCTCGGCCGGCTGCCGCGCGCCAAGGCGGCGCTCGCCGATTTCAACGCTGCAGTGCCGGGTATCGATACGATCCCGGCGATCAAGAAGTGGATGCACCCTGCCGCCGACCTCGCCGGCTACGAGCCTCTATACGAGGGGCTGCGGCTAGTCGGCATTCCCGACTAGCTGCGCACGGGATCGGCCGGCGCGGCTCTCGCTTGCGTACCAGCCGCGCCTGATACCCTGCTGAAGTCCGAGCGCCGACGCTCGTCGGCTCATGCGGTCTTTGCTTCAGCCGCGTCGGCCGGGGCACCGCGCGACGCCATGAACTCGGCCAGCATCGCCGCCGTGTGCGAGGCGCCGGGACGCGCGATCACGCTGTCGACCGGTCCCTGCGCAACCACGCGGCCCCCGGCCTCGCCGCCTTCGGGCCCGAGATCGACGATCCAGTCGGCATCGGCGATCACGTCGAGGTTGTGCTCGATGACGACGACGGTATTGCCGGCGTCGACCAGCCGGTGCAGCACCCGAATCAGCTTCTCGACATCCGCCATGTGGAGCCCGACGGTAGGCTCGTCGAGCACGTAGAGCGTCGCGCCGCGTCGCGCGCCCACGCTCGCCGTGCTCGGGGCTCCGCGCGCTGCCGCCGTACGGACCGATCGCGAATCGACGCGGACTTTCGCGAGCTCGGTGACGAGCTTGATCCGCTGCGCTTCGCCGCCCGATAGCGTCGGGCTCTGCTGTCCGAGCGTCAGATATCCGAGCCCGACGCCCTGCAGCAGCGTGAGCGCATGGTGGATGGAGCGATGCGCAGAGAAGAATTCCACAGCCTCGTCGACATTCATCGCAAGGACGTCGGCGATCGACTTGCCGCGCCAGGTGACCGCGAGCGTCTCGGCGTTGAAGCGCGCGCCATTGCACGCTTCGCAAGCGACTTTGACATCGGGCAGGAAGCTCATCTCGATCGTCTTCTGGCCCTGGCCTTCGCATTCGGGGCAGCGACCGCCCGCGGTGTTGAACGAGAAGCGGCCCGCCGCGTAACCGCGCATCCGCGCTTCGCTCGTTTCCGCGTAGAGCCGCCGGATCGCGTCCCAGAATCCGACGTAAGTGGCAGGGCACGAGCGCGGCGTCTTTCCGATAGGCGTCTGGTCCACCTCGAGCACGCGCTCGAGCTCGTCCCAGCCCGTGAGCTCCTTGCAGCCGACGGGCTCGACGGGCTTGCGTCGGCGGTTCTGCCCGACGAGCGCCCGCAGGTTCGCGTAGAGAACGTCGCGCGCGAGCGTGCTCTTGCCGCTTCCCGACACGCCGGTCACCACCGAGAGGCGTTCGCGCGGAAACCGCGCCGTCACGTTCTTGAGGTTGTGCATTCGTGCTCCGGCGACGACGATCGCCGCGTCGCGCACGCCGCTCGCGCGGCGCGGCACGAGCGGATGCGCGAGGGGGGAGGCGAGGAACCGCCCGGTGACGGACGCCGGCGTGCGCATCAGCTCGTCGGCCGAGCCTTCGGCGACGACCATGCCGCCGCGGACGCCGGCGCCGGGACCGAGGTCGATCACGTGATCGGCGCGGCGAATCGTGTCCTCGTCGTGTTCGACGACGACGAGCGTGTTCCCTTTTTTCTCGAGCGTTGCGAGCGTGTCGAGCAGCACGCGGTTGTCGCGCGGATGCAGGCCGATCGTCGGCTCGTCGAGGATGTAGCAGACGCCGCGGAGGTTGGACCCCAGTTGCGCCGCCAGCCGGATCCGCTGCGCTTCGCCGCCGGAGAGCGTCGGCGCCGACCGATCGAGCGCGAGGTAGCCGAGACCCACGTCTGCGAGAAAGCCCAGCCGCGACGCGATCTCGCTCAGGATGTCGCGAGCGATGTCGGCTTCGCGGCCTCGCAGGTCGAGACCGGCGACGAACCGCGCGGCGTCACCGACGGCGAGCCTCGTCAATTCCGCGATCGAGCGCCCGCGAAAACGCACCGCGAGGGCCTCGCGGTTGAGCCGCGTACCGCTGCAGTCGGGGCAGGCTTCGTCAGCGCCTTCATACCATTCGTTCCACCACACCTCGTCGCCGGTCTGCTCTTCGTCGAAGCCCCGGAGCTTCGCGCCGGTTCCGTAGCAGGTCGGGCACCAGCCGTGCTTCGAATTGAACGAGAACAGTCGCGGGTCGAGATCGGGGTAGCTGCGGTTGCACTTCGGGCACGCGCGCTTGGTCGAGAAGACCGCGATCCGGGCTTCGGATGCGCTCGCTGCGCCGGACGGCGCATTCCGTGCCGCCTTTGCCGCACGCCCGCGCGCTTTCGACGTATTGGGTCGTTCGCCGTCGCCGACCGGCTGCAACAGCACGTGGACGACACCCTTGCCATATTCGAGCGCCTTCGAGAGCGCGGCCCGGAGCGCCGCCTCGTTCTCGGGCGTCACCGCGCCTTCGGTGAGCGGCAGCTCGATCGTGTGCTCCTTGAATCGATCGAGTCGGGGCCACGCTCGCGTCGGCAGCATCGCGCCGTCGACGCGAAGATGGGCGAAGCCCTTGCGCGCCGCCCATTTCGCGAGATCGGTGTAGTAGCCCTTGCGCGCGACAACGAGCGGTGCGAGAAGCTGCACGCGCTGTCCCGCGTAGTCGCGAACGAGCCTCATCGCGATCGACTCTTCGCTCTGCGGCGCGATCGGCGTGTCGTCGTAGGGGCAATGCTGCGTGCCGAGCTTCACGTACAGAAGCCGCAGAAAGTGGTAGATCTCGGTGAGCGTCGCGACGGTGCTCTTGCGCCCGCCGCGGCTCGCGCGCTGCTCGATCGCGACCGTCGGCGGAATGCCGAAGATCGCGTCGACGTCGGGGCGGGAAGCCGGCTGGACGAACTGCCGCGCATACGCGTTCAGCGATTCGAGGTAGCGGCGCTGGCCTTCGGCGAACAGGATGTCGAACGCGAGTGTGCTCTTGCCGCTCCCGGAGACACCGGTCACGACGGTGAAGCGGTCTCGCGGAATGGCGACGTCGATGCTCTTCAGGTTGTGCTCGCGCGCGTTGTGGATGCGGATCGAATCGCCGGCGCCCTCGGCGCTCGCGGGCTCGCGCAGCGGAGACACGCTCGTGGAGGCCGGCGGCGGCAAGCCGAGCGCAGCTTCGTAAGCCTTGAGCGCCGCGCCAGTGTGCGATGCCTCGCACGCGATCGCATCGGCGACGGTGCCGGCGACGACCACGTGCCCCCCGGCGTCACCGCCCTCCGGCCCGAGGTCGATGATCCAGTCGGCGGCACGCACGACGTCCAGGTTGTGCTCGATGACGACCAGCGAGTGTCCGGCGGCGATCAGTCGGCGAAACGCACGCAGCAAACGCGCGACGTCGTCGAAATGCAAACCCGTCGTCGGCTCGTCGAAGAGGAAGAGCGTGCCGGGAGCGGGCACGGGATGAGCCGAAGGGCGCCCGGTTCTCGTGGAGCCCGGAGGCTTGTCCCATGTGCGCTCCGACTCGGGCTCGTCGACGGTGTGGATGCCGGTGAGAAATCCGGCGAGCTTCAGTCGCTGGGCTTCGCCTCCCGACAGTGTCGGGACAGGCTGACCGAGCCGCAGGTAGTCGAGACCCACGTCGGCGAGAGGCGCCAGCGCGGCGTCGATGTCGCGATCGGCGGCGAAAAACGCGCGCGCTTCGGCGACCGTCATTTCGAGGACGTCGGCGATCGATCGGCCTTCGATGGCCACGTCGAGCACCTCGGCGCGGTATCGCTTGCCGTCGCAGTCCGGGCAGCGGAGATAGACGTCGGAGAGGAATTGCATCTCGACGTGCTCGAAGCCGTTGCCACCGCAGGTCGGGCAGCGCCCGGTGCCGGCATTGAAGCTGAACGTGCCCTGCGTGTACTCGCGCTCGCGCGCGAGCGGTGTGGCGGCGAAGCGTTTGCGGATCGCGTCGAACGCGCCGACGTAGCTCGCGGGATTCGAGCGCGTCGTGCGGCCGATCGGCGTCTGATCGACGAGCACGACGTCGTCGATCAGCTCGGCCCCGGTGAGGCCCCGATGCGCGCCCGGCGCTTCGGTGGGCTTCCCCTTCGCGCGCAGGAGTGCCGCGTGCAGGACATCCTGAACGAGCGTCGATTTGCCCGAGCCGGACACACCCGTCACGCAGACCAGGCCGTGCAACGGTATCCCGACGTCGAGGTCCTTCAGATTGTGCTCGGCCGCGCCGAGGACTTCGATGCGTGCGCCGTCGAGGCGTGCGCCTCGCCGCGCGCAGCGATCGGCGCGCTTGCGACCGGCCAGGTAATCGGCGGTGAGCGTTCGGGCGCTCGCGACGAGCTCGCGCGGCGAGCCGAAGAAAACGATCTCGCCGCCGCGCTCGCCGGGACCCGGTCCGAGGTCGAGCACACGATCGGCCGCAAGCATCACTTGCGGATCGTGCTCGACGACGACGAGCGAGTTGCCGGCGTCGCGCAGCCGGTGCATCACGCCGGTCACGCGCCCCATGTCGCGCGGATGGAGACCGATCGACGGCTCGTCGAGAACGAACAGCGTGTTGACGAGCGACGTGCCGAGCGCGGTCGTCAGGTTGATCCGCTGGACCTCGCCGCCGGAGAGCGTTCGCGACTGCCGATCGAGCGTCAGGTAGCCCAGGCCCACGTCGGCGAGAAAGCGCAGCCGCGCGCGAATCTCGGCGAGCAGCAGATCGGTCGCTTCGTCGAGCGGCGCCGGCAGCGTCAGGCGAGCGAAGAACTTCTGTGCCCGATCGATCGGCAGCAGCACGAGATCGTGGATCGTCAAACCCGGCAGCCGAACGAAATGGGACCCATCGATCGTGACGCCCCGCGGCCGGAATCGCGCCGCCGGGTCGATGACGCGATCGCTGTCGGCCTTCGTGCCGAGCCGCCACAGGAGCGCGTCGGGCTTGAGCCGCGCGCCGCCACAGGCTTCGCACGGCGTGTACGCACGGTACTTCGAGAGCAGCACGCGAATGTGCATCTTGTACGCCTTGCTCTCGAGCCACGCGAAGAAGCGCCTGACGCCGTACCAGGTGCCCGGCCACGACTTCGACCAGCTCACCCATTCCGGCTCGCCGTCCAGGACCCAGCGGCGCGAGCGCTCGTCGAGGTCGCGCCACGGGATATCGAGCGGGATGCAGCGCTTTTTCGCGTATTTGACGAGGTCCTCCTGGCACTCGAGGAAGCTCTTGCTCTGCCACGGCTTGACGGCGCCGTCGCGCAGCGTCTTTCCCTCGTCGGGGACGATGAGACCGTAGTCGATGCCGATCACGCGCCCGAAGCCGCGGCACGTCGTGCACGCTCCGAGCGGTGAGTTGAACGAGAAGAGCGCGGGCGAGGGCTGTGGATAGTCGATGTCGCAATCGGGACAATGGAGGCCGGTCGAGAAGCGCCACACTGTCCGCTGCGGCGACGCTTCGTCCCCGGCGCGGATGTCGACGCGGCCATTGCCCACGCGCAGCGCCGCTTCGAGCGCGTCGACGATGCGCGAGCGCTCGGCGCTCCCCGCCCGGAAACGGTCGGCGACGACGTCGAGCGCCTTGGCGCGACGGGCGTGAATCCGTGTGTAGCCCTGGCGTTCCAGCAGCGCGAGAACCTCCGCCTCGCTGAAGTTCTCGGGAATCGCAACGGGGAACGTGACGACGAGCTGCGGGTCGCCCGCTGCGGCGCTGCGCTCGATCAGTGCATCGAAAATCGTCTGCGGCGTATCGCGGACGACTTTGCGCCCGCAGCCGCGGCAGTAGAGCTCGGCCGCGCGCGCGTAGAGGAGCTTCAGGTAGTCGGCAAGCTCCGTCATCGTGCCCACGGTCGAGCGCGAAGTGCGCACGGGATTCGTCTGGTCGATCGCGATCGCTGGCGGGATCCCCTCGATCCGGTCGACCTGCGGCTTGTCCATCCGGTCGAGGAACTGGCGCGCATACGGCGAGAACGTCTCGACGTAGCGGCGCTGGCCTTCTGCGTACAGCGTGTCGAAGACGAGCGACGACTTGCCGGAGCCGGAGACCCCGGTGACGACGATCAGCTCGCCCAGCGGCAGGTCGAGCGAGAGGTTCTTCAGGTTGTGCTGGCGGGCACCGCGAACGGCAATCTTCTGGGGCATTTCGGAGCGATATGGGGACGATTCGGCGAATCGGGTAGCACGAGCACCCGACTCGAGCCCGATAGGATAGCGTGTCCGCGCGTCGCGGCGCGGGCATCGCGCATAATGCCCGGATGATCGTTCATCTCGTCGACGGAACCTACGAGCTTTTCCGTCATTTCTACGGTCTGCGCCGGTTCACCAAGGGGAAAGACCGTCCCTACGGCGCGGTTGTCGGCGTGCTGCAGACGGTGCTGCAGATGCTCGAAAAGGGCGCGACGCACGTCGGTGTCGCGACGGATCACGTGATCGAGTCGTTCCGCAACGAGCTCTGGGACGGCTACAAGACGGGCGCGGGGATCGAGCCCGCGCTGTTCGCCCAATTCCACCCGCTCGAGAAGGCCCTCTCCGCGATGGGTATCGTCGTGTGGCCGATGGTCGAGCTGGAAGCCGACGACGCGCTCGCCTCGGCCGCGCGCATCGCTTCCGAGGACAAGCACGTCGAGAAGGTCTGCATCTGGACCGTCGACAAGGACCTCGCGCAATGTGTCCGCGGCGACTGCGTTGTCCAGATGGATCGGCGCGCGCAGAGGATCTTCGATGCCGAGGGCGTGCGGCAGAAGTTCGGTGTCGGCCCCGAGCTGATCGCCGATTACCTCGCGCTCGTCGGCGATTCTGCCGACGGCTATCCGGGCCTTCCCGGCATCGGGGCGGCGACGGCCGCGCGTCTGCTCAACCGTCATGGGCCGATCGAGGCGTTCCCCGCCGATGTGCTGGGCGACAAGCGCGACCTTGCGCTGTTGTTCAAGAAGCTCGCGACGCTAAGGACGGACGCAGCGCTCTTCCAGAAGGTCGACGCGCTGCGCTGGGCCGGGCCTACCGATCAGTTCGCCGATTGGGCGAAGCGAATGGACGCACCGAGGCTCGTCGAGCGCGCTTACGCCGCGCTCGAATCGTCGACGGCAGAGGGCGAAGGCTGACGGCCGTCTCGGTCGGCCCGCTCGCGCGAGCAGCGCGTGGCCGACCGCCGGCTACGCGACAGGAGCGATCTTCCGCTTCGCGAATATCTTCTTCAGCGTGTCCACGTGCCGCCCGCCCTCGAGATTGCGATCGGCGTCGAGAATGGCGCGCGCGCCGCGCACGAAGGTCGTGAATCCGTCGAGCTGGAAATGGCTTTCGACAATCACTCGCGCTGCAGTGTCGCGCCCCAGCGCCAGTCGCACCTCCCAGAGCGTGGCCGACCAGATCTGCCCGTTCGCATGTTCGTCCCCGCCGCTTCGGAACTCCTTGGCGGTCGATCGCTTGTCGACGCGCCGCAGGCACGGCGGATGGAGCCCGGCATCCAGTCCGGCCTCGAGACCGTCCCAGGTCATGACCGACGTGCGGTAAGCGGCGGGCTTCACCGGGTCGAAGTAGCTCGCGGCGAAGTAGTCGCCGAAGCCTTCGCCCATGGCCGCAGCCTGCTCCGACTGGCCGAAGTCGGGGCAGATGGCATCCTGAATCGCATGCCCCAGCTCGTGCAGAATGGTCTCCGCGTCCTCGGCGTCGTCGACGCCGCCGGTTCCGAACGTGAGGCTCTTGTACGTCGGGCTGTACCACGAGTTGTCATCGCGGGTCCCGCGCGCGTTCGCGGTGAGCGGAGCCTCGAAGATCGCGCGCGGACCTCGATAACCGAGCTGCCCGAGATAGCGAATCGCCGCGTCCACGTGGTAGTAGACCATCACGTCCTCGAATCCGGGTTCGTACGACTCGAACATGAATTCGCCGTCGCGCCGGCGCACCGAGCGGCCGGATCGCGACGTCACTCTCACTCGGGGTCCGCACAGGCTGCCTCGTTCGAGGTCGCGAAGCGGAACGACGCGGTAGGCTTCGAGCGGCGGCCGCAGCGGGACGCCGCCAGCGCTGACGAGCCCGCGGTGACCGCCCAGCGCGATCACGGGACTCGGGTAGAACACCATGCCGCGTCCCGACGCGCTCTCCGAGAGATTGTCGTACTTGCTGAGGATGCCGTGCGTGAGGGCGTTCACATAGACGATCCATTCCTCGCGGGGGCCCTCCCGCACCAGCCGCACCTTCCACGCCGGGACGAGCTCCCTCTCGCGGGGAAACCACAGCTGCTCGGGCGCGCCCGCGAGCTTCGATGGTCGCTCGTTGTGCGCAAGCGCCTCGCGCGCGCGCGTTAGCGCTCTCGCGCGTCCGATCCGATCTTCGAAGGACGAAGGCAGGAGCCGGACGGGCATGAATCGATTCTTCGCGAGATACACCCGTTCCGATCGATCCATGTGCACCGATACGTATCCGCGGTGCACGCGGCGACCGTCGTGCATCTGCTGATAGACGACGTGATGTGCGCCGAGACTGGACATCCGCTTGCGAAAGCGGATCCCGCGAAGATCGGGATGCAGCTCGAAGAGCGCGGCGTTGGCTGCGAGAAACGCGCGCGCCGCCGCGACTGGCGATCCCCGGATCGCCCGGGTGCGGAAGCCCCAGATTTCCTTGGGCGTCCCATAATGGCCCGCAGGCTCGGTTTTGTACTCCCTCGGCGCCAATCGCATCGCCGTTGCCGCGTGCTGTTCAGGCATGGCTCCCCCCGTCGTCTTTCAAGCGCCGGACCGCGAACGAGACCCCGAGTCGCTTTCGGCGAGCATAGGATCCGGACCCGCATCGCGCCCGAGCGCGCCATCGCGAATCGCCAAATCCCACCCGAACAGGTGGGATTTCGCCCATCCGATGCGACGCGTCTCGGTAGTACCCTCGGAATTGTCGTCATTCGATGAAGCCCTGATGGTTCCGCCGCGCCCGCTCGCCAACTCGCCCACCGGAGAGGACAGACCTGCTGAACGGGAGACGATCTCGCTCCGCGCCAGCGACGGGACGGCGATCGAAGTGGTCGTGCTCAGCAAGAACGCCGATCGAATCCATGTGATCCTTGGCGAAGGAACTCACAGCGTATTCTGCGAGCTCAAGCCCACCGCCGACGCGCATGCGTACGTCGGCAGCGCAATGGGCCGCCAGGTCATTTACGAGCGCAGCCGCGTGCAGGTCGAGGCCGATATCGCGAAGCGCGCCCCGCTTCACGGCGAGTCGAACGTCTGAGCTCCCAACCTGGCGGTCGTGGCCGCGGGACGCGTTGGCCGTCGCGCTGCTACGCCGGCAGCTCCGCGCGGCGCAGCGCCTCCGCCCAGATCCTGCTTGTTTCGAAGTTCCGCGCGGGCGAGCGCGCGAGATAGCCGCTCACCGTGAGCGAGGGGTCGAGCTCGCGCAGCTCGGCAACGCTGTCGCGCGCTTCGGTCATGCGTCCGAGCTCGGAGGCGGCGATGGCGATGACGCGCAGCGTCGACGCGTGCGTCCGGTTGGCCCGCAGCGACCGGCGCGCGAGCGAGATCGCGCGCTCGTATTCGCGCGCCGACAGCGCGGCCGTCGCGCAGAGCGTGTCGTAGTAGTAGCGCCACGGGTCGAGCGGCGACAGCGAGACCGCGCGCTCGGTTTGCTCCATCGCTTCGCGGCCCCGCCCCTGGAATGCGTACAGCGTGCCCCGGTGCAGCCAGGCGAGGCACGCGTTGGGATTTCTCTGCAGCGCGAGATCGTAGCTGCGCTTCGCGACGTCGTGCTTGCGCAGCAGGTTCGTGTGGACCATGCCGTTGACGGTCAGCGCGAGGGAGTCTTCGGCGTCGATGTCGAGCGCGCGGTTGATGCGGTCGAGCGCGGAAGCCGCCTCCTGATCCAGGTTCTCGAACCAGCCCTGCGCAACCTTGAACACATGCCATTCGGCAAGGTACGCGTAGGGCGCGGGGTAGCGCGGGTAGCGCTCGATCAAGTGCTCGAACGCGCGCCGGCTCTTGTCGAAGTCGCGGCGGTCGCTGCGATGCATCAGCCCGATCCCGCCGAGGAGCAGCGTGCCGCCGTCGAGCGTCGGCAGTGCCCGTGTCGCGGTCTGCGCGATCTCCGTGCTCATGATCGCGTGGCTCGCGCCGGCGACGAGCGAACCCACGAGATCGTCGTCCTGCGCGAGAAGCCCGCTCACTTTGGCTCGAAGGCCCTTCGCCCACAGCACTTCGCGGGTCCGCGTGTCGGCGAGCTCGACGTTGACGAGCAGAGCATCGTCCGCTACGCGGTACCCGCCGGACAGCACGTACGTCGCGCCGAGAAAACCGCGGACGTCGTCGAGCTGCAGCTTCCGGCCGCGAAACGCGGTCGTCGAAAGCCGCGACACCACGCGCAGCTCCGGCGCCTGCGAAAACGCCGCGATCACCTCGTCGGCGATGATTTCGCCGATCGACAGGAACTCGCGTCCGCCGCCGCGCAGCGCGAACGGAATGACGGCGAGGGTCGGCCGGAGCCTGAGCTGTTCGTCCTGCGCCTGCACGAGTGCGTTGCGCGGCCCCAGCCGATACGCGCGCATCGGCGTCTCGATGTTCTTGAGATGACAGCTGCCGAGATCCTCGATGTCGCCGTCGAGACCGGCAGTGAGCCCATCGCGTGCGGCCGCCGAAACGACGGTCTCCCCGGGTCCCGCCAGCGCCGCGAGCCGCGCCGCAACGTTGACGCCGTGCCCGTAGAAGGCAACGTCGTCGGTAAGAATGTCCGCGGCGTGGATGCCGATGCGCAGCAGCACCCGATCATCGGTCGGCAGATTCGCCGAGAGGTCCGCGCAACGCTGGTGGAGCGCCCGCGCGCACGCGGCGGCGTCGCGCGGGTGGCTGAAGTCGAGCATCAGCCCGTCGCCCAACCGTTGCAGCAGATGACCGTAGTTCCTCGGGACGATGTCGTGCGCCGCTTCGAGAAGCAGCGAACGCATCCGCTTGGCGGCGGTGAACTCGTCGCGCTGGATCAGGCGAACCGATTCGACGACATCCGCAAAGACCACGGTCCTGGCGGTGTAGTACAGCCCGCCCGCGTTCGAATCGTCGCTCCCCCGGGCGTCGCGTTGGCTCCCCATGAATCACTCCAGCCGCATTGCAGCACAATGTAGCGACAAGCCTATTATGATGCATTGGGAGAGTAGCTGTGCAAACGCCGAGCGGGTGGAGTCGCGAGCGGCAAGTGCTTGTTTCCATGAGGGGAAACCAGCTGAATTTCGCGATGCTTGCCCGCAGGGGAGTCCGGCGGACAGGGCGACCGCTGGCGGCGCCGTGTCGGTAGCAAATTGGCGCACGCGCCATGACGCATAACCGTGATCTGGTTTTGATTCGCAAGCTCTGCGGCCTGGGGTTGCCGGCGCAGACCCTAGCGCCGTCGCTGCTCCCTGCGTTGCGGCAGGTCATCCCATCGCACTCGGCGGCGGTGTTCTGGGTCGACGAGCGCTTCGAGATGACGGGCCTCTACGCCGAGAGGCTGCTGCCTCCCGACGCGATGGAGCGCTATTACCAGAAGCACTATCAGCAGCCGGTGACGGGCTTCCCGAGGGCGTTCGCCGCAAGGGCCTCCGCGTCAGACCCGGTGTCGGTCCACAGGTACACGAAGGTCGAGCAGGAGAGCGACTATTTCCGCGGCGTGCTCTCGCGCCTGGACGCCTATCAGATCCTCTACGGCGTGCTGCGCGATCCGACGCGGCCGATCGGCCAGATCAGCATCTATCGCGGCGAGCACGATCCCGAGTTCGGACGCCGCGACCAGGACGCGCTGCGGGGGCTTCTTCGTTATTTGTCGGTCGGATTGCGGCCTGCGGCACCGGCGGGCGAGGTGGCGGTGCCCGCCGAGGTCGTCGAGGAGTGGCTCGGGATTGTCGCAATCGACGGAACGCTCGTGAGCGCGCCGCCCGACTGGTCGCGCCTCGTGCGCATGCTTGCGATCCAGGAGGTGACGCCGCGGGGAGCGCACGACGAGCAGCCGACCGTGGCTGAGTTCCTGCAGCGCATCTGCGCGCGCCTGACTGCCGCGGACGGCGCGCCGCTTGCTCTCGTCGATTCGGAGCATCATTCCCCGTGGGGCCGCTTCCGGATCCGCGCCTATCGAATGCCCGACGTGGACGAGCGTCGTCCCGACCACGTCGGCGTGTTGATCGGCCGAACGGAGCCTCGCGCACTGGCGCTCGTGCGCGGCACGGGGGCCTCGGGCCTTTCGCCGCAGCAGCGCGAGGTCGCGCTGTTGCTCGCCGACGGAAGGAGCAACCAGGAGATCGCTCGCTCGCTGTCGCTTAAGCTAAATACCGCGAGTTATCACGTGAAGCAGGTCTTTGCACGGCTCAAGGTCCACAACCGCAAGGCAGTGGAGCGGGAGCTCCTGAAGCGCGCGCACGCCGGGGCGTTGCGCAACGACGACGACGAAGAAGAGGTGGGCGCAACGGATTGCGCCTGAAGGGTCCGCGGGGCGCATTGATTCGCCGCGTTTCCCGAATCCCACCTGAACGGGTGGGATACGTGGATTGACACTTTCCGAAATGCCGCTCTAGGTTGACTGCGGGCGGCCCGTCCTGGGCCGACCTTCTTTCAACTCTAGGAGCGGAAAATGAATGCATTCGTCACAACTCGCCAATCGCGGATCGTCCGTCGTTCCGGGCCCCTGCCCGTAAAGGTCGAGGTAGGGACTGGGGCGATCGCCCCGAAGGTCGCGATCGCTCGCCGGAAGGTCGCGGCGCCGGTCAACGTCGAGGTCGGAACCGGCGCGATCGCCCCGAAGGTCGCGATCGCTCGCCGGAAGGCCGCGGCGCCGGTCAACGTCGAGGTCGGAACCGGCGCGATCGCCCCGAAGGTCGCGATCGCTCGCCGGAAGGCCGCGGCGCCGGTCAACGTCGAGGTCGGAACCGGCGCGATCGCCCCGAAGGTCGCGATCGCCAGGGGGAAGGGATCGCCGTCCCGCTGATAGCGTGTGACAACGACCCGTATTGCGTTTCTCGAGCGGGCACGGACGCGAACCCGCGTTCCTGCCCGTTCGAGGCCGTTTCGTAAAGGAAGCAACTCGTGACCATCGCGCCTTCCCCAAGCGGATCTGCCGAGCCGACCGTGACGTTCTACCGGGCGATTCCGCAGAGCTTCGAACCCATGCGCGCCGATCGCTCGGCACTTGGCGTCATTCCGACGGCCGCATTTCAATACTGCGAGGCGCTCACGTCGGCGTCCGCCTTCGGCTGGTACGTGTTTCCGCCGATGACGTTCCACCTTCAATGGGACGGCACCGACGTGATCTGGTCGTACGACGATGCCGACGCCTGGTTTCCGCTGACGTCGGAGCATTTCCCGGAGTTTCCGGAGCACTTCGACCGTGCGGCGCCCGAGGACATCCGCGGCTATGCGCCGCCGTTTCTGACCCGAAGCTTCTTTCCCGGCGTCGTGCAGGTCTGGTCGGGCCTGTTCGTGAAGACGGCGCCTGGATGGAGCCTGCTGGTCCGCCCGCCGGTCAACCTGCCGCGAAGCCAATCGTACGAGTGCTACGAGGGGATTCTCGAGGCCGATCGCTGGTTCGGACCGCTGTTCATCAACCTGCGGCTCACCGCGACGGACCGGCCCATCGAGATCAACCACAAGAAGCCGCTGCTGCAGGTGCAGCCGCTGCTGCGCGAAACGTATTCGGAGGCGAACCTGCGCGCGTTCAAGGTCGTCGACGAGCTGGCTGCGCTCTCGCCCGACGAGTGGAACGCGTATCGCGAAACCATCGTCAAGCCCAACCGCGGTCACTACCGTCCCGTCGGCTCGTATGCGTCGCGCGTCCGCAAGCGGGGCCGGCATGCGGCGGAGGCCGTCGGCGATGCCGATGCCTCGAGCGACGAATCCTCGGTCTGACAGCACGCAAAGTCCACGTATGAACCGACCTCCGATGAAAGGCGACCAATCGATGAAAGCCATCGTCTCTTCGCCGCGCGACCGCAAGAGCATGCTGCTGGGCTACGCGGCGGCGCTCGCCGTCGTCCTCGTGACTGCGGCCTATCCGGCGCTCACGCGCTCGAGCGTCACCACCACGCTCACGCCGGCCGACATCCTGCTCTTCCGCCTTGGCGCGAGCGGGCTGCTGTTCGTTCCGTACCTCGTCCTGCATGCGCACGAGATTCGCCGCTGCGAATGGCTGGCCGCGCTTCCGCTGTCGTTCCTGCACGGATGGGGAATGGCGGGCTGCGTGGTGTTCGGGCTGCAATATGCCCCGGCGAGCCACGCTGCAGCGCTCGGGCCGGGAGCGATCGCCGCTTGGATCGCGCTGATCGGTTTCGTCGCCTACCGGATCGAAGTCGATTCGAAGCGCCTTGCCGGTATCGCGGTCATCGTCGGCGGCGTTGCGCTGATCCTGGCAGCGTCGTACCGCGGTCACTCGCTCGCGACGGCGGTGATCGGCGACGCGATGTTCCTCGCAGCCTCGGCGCTGGGCGCGACCTACCTCGTCTATATCCAGCGGCGGCGCCTCGATCCGGTGCTGGCTGCCGCGCTCGTCTGCGTCGCGTCGGCGATGGTCGTCGCACCCTGGCATTACTTCTTCGCCGCTAGCGCGATCGCGAGCGCTAGACCCGAAGAGCTCGCGTGGCAGATCGTTTTCCAGGGTGTCGTCTTCGGCTGCGGCGTGGCCTTCGCGATCAACTACGCGGTCCTCGCAGTAGGCAGTCAGACCGTCGGCGTGCTCTCGGCGCTGGTGCCCGTTCTCGGCGCGCTCTGCGCGCTGTGGATCGCCGATGACCGCGTTTCGGGCCTCGAGTGGATCGCGATCGCCGCGATCTCGTCAGGGGTCGCGATGGCCTGCCTGCCCGCGCGCGGCGTGCTGCCTCTCCTGTTTCGCGGAGGCGAACGGCGACGCCCGCGGTCGGCCGGCTCGCCCTCCGCCGCAAGCACGGCCGCTCGGATGATTCCGGGCAGTGATTAGGCGCCGACAGAGTTCCTGAAGGCGTCCCGGGACCGGCGCTTCGTGGCGGGGATCGCGACGCCGCTTCGGCGACGAGTCGCTGCGCCGAACTGCTTCCCTCGGCAAGCCGGATCACGATGGACGGTCCATGGCCGTCGCGGTAGCCTATGCGTCGGCTTTCCAGCGGAGATTGAGAGGGCGGCACCCGCACAGGGCCGTCCGCGCTTGCCGCCCCGAGGCTTTTCCGTAACATCACGATGCGCCGGGAGCAGGCGGCGCGAACTTGCAAGGGGTCGGCCATGCTGAATGTCTTCCGCTTTGTCGTAGCCGCGCTCGCCGCTCTCTCGCTGTGCGGCAATGCCCAGGACGCGAGTCCCCTGCAGCGGGAGTTCGCGCCAAAGTCGGGAAGCGGGCGTGTCGTCGTCGTCATCTCCGGGCAAAGCGGCGCCGCCTCCTACACGACGACGGCGCAGCAGATTGCCGACGCCGGTTTCGATGTCGTGCTGGTCGACGGCAACGACTTCTGGATCAAGGACACGCGCCGGGCCTGGAACATGGTGAAAGACGTCATCACGCATGCCCAGGCGGGCGCGCACGCACTGCCCGGCAAGGTCGGCGTGGTCGGCTACTCGCTTGGGGGCGCTACCGCGCTGGCCTACGCAGCGAAGATGCCGGACCTCGTCGCGACAGTGGTCGTCGGCTATCCGTACACAGGCTGGATCAAGGATCCCTCCGACTTCGTCGCCAAGATCAAGGTCCCCGTGCAGATGTACGCCGGCACTGCGGACACCTACAAGGACTGCTGCCTGATCGAGATGGCGCGTCAACTCGCCGACGCTGCCAAAGCTTCTTCGCCGCCGATGCTCGCGCTGCATGAGTACAACGGCGTCGGCCACGGCTTCAATTTGACTACCGCCGCGCGCAAGGACATCGCCGCCGGGCAGGACGCGATGGAGCGGACAATCGCCCAGCTGAAACAGGCATTGCTGGCCGAGGGAACGAAGTAGCCTGCCCGCTGGGCGCTTCAGGTGCGCGCCGACCTGC
>Ga0335069_10007240_pt1 | contig 16042 bp, 19 predicted proteins | sample Lox_Sample_11_FD_206714 | JGI IMG/M metagenome (GOLD analysis project Ga0335069, IMG submission 206714) | Soil microbial communities from Loxahatchee National Wildlife Refuge, Florida, United States - Lox_Sample_1.1 | ecosystem: Environmental > Terrestrial > Soil > Wetlands | place: USA... | reverse complement strand
CCGCATCGTCGACGAAGCGGAGCTCGATCCATCGGAAATCACTAGCTACGGTATGCTATCGTCGGCCCTGACCGCGCTGCTTTCGGCGGAAGAACTCGCCGAATACACCCGTCAAGGCGCGCTCCTCGACGGGACGCAGGCTGCAGGGCTCGCATGCGGATGAGCCGTCGAGGTCACTGCGTGACGAATACCGAGTCTGGAACCGAAGCGTTCAACGCGTAGCTGCCGTAATTGGCGGTGGCGTTCAGGCCGAACTGCGGCATGTTTACGGTTATCGACTCCGTCTGCGCAAGCGTATAGCCTGACAAATGCTGGTTCTGCATCGACACGTTGATCGAAGATCCGTCTCGATAGTGCCAGGCCACCGAGACCGGCGCGTAATCGGCTTGCATCACGCCAAAGACCACGCGATCTACCGAAGAGTCGGACTTAGGAACGGATTCTAGCATATAGGTGCTGGCACCGTCGATTTCCGTCTGCTCGACCGAGGTGACGGTATACTTGGACGGCCAGGTTTGGGGGATCATATCAAGGCTGTACGAGCCCTTAAAAAATTTGCCGATGATCGACGGGATCTTAGTGATTACCAACGCCGCTTGTGCCGGAGCTTTGTAATACATGATCCCCTCGACGCTGGTCGTGATGCTGAGCGGCCGATGCATATGAACGTCGAAGTGGATGGGAACCGAATACGAGGTCAAGCCAGGGGCGACCGCGGCGCGCGCCAGAATTTGGTCACCGCTCAGCGCGGTCCCGGCGAACGCGGCGGTGCAGCCCACACGAAACGCCAGTACCGCCAGTATCGCGCCGAGCATATAAAGTCTTGGTGATTTCATCGGGCGTTCTCAGCTCCTTAAAGGCGAAGGTGTGGAAGCATGCTCGAACTAGCCTCGTCGCTCCTTTCGGACGAATGACTGCCCGACTAGAGTAACAAATGGCGCGTGAGACTGGGAGGTGGTAGCAGTCACTGCATTCGGCGGCCCCAATGCGCTCTAGTTCGACAGGAAAGCACATTGAAGTAAGGAGTTAAGAACCATGTCCAAGCCCCAGTCGATCGAGGAACAGCTTAGCGCGCTCCACGATGAGTAGAAGGGCGCAGCCGCCAAGCAAGACGAACAGGCCAAGCAACGAGCGCGAGAGACCATTGCGAAGCTCGAAGAAGCCGCTGGTCACGGAAAAAAGGCGCTCGAGAACGAAGGCGCCGAGCTGCAGGCTCATTTGAACGAATCGATCGCAAGCGCCAAGAGCGCTCTCGCAAGCAGCAAGTAAGGGATTCGGCGGCAGAGGACTCTAAGAATGCCGCGGGCCTAATGTACGCTCGTGCCGGCGCGCCGTTATTGTTGGCGGCGGCGTTGCTCGGCGTACCATGGCGCGCCGGCGGGCAGAGTATCCCGCAAACCCTGCGTAGCCTTCCGCGAGCGCTCGAGTCTGTTCCGGCCGCTCCAAAGATCGCGCCTTCGCAAATTGGAGCGACCATCGAAGAGGTGAGCATCGATACATCCGGCGTGATCGGGCCGGAGGCGGTCGACCGGTATCTCTCGCTTCGAAAAGGATCACTGCTCGAGCAGGCGGCGGTGAATCGCGATTACGATAATCTGGTAAGGCTCGGCGGATTTCGCCCGCGTCTTCTTATCGCGAGAGGCAGCGACGCGAATGCAGTCACGCTCCGTTGGAGCGTCGCCGCGGAGTGGCTCCAACCTGTCATCCGTCCGTTTTACGCCGATCAGCCACTCTCGCCCGTTCCGGGAGTCGGCCTCGGCGCGAGATCGCCGCCGATCGATCATCGCGGCACCACCTTCCTTGCATACGGGCTGACGAACGGGCCGGCAAACCTGGCTCGTCTACTGTGGACCACGCTGGCGTACGTCGATCCCGTAGGAGGGCGCGAGGGAGATTTCGGCGCCGACGTGTTTGGGGGCAGCGAGTGTACCGGGCGAGTCAGCCGCTGGCGATAAACGTCTACAGCTGGACGGCCGGAACGGAAGCGCTGTATCTCCTGCGCGCAACGAACGGTACGCAGTTCGAGTTCGCCGCGCGTCAGCTCCATTCTACCAATGCCGAACGGAGCGGTATCGTCGCGCCGTCAATCTACTCCACGTACCAAGCGCCGGCGCGCAATACGCTCTTGGAGGCCGGCGTCGCCCACAACTGCACCGGTGCCGCTGCGCAGTCGTATCCTCCGTATTGTGAGATGCAGTACCGATTCGAAGTCGTCGATGGAATCGGGTCGCTTGGAGCAACAAACGAGTATCAGGTGTCCATTGCCGACATGGTGCGTTACATCGCGCTTGGCTCATCGACGCTCGCGCTTCACGTCGCCGCGGCGCGCACGGGCGGGGTTCTGCCCGACAGCTTCTTGGTCTGCGGCAGCGCGCGGGCCTACCCTAAAGCGTTCTGCGGTACCGACGCGCAAACGTTAACGGCGGAGTATCGGGCAAACGACGCGCTACCTCAGATGCTCAAAGTCGCCTTTTTCACCGAAACGGCGGCGAGCCGTGTCCGCGACGGAGAGCAGCCGTGGGCCTTGCCCACCTTCCAATGGCAGGCGGGCTCGGGAATCGGCATCGCCCACGGAGGCCTAATGCGACTCGATCTCGCCTACGGTTCGCAGGGCGCCCGTTTGTGGTTCGGCCTCAAGGGGCAGACGTTCTAGGTCGTCGAAAAAACTAGGGGTGCCTGCCGAAGCACGCGACGCCGGCCCACTCCAGGAGCGAGAAGTAGCCCAGGCGATATTCGAAAAATTCTTCGAGTTTTCTCCGGATGCGATCGTCGTGATCGATGCTGCCGGCCGAATCAGCAACGTGAACTCGCAAGCCGAACGCCTTTTCGGGTATTCGCACACGGAACTGCTCGGGCACCTCGTCGAGATCCTTTTGCCGGAGCGATTCCGTGCCGCGCATCCGAGCTACCGGGGAGTCTATAGCGCGCACGCCAGCATCCGCCCGATGGGCAAAGGCTTGGGACTGTACGGCCGGCACAAGGATGGCGCCGAATTTCCGGTCGACATCATGCTTAGTCCGGTGGAAACGGCCGGCGGCCGGCTGTTCTTGAGTGTCATACGGGACGTGTCCGACAAGAGGCGCGCGGAAGAAGAACTGCGTCAGCTCGTCGATGTCATTCCCCAGCAGGTATTCGTTTTCGGCTCGGACTGGAGCCCGCTTTTCGCGAACCGGCGAGAACTGGAATACACCGGTCTTACGCCACAGGAGGCGCAGTCAAAGGACGCGGTTGCCAAAATCTTCCATCCCGAAGATCTCAAGAGGTTACAGGCACTTCGCGAGCGGGCGCTCTCCGACGGCGCTCCTTTTGAGATGGAGGCCCGAATACGCGGAAAAGGCGGCCGGTATCGTTGGTTTCTGATCCGAGATAATCCACTGCGGGACGAGCAGGGGCGCGTCGTGCGGTGGTACGGCACGCGCACCGATATCGAGGACCGCAAGCGGGCCGAAGAAGCCTGGCACGAGGCTCAGGCAGAACTCGCGCATATCACGCGGGTGACAACCCTGGGCGAACTGGCCGCTTCTATCGCCCACGAAGTGAGCCAGCCGCTCACGGCTGCGCTCGGCAATGCCGAACTCTGCCGCCATTGGCTGGAAGGCATCGAGCCGGATAAAGCGCGCGAAGCCCTTGAACGGCTTACCGCGGACTGTCGCCGCGCGTGTATTGTGACGCAGCGCGTCCGAGCGCTAGCGAGCAAGAGCAACGAGAAGACCGCGCTCGACGCAAACGGCGTCGTTAACGAGGCCATCGCTTTGGTGCAGCGCGAGTTGTCCAGGCACCAGGTGTCGCTGCGCGTGGAGCTCGCGACGCTGTTGCCCGAAGTCCTTGCCGACCGAGTCCAACTCCAGCAAGTGATGATCAACCTTGTGATCAACGGCGTCGAGTCGATGCAGTCCGCCGTCGGTCGACCACGCGAACTGGTGATCCAGACACAGCTTGACGAAGCCGGCCAAGTGCTAATATCCGTGAAGGACTCCGGCGTCGGGTTCGCGGTCGAAGACGCAGAGCGGCTGTTCGAGGCCTTCTTCACCACGAAATCGAGGGGCATGGGCATGGGGCTCTCGATCTGCCGCTCTATCGTCGAGGCTCATGGAGGGCGGCTGTCGGCCTCCGGCAACGTCGGGCCGGGCGCAACATTTTGCGTTAGGCTGCCGCCCTACGGAGAAGGTGCGCCACCCGGGGCGCTAGCGTAGGAACTTTTCGGCCTCGTCCTTGGGGACATGCAGCGGCGTTGCCGTGCTCTCCATGTTGTTGAAGCGCGCGAACACGACGGGGTCCTCTTTGAAATGCTCCTCGAGCGCCGCGATGCGATGCTGGAAATCGGGGTGATTCGAGAGGATCTCGGGCGGCTGCTTCATATCGGCGTTCGAGAAGTCCTTAAAAAGCCAAACGAGTCCCCACGGGTTGTAGTCGGCGGCAGCGCACGTATCGGAGCCGGTGAGGTCCGCCTGTTCTTCGGCTTCTCGAGAATAATGAAGCGAGTCCAGCTCGCCGATCGCCGTTGCCAATAGGATGGTCCTCATGGTTGGGCCCAGGAGGATCGTCGCGGCGATCGCTCGAGCGCGAATATCTGCGTCTTTCTGTAGCAGTGCCATGGAATCGTCGTGAAGTAGATGAGACGTCTCGTGGCACAGCGTTCCGGAAAGCTCCTGGGTGTTCTTAACGAAGTAAAAGAGCGAATCCGTCACATAGATGTTGCCGCCCGGGGCAGCAAACGCATTCGGTTGCGTCTCGTGCACGATGTAAAAGTGAATGGGGTAGCCGTACTTCGGTTCGACGACCTTCGTTATCGCACTCGAGAGCGGTGCGAGGACTCCGTACAGCGGTGATTCCGAGACGATCTCTCCCTCGGACTTGAGCTGATCGAAAAGCTGCGCGCCCATTTGCATCTCCTGGTCGTGTTCGCGCGCCGCGTTTGCCGGCTCTTGGGCCGAAGCGGCGGAAGAGAGAAGGCCAACCAAACCGATTGCGCAGACGATGATCCAAACGCTCCACATATTAAGAAAGCGCATAGTATTGTTCCTCGGGCGCGCGGACATGTTGCCCTTGGGGGCAACATGTCCGCGCTTTAGATTAGCTTATGCGGCGAACTGGGGCTGGTAGTCGTAGGGATAAAGATAATCGGAGTAGTCGCCGTCCCAGGCGTCACCTCGAATGTCGCTCTTGGAGCGGCGGAAGACCGCCCCACCAAGGCGTTTTGCCATGTTGTCGATCGGCGTTGTCCAATCTTCGGAGACCTCGGCAATGACGGCCGATTTTCCGCGAGGTAGCACGAAGCCGGTTTCAAATGCCGCCTGATCGTGCTCGTCGGCTTTGACCGCATCTGCCGTAAGCCCGGCAAGACCGCCGGCTGCCGCTCCGATGCCCGCCGCAGTTCCGGCGGCGATGCTCGCACCGGCCGCCGCGCCGATCGGCCCTGCCAGCGCGCCGAGCAGCGCGCCGATACCGACGCCGACCGCCGTACGCAGGCCCGGATCCGTATCCTTGGTCGCGACGTCGACGTAGCCGTAACTGTCGCGGTGGATAACCGCTGCGCCGTGTACGGTGATGTCGCCGCTGTCGTCGAGATTCCAGAGGGCGTGAAGGCCATCGTAGGCCTTTGTGTCGTTGTCGAAGACGATCGCTACGTAGTTGTCCATATTTCTGTTCTGCTTTCTCAAGAGTGGATGAGCTGTGCCGATGCCCGCTTTGCGGCGACGGCCTTGCTGAGCTTTTGCGTGGCGGCCCGGGCTCGCTGGAGCGCCGATATGGTCCTGGCCTTCACGTCGGCATCTTCGGCGCTGTCGAGCTTTGTGGCGTCTTGCGCGGCCTTTTCGAGTACCGAGGCGGCATCGCGAAGATGCTGTTTGGCGTCGGCTTGCTGGCTATCTGCGAGCGTCTTCAGCGAAGCCGCAAGCTCGCGCGCAACGGCAGCGACGTTCCTTGCGTTCGCGCGAATCGCGGTGTGATCTTTGGTCGTGCTGGCTTGGATTCTTGCGTGCAGGGCCTGCGCATCGCTGCGCGCCACTGCGATGGCGTCCTTCGTGTTATACAAGAGATGTTCTCCTTGTTCGTGCGGGTTTCTACGCCAGTAACGTAGCAGACGCCGCAGGGAGCTGGGAGTGAGTCAGAGTTCCGGGCTAGGTGCAGGCCGCTAGGCCGCGGCGAGCTGGGGGAAGGCGAGCCGCGACTGTCTTGCAGGCTTTCGTATGAAGCAATATTATTGGAGCAATATGCCGGCAGCCGCAGATTACGAGCACGATTGATGGCAAGCATTGCCGAGCGGGGGATTCAGTACCTAAGGAGCTTGGGTCCGGGATTGATCACCGGAGCCTCGGACGACGATCCGTCGGGGATATCGACCTACTCGATCGCCGGAGCCTCGGCTGGTTACACGATGCTCTGGAGCGCGCTGATCACGACGCCGATGATGGCCGTGATTGACGGCGTCTGCGCGCGTGTGGGCGCCGTGACGGGCGGCGGTCTCATGCGGGCGCTCTGCGGCATTATGCCGCGCCCCGTCGTGCTGGGTCTCGCGTTACTCGTCCTGTTTGCCAATACCCTCAACGTCGGCGCCGACATCGACGGAATGGCCGCCAGCGCGCATATGCTGCTGGCGATGCCGACCCCATTCTGGGTCGTGCTCTTCACGGGCGTTATCGTGGTGGCCGAAGTCTTCTACTCGTACCGGCACTTCGCACGGATCGTGAAGTGGTTATGCATCAGCCTGTTCGCCTACGTTATCACCGCGTTCGTCGTGCACCCCCCGTGGCTGCAGATCCTCGGCTTTACGCTCGTTCCGCACGTTGTCTGGACGGCGAGCTGGCTGACGACGCTCACCGGAGTGTTGGGCACGACCATCACGCCGTATTTATTCTTTTGGCAGGCGTCGATGACGGTGGAGGAGGCACAGGACCACTCCGCTGCAGAGAAGCCGCCGGCTCCGAGCGCAAAGGCCATTGCCGATTTGCACGCGGACGTCAATACCGGCGCTATCTATTCCAACATCATCATGTTCTTCATCATCGTCACCTCTGCCGCGACGATTTTCGTGCACGGCGGTACGATTGCGACGGCTCAAGACGCGGCGTTGGCGCTTCGCCCGCTCGCCGGGAATCTTGCTTACGCGCTTTTCGCGAACGGAATTATCGGGACCGGGCTTCTGGCGGTGCCGGTGATCGCCGGTTCCTCAGGTTACATGGTTGCCGAGCTCTTCAATTTCCCGGAAGGCTTGCATCTGAAGCTGCGCCAAGCCCCCGGTTTTTACGGGGTAATTCTCCTCGGCCTGATGGCCGGCGGCATCATGGATCTGCTCCACGTCGATGCAATCAAGGCCTTGTTCTGGGCGGCGGTGTGCAACGGCGTCGCGGCCGTACCGCTCGTTTATGCGATCATCCACGTCTCGCGAAGCCAGGCGCTCCTTGGCGAGTGGGTTGCATCGAAGGTCGCCACGCGGTGGCTATGGCTGACGTTCGGCCTCATGTTGTTGTCGGCCGCCGGAATGTTCGCCTCGTGGATACCCGGCCTCTGACAAAGGGAAGTAGAACTTCACCGAAGTCCCGCGCCCGAGCTCGCTGGTGAGAGTCATGCGGCCGTTCGCCCTTTGGGCTGCACGCTTTGCAATGGCCAAGCCCAAGCCGGAGCCCCCGACATCGCCGTGCGTGCTTCCCCGATAGAAGCGCTCGAAGGCGCGCTCGCGGTCGTCCGGCGGCATTCCCGGACCGGCGTCCACGACCTCGATGACGACCGCGTGAGCCGTTGCCGACACATGCACGTCGATCGGAGATCCCGGAGCATATTTCACCGCGTTTTCGATGACGTTAACGATTGCTTCGCGTAACTCACTAACCTCGGCGACAACCTTGGCTTCGCGCGCCTCGTGCGCGATTTCGACTTGTAGGCCCGGCGCGTCTGCTCTCATTGCATCGGCAAGCTCGTTCACGAGGCCGGCGACTTCGACGGTAGCGACGTTGGCGTCATCGCGATCGAGGTGGGCCAGCAAGATCAGCTTTTCGATCGTAGCGCGCATGCGGCGACATTCGCCGAGAGCCCTTTTCGTTACGTGCTCGACGCGTTCGGGACCGGTTACGAGACCTTCGGACACGGCGTCCAGATAACCCATGATGATCGTGAGCGGCGTTTTTAGCTCGTGACCCGCATCTGAGATGAAGTGCCGGATGTTCTCTGCTGCCAAATTGCGTTCGTGAACGGCCTTCTGCACGCGGACTGCAGCGGCATTATATTCGAGACTAAGAGCATCGAAGTCCGATAAGCCCGTCGTCGCCACGGGTCTGGGCGAAAAACTCCCTTCGGAAAACGCGTGAAGCGCTTCCTTGAGTGCGCGTACCGGCCGAGTTGCTTGGACGGCGATCAAACGCGCAAAGAGATAAGCGATGAGGATGGCGATTAGCAATGAGGGGAGCATGCGCCTAAAATCGCTGGTGATCCAATAGTAAAGCAGCGACGGATTGCTCGTGATCGCGATATGACCGCCCCGAACGGGCGCCGAGACGCTTGGCGCAGCCGCGAGCGCGATGATAATCGGGGACAAACTGCCAAACGAAGCGGGCGGCGGGCTTTCGAAGACCTCGCGCTCGAGATTGTCCACGACAACTATGCGGAATTGCGGCCTTCCCCAGCGAGCTGCGGTTTCGGCCGCAGCTTCCTCGAGAGAGCGGCCCAGGCGCCGCTCTCGACCCATGTACTCAACCGCCTGGATGAGCGCCGGATGGATCGTAATCTCGGTATAGAGTCGAAACTCCTGAACCTGTGAGGCGGCCCGGGCAATCACTTCAATGATCAAAAGCGCGAAGGTCGCTCCCAAGTACATGAGGGTAAGTCGGCCGACCAATGAGGAGAACACCGCTAGTCTCTTACGGAGTAGCCGATTCCGCGTATCGTCTGAATCAGTTTAGTTTCAAAGCCATGATCGACTTTCGCGCGCAGATTCGAAATCGTACGATCGACGATTCCGAGCTCTGCGTCGCTGTCGGTTCCCCAAACAGCTGCGAGAAGATGCTCTCGGGAGAAGACCTGACCCGGGCTGCGCATCAAGGTCGTCAGCACGCTGAACTCGCGCGCTGTGAGGTCGATCCGCACGCTGCCTCGCACGACGGCGTACGTCTGCAGATCGACGGAGAGGTCTGCGAATAGCAGCGTCGTCCGGCGCTTTAGAGACGGCCGGCGAAGCGCTTTCTCCACCCGTGCGATAAGCTCGGCGACCTCGAACGGCTTCGCGAGATAGTCGTCGGCGCCGCCTTCGAGCCCCTTGACCTTGTCGCTCAGCCCGCTCTTTGCCGTCAGCAAGATAATTGGCGCTTCGGTTATGCGCCTGATCATCGGCAGCAGCGTGAAGCCGTCAAGTTTCGGCATCACGACGTCGAGGATGATCAAGTCCGGGCGCCACTCCCGGACGATGGCAAGGCCTTCGACTCCATCAGGAGCGGCGCGCACCTCATAGCCGCGGAGCTTGAGGTTGAGTTCGAGCATTTCCCGAATTTCTGGCTCGTCATCGACCACAAGTATCCGAGTTGACTCAGAATGCGAAGTCATCGGCTATATCATGGCGCGACGGCCGGAAAAAATCCGGAAATCAGATTCCGGCGCTTTTCCGGAAATTTTCCAACTCATTTCCAGCGGGCGCTATAGCTTTCGAGACATGGAGTTCTTAGGCGCGCCGGCTAGAGGAGAGAAGAAAGTATGTGCCATGTCGCCAAGCTGCTTCGATAACGGACTGTCCGCCTCCGTGGGCTTCTTTATTTTATGATCCAGATGATGGAGCGAAACCCGGCAGCTCCAACGGTACTGGACCTAACCCGCCGTCGGGAGCTTCGCTCGTTCATGACCACCTGCCGATCGAGGCTGTTGCCGAGCGATGTCGGGCTGCCCTGCACTGCTCGGCGGCGCGTTCCGGGGCTCCGCCGCGACGAGGTTGCCGAGCTGGCCGGCGTGAGCGTCGACTGGTATCGCTGGTTCGAGAGCGGTCGCCCGGTGCGCATCTCGCCCCGACTCATCGCTCGCCTTGCGGCCGTCCTGCAAATGAGCGCCTCCGACGAGCTGACGTTGTTCCGCCTCGCGCTCCCCGAGATCTATCACGCCAACGCGCGTGCTGGTTTGCAAGGCGGCTACCGCGGCGACCGCGTAATTAGTTGGAGTGAAAGCGTCAACTTCGTACAGTTTCTCGCAGCGGGCTGAGTCCTAGCGCGCAACGTGTTGTACGTCGGGGCGCGCCGGGATGGGAGTCTGAGTCACTCCATTCCGTTTATCTTTGCGGTTAGGATAGAGGCGAAAGGAACCAGAATATGAGAACAATTGCTGATGACGTCGCTGGATCGATCCAACAGGCGCATAAGACGTGGGGATGGTATCTTGCGCTCGGGATCCTGCTAATTCTCGTCGGCGTTTATGCCATTATGAACGACGTAGCGGCCTCGGTCGTGTCGGTCGTCGTGCTCGGCGTCCTTCTGATCGTCGCCGGCATCGCGCAACTTTTCGGGACCTTCATGGTGCGCGGCGCTGGGCACGTGATCCTGTTGTTGCTCGTGGGCGCGCTCGATGTTATCGTCGGTTGGATGCTGATCCAGCACCCGGAACTGGGAGCCCTGTTCCTTACGGTCTTGCTCGCCGTGCTGTTCGTTTTCGGCGGGATATACCGGTTCGTCGCGGCGCTCTGGCTGCAGTTTCCGCACTACGGATGGGTCGCTCTCAGTGGACTGGTCACGCTCGCTTTGGGGGTCATCCTTTGGACGTCTTGGCCAATATCGGGCTTGTGGTTCATCGGTATTGCCGTGGGGATAAACTTCATTTTCGCCGGAGTCGCGTGGTCGGCGATGGCCTGGAAACTGCGAACTATCTGAGCGAAACTAGTCGACAAACGTGCGACATCTGCGCATCGTTATGGTTTCGATTCTTAGCCTGCTACTGACGAGCTGCCAGCAGCAGGCTAAGAGCGTCTCCGACGCCGATTGGCCGCGTTACGACGGCGATTACACCGCGACGCGCTTCGCCGACCTCTCGGAGATCGCTCCGCAAAACGTGTCGCGCCTCAATCCTTCATGCCGGATTCTGCTGGGTGACGACGGGGTATTTCAAACGGCGCCGCTCGTAATCGGCGGAACCCTCTACGTAACGACCTCGCGTACGACGGGCGCGTTCGACGCCGCGACTTGCACGAAGAAGTGGGTCACCGCCTACGTTCCGGAAGAGACGTACGTCTACGGAGCAAATCGCGGCGCAGCCTTCTTAGACGGTCGCATCTTTCGCGGCACCGGCGACGGCCGGCTCATCGCGATGAATGCAAACGATGGGCGCGTGCTGTGGAAGATCAAAGCCGTCGATCCGAAAGTCGGCCAGTTCTTGAGTTCGGCGCCGCTGGCTTGGAACGGCCTCGTCTTTATCGGCGCGGCGGGCAGCGATTGGGGTGTTCGCGGCAAGATGATGGCGTACGACGCCGCTACCGGGAAGCGCAAGTGGCTCTTCTACACGGTCCCAGAGGGTAAGGCCGTCGGCGCCGAAACTTGGGGAAACCCGCGATCGACCGGAACCGGCGGTGGCGGAATGTGGACGTCGTACACGCTTGATCCTGCCACCGGCGAGCTGTTCGTGCCGGTCGGCAATCCGGCGCCTGATTGGGCTCCCGGCGTTCGCCCCGGAGCGAACCTGTTCACAGATTCCGCCGTGGTGCTAGACGCAAAAACGGGAAAGCTCCGATGGTGGTATCAGCTCGTCGCGCACGACTCGCATGACTACGATTTGGGTGCGCCGCCCGCACTCTATAACGATGCAAACGGCGTGCCGATGATGGCGGCGGCCGGAAAGGATGGCTACGTTCATCTCGTCGACCGGCGAACCCACGCGCTTCGCGTGAAGACCGCGATCTCGACCTTGAAAAACAATACCGTTGCGCCGACGACTGCGGGGGTTTATACGTGTCCCGGTCCGCTCGGCGGCACCGAATGGTTCGGGCCGTCGGTCGATTCCGGGCGCAACTTGCTGTTCGTCGGATCGAACGATCTGTGCGGCACCTACACGCTCGGTGGCGTAAGGGATGTCGTCGGCGTTAGCTTCTACGGGGGCGAGTTCAAAGCCGGCGGAAAGCCCGTTGGATGGTTGAGCGCCCTCGATGAGACGACTGGCGCGATCAAATGGCGCAAGCGTTTGCCCGCGCCGAACATCGCCGGCGTGACATCCACCGCAGGCGGAGTCGTCTTTGCGGCCGATATGCTCGGTAATCTCTATGCGTTACGCAGTGAGGACGGATCGCAGCTCGCGTCGTGGAAGCTGCCGGGCTCGATCGCGGGCGGCATCGTTTCCTACGCCGTCGCAGGCAAACAGTACGTCGCCGTGCCGAGCGGCAGCCTTTCGCGGTTTTTCGGCGGTTCGGGCTCTCCCACCGTCACCGTCTTTGCGCTCGACGCTGCGAACCCGATCGTCGTCGACGCGCGATATCGGCCGGCGACCGCGGCGCAATCCGGAGCGGCGATCTTCGCGGCAAATTGCGCGGTCTGTCACGGCGCCGGCGGCGCCGGGGGTACCGCTCCGCCGCTGAAGGGCGAGCATCAACGCAAGAGTTTGGCGCAGACGATCGCGTGGATAGAAAGCCCTGCGCCGCCGATGCCGAAGCTCTATCCAGATCCTCTCAGCCGCAGCGAGGTTGAAGCGGTCGCAAAATACGTCGAGTCGCTATAATTCGCCACACTTGACCCAAAGGAGTATGAGTTAGAATGACTTCTCAGACCGAACGCCACGAGCATAAGAGTCCCCAGTGCAAGCCTGCCGATCAAGGCGAAATCTGTGGGGAGACGGCCTGTCTGCACGATCATCACGTCTCACGCCACGTCGAAGTACAGTGCACGCCCAAAGCAGGGCATGACGACGTCTTCGAATGCGTCCACGAAACGCAGCGTGCCTGAGAGATAAACTACCAGATCACGTTACGGCTGCGCGGCTTCCGGCATCACCGCGAGGCCGCCGCCGCAGTGAGACGGCTATTGGTGCTCAACGACGGCCAACTCCCAACCGGCCTGCGTGCGGGTGCGTACGATATATCCTTGAGCGGTCTTATCGTAGACGTGAAATCCCGCACGCACCGCGTCCGCCAAGGATTTGAAAACCAGTAGTCCAGCCATGTCGTGCCTCACTATCGTTAGGTTAGTTGCACGATCGTAGCCGCGATCTGCCATCGCCTCAAGTGAGCCTGGCACCCGGGAACTCTCACTCACTCCCAAGAGCGCTTGCCGTTTGTTATCCTGCGTTTGAGGGGCCACGAGTAACACCGCACTTCAACAGAAGCATAACGCAGGGTGGATGACGACGTGGCCCTTACCAGTTCGCAATCGTCTCGTACGAAGGAAGCAGAAAAATGACTCAAGCCACGCAAGAGAAAACGCTCGATCAACTGCGCGAGCAGGCACAATCGCTCAGCAAGTCGATTCAAGCAGCGTTTGGTGCCGACGAGGCGCAAGCCAAGGCCGGGCTTGAAAAAGCCACGCTGGCGGCTCAACAGATCCAGACGAAGCTCGCTGAGACCGCGGCCGAGCACGATGCGGAGCGCAAGAAGCGGCTCGCGGAAGCGGTGGCGCAGTTTGCGGAGACCGCGGCAAAAGGCTCAGCCGCAATAAAGGCGCGCGGCGCCGACCTGAAGGCCAAGACTCTGGAAATGGATGCGGCCGCGAAGACCGCTCTCAACAAGCTTACCGATGCGGTCGCCGTGCAACGCGCAAAAGGTTAAGAAAATGATTCAGACGCTTATCAATAACTGGTGGCTTTTCTTGATCAGAGGGATCGTAGCGATCCTCGTGGGCGTGTACGCTTTCTTAGCGCCCGAAACGACGCTACTCGCCGTCGTCTACGTTATCGGCTTTTTCGCCTTCGTCGCAGGTTGCACGGCCTTCGCCGCCGCGCTAACCGGCGCGGCCGGAGATCGTTGGTGGGCAGCGCTCTTGGAGGGTCTGGTCGGAATCGCTGCCGCGCTCGTAATCTGGTTCGCCCCGATGAGCAGCACCGAGGTCTTCATCTACGTCTTGGCCGGCTGGGCGATCTTGACCGGCATTTTGGAAATCACCGCGGGCATTCAGCTTCGCGATTTCATAAATAACGAGTGGTTCTACATTCTGAGCGGCGTGATCTCGGTCGCTTTTGGAGTTTGGGTCATGCGCAGTCCGCAACAAGGCGCGTTGGCGGAAGCATACGTTATTGGGTGCTATGCGCTGCTTTTTGGGTTCGTACAAGTCGCCTTCAGCCTCCGCCTGCGCTCCGTGCGTGAGAGTTCGAAGGTCTTGGCCTAAGAAGAACTCCGGAAGTCGAGAAGATCGTCGAGGCCGCGGGCTACGCCGCGGCCTCGACGATACGGTTGGAAAGAGGGGGAACAGCAATGAAAGCGACCTGGATGCCGCACGAGAAACACGGCACACTGACCATGGAAAGCGACTTGCCCGGCACCGTTTTTGCCTTCCCAAAGCAGCGTAAAGAGCCGCTGACCGATGCGCAACACGTGCGCAACGCGGTCGCGCGCTTTGATCAAGGTATAGGGGTTTCCAGCGACGATCGCGCTTTGGCCTTCGCGAACATCGAGAAGGCGGCAAAGTATTACACCGTCGACCTCTCAGAGACGTCCTGGCACGAGCTTGGCGTTCACCCGCAGCCACATCGCGAAGAGAGCGCGAGAAAGGGTGCCGAGACTCGCCGCAAGTAACGCGCGATGATCGCGACGAAGCATTCCGCTTTGTAGATTACGCTCAGGCACAATCAAGCCGCACGCCGCCTCACTCAGAAATCGCCGGTCCGCAACGCCACTACCGTGCCGCTCCGCCGACGCCGCTGGTGATCGCGTGGGCGTATTTCCGCACCAGGTTGGTGCCCGCGATCTGATCGAAAATCCACAGCCAGCCGCCGGTGATGCCGCATTGCATGTGCCAGTTCTTCATCGCCGTCTTTACCTCGGCCGGTGTCAGATCGGGCGGGGCCGAGCGTTGGTCCGATACGCCCGGGTAAACCGGAACGCCGCCGAAATTCCAGCCCGAGCAGGGACTGTTGCCTGCCCCCCCGGCATACGTTTGCAAATGAATGGCATCCACCGTGCCGACTCGCTTCTTGTTGATTTTCGACACGACATCCGTCCAGAAACCGGAATCGGTATAGGGATCCATGGTGACCTCGTAGCCAAGCTTCCCCAGCATCACTGCGAATTCGATCGTTGAAGATTCGTCGTAGCCGTTCTCCTCATCGAAATCGATTGCGTCGAGCGGCAGCGCCGCCTTCAGCGCGGCGAAATCCTGGTAGAGAATGCTGTCCGGTCCGGTTCCCTGCGATTCGATCAGCGATTCGATATTCTCCCAATCGCCGTAGTTGGACGACCCGATGCTGAGCGTGACGCGCGTGACCGTGCCCCGCTTGATCTTCTTCAGATCGGCGGGGAAATCGGGGTATGTTTGATTCCCGATATACTCGCCATCCGACGTCAGCGGAAATTCGCCGTTCAGATTCAAATCGCCCGTGCTGCCGACCTCGACGCTCCAGACGATCAGTTCATTGAACCCTGAATTCTCGAGTTCCCTGATATTTTTCGGGACGTGTTTGTAAACCGGCCCTCCCCCCAGAATGCCGACATAGCCTGTCTGTGCAGCGGCCGCGCCGGCGAGAGCGCCTTTATGGCGATGAACCGCCATCAGGGCTTGCGGGCCCGAAGACGACGGCGTATTCGCCAGCACGCCGGTATTGCTGTTGCACGCTGAAAGTACGAGGTCTGCGGCGAGCGCGGCGCTAGCCCCGAGAAGGCTTAATCGCACGTTTGGAACTCCTTTCTATAGCCGCTTCTTGAGAAGCACGCCCCGTCATGCGGCGGGTCGCCCCTAACGCGATTATTTCGGCGGATTCTTTGACGATGCTCTTTGTCGTGAGCTGTAGGTGCGGATTCCGAAGGATTCGTACGAGTCGAGGGCGTTCCCGACTCCGTCTTTGCAAAGTGATTCGGGTTTGAGCCCATTCCAGCAAGAAACGCCGCCCTGCCAAAAAACCAAAAATCGCGGAACGGTTTAATAAGCGCAGTACGCTCGTCCGCGATAAT
>Ga0335069_10007239_pt1 | contig 16042 bp, 16 predicted proteins | sample Lox_Sample_11_FD_206714 | JGI IMG/M metagenome (GOLD analysis project Ga0335069, IMG submission 206714) | Soil microbial communities from Loxahatchee National Wildlife Refuge, Florida, United States - Lox_Sample_1.1 | ecosystem: Environmental > Terrestrial > Soil > Wetlands | place: USA... | reverse complement strand
ATCCGGAGGTCCTCTCAAGCCAAGGCAAAGAAGGCCACTTTGGCTTGCCAGGCATGAGGGAACGCGCCAAAATTATGGGGGCTAAGCTGACCGTGTGGAGCGAGGTCGATGCAGGTACCGAATTGGAGCTGCGCCTCCCTGCAAGCATCGCCTATGCGACCGTTCGGGAAGGTTCCTGGTTTTCGCGGACGTTTGCCCGAAAGGCTTGAAGTTGGGAACCGAGGCAGGAATCTCGCCCTGTGCTCATCAACGAACAGTCTTACTGTTGTAAACAGGCCATTGCGTACGTTATCCAGACTGGCGGCCCTCAGCGGGGATCACTTGCGACTTGGCGATTTATCGCCAGCCAAATTTAGACGTTAACCAGTCACCATTGCCTTCAGCGCAGCCATGTTGCGAATCAGCAGTGCGTTGCCTGTGCTCCGTACGATATTCCTCTTCTTCCACTCTTTGAAACGCCGGGTGACGGTCTCGCGTGACGTACCGATCATTTGTCCTATCTCTTCGTGGGTCAGCGTGAGCCGCACACGAGTGTCACCGTTGGCCGCCTGATCGGTTCCCGCGCTCCAATCCAGCAGCAGCTTTGCCAATTTCTCGCTGCTTGAGTGCGAAAGGCTGAGCATCCGAATATCGCGGCAGGCGGAGTAATATTTGTCGCTCAGTTGTTGGACAACTCGTAAGCCAGCTTCGCTGTGTTCCCGCAGGAATCGTACGAAATCTTCCCGCCGGACAAAGTTGACCTGGCATGGCTCGATGGTCTCGGCCATCACCTCACAGGGCTTGCCTGTAATCGTGGCACTCAGTCCTAGGACCTCGCCCCGTTCGACAATTTTCATAATCAGTGTCTTGCCGGTGCTGGAGCACAGCGAGAGCCGAACCCGGCCCTTGCACAGCACGAAAATGCCGCGTGGGGGCTGTCCTTCGACGAACAGAACTGCACCTTTGGGATAGGCAGTGGGGTATTTGATTGACTCGAATGCCTGCACGGCCGCACGCGGAAGATCACAAAACGCATTCGCTGTCCGCAGCTTGCAACCCAGGCAGTTTTCGGTGATTTCCAGGCCGTAGGGAGTAATCAAAGCGACCTTCTGTAGGTACGAGTCTGACGAGGCGCTCTCAGTGAGGTCAGGTCAGTCGGTGTCGATCATCTTCCGTCCTCACACCGAATACCTCTAGCGGAACACGGCATGTCACCGCCGGATAGTGCAGAAATCACAAATGTCTGTGATTCCAGTCGGACCCACCAATTTGCTGCACCCGGATCAATGTACACACCGAACCTGGCGGCCGGATAGGCCCTCATGGGGACAATCCTCCCGCTGTCTTAGCACGCTAATCAAAAAGTAAGTCCAGAACTGGACTTGCCGCTCAGGTCGGTCGTCCCACGACTACACGGGTGGAAAGACCATCCCGGATGCCCCTCCAGTCCCCGGTTCGTGAACAGCCTGGGTCCCTGTTCCTGCCGCAGTTCCTGGCCATATCCGCGTTGCCGCCGCCCTGTTCGACGACTTCGGGTTCATGATTGTCTTTCCTCTGAAAGCTCGGGGATGGGACGGGCGTAGTTCGGTTCCCGCTCGATCGCACTCAGCAAGGCCACCTGCGCGCGACAGGAAGCCCAATGTGGAGCTTGAAGGCACCAGCATCGCCCACGATCAGCACTACACGGTCAGCGAGCTGGCCAAGCGCTGGCACTTAAGTCCCAACCCCGTGCGCCGCTTGGTAGTCGATGAGCCAGGAGTTATCAAGCTCACGGTCGGTTCACTCTCGCATCTTCCCGAAGCTCGCGGATACGCTCCGGCTGATTGTCGAGCGGCACTCAATTCTTCGGCTAGTCGTTGTCTGGCGAATCCGCTGGCGGCTCGGAACTCTGTTTTACCAACTCAACCAAGGCCGCCTCGCCACCCTTTGCGTAAGCTAGAAACAATTGCTCCTTGGCCGGCATCGGGTCCGGCGGCGCCTGCTGCTCCGGCGGGTCTGGTTCGCCGGCTAAGATCCGCCGGATACCCTCCCGCGCCTCGGCCTCCGGCTTCCCGATCAACGCCAGGAACCGGGCGTAATTTTTCTTCAGAAGCTCATGGTTGATCGAACCGAAGCCGCGGTTTGGATCTTGGGGATCGACGCTCATGTTCCCTCGCCATCTCTCGCAGTTGCAGGATGTGATTAACTGATGGCGCCGGCGGTTTGACGGGGACTCGATTCGACGCCGACTCCGCACTGACATGACACGGATGAAAGGCTTATCATTCGCTCTATGAAATGCGCCTCTTCTTCTTTGGCTTCGCTCGTCCTGCGGTTGCCCGACGCAAATCAAATTTCCTCCTTACTGCTGGGCCTGATAGTGGTTGCGCCGCTCAATTTTGCAACTGCACAGTCAGGGATCGTTTATCTTCCGCCGGCTTCAAGCCATCAGACGCCTGCACCAAAATCTCAGACAAATCCGACAAACTCTCAAGTTAAGGAATTGACCGTCGATGACGTGATCAAGTTGGCGAAGGCCGGGCTGAGCGACGACCTCATAATTCAGCGGATTAGAAAGAAGGGACAGCCTTTCGATCTCTCGGCCGACCAGATTGTCCAACTCAAGACAGCCTCGGTCAGCGAGCGGGTGATCGAAGTGATGATCAATCCCACCATCAGCACTGTGTCAACTACTGCTGAGACAAATCCAGCTCCGGTGGCGCCAGCCTCAGTTGCCCCAGCTTCGGTCGCGCCAGTTCCGGCGGCGTCTGCTCCGGCCGCACAACAACGAACTTCGGCGGGGGCGGTAGTCAAGTCCCCCGGAGATCGCCCAAGTCCTCAGAAAGTCCTTCCCAATGAGCCCGGTATGTATTTGATGGTGGCATACGAGTACACCAAGATTCTCGGCCAAGCGGTCGCGTTCGAGCGAACAGGTAGCAGGCTGGTAAGCGGGCTCACGCTGCACATCAAAGCGGCACACAACAATATCCAACTACCAGGAAGCACTGCGCAAACCATAACAGGCGCCGAACCGGTTTTCGCGTTCGTTCCAAGTCAGCACGAAACCGAAAACGGGGTGACCGCTGGTGATTTGCTTCTCATAAAGCTTGAAGTGCACGGAGATCGCCGGCAAATTGAGATCGCTGCCGGAGGAGCTGGGCGTGGAAGTGCGGGCGTTTCAATAACGCACCAATTAGCTGCCACACGCACCGACCTGGCTTCTGGGAAGTACGAAATAAGGCCGGCTGGCCCGCTCAATCTAGGGGAATATGCCCTTTTTCTTCAACGGGGCGAAGGATTACCAGCATTGCTGTACGACTTCTCAGTGCGAAAGGATCCGCGTCGGTAGAGAGCACCGCGAGTCCCGATCTAAGCTAAGTTTCACGCATTGACGGTAGCGCAGGCAAAGCCGGCGCGATGGGCTCTAGTTCTGCGTTGCAACGGCTAAACCCTTACATGAGAATCATCAATCGCGCACAGGCGATCCGCATTAAGCTGGGAGGTTCCGCCAATCTGAACGAGCCGTTTCGTTGGAAGCCGGAAGGAATGCGCTGGAGCACGTACCAGCGGCTTCGTCGCCAGGCGGAAAAGGCGCAGTCGCGCTCCTGGCCTTCCGTTACGGCGTGATCTCCCAAACGACATCCCAACTGGCCAACTCCACCGCTCGATGCAGTATCGCAGAGATCACCTTTGGCACCGAGCACCAGCACCCTCTCCGTTGACAGAGTCCGAAAGCTACTTTCAGGAACCCGCTCAATACTGCGATTTTCCCGTCTTGAATCCGATTACCCTTAGCTCAGCGGTGGCGGTAGGGTGCCCGTGATTCCAGGTTTTGGAAATGACGTTGCCAACATAATAGCCGGGCCGCGAAACAGTTGTCGTCAAACCTGCAGGAATTGATCCTTCGTACTCAAGCCTGTCAAAATCTAACATCTTGCCGGAGCGATCATAGAACACGACCACGACACTGACCCCAGAAACCGCCACCGGAAGCCTGTTGATAAGCCTTATTTCGTAATAATTACCAAATGTCCATGCGAACTCTGTTGCGATGACTCCTTCTTCAGTTCTGGTCCCAAAACCGTCGATCATAGATGCTGATGTGCCGGCCTGCTGCGATGAAGATTTCAGAGGTTCGATAGCAGTCGGATGCGTCTCAAGCATCCGTTCCAAATAGGCGACGGGCACTGCCAGATTGAGATTCTGTCCTTCCTGGAATGTCGCAACAGCGACGCCGACGACTTCGCCAGAAGCATCCATAACCGGGCCACCGCTACTACCCGGAGAAATCGGAGCAGTCATTTGAAGAACCGAGTCTGTTCCCGCTATCCTGACACCGCTGACGATACCCGTTGAAAACGTGCCCTCAAGACCGAGGGGATTACCGATCACAAAAACGCTATCGCCAACGGTTGGTGTTGGTCCGCGACTCAATCGCAACGAAGGAGCCTTCCCCGCGACCTTCAATAGGGCCAAATCTGAATGGCGGTCAACCGCCAGCGTGCCCAAGATTTGAAATATCTGCTCTTGCCCGACGAGTTTGGCCGATCCACTCCCGGCATCCTTAATGACGTGGGCGTTGGTAGCGACTATGTCTTCAGAAATGAAGAATCCACTACCGATGCACAGAGGCTGGCCATTTGAATCGTTCATTGCGAGGAGGACGACTGACTTAAATCCCAAGTTGGCCAATTCTCGAGCAGTCTGCGGCGGGCCGGGAGGGGTCACTGCTACAGCGGAGAAGGTGCTTATGACGCTAGAGAAAACGTCCTTGTACTCGCTCCAAGCGCCTCTTGGGCTCCACATCGAAGTCCGAAGGTACGCATTTCCAAAGCGAAGCGCACACGTCGTTCCTATTGTGTCCTGCTGTGAAGAAACCCACTCAAAGCATGAGCCTTTATCGACGTGCGTCAGTTGCGGAGGGCTTTTATCCAGGCCCTTTTCAAGAAACCGTGTCACAACCTCGTCGGTCGATATGGGGTGCTCGAAATTGCCGAGGAATCCGATGAGAAGACCGTGCGTCTTCAGTTTGTTCCCGCCTGTCGTGAAATCTGCAGATGCGGGCGCAATGACTACCCTGTCCTCCTTAGAATTTCCAACGATCCAATTATTGGGATAACGGAACGACGCGACTCCTTGAAAGGTATATTCTGAGGTCAAGGGACCCGGAGGTGGAACCACAACAGCGGAGAAGGTTTCTAAGACGCGGGAGAAGAACGTGCTGTATTGCCTCCAATCGGTTGTGGGGCTGAACATCTCTGTCCAGATGTACTCATTTCCAACTCGAAGCGCACAGATCATTACGGTTTCAGTTCCCGCATACGGAGTGAGCGGGTTCAAGATCTCACCACATGATCCCTTGTCAAGGTGCGTTAATGGGGAGCGGTTCTCCTGAGCTTGTTGACCTCGATCGATCGGATCGAGCATCAGGGCTGTTACCTCGTCCGTTGATTTCGATAACAACGTATCCTTTACAAAGCCAACGAAGAACCCGTGCGTCCAGAAGTTATGCCCATCCGCCTTAATCACTAGGGCAGACGGGGGAAAGACGGTAACATTTCGAGTGCCCGTATCATCAACAATCCAGTCACTCGGGTATCGAAACGAAACACCCGGGAGCCTATATTCCGGGGTTAGCGGTCCGGGTGGCGGCACATGGGTCTGCGCTGCACAGCAGACACACCCAAAGACCAGAAGCCAGAGCAGGGGTAAGGAGTAGCGGCGACAATGTGCCAGCGGTACACGGGCGTTGTAGTGCGCTACGGTGGTGCTTCTCAAAATACCCGCGACAAAATGCCCCAGAGTTTGGCCTGTCAGTGACAGCTGAACCGTGCGGTTCTGAGCCAGGGCTGTCAGAAGGCGACGATGCGGGGTCTGAGAACGGATTTGCGCGGCCGTGCGCATCACGCCTCAATTGTCCGACTTGAACCTCATTTCAGCAAGGTAATTGCATACTATAGTCGGTCGCACAATAGTATTCATCGCCCAGATGATCGTGGCTTATGGCGAAGCCCACGGCACCGTCAGGGCGCAGAAACAGCCCCGAGAGGGCATTCGGGCGAGTGTTGCGGAACATCCGCGAGAGCCGCGGGCTGTCGCAGGAAGAACTCGCCGCACGGGCCGGCTATCACCGGACATACATCGGGCAATTGGAGCGCGGCGAGAAGTCGCCTTCACTGCGAACAATATTCAATCTGTCTTCTACGCTGCAGGTTAACCCTTCGGTGCTGATTCGAAGGGTCGAGAGGTCAGTCTGAATCCCGGAGAGTAGGGAAAAGACTTGCAGACGCGGGAGCAGCCGGTCTTTGTAGGCCGACGGCATGGGCGTATGAGCCGCCGCTTGAATTTTGCAACCGCGCCAACAACCTGGGCCAACAAAGCAGAGCGCAGCACCCCAGTCTCCAGAACCCAAGCGGAACCCAACCAGCCTAAGGCTTCGACCCCGCTAACCCCCGATTCCGCCGCCACCGTTCCTCTTGCGCTTCATTGTCGCCCACCGCCGCTTCATGGCCACGGAGATGCGCTTGCGTGCCGCTGGACTCATGCGGCGACGTATCCCGAAAGTCGACGTTGCTTTCGGCGGACGCCCGCGGCGAGTCGTTGACGAAGTAAGTCCTTCGAGAGCAGTGATAGCTTGGTCGATACGGTCGCGTTCGGTCTTCAGGTCCGAGATCAATTTCGAAATGTCCACGAAGTATCCCTTCGAATGGCTATAAGTTATCTGACGCCTTCTAGGTTCCGCCACTGTCACTCCCGTCCTTACGTGCTTCCGGTTCAAATACCCAAATTATGTCTGTGCCGACGGGAAGCGGCCCAGGAATCACGATCTTACTGGAAAAGGACTTGCTGCCTAGAGTTTCCTGCTGCCACTGGGCCTCAGACCACCAAATTCTGGAGACTGGGTGCACAGGAAACGGGGCCGTCAACTGGAGTTCGGTTTCACCCAGAACGGCGCGCGTGGAGCGAAATCCATACCAAGCCTGTTGGCGCAAGATTCTAGTGCGCAGCGTAATTCGTAGACGATTGTTGCGGCCTACCGAGTCGGGTTTTTCAAGCGCGTTGTGCACACATGCCCATCCCGGACCTATTTCCAGTTCCGGCTGTTTCAATGCGATGTGTTGCTCCTTACCAGCATCGGTTGAAAGCAGCTCGACATCGACCTTCAGCAATCGGTCAAATTCTTCCTTCTTGAGTGACGCCGTGCGAAGGCGGTCTCCGAGTCCGGCATATTCTTCTTCGGTCAAGCTGCCGCGTCCAAAGATATATCCGTAGTCCACGTGAATCCTCTTGGTTGGGACAATACCCTCAAGCCGCAGGCAAACCGTGATTCCAGACCGTGGCTCCCATCCAACTCGCGTGGAGGTGATCGTGCAATCTAGAAATTGCGAGGTCGGCGTGCGATCGGCCGTCAGCTCGATCAATTCAGACTCTTGGTAGGTCCATTCCGCCCCTGGGCCAAGAATGCCCTCGCGGACTCGGTAGGAGAGATTGTCGACGGACTTCTTGAGCTTCTCCCGGTCGTCGTCGGCGAGCGAGTCCTTGATAAATTGCGTCAGAACTCCGTAGACGGGATCGCCTTTAGTTTTGCACTTGGGCAGATCTATGTGTCCTTTGTTCACGGCGTGGAGCTCTCCCAGATAGACACCTGACTTTGCGGAGGCGGCAGCGACAACCCGGTCAGTCAGACCGTAGAGCACGCCGCATTTGAGCCGGGTTCTCTGTGCCGGCTGCAAGTCGGGATCACCGCCATTAACCACGCGACGTAACCAGTCGCGATTAAGCCTATCAAGGTAATCATCCCACGGCTTAATGTTGGTTGCTGATCTAGATTCGAATGCGATCCGGGCTACTTCGGTTCCCAGATTGGGTGTTCCCATCATCAGAAGACCGACAATCCGCACCCTGGATTTGACCGTGGCATCGAGCATGTTGAGCACAGCCTGGCGGCACAGCACACCGCCAAGGCTGTGAGACACCAAAACTACGCGGCGTCCCTCAAAACCATTGGCTACAGTCGCATCGAGAAAAGTCCGTAGCGCATCAGCCAGATTTTCCACTCCATTCAGGTCGAAGTTAGCGGAGCTGTGAGAGAAGGAATAGTAATCGCAGGACATGGAAGGCTCGGACGCGAGCAGGTCTCCAAGCAGGTTCCGGTCTTTTTCTTTCCGCCACAATTTTGCCCAGCGCGTCGGTGTCCACGTCCACGTCTCGTGAAAGTGGCCACTGAAACCGTGGACGAAGACTACCGCGTTTGGACTTACTTCAGGACGCACCCAGCCCTCGCCGCCGTTGGGGTACTCCCGGTGCTGGTGGGCCGTGTGCAAGGGGTTCGGAGCAGTGCCGTGCTCTTCCGTCTTTAAATCGCGGCTCTGGTCCTGTTGGTCTATTCGCCAAACGGCGACGGTCTCCATAATCGGTTCCATTCCAATCGTGAGATATGTCGCGCAAATTTAATCACACCTGATTCAAGTGTCAAATGGAAAAGCGGCGAGATCGTTTGTGGCCTGGGTCGTGGTTTTCCTGGTCAATGCAAGCTGGGGCACGGCACAGTGGGCATTCAGCGGCTTGCCCAATTACCCTGCTGAATCACTTCCGGCAAGTTCATGATTCTGTTACGCCAGCCGGAACCTCACTCGGATGCCCAAAAACACACGGAATTGGGCAGCTTCTTACAACTGTCGGCGCCAAATGCCAGAAAGTTTGGTCCATTCAGAGTGGAAGTAATAAGGGCTCCCGGGCGAACTATCTTTCTAACCGAAGAGTTGTTCCAAGCCTTCACTCACAGCAGGAGTTACCGCTCCGATGAACGTGAAACAGGCGCTAAAGCAGATTTGCATGCTACACGAAATCACTGGAACGTCCCGAGACCCGCCCAGCCATCCGTCAGAACTTCGTGAGAATGCTTCAATTGCAAGACCCCTGCGCCGGAAGCGGAAGTCTATGCCCCGGAAAGCGAAGAGAAACTCATTTACCGTACCTGCCCCTGAATCCAATAGCGCCGTAGGCGTCAAAGCAGATTCGTGTCCGACTTCTCCTATCCTCTTCAAGCCCCTCTTCGGAAGATCCGCTTCCCACTCTTAGCCCAACGCCTATCAGGCCCAACACGGAGCCCGTCTGTCAGTTCTTCTCTTTGAAATGAACTATTGTTTTTCCTATACATCCCGTTTACTAGCCCAGCCTCAACGCGCCGGGATGGTGACCACCGGTGCAGCCGCCCTGGGAGCCGTGTCCGCCATGCTGAACAGATTCATGAGCTGCAGGAACACCTGTTTGGAACGAAGATCGCTGTTGTCGATCCAGAACCAGGTGTTGCTATAGTTCACCGATACAAATGCTTCGGGGGATTTCTGCGTGCTGCTGTGGATCCGAATCATCCGCGTGTCCGAAGCACCTTGATCTTTTTCATATCCAGGAAACGCGCGGGTCTTGGCCAGGTCTTCAGCCGGCACCTCCACGTTCGCAGCCATGTTTTGCATCACGCTGATAACCGAGCGGGTCATCATCGCGATTTCTGTATCGCTGGAGGAAACCGGGGCCTGGACGATCGTAAATTCCTCAGCGTCCGGGTTCAGCTTCAACAGGCCACGCAACTCCCGGATGTCCTCGACGATTTCGGGGGCAATGTCGGCTTTTCGCAACGCAACGACGGTAGCCGGCCCATTGGGATTCGGCTTGACATAGGTCCTCACCCCGCCCGAAATCTGGATCTTGCGCATTAATGCCCGCACTCGCTCGAAGCCCGGATCAGAGGGGGTAATGCCTTCCAAAGTTGCCTGCTGGTTTTTTAGACCATTGACGGAAATGACGACTGACAGCAGGATCACGTCCGCGGGAACTCCGTTTTGGATGGCGCCGAATACCAACGTAGGTGGCAGCGGAGTAAGCAGCCCTTGGATAAAGGCGCTCCCGGTCAAAGGCGAGTAGGTGATGGTAGGAGTGTAGCCCAAGGCGGCGGCGACGCCAACGTTCTCCTGGGTGGTTGCCCCCGGTGTGTTAACTTGTGCACCCACGGAAGCCGTCTGCGTCAGCGAGTAACCGGCGGTTATACTCGAGATGTCCACAAAGATAGGCGCGTCGATGTATCGCAGCTTGACGATGTTCAGCAGCATCTGCTCCTTCCACGAATCCGCCAGGCCGGTGCTATAGGCGGCGCGGTCGCGAGGAAGCGACTGTGGACCGATCTTAGGATGCAGGCACCCCATTTCCAGGAACGCTAGGCTGCACGTAATGAACACAAGAAGTTTTTTTGTCATCGGGAATCGCCTGGTGTGCTTACGAAGTGTCACCCGTGTCATAAAATTCGTCCGTAAAAATACTAGTGCCGGTCCGCCTTCTTCTCGAACCACCACACTTTCTCCACCATGCCGAACAGGAATGCCGTGGTCAGCCCGAACAGCAGCCAGCCGTTCAGCGACTCCATCGCTCCCATGAGTTGCCAGTGGTCTTCGAGCATCAAACTCGAGTGTCCGTAGCTGGTAATCGCGTTCAGCGAGTAAAGCATCGCGGACTTCTCGTCGGGCAGAGCGTTGAGAAGTCGGTATGCCTCCGCCCACATGCCCGCCTCCAGCGCGTGCAGGCAGGTAGCCAGCAAAGTCGTCGTGCCCAGGACCATCACAAATGCCGCTGTCGGATGACGGCGTTCCAATGTGCGGCTGGCAATGCGAGATACCCTGATGCCGATCAACCCCAGCCCAAACACATGGATGACCACCGTCAGCACGATGAGAGGCAAGCCCCATGCCCAATCGGCGGTCCAGCCAACTGGGGCAACCGTAGCCATGCTGGAGACGGATTGGGAAACTCCCATTGGAACCTCCTTCAGTTGAGCATTCGGAGTAGAAAGCGAACCGTCTGCACCTCCGTCATTCCTCTAGAGCAGGAAATCCAGACCGGCGCCTTTTACCGGTTCCGTCGAGAGGCGCCCGGAACGAATGGCCGCCTGGAACGTCTCATAATCACGTTCCGCCTGATCTGCGTAGGCTTTCGAATATTTCACCAGGGCATTATCGAAGCGCTCAGTGGAACCCAGATATCCGGCGATCATCGCCGCGTCGCCCGCCTTGGCGTGGGCCCGCGCCAAGGCCCAGCCACATATGGTTGCATACGCAACCAGAGTGCCAGGGCGGAAGGTTTCCACCTCGGCGGAAACCTTCATATCGCGAAACTGGCGGACGTAGTAATCGTGCCCTTGCGCTGTGCCGAACCAGCCGAGAAAGATGTCACTTGCCGCCTGCATCAAACGCTGTCCGGTCACGACCCGGTAACCCTGGTTCGCAAAACGGCTTTTGCCGCGCGGCGATTCCAGTACCGACCGGCGCGCTTCCTTGACTTGAAGAAAGAGCGGATCATCTTCACCAGCGAGAAACAGGGCGACATAACAGCGCGTGCCGACACTGCCGACACCTACAACCTTCACGGCAGAATCCTGGTAGGTATAGTGATCGAACAAGGCAACGCGGTCGGCCTGCAACGACTTGCGATATCGCGCGAGGTGATCCCGGTTCGTCTTCTCCATGTCCTTGACATTCTGCTGGTAATGGAAGAGCACCGGCGGTTCGTCCTTGATCTTGCGGCGACCATCCACCACTGCAGTGAGTTTGGGAGCCACGGCCTCAGAAGTTCGCGAGTGGGCCTTTTTCTGAACTTTCGTCAAGCGGGCTAAAACGTCGGGATCTTTCCGGAAATGCTCCTTGAGGGCGTCGATGTGGATTTGTGTGTACCAGGTGTCAAGCACTTTCAATTCAGCGAATTCAGCCATCCGCTCGCGATACGACGACGCCGCTGCTCGCACCGTATCGTCAGCGACAGCTTTGGAAAAACCACGGTCGCTCGCGGCCAATACGAGGCTTGCGCCCAGCCGCTTTATGTCCCATTCCCATGGACCAGGGAAGGTCTCGTCGAAGTCGTTGATGTCGAAAACCAACACCCGTTCGGGCGAAGCGAAGCCGCCAAAGTTCGCCAGGTGGCAATCGCCGCACGCCTGTACGTTGATCCCCGATACAGCGGCAGTCGCCAGATCTCGCGCCTGAATGATCGCAGCGCCACGATAGAACGTGAATGGCGACACGGCCATCCTTTGGTACTTGACCGGTATCAGACCCGGAATCCGATCAGCGTCCGATTCCTCGAGCCATTTAATGATATCCACCGACTTGGACCGGGGCTCCCATTCCGCCTGCGAAGTACGCGGGCATTTATCCCGAAGGGCTTTCCCTTGCTTGCGTCTTTCAGCCTTGGATGGAGCGACAGCAGAGTTGATCATGATATTTCTCCTTGGAAGGCACCTGCGATACTGCCCTCAGCGCCTCTGCAACTGCTCTGTATCTATTTCACCGCTTGCAACAACGCCTTCAACACCGTTACAAAAGGAACTTCAGCCAGAACCACGGGCAGCAGCGGGATCGCAACCGCCAGAATCAGCCCGACGAAAGCTCCCTGGTCAAACGGAAACGGCTGCAGGTGTTCGATATTCTGATAACTCGATCCGTAATCCGTAAGTGTGCTGGCCTCCGGGGAAGCAGGGAATTCCTCTTCGCGCCCGGTGCGATGCAGGATCCACCGCTTATGAAATTGCATACTCTCGAACTGCCCAAGCGCCCCGTACTCAAAGATTCCGAAGCGGCGCAGCCGCGCGAGTCTGGGGACGAACAAGAGCAACGGTCCCAACGTTACGATTAGCACGACGCCGAACAGTACAATCGCCTCGATCTTGAAACTCAACCAATGAACGTGCTCGCGGAAGATCTCGGACCGCCAGGTGGCCCCGATCACCGCCGAGATAACCAAAAAGGTGGGAGTGATCGCCACCGGCGAGAGTCCGAGAAAGCCGACTCCGCCGTGCTGGTCGGGATGCGTGGGCACTAGTTGCAGGTCCATCTTCGACAGCCGGTAGAGAAAGATGCACCACAGTAGCCACTTCCAAAGGCTGATCAGGATGAGCAACTGGTAGAGCAACTGGCTCACCAGCACGTAGTACCAGCCGGCAGTGGATAGATGAATCTCGCCCCCCGTCCCGACCAAGCCCCACGGCCGTGCATACGTCAATTGGGTCTGCACGGTCTCGGCGACCTTCGCATAGGCCACGACCACAAAGATCAGCTCGGGAATGACAGAATCGCGCAGCCGAATGAGCCGCGCCAGTGTTTCGTCCAGGCGGTCGGTATCGGAAGAAGTGAGCAGCCCCGCATCACGTACCGCCCCGACGATGGCGCGGAAAATAGTTTCCATTACGGGCTGACCTGCGAGTAGGACCGGAACGCCAAACAGCATCCTTGCGTTGACGGTGTAGTCGGTAAGCAGGCCAAGGAGGGCGCGAGGATTGAGCAGCAGGGTGATCAGCACCAGCGGAAGCCACCCGATCGCGAGGGCAAAGATCACTCTCTTGCCGACGTTCCATCGGTCGGGATGGACGAGTCGCAGCGCTTCCTGGGCTCGATAGAACGGGCCTCCACGGACTAGGGAGACTTCCTCGCGACCTGCGTTCGCAGACACACGTTGCTCAGACGCTGCATCTTTCAGCTCTGCCATACCAGTGTTCCTCACTTATACCGCTAATCTCCATCTGCGTATCGCAAATTCTGCACCTATCTCGGCCGCCCTAGCCAGGAATACTGCCACGCCACCGCGACGTTGTTGTAGTTCCCTCCAAACCGATCGTAAGTACCGCCGCTGTAGCTGAACTTCAACGACTGGTGTTGCGTGACGGGAAGCGCGAACGTCGCTCCGAGACGGGAGGCAGTCTGCCTGGTTTCAGGATTCGATACGCCGCTTACAGTGTCGGTGCCGCCAAACCAGAAATTCCCATCCAGGGACACCCATTTCATCGGGTTCTTGAAGCTGTAGCTCAGGTGCCCTTCAAACGAGCCAATGGGCGCCGTGCTTTGAGGCAGCGGTCGCGGAATATTGAAGAAGGCATCGTTGGTGGTGAAGAGCCATACCCCGGCATAGGCATCGAGCACCCAATGGCCCCAGCGCCGGGAATAGCCCAGTTCGGGCTTGAACGCCCACCGATTAATGCTCCAGTTGATCAGTAGCGCCGGGTCGTATTGGCCGGTCGGAGCGATTACTTTCAGGCTGGCTCCCAGCAGCGTCTTCTGCCTCCATTTCACGTACTGTTTCGGCTCCATCGCCGGGCCGCCCAGCAGATTGACGGAAAAGCGAACCGCAAGATCCAGTAGGCCAGAGCGGTAGACATTGTGTTCGGTGCCCCCCAACTCCCCTTGGAAGTGCCCCACTCCATAGCCCAACCCGCCGCTGATGTTGGCCGAACGGCCAAAAAAGCCAAATGCATGAGTGTAGACAAAGCTCGGCACGTTATATGTCCCGGTGGAACCCTGTAATGGCACAACCCCGTTGAAATTGATGCCACCATCGTAGAAGGCCCACGTCACTGTGACTGCGTTAGCATGCACGGGAGTAATGATGTAGGCGCGGGGAGCCAAATCTTGCGCCTGAGAGAAATGAATGAGTATCCCGACCAGCATCAGCAACAAGAACACCTTGGAACGAGGTGCCATCTTTCCCCTGAGTTGAGCAGACTTCGCTTCACTTCAAATCATCATCTGCTCATATGCCGCCGTCGTACTGCCGTTTCCTAAATCGCGCCAGCAAAAGAAGTACAGCAAGGATGGCGTGGGCCACGACGGCCGGCCACAACAGGATGCCAGCGTGACCGGCTTTCCCGACAACCAGCAGATAGACCATCACCAGGACAGTGTAGGTCAAACATCCCGTAAAACGCCCGTAGAGTATCGCTGCCAGGCCAGCAGGCCACGCCCAGCCCGATCAGAGCGATGCCCGCAAGGCGGCTCATGATGACACCCGCGCCGTCGATCTCCGCACCGAACAGCATGCGAACCACAATCGCCGGCCACAGGAGCAAAAGTAAACCCGTACCTGCTTCTGCAGCCGCTGCTAATGCAAGGGCATTCTTCTTCATTGCGCCTTCGTGACCAGCGGATTCTTGTACGTGCCTATCCGTCTACTTCTGGCTCGGCCCTTTCTGCGCGTGCTGGTCAAACATCGCAGTGGCGTCCGCTTCCAGCTTCTGTACCACCTGGCTACTCATCTTCTCGATCAGTTGCCGCCGGTGCTCTTCGCGGATTTCCTGGAACTTTTTCTGCTGGTCCGCATTGAGCAGCGGTGTGATCTTGCTATCGAGCTCGTCAGAGATTTGCTTCAACTGCTCGAGTTTGTCCACGGGCTTGAGCGAGGTGTTCTTTTTCAGCTCCTGAACTTTTGGGAGCTCGCTCTTAACGATGGGAATAATCTGCTGTCTCTGCTCTTCTGTCAGGCCAACCTCGATGGAATACTGGTTGAGCAGCGCCGTGAGCGGGTTGGCTACGTACTGCGGCGTAGGAATCATCTCGTAGTTGGCGTAGCCGAACTCGTTACTGCGGGCGCCGTAGTAGGTGTCGCCGAGCTTGTACACCGTCACCGAGTAAGGGTCCTGCGACACGAAAGTGACGACCTTGCCGCCCTCAACCTTGTAAGGCACGGTTGTTCCCTGATAGCCGTCACGAAAGACATTGCCAAAACCGCTGGGCACGGTGTCGTTCTTGCCGAAGTGCCAGAAGTTCGCGTGCCCCTCGGCGGTGTAGCTTGCGCTGAACGTCTGACCGGTGACGTTGTTGCGCACCCAGAAAGCCTTGCCTACGACGAGCGATTTCAGTTGAGCGTCACCGAGCGCAGTTGCGCCTTTGGCTTTGAGGTCGGCGACTGTCATTCCGGCAGGCGCATTCTTCCGCGCATCCACGCTCGGCGTGTACCAGATCGGCGAGGTCCAGGCGCGTTCCTGCCCGGTCGCAGGCACCACGTCCGGCGGTGGAAGGCCGGCTTTCACGGCCTGAATCAACGTCCAGCGCGGCGTGGGAATTTCCAGCACGCGCGCGTAGTAGAAAGCGTGGAGGCTGGGGTCGAAGTCGGGATCAGTCCACGTCGTGCTGAGCTCGGTTGAGCCGACGTCATTGGTGTAGGTGGCTTTCTCCAAGTCCACCGTGCTCTTGATGGCCGGAACGCGGCCCGTCCACTTATCGGGCTTGCGGTCACCCGACCACACGACATCGTAGATCTTCTCGAAGCTCTG
>Ga0335069_10007238_pt1 | contig 16043 bp, 17 predicted proteins | sample Lox_Sample_11_FD_206714 | JGI IMG/M metagenome (GOLD analysis project Ga0335069, IMG submission 206714) | Soil microbial communities from Loxahatchee National Wildlife Refuge, Florida, United States - Lox_Sample_1.1 | ecosystem: Environmental > Terrestrial > Soil > Wetlands | place: USA... | reverse complement strand
CGTCGGCTCCGGCGTCCGCCTCGCCGACGTGGTTCGACACGGTCGTGCCGCCCGCACAAGCGACGCACGCCGCAACGGGCACCCCCGCGAGTGACCTCACGCCCATGATCGTGAGCCACGCGGCCCATCTGCGCCACACGCTTGCATCGTGAAGGGGAGGACCGCAGTCGGGCCACCCGGCGGAGCGGGTCGGCGGGCGGGACGCGCAACGCGCGGTATCGCACGGCCCTCAGCAGCGCGAAGGAGACCGGCGCGTGCATCGATGTCCCCGAGGCGCTTGGGTACGTCGAAGGCGTCGAGAGGCTGCTGCTCGAAAAGCTGGATCAGATCCGCGCCATCTTGGTCCGCGTCACCACGTGACGTGACGTCACGTCACCCGCGCCGGTGCGCTGACCGAGGTAGGCACGGTGCGGGGCGTGCACTGCACCCGGGCGCCGTGTCGAGAGCACCTGGATTCCACGAGTTGAGCGGCATCCTCGTGCAAAGACCCTGACCCGGATGTCAGCCCGTCGAATTGCTGGCACAACTGGCGCCATGACCATCCTTCGATTGCTCGCGTGCAGTTCGGTTCTGTTCGCAGTGGGTTGCTCCTCGGGCAGCGGGGGGAACGCGAGCGGGGGCCCCGATAGCGGGGGCTCGGACGGGACGACGGACGGCATGCAGTCCGGGCCCGACGCGGCGAGCGACTCGGGCGGCGGGACCGGAGATGCTCCGTCGGACACGGGCTCCGGCGGCGACTCGATGGGCACGCCCGACAGCCCCTACGACGCGGGGCCCCCGGGCGACGCCACGAGCTGCGGCGTCTTCGGCAACGCGGTGTGCAACGGCTATTGCGTCGACGAGCTCGACGACATTCACAACTGCGGCGGGTGCGGCATCGTCTGCCCGGGCCCGAATCCCTATTGCGACAACGGCCACTGCTCGACGCCTCCGTGCGACGGCGGGGCGTGCGGCACCAGCACGTTCTGCTGCGGCAGCGAATGCTGCACGGCGGGGCAACTCTGCTGCGACGTGCCGTCGAACATCCCGTCGTTCCCCAAGTGCACCGCCCCGGTCAACGGGACGTGCCCGGTGGGCTGTCTGGGTTGCCCCTGAGCGCGCGCCGCGCCGTTGTGCTCACGCGAACCACGCAGGCGGGACCCGTCCGTCGAAGCACGTGATGGTGCGGGGCCGACCGGGCGCGGACCAGTGGGCGCGCACCGGTGCGTTCGGCGTCCCTTCGGCGAGGCCTTCGTCGGTCGGCCAATCGGGCGCGTGGCCGGGCAGCAACCCGTGCAAGCCGCTCTGTAAGGCGCCGATGACGAACGTGTGCCCCGCGACACGCGCTCCGAGCCGGTCCGCGAGGCGCATCGCGAAGTCGTGGCCAGCGCTGGCGCCGAACGACTCGCACGTGCGAAGCCACACGAGCGCATCGGGCGCGAGCCGTTCGCGCACGGCATCCAGCCTCGCGCTCAACCGGTGGCCGGGGCGGAGCGCGGAGGCGTCGAGCGCTTCGGCCCCGATGAGCGCGCGACCCCAGCGGCCGTGACCCCAGTACTGGATCTCGCCGATGGCCTCGCGCGCCCCAGCGAGCCACGCGAGCGCTTCGTCCCACGTGGCAGCCGGGAAAGCTCCGTCGACCCGTCCGAGCCCGGCGTAGAACCGAGCACCCAAGCGCCACGCGTGGCGCAGACCGGGAGCCGTGCGATCCCACACGATCAGACGGAGCGGACGAGCCGGCTGGGCCATCCGGCGCTCAGCCGCCGTCGGCGAGCTTGTTCTGGATGATGGAGCAGATGGGGTTCGGGCTCGGGCAGCACAGGTCCAGGCCGCCGTTGGCGGCGTTGGCCTTGCTCGTGTGTATGCAGACGCGCGCGCCCTGCGACGGGTAGTAGTACGCCCAGAAGAAGCACATCTCGTCGTTGGCCGACTCGCCGAAGCTCACCGTCTGCGTCGAGGTGAAACCGCCGCCCGACGGCACCTGGAAGGGCGGGTTCGCCTGCACCGTCGCCGGCTCGCTCCACAGCCAGCCGGGCACGTCGTAGACCGACTTGCCGGTGTCCGTCGCGCTGCTCGCGACCGACACGGACACGTTGGTGCCGAGCTTGTGCTCGTGGCCCGTGATGGCGAAGAAGTTCACGCCCGCGTACTCGGACGGCAGCTGGAAGAAGATGGGCCCGAGCGTCGTCCTCGAGTCGGGCGGGATGGTGATGTCCGGATCGCCGATGAAGAGGAAGTCCGCCTCGTCCTTGAACGCCGAGTCGGCCATCGTGACGAAGTTCGTGGTCGCCGTGACGTAGACCGGAGTCGACAGCGCGTTGATGTAGTGCAGCTCGATGCGGATCATCTGGTTGGCGTCGAGCGTGAAGCCCACGCCGGGCGGCAGCGTCAGCTCGTCGTCGTGCTTCTGCGTCACCATCAGCGTCGAGCCCTTGCTGGGGTCGAGCGTGTCGGTGAAGGGCACGCAGTCGAAAGGCGTCTTTTGCTCCTGCGTCTCGGCGGACTTGTAGACGATCATGTGGTGCGAGCCGTTGCTCAGCACGTTGTGAATCGTGCCGACGTGGATGGGCGCGGGATTGCCGAGGCGCAGCACCACGCACTGCGTGTTCTCGACGCCGGGTTGGATGTTGCCCGGCGTGAAGGTGAGCGAGTACTGCGTGCCCGCGGCGACGGCGGCCGGCCCCGAAGACGTCGAGGAGTTGCCACAGGCAAGGAGCGAGCACACCGCGGCGACGAGAGCGGCGAGCAGGCGAGGGACGGCGTGAATTTTCATCCGGGACGCACATTAACGGCAGATCCCGGGGACGGCTCGCTTCATCTGCGTCTCGCAGTCAGGACATCCGGCCGCATGTGCAGGAGGAGGGCGGCGAATATCAGCCCGAAGGCGAGGCGCGGCGCGAGGAACGCGCTCAGTGCGGCGGTCACCATGATCCCGAGTACGACGAGCGATCGGCGCCTCGCAGTGCGCCGCATTCGCTCGGAAACCAGCGTCGCGTCCGCACGGGCCAGCACTTCTCGCTCGAAGACGTTGTAAGCGATGTCGATGCAGACGAAGAGCCCCGCGTAGAGCGCCACTGGCGCCGACGCGATGCGGGTACGCGCCACCCATGCCGTGGCGAAGGGCAGCAGCGACACCGTGAACAGATGGATGAAGTTCGTCCAGATGAGTCCCAGAGAGGGAGCGCCCACGAACCGCATCAGGTGGTGGTGGTTGATCCAGATGATGGCGATGAGCAGGTAGCTCAGCGCATAGCTGACGGCCGTCGGCCAGAGAGGCCAGAGAGCCGAGAATTGCGGCTGATCGGGCGCCTTGAGCTCGAGCACCATGACGGTCACGATGACCGCGAAGACGGCGTCCGAGTAAGCAGCCAGCCGAGCCGCGCTGTCGCCCATGGGGCGCTTCGGAGAATGCAAGGCGCGCGCGCGAGGCGCCGATTGCGCCGTGATCGGTCCCCATTCGGTGTGTGCGCCTCACCACGTGACGTGACGTCACGTCACATGCGCCAGCGCGGGCGCGAAGCGGCTGCGGCAGCGTCTGCGGCGGCGTCCGCGTCAGCGCCGGCAAGAGCGACAGCGTCAGAAGTGTCCCGGGACACCCCCGATCTGTCCGGGACAGGGGGTCGGCAGAGCGCAGTGCGTGCAACCTGGCGACATCTCTTGTGAGCGCGATGGCACGCCGACTGCTCTGGGCGACCGTTGCACCCCGCGACTCGCTGGGGCAAGAGGTAGGGACTTCATGGACATCGAGGAACTCCACAGAGTCGTCGTACAAGGCTTCGCCTCCGTGACGGACAAGGTCGACTCCGTCGAGGCAAGGCTCACTGAAAAGATCGACTCCGGGCTCGCCGGTGTGAACCAGCGGATCGATGGTGTGGACCAGAGGATCGATGCCCTGCAGATTCACATGGACGCAGAGTTCGGGCGGGTGAAGGACGCGCTCGTAGAGCACGGGCGTCAGCTGAAGGACATCCGCGCAGCGCTCGACCGCAAGGTCGATCGCGACGAGCTCGAGGCGCGGCACTGAGCGGCCCGCACGCGACGGTCGCACCCGCGTCCAGCGACACCGACTCGGAACGTTCGGCCTCTCCGTCGAGTAGAGGCCTCGATCATTGGATCGTGACGGGACAACCGAGTTTGCCAGCGTGTGCGCGGGCCTCGTCGAGGGTCACCGAGCGGCGCTTCGCGTGGCCCCATCGCTCGATCACCTTGGCGTAGTGCGCGCACGCCGAAGCCGTGTCTCCGGCGCGTTCGTCGGCCTCGCCGAGGTACAGCTGGTTGTGGACCCAGTTCTGCGTGTAGGCGAAGGGGCTGCTGCACCAGTCGATCGAGAGGAACGAGCGTGCCTCTTCGCCCCTGCCGGCGAGGAACAAGGTGCGTCCGACCGAACCCTTGAACCCGGAGGGACGCCGGGGTAGCGCAAGCTGGTCCAGCTTGGCGGTGGCGGCCGCCGCCTCCCGCGGCGCCGATCATGAAAGCCTCGCAGCTGTTGCACGCGTCTCGCCATGCCGAGCGCCGCGCGAGGTAGTCGGAGGCGACACGCCCCGGCCGCAACCGCCCGTCAGCGCGGTCGTACGTTGCTGCCATAACGAGCGCAATCGATCGCGCGTAGCATCGGCCGTCATGACGACCGCGCTGGTCACGGATGCTCCGCGGAAGGTTGTTCCCGACACCGTCGCGTTCGCACTGGCGGGCATCGCGCTCTTCACCCTCGTACTCGACGAGGTCGACGTCCCGCACGACAACCTACAGAGCGTCGGCATTCTGGCCGCAGGTGGGGTCGTCGGCGTCTTGGTTGGCACCATCGCTGCCAAGCGCTCGACGACGCCCGCTTCGAGGGAGCGTCTGGCGAGACTCGCATGGGATGCGGTCCGACTCGTCGTGGGCTTCGAGATGGTCCGCTATGGCATGGGCAAACTCACCGGGATGCAGTTCTACCCTCGCTACTCTCGGTGGGACCGTTCCGTCATCGAGTTGCAACCGGCGTCGCTCGCCTGGGCGTTCTTCGGTCGCGCATACGCCTATCAGGCCGTCGGCGGCTTGGTCGAGGTCGTGGGTGGCATCCTGGTCTGCTTCCGCCGCACGACGCTGATCGGCGCATGCATCGCGGCGACTGGGATGGCCAATGCCGTCCTCGTGAACTTCTCGTACGACGTCGGGGTGAAGCTCATGTCGAGCGTCGATCTCGGCCTCATTCTCTCGCTCATCCTGAGGGATGCGCCGCGGCTTCTGGCAGCGCTCATTCTTCCGCGGCAGGTCGGCTCCGATTCGCGATGGGTTCGATTCGCCACCGCCAGCGTGATCGCGTTGGCCATCATCTTCCCGACCGGGGAGATCTTGCACCAGGCATCCGCGTACGGGGTGTTCCACAGAGACTTGCTGGAAGGCATCTGGTCCGTCGACGACTGCCAGGGCATCGACAGCGCCGGCCAGTGCTCATGGACACGGGTGTACTTCGAGAAAGGTGGCCGGGATGCCGACGGAAACATCGTGCGGAACGTCGGCTTCGTGCGTGCGGCCGACGGGAGCCATCCCTTCCAGGATCAAGTGGACGAATCGGCGCGAAAGCTTCGCCTCTTCCTGCACGGTGACGCGCCGCCGGTCGAAGGCGACTTCGATCTGCAGGGCAGCTCGCTACGCGTCCAGGGGACCGTTGATGGAAGACCCTTCCGCATCGCCATGACACACATCTTCCCGAGATAGTGCAGTGCTCGCAGCTCACACCGACGACCGCGCAGGCGCCGCAAAGGTCTCGCTATGCCGGGACCTCACGCCACCAGTTCATCGGCCTTCGCGCGTCGCCCTGCTCGTATACGTTGGCGAACATCCAGGCCGAGCCCTCGTTCTCGCGAACGATCGCCCCGAACGTTCGCTCCATGTGGTCGAACGTTCCCTGGTAGGGGACCGTGAAGATGAGCATCCCGCCCATCCCGCCGTCGAGCCAACCGCCCAGATCGCGCACCCTTTGCCCGAGAGGGTCGCGCAGGCGCGTGGCCTCCGCATTGGAGCGGAGGAAGAGCCACACCGCGACGTTGCCACCACGTTTGACGACCGCGAAGCCGCACTGAAGTGAAGCGTCGAGGACGATGGTGTCGCCCGCAGCGAGGCCGTAGACGAAACCGGGAGAGTGAACGAGCTGGAGACGGCCGGCGCCGAGGGGGACGGCCTCCAGGTTTTCCTGACCCTTACGGACGTTCGTGTCGTCTTCGAAGACGGGGAGAGTGATCGTCACGTTGGCTGGCATCTGGTGCGGGCCATCTTGGCTTAGATCGTCATGTGATGTGATGTGACATGACATGAGGCTGCGGCAGCGCGGGCGACAGCGTCGGCGTGGTGGCGTCACTTCACGGTCGGATCGCTCCCACCGGGCCCGATGGCCGCACTTTTTGAGGGAGCCATCATACCCCGTTCAGTCGTGGCCTCCGTCCTGGCCTTCGCCATCGGAACCGGCGTCGGAGACGTCGGGAGCGGCGTCGACGACATCGGGCCCGGCCTCGTAGACCACCGGAGGATTGCACCCGCCGGGGAAGAGCAGGCTCCATCTCCCCTGCTGGCACACCGCCGACTGATTCGGAGCGTCGGCGCACGGGCCGTACGTGCACGACGTCGACGACGGCAGGCTGCATAGCTCGCCCTCCGTGGGCACGTTGGTGGGGCACCCGGGCGAAGGCGCTGGAGGGTTACTACCACTCGAAATGCCGCCGCCGTCGGGGCCGGCGCCGGAGTCTTTGCCGCAGCCGCCCGCGATCGCGGCGGCGCCGAGCGCGAAGGTCACGACGAAGGAAGGTCGAAGCGCGCGACGACGCATGTACTCAGCGTAGCCTGGGTCGACGGGAGTCATGGCCCGGCTATCGCAGCTCCATCAGGAGGTCCTCGACGCCGTCGGGACCGGTCGTGCGATCGCCCGTGGGACGGAAGCCGCATTTTTCCAGGACTCGGATCGAAGCGACATTCGAGACGGCCACGTGCGCGTGAAGAGGACGAGTCTTCTCGTGGTGGGTCACGAACGCCTGCAGCGCCTCGCTCGCAATGCCGCGACCCCAGTAGGAGCGCCCGATCCAGTAGCCGACGAGACGCTTGCCGTCGCTCGTCCAGCAGGCCACGTGACCGGCGACCGCACCCTCGACCACGATCGTCATGGCCAGGCAGTCGGGGCGACCGAGGATCCGCTCGCGCCAGTGGGCATAGAACGCAGCGTGATCCCGAGGAGTGAAGACTGCCATGCGAGCGGCCTCGGGATCGCGCTGGTTCTCGAAGAAGACGGGTAAGTCGCTCTCGGTGGCGTCGCGAAGATGCATCGCGGCTGATCCTCGACGCGAGAGGCGGGCTTGGGCAAGAGCCATTCTGGCGAGGGTCGCCATGTGACGTGACGTCACGTCACGTGCGCCAGCGCGGGCGCCCGCGGCAGCGTCAGCGTCAGGGCGTGTTCATGCCCAGGAACTCGTCGCCTGCGATGCCGCTCACGTCGACCCACAGGTTGCCGGTGTTCGCCTCGAACGCGATCTGGTACCCGGCGTTCGGGAGGGCGACGATGCTGGGACTCGCCGGGGCTGCCATCCCGAGGCTCAGATCCGCGGCGCCGTTCTTCACGAGCCACAGGTTTCCGGTGTTCGCCTGGAATGCCACGGCGGGCGTTCCGTTCGTGAGAATGGCGAGGCTCGGACTCGTCCTCGCCATCATCCCGAGCTGCTGGTCCGTGCCGACCCCGTTCTGGTCCAACCAGAGGTTCCCGGTGTTCGCCTGGAACGCGATCTCCACGCCACCACTCGGAAGCGCCGCCAGGCTCGGGCTCGTTCCGGCCGCCATGCCGAGACGCTGGTCGGTTCCGACCCCGTTCTCCTCCAGCCAGAGGCTCCCGGTGTTCGCCTGGAACGCGACCGCCACCTCACCCCCCGGGAGCACGGCGATGCTCGGGCTCGTTCCCGCCATCATGCCGAGCTGCTGGTCGTAGCCGCTCCCGTTCTCCTCCAACCAGAGATTGCCGGTGTTCGCCTGGAACGCGACGACGACCGCGCCGCTCGGGAGCACGGCGATGCTCGGGCTCGTTCCCCGCATCATGCCGAGCTGCTGATCGGACCCGGCCCCGTTCTGCTCCAACCAGAGGTTGCCCGTGTTCGCCTGGAAGGCGACCGCCACCTTTCCCCCCGGGAGCACGGCGAGGCTCGGGGTCGTTCCCGCCATCATGCCGAGCTCCTGGTCTGTCGCGATGTAGCCCTGGTCCAGCCAGAGGTTTCCGGTGTTCGCCTGGAAGGCCACGGGCACCGAGGTCGGCTCCGCGAGGTGCTCGGTGAAACGGATCCCCGGCGATGATCCGCCGAAGGCGGTGCAGGAGTTGGCGACCAGGCTGAGGTTGTTCGTTTCGGCCGTGAAGCCGGTGTCCCCCTCGCACGTGGGCGCGCTGGAGGATCCGCTGGTCGTCAACAGCTGAACCTCGATCGACGCGGGGCCGGTGAAGACCGCCTCGCTGCCATTGGCGTTGCCGACGACGTTGAACTCGGCGGTGTTCCACCCCTTGTTCAGGTTCACGACGCTCGCCTTCGACTGCGCATAGAGCTTGCCGTCTCCCGTCGACACGGTGACGGTGTCCGTGGTGCCCGCGTTTGCCGTCACCACGAACCTGCCCAGGTTCGAGATCGGCTCCGAGGGGACGCTCACCGAGGCGCTGTTCTTGTAGCAGTCGTTTCCTGACGTGTTCCACCCGGACGGGCAGCTCTTGTCGTAGTTGAGGAGCCAGTACTGCATGAAAGCAGCACCCGGGACGTAGATGAATTGCTGCCAGCCCATGCAGCTCGACGGGGTCTTCGCGTTCTTGCAGGGCGAGGCGCCGCTGAAGAAGTTCGAATTCAACTGGAGCGAGTAGTTGTTGGAGCTCCCGTCGCTCTCGCTCGACACGCTCACGCTCGGAAAGGACCCCACCGCCCGGGACAGCGTGCCCGACACCCCGGCGGAGAAGTCGGCGCCGTTGCCGACGGTTTGGGGCCGTGGCCGCCCGCGCGCCGGAAGATAGGGAACCTCGGGCGCCGTCCCGCACGGGACCTCCACCCAGGCGGTGCTCGGGTGAGAAGCCGTGAAGCAACCCTCCTTCGGCAATGGACTCTGCGACATCGCGTTGCGCCATTCTTCGAAGCTGGGAACGGCAGTCGCAGCAGAAGACGTCTGGTCCACAGGGGCGCCTTCCGTCGCCGAGGAGCAACCCGCCGCCAACGCAGCGAGCATGGACAAAGTGATTGTGTGGATAAGAGCCGATCGCATGGCGAATCCTTTCGTCGCGGCGGGTGCGGGATGCACCTCGACGCGCGGGTCGCCCTCAGCAAGCCGTGTACCTCCCGATCGAGGCTCTGGATCGCGCGCGTTCGTGCAAACGCGACGAGATGTGACACGCGATGCGACAGCTCGAGACGTCGCATCGCGTGCTATCAGCGAACGCGATGGCAGACGACGCGCTCCGCTTCTACTTCGACTTCGTGTGGTCCGGGGAAGGGGCGAACGCGGAGGACGAGGGGACCATCGCGCGCTTCGCCCTCGAGGTCGGGCTGGATGCACAGGGCGCGCTGGAGAGCGCGCAATCGGCGGAAGGCAAGGCGCGCCTGCAGGAGCAGACGGCGCGTGCAATCGCCGACGGCGTGTTCGGCGTGCCGACGGTTCTCGCGGGCGGCGAGCCGTTCTGGGGTGTGGAGGCGCTCGCCGAGCTCGATCGCTTCCTGGCCGAGGGGAAGCCGACGCTCGACCACGACACGCTCGCGCGCTGGTCTGCAGTCACGCCGAGCGCCGTACGCAAGCGCGCGAGTCACTCGCGATAGCCGCGAGGTTCGCCGAGGCGCTCGGCGAGGCGCGTGAGGTGGACGAGCGCATCCGCGAGGCGCGGATCGTCATCCAGGGGACCCGCCTCGAACCCGATTCCCTCTTCATCGGCGTGAAGCCACGCGGGCTGCTCGCGCGTCAACCACCGCCGGGTCGGCAAGTCCAAGACGCTGTCGAGCTGCAGGCTCAACCAGCTCGTCGGGGTACCTTCGACCGTCACCACGTAGGTGCGGTCGAACTCGTCGTCTCCCGTGCTCACTTGCGATTGCTTGCTCAGGGGTCCGCCGAAATGCTCGCGAGGGCGAATGTCGAGCATGACTCGGTTCAGGGGCGCGCGCAGTTCGATCTCTGCGCGTTGCGTCGGTCCCGCTCCGGAATGGTCGGTGACCCTGATGCGGCACTCGACCCGCATTCCGCGAGCCGTGCCCGTGAGACGCGCGCTTGGTTCGTCCCAGTCCAGGTGAATGCCTTCGCGCGCTGCCAGTTGCTTCAGCAGTCTTCGGCGACTCGCGGCCCTCGCTGCTGCCATGCGCCCGCCGACATGAAAGAAGCCCCACGACGCCGCCGCGGCTACGCCCGCGATTAACAGCGCCGTGAGAATGCTGGGATCCGCCATGCCCTGCCTCGAGGTTCGCCCCGCTGGCGCGGGCCATTCTAGCGAGGCTCGTCATGTGACGTGACGTCACGTCACATGCGCCAGCGCGGGGGCCGGCGTCAGCGTCAGGGTCAGCGCCGGCGTCAGGGTCAGCGCCAGCGGCGGCATCGGCGTCAGCGGCTGCTAGGCTTGGCCGCAGGTCGTGCGGTATTCCGTCCTCGCCGTGCCCCTGGTGTTGGCGTGGGTCTTGGCCGAGCCGGCGTGTGGCTCGGGGAGTCCCGCTGGCGCCAGTGCGCAAGCCGACGCCGGAGTCGACGCGCACATGGGAGGGCACGCGGATGCCTCCGTCGAGAGCGGCGCGCCCGAGGCGGGGCCGTTGCCGGCGGGCGTGCTCGCCGACGGGCAAGGCGGTCCGGACGGGATCGTGGTGGACGCGAACAACGTCTTCTGGACGAACCACACGACGGGGCAGGTGATGAAGTGCGCCATCGGCGGGTGCGGCAACAAGCCCACGGTGCTCGCCTCCGGGGCGGAGTGGTTCCCCGCTGGCATCGCGGTGGACGCGACGAACGTGTACTGGGCCGACGAAGGCGCGACCGGCACCGACGGGCAGGTGATGAAGTGCCCGATCGCCGGTTGCCCGGCAGGGCCGACGGTGCTCGCGTCGGGGCTGAACTTCCCCCAGGGGGTGGCCCTCGATGCGCAGCGCGTGTACTGGACGAACACCGGCTCGGGGAGCACCGACGGGCAGGTGGTCGCCTGCGCCATTTCCGGCTGCGCTCAGCCCACCGTCCTCGCAACCGGGCTGGAGCAGCCGCGCGGCATCGCGCTCGACGGATCGAACGTGTACTTCACGACGGACGCCGACGGCGGGCAGGTCCTGCGCTGCCCGCTCGCGGGGTGCTCGGGCGCGCCGACGGTGCTCGGGACCGCGTACGACGATCCGCTCGGTATCGTCGTGACCGCGACGCGCGTCTTCTTCACCGTGTACGGGGACGAGCTGGGGGGACGGGTCCTCGCATGCCCCCTGTCCGGCTGCTCCGGGGCGCTGACGACGCTCGCCACGTCGCAGTTCGGCGCCCAGGACCTCGCGCTCGGCAAGACCCACGTCTACTGGACGAACCACGACGGAGACGAAGTCGCCGCGTGCGCGCCCGACGGCGGGTGCGGCACCAGCCCCACCGTGTTCTCCTCCGGGGACGACACGCCCACCGGCATCACCACCGACGGCACGAACGTCTACTGGACCGACTACGGCAGCGACATGGCGGATGGGCGGATCCGCGTGATGCCGCAGCTGTAAGATGCGTCTCGTTCGCGCCTCAGGGCACGGGGTTCATCGACGTCGGCCATCCTTCCAATCAAGGGGAAACCAGCCATGCGCACGACCCACCTTACGTTTGCCGCTCTTGCCGTGCTCCTGCCCGCTGCCGGCCTCTACGCCTGCGGCAGCAACGGAGGAAACAACACCAACGGGGGCGGAGACGGAGGCAACGGAGGCGACGGCACGAGCGGCGGCGACGGCGGGACGTGCCTCACGTGCCCGAGCGAGGGCGGCTCCGGCGACGGCGGCTACGTCCCGCCGCCCTTCGAGGACGGCGGCTTCAGCGCCGGCGACTGCGATGGCGGCGGATGCAACTTCCCGCCGCCCGGGGCGCCCGCGTGCACCGGCGCGCCGCCCATCAACATCGTGTACCCCGTCGACGGCACGCTGGTGCCGCCGAACATGAACGTCATCAGCGTCCAGTGGACGCCGTACGGCAGCGCGTACAAGACGTTCGAGGTCGACTTCAACAACAGCGTCACTTACATGCACGTCGTCACGAAGTGCGCGACGCAAACGGTCGACACCGAGCAGCCTCCGCAGCCCTCGGGCGGGTGCGAGCTGCAGCTCGATCAGAACATGTGGAACTTCGTCGCCAACCAGAACGCGGGCGGCAATCCCGTGAAGATCACGGTGCGCGGCACGACCGACGGCATGTGCGCCACGACGTCCAGCAGCACCGTGAACCTGTCGTTCAGCCACGATCCAATCCTCGGCGCCATCTACTACTGGAAGTCCACGATCACCTCGAACGGCGTGGGCGGCCAGGTGTGGGTCAAGAGCTGGGGCGACATGACGCCCGAGCAGGACGTGACGAGCGCGTTCGGCGCGTCGTGCAACGGCTGCCACGCCCTCTCGCGCGACGGGCAGCGCATGGTCATCAACAGCGACGACGACGACTCGGACGACGAGTACGGGGACGTGAAGTCGTCGCTCATCGACATGGCGACCAAGATGCCCATCGGCGGCACGACCGGGGGTCGCGTGCCGGGCAACATGCCGCCGGGGTTCGCGTCGTTCTACCCCGACCACACGAGGTTCCTGCACTCCAACGGATACGGGCCGTCTCAGGGCCCGGCGAACGAGTTCCTGCAGTACGACGGCAACACCTGCGCCGCGCTGCCCACCGTCACCGTCGCCGGGCAGACTCTCTCCACGATGGAGGACTGGTCGCCGGACGGGAAGAGCGTGGTCTTCGTCGTCCCGAAGGCCTACGGGAGCTGGGATGGCGCCTCGCGCACCGACGACGATCACGTCTTCGGCGGCAGCCTCTACACGATGCCGTACACGGGCAACGGCGCCTTCGGCGCCGCCTCGCCGCTCATCGTGTCGGGTGGGGAGAACAACTACTACCCGAGCTACTCGCCCGACGGCACGCTGCTCGTCTTCGACCGCGCCGCGCAGGACACGTCGGTGAGCAGCCTGACCGGCTGCACCGGCTCGGGCCTGCAGGTCACCTGCCCGAACGACAGCTTCTCGAACCCGAACGCGCGGCTGATGGTCCTCAAGAACATGCAGGGCTCGTCACCGGTGGACCTCGGGAACGCCAACGGCTCGCCGTCGAGCTCTCCGCTGCCCTGGTCGAACTCCTGGCCGAAGTGGTCCCCGTTCCTGCAGCAGTACCAGGGCCACCAGCTGCTCTGGATCGCGTTCTCCTCGACACGCGACTACGGCCTCCGCGTGCGCAATCATCAGTCGGGCATGTTCCAGTGCTACCCGGCGGACAGCTTGGAGCAGGCCGGCGCGGCGCACGGCTCGACCTTCTCGGCGAAGTGCCAGCAGCCGCAGATCTGGATGGCTGCGATCGACGTGACGGTGGCGAACAGTCCGCAGATCAAGCACCCCCTTGCGCAGGCAGACCCCTCTTGGCACGGCTTCTGGTTGCCCTTCCAGGACATCACGACGCACAACCACACGCCGCAGTGGACGCAGACGGTGGCCAGCCAACCGCCGCCCGACGCCGGCGCGTGCGTCATGCAGGGTGGAGCGTGCACGCAGGGGCAGACCTGCTGCTCGGGTCTCGTCTGTCAGGCGACGGGAACCTGCGGGATGATCGCGCAGTAGCCATGCGGACGCTTCTCTTTGCATCTGGTTCGTTCCTCGTTGCCGCCGTGATGGTCATGGCGTGCGGAAGCAGCAACCCGGCCAGCGGGTTCGCGGACAGCGGGCAGGGTGGGTCGAGCAGCTCCGGGGGCGGAAGCGGGAGCAGCTCCGGGAGCTTCGGGGGCGACGCAGGGTCGCTGGTCGGAGACGGAAGCACCACGATGCCGGAGTCGGCGCCGCCAATGGCGGTGCCCGTCGTCTATGCGCACAGCGCGGACACGCTCTACCGGCTCAATCCGATGAACAATCAGGTCGCGGTGGTCGGGGCCTTCAACGGGTGCGACCAGGTCATCGACATCGCGATCGACGAGAACTCCAACGCGTACGTGACCACCTCCGCGGGCTTCTACAAGGTGGACCTCACGACTGCCGCGTGCACGCACATCGCCGACGGCAACTACCCCAACTCGCTGTCCTTCGTGCCCAAGGGCACGCTCGATCCGAATGCGGAGGCGCTCGTCGGGTTCGTGGACTCCACGTACATCCGCATCAACGAGACGACGGGGGCGATCACCAACGTGGGGATGCTCACGGGTGGGTATTCGTCGAGCGGCGACGTCGTGTCCGTCATCAACGGGGGGACGTTCCTCACCGTGAAGGGCGGCAATCAGAACTGCAACGATTGCCTCCTTCAGGTCGATCCGAAGACGGGGGCGCTCATCCAGAACTACGGGAGCGTGAATCACGCGGACGTGTTCGGGCTCGCGTTCTGGGCCGGCACCGCATACGGGTTCGACAACGGCGGCGAGGTGTTCTCCATCAACTACCAGGGGGGCTCGCTCGTCACGATGAACATTCCGGTGCCGAATCCGCCGCCGAATCTCTCGTTCTGGGGGGCGGGATCGACGACGGCCGCGCCGCCCACGTCGGCGGACGGCGGCGGTCTCCCGGTCCAGTGATCACGAGCCGCGCGAGACCTCGATTGTCCCGTTGATCGTCCGCAGGCGTAGCTCGCGCCCGCCGTGGCCGATGCTGCCGTGGGTGCTGCGTCGGTCGGTGGCGCCGGAGAAGGGGAAGCCGACCTTGATCTCACCGTTGAGCGTGGACGCGACGAGCTCCGCGTTCGCCGCCGCCGGGAGCGTGACCTGCACCGGGCCGTTGACCGTCTCGAGCTCGCAGTCCGAATCGAGGTCGGGCTTGCTGAAGCTCGCCGTCACCGATCCGTTCACGGTGCGGGCTCGGGCCGACGTCGCAGAATGGATCGCGATGCCGCCGTCCACCGTGTGCAGGTCGATGGGGCCAGAGACGCCGTCGACGTCGATGCCCCCGTGGACCGAGCGGGCGATGAGGCGCACGCCGGCGGGCACCTTCAGCTCGAAATCGACCGAGCCGCCGTCGTGCCGTTCGTGATCGTGGTCGCATTCGCAACCGTGCTCGTGCACGTCGACGCGCGCGACGACGCCGTGCTCGTCCTCGGTGAAACGGACGACCGGAGCGCTGCCCGGGCCGGCGTCGTGGACCTTGGCCTCTATTTCGCCGAGGTCGCCGGTCGCGGCCGTCACGTGGATGGTCCCGGCGATGGTCCGGACGTCCATCGACTTGCCGGCAGCGACGTGGCCGCTCCAGCGCATCGGCTGGGCGGGAGAAGAAGGGGTGCCCGAGGCCACCGGGGAAGCCGGTTTGGGCTGGGCGCCGCCCGCGTCGCGGCCTCCGCCGCACCCTATGGCGAGGGGGATCACTGCGGAAATGAGACAACGGACCAACGTTCGGCGGCCGGCGTTCATGGGCGGGCTCCTCCTGCTCGAGCTTCGTCCCACTGGACGCCGGCCGGCCCGGGGGCGTTTAAACAATTAAACGCCGGCGGCCCGACCGGCGTCACAGGAATCAGAAGTGGACACCACCTGGGTAGGCCCCCTGCCGATGACCGATTCCCCCGCGCGCCCCCAGACAGCGCCCGCCGGGATACCTGCGCGCGTGCGCGCCGCGCAGGAAGGGGACGCCGCGGCGTTCGAGGGCATCTACCGCGAGAACGTCGGGCGGGTGCACGCGCTCTGTATGCGCATGACGGGCAACCCCCGCGAGGCCGAGTCGATGACCCAGGAGGCGTTCGTGCGCGCCTGGGAGCGGCTGCAGCAGTTCCGGGGGGAGAGCGCCTTCTCCACGTGGCTCAATCACGTCGCCGTGAGCGTGGTGCTCACCAGCCGGCGCGCGACGCTGCGGCGCCTCCGGCGCGTCGAGAGCACCGACGATCTGATGCGCCTCGACGGACCCGACCCCGTGCGCCCGTCGCCCGACAGCCGCATC
>Ga0335069_10007237_pt1 | contig 16044 bp, 13 predicted proteins | sample Lox_Sample_11_FD_206714 | JGI IMG/M metagenome (GOLD analysis project Ga0335069, IMG submission 206714) | Soil microbial communities from Loxahatchee National Wildlife Refuge, Florida, United States - Lox_Sample_1.1 | ecosystem: Environmental > Terrestrial > Soil > Wetlands | place: USA... | reverse complement strand
CCGCAAGCTACATTCCGGCGAGCAAAATTCCGGCTATCGAATCGGCAGCCCTCGACGCCTGCGATGAACTCGATGGAGTCAAGGACGGCGTCATCGACAATCCGTCGCGTTGCCACTTCGATCCATCAAAACTTCTATGCAGTGGCGAGGACTCCGCCACGTGCCTGACCGCTCCTCAGGTGGCCGCGCTGAAGAAGATATACGACGGACCGCACAATTCCAAAGGCGAGGCACTCTTCCCGGGATATTCTGTCGGTGGCGAATCCGGGGCCGGGAATGGCTGGTCACCGTGGATCATCGCCGCATCTTCGTCGTCGAAGAGCCTAGGCTACGCGTTCGGCACTCAGTTCTTCTCGAACATGGTCTTCGACAATGCGCAGTGGGATTTCCACTCCTTCAGCGTCGATCGCGATCCTAAAATCGCTGACGACAAGATGGCACAGCGCCTGAACGCCACTGATGCGGATCTCTCCGCCTTCAAGAAGCGCGGTGGAAAACTTATCATGTATCACGGCTGGAGCGATGCCGCGATTCCTCCAACCAACGCGATCAATTATTACCAGAGCGTGCAATCGAAGATGGGCGCAAAGGATACGGCGTCATTTGTGCGCCTCTTCATGGTGCCGGGGATGCAGCACTGCGGAGGCGGACCCGGTCCCAGCAACTTCGGGCAAGGCGGAGTCCCGCAGGCTGACGCCCAACACGATATTGCCGCGGCGCTCGAGCAGTGGGTTGAGAAGGGCGTCGCGCCAGAACAAATCGTCGCCGCCAAGTATAAGGGCGCTAACCCCGCGAGCGGCATCGTCCGCTCACGTCCGCTATGCGCCTTTCCGAAGGTAGCGCACTGGAACGGCTCAGGCAGCACCGACGATGCAGCAAACTTCACTTGCGTCGACCAGTCGGCCAGCCAATCCAAGCATTGACCGCTGTCCGCTGTGGGGCAGGCCCCCGGCCTGCCCGGGACCCCTGGTCCCGCCGTCCTAATTCGAACTGGCCTGAGCGTGCTTCACCACGGTCAGCGTCACTTGCGACGGATACTGCGCCGAGTGGTGAACAGAGTTATGCGCCACGACGCCGGTTACCTCGTCATAGTTCTTGCCGCCGGTGTTCATGTTGCGATCGAAGCGCGGGAAGTTGCTGCTCGAAACTTCCAAACGGATCCTGTGCCCGGCCGGATAGTAATTGCTAGTCGTCATCGGCTGGAACGTGACCTTGTATACCTTGTCCGGTTCCATCCACGCTTCCGGCTTGTCATAGCCATTGCGATAACGCAGGCGCTGGATCGTTTCATCCAAATTATAGGCAGTGCCGTCCGGATAGACGTCGATCAGCTTCACGGTGAAGTCGGTATCCTTCGCATCGGAGGATACATAGAGCGTCGCTTCGATCGGGCCGCTCACCTCGATGGCTTCCTTCAGCGGCTCGGAAGTGTAGACCAGGATATCGGCGCGTGCTTCCATCTTGCGCTGATCGAAAGCGCCGCCGGTAACCGCGTTGCCGGTGCAGCAGACGTTGCCGCCGTAAGACGGAACCGGATTCATCGGATCATAGGCGAATGAATCTTTCGAGTCCGTACTCGGAGAAGCTTTGGCCAGCGCACCATCTCCGTTGAGACTGTTCGCCTTGCCCGCGCTCGACAGGAACATCGTCATAGGCTGCGCACCTGCGGGAGGCCATGTGTCCGATGTCTGCCACTTATTCAGACCCATGGTGAAGTACTTCACCTTAGGCATTTTTTCGAGGACGTGATTGTCTTCGCCCTTGAGGAAGTGATCGAACCAACCATACGTCAGCTCATCGTAGTCGAGCCGCGCATCGCCCATGCTGCGTTCGCCGACGATAGTGTCTTCGGTGGCGCGCTTGTAGGAGCAGTGTAGCGTCGGCGCGATCACCGCATACTGCTGGTTGGCGACTTCGCCCTTCGCAGTCTTGCGGACATGATTATAGGCGGCGAGGTTCGGGCCGACGGAAACGTCGTACCAGGACATAAACCAGAATCCCGGCACGTTGACCTGCATGTTGTCGTGCCATAACCCACCGCGATACCACGCCGGATCGTTTGGCGCTCGCTTGATCATCGCGCCGCCGGTTGAGACTTCCATGCGATCGGCGAAGATGCCATGCGGTCCATCGACGGCTTTGATGATATCCATTTCGGGAAGATGCGTAAGTGCCTTCGACCAGTCAACCGGCGGAAGTTGCTGTGCCAAATCGAATGATTTCGAGAAACGGATGAGATCTTCTTGAGAAGCATTCGCGGGTGCCATGGGCCGAACCTGGTTTTGTTCGCCATAGAGCCAGGCGATGAAAAGCATCTGCACCGCGCCACCCCGGTACCAATTGCCTTGCTCATAATATGGTCCCACCCGGCCAACGCCAGCGCCGAATCCTTGCGGGATCATCGCTGCGAACGCCGGATTGCCCTGCGCTGCGACAGCCAGTTGCCACTCCGCGGTTGACGAGCATCCGATGGTCCCGACTCTTCCGTTGGACCAGGGCTGCGACGACATCCACTTGATCTCGTCGTCACCGTCTGTCAACGGCGGACCGAGGATATCGTAGCTGCCTTCGGAGAAGAAATGACCGCGCTCGTTCATTTCGACGTACGCGTAGCCGCGCTTCACGGCCTGCAGTTGAGCGCTCATGTCGCTAGGCGCGCCTAGTCGCACATCCCAGTAGTTGAAATTGTAAGGCGTGCGGACAAAGATGCTCGGGTACTTCTTCGACGTGTCCTTTGGACGATAGATGTCCGCGGCCATGCGCTTTCCGTCGCGCATCGGCACCATAACCTTGCGTTCGACGATAGCAACGGCTTCCAGGTCTTTTTCGATTTTGTTCCGCGTGGCCACCAGTTGCGGATCCGCCGCCGCGCGCGGTTGCGCCACAAGCGAAGGAACAAAGCCGACCGCGATGGACGCGAGTAATAAGGAATGTGTTCTGTGCATGCCTCTCCCCTGTTTGCTCAGATTCAGTTTACCCCCACTCCGGCAGTTGCGGCAGAGCATCCCGCAGCGCACGCAGAGCCTGGGCGCGATGGCTCACTTGCATCTTGCGTTCGAGCGGAACCTCGCCGAAGGTGCAACCAAACGGAGGATAGAAGAACAACGGATCGTATCCGAAACCATTAGGGCCACGCGGTTCCTGAGCGAGCTGCCCCTCCACTACTCCGCGGAATGTCTGGACGAGCTTTCCAATCTTTGCCAGCGCGATTACACACACGAATCGAGCGGTGCGGTTCCTAACACCGCGCATGCGGTCGAGCACTAGCCGGTTGTTGGCTTCGTCCGTAGCGTCGGGTCCGGCGAAACGGGCCGAGTAAACTCCGGGCGCGCCGCCGAGCGCATCCACTTCCACGCCCGAATCGTCAACGAACAGGTAGCCATCGCAATGTTTCGAATAGAACAGCGCTTTCTCGATGGCGTTTGCCTCGAAAGTGTCGCCGGTTTCTTCCGGAACCGCGATGGGCTGTAGAGCTTCGACGTTAGCAACGCCGGCGAGCGCTGCCTTGAATTCCCGCAACTTTCCTGGATTCGTGGTCGCGCAGTAAAGCCGCAATCAGGCCTCCAGAGCCTGCTTCTGCATTGCGATCAGTTCGGCGATTCCTTGACGGCCCAGCTGGATCATGCGCGCAAGCTGCTGATCGTCGAACGGTGTCTTCTCGGCGGTCGACTGCAACTCGACGAACCGCCCTGCGCCGGTCATCACCACATTCATGTCAACTTCAGCGGTGGAGTCTTCGTCGTAACACAAGTCGAGAACCGGTACTCCGTTGACGATTCCGACGCTTGTTGCAGCAACGTGATCGCGAACGGGCAGCGTCTTCAGCGCTCCAAATTTGACAATCTGCTTGAGCGCCAGCACCAGCGCGACATACGCACCGGTAATAGCCGCAGTACGGGTTCCGCCGTCGGCTTGGAGCACGTCGCAGTCGAGAATCACGGTCCGATCGCCGAGTGCAGCCATGTCTACAACCGAACGCAAGGATCGTCCGATGAGGCGCTGAATCTCCTGCGTGCGGCCCGAGGGATGGCCTTTCGTGACCTCGCGCGGCGTACGGCTTGCGGTAGCTCGCGGGAGCATGGAATATTCGGCTGTCACCCAACCGCGCCCGCTGCCTCGAAGAAATGCCGGTACGGTTTCTTCGACAGACGCTGCGCACAGCACGCGCGTGTTGCCGACTTCAATGAGTGCGGAGCCTTCCGCAGTCATCAGATATCCGGTAGCGATGCGAACCGGACGCATCTGCTCCGGGCGGCGATTATCGATTCTCATGACGTTCCCGACGATAGCGAAAAGTAGAACAACAGACACATAATGAGGATCCCGAGAATGATCAAAATCAGACAGGGGAGAGCGCTCAACGCGGATTTGGAAGATGCCTTCTTGCTGCCGGCCGGCTTGAACTTGGCCATTGACCTCTTTAGTTTAACCGGTGATTTCTACAGATGCCTGGCAGACTGCTTGAAGAACTCTTCGAGCGCTGCAAGCGTGGCTGGTTCAAGATCACGCAGCGCTATCGCGGCTACCGGGCGGTGTCGCTGTGCAAGGGCCATCTGAGTAGCCAGGAACTGGGCGCGATGATAATCAGCGGTGTAACCAATCGCGGGAATCTGCTCGGCGTCATCTGAAATTAGAACAGTCGAAAAACATTTGCCGTGACCGATGATCATTTCGTGATAAGAGTGGTTCATCGCTGGACCCTCGTACACATCCACGGGCATCTTGAGACGGGCCCGAAACAACGATTCAGCAGCGCGGTTCAGGCGGGTGCGCAGAGCACGGCCTGGAGCCGAGTAGCGTGAATCACCGAAGAAAGTCAGCTCTGCGTACTCGACTTGGCGCGTCAAGGTGAGGTTACGCAGAATGGCCGCGTAAATTTCCGGCGCGGTGGCAGGCAACGATCCTGAGACGCCGGCGCGATCATAGAAGAGCGTTACGCGGTTGCGCCACCGCGCTTGCATCGGCGAATTGCGCATTTGCTGCCAATCTTTCGTCTTATCGATGCCGCCGAGCTTTTGGGCAGACGCGTGCAGCTCGTTTGTAATCGACTTGTACAACTCAACGCTCGGTTGAGTGACGAAGTTCATGTCGCGGAGATACGCGATCCCGCCGACCGTGTAGTGGATGAACTGCATATAGCGAGACAACTCGCATCGCGCCGGCAGCGTGAGGGTGGCGACAGGATAGCCGGCATGGCGCAGCATTGTTACTTTGCGAGCATCGGGCCCGGGAGAACCCTTTAACTGAACCGCGAGAAAGAGACGGTCCTGTTGCGGATCCTTAGGCGCGCGGTAGTCAGGCATGCGCATTTTTTCATCGATGACGATCTTGATCCCGAGTTCCTCGCTCTTTCCGAGGCTTTCTTCGAAATCCTGCTTGGTCCAAATTGCTGCGCCAGCCCATGAACGGGGCAACATGAGAGTTACTTTGTCGCGGCCTTTTAGTCCTTCGGCGTGAAGAAATGCGGACAACCGCCACGCAGTGGCGATCTCTTCCTGATCGAGTTCGGTTCCGTGAATCCAGTTGTTCAGGTCTACTCCGCACAGCCCGAGCGGATACAGGCTGCCACGAGTCAGCGGAGAGCTGTGGCGTCCAGCCGTGCTGTTGCGGCCGTCGAGTTGCAGATCGACTTTTCGGTAATCGCGCGCGGATGCGAATTGGTCGAGCAGCGAACCGGGCAGTGTCATGTAGAGGAAGTTTGGGCGTGAATCGACCTTGTGCTTGTCGTAAAGCTGAGCGAGAGCCTTCAAATTCACGACCGGCTCGTACGATGTCATCCCCATTGCCATGCCGACCACTAAGGTGCTTTGTAAGCGAGCGGGCAACGGCAGCGAAGACCGGCGTGACATGTCGTCGAGAATGTTCTTGAGCTTGGCTGGATCGGTGGAGTCGAGCACATAGCATCGCGGCGAAGACTTAAACAAGCCCACGGCGTTGAACATGTGCTTGTCCTCCGCCGACCCGCCCATGCCGGCCCAGATCAGAAAGCGGAGTGTCGTGCCGTGAACCTTCTTGATGCGCTTGCGAATCTCCAGCAGCTCCTCGTCGATGCGGCGCGGCCATTCGGGATGATGGCGAGCTTGCCAGCTCAGATCGAAGACCCCATAACCGCTCTTCGTTACCCGGCCCTTGGCATCGATTTCCATGCCGATGCGGATCAGACGGTTGCGGTTCGGATCGAGCGAAGCGAGCCCTTTCCGATTGACGCGTGAGTCGAGTGCTTCGAGCCGTTCGAGCAGGCTGTCTTTTCGAATCGTGTTGAAAAAGGCTTCCGATCCTGCTCGATCGTTGTAGAGGGAAAGAAGCACCAATAAGTATTAGCACATCGCGAGAGGCCCAATTTTAACGTTAATGTCGGCAGAATAATGGACCAGCGGCTGACCTTCCGGCGCAGGGAGACCGGCTGCGTCGATAAGGTTCTGGCCGCATTCGAGCATGGTCCCGTGAGCGAGGGGCCATGGCGGGTGATCGATCTGAGCATAGGCGAGCCGCCCTCGGGAAGTCGTGTACAGGCGATAGCGTGCGGTCAGGAAATGATCATGATCGGTGAGTTCGGAAGATTGATATCGATCGCCGGGTTGCACCAGAATGTCGGAGGTGTGAAGCGATGCGTGGGGCCAGCGCCGGCGGCTGCGATAGCGAATGGCGTCTTTCTCGGGCGTGACGGACATGGTTGCCCAGTAGTAGGGCAAACGATACAGAACACGCGCGCCGATGACCGCAACCAGGCGATCGGCGTCGAGCGAGAAGAACCAGACTGCCCGGCTGCCGTCGGGTCCAATTACATAAGTGCGCACATTTGTTTCAGGAAAATGCGGGATGTTACGAATGTTATGGATCTCGAACGGAACCAAGCCAACCCAAGCAGCATTAGCGAAGGTGTCGAGTTCGAGCGCCAGTGGGATCAACCGCTTTACGACGGCTGGTTCATAGGGCCAATGGAGAAATGTGAGGCGGCGCCACGTTTGTGACATCGCCGGACGGTCGATCATCAGCGGTGCGTGAGGATCAATCGGGCTTTCCGTAGCCGCCTCCGCCGGGCGATTCGATGCGCAGCACGTCGCCGGGTCGAACCTCGAATCGCGCTTTGCCCGCGATCGCGGTGGTGCGCTTGCCGCTCAGCAGCGTGTTCTTACCGGGCGTGCCGTTCTTTCCGCCGAACAGTCCGTACGGACCGTTGATCCGGCGATCGGAAAGGATGGTCACATCGGCCGAGGTGAGGAACTCGTATTCACGGATGATGCCATCGCCGCCGCGGTGTTTGCCTTGGCCTCCAGAGCCGGTACGGATGCGGTAGCCACGAATGCGCAAGGGATATTGATGTTCGAACGCCTCCACAGGCGTGTTCCAGCTATTGGTCATGTGCGCGTGAGTTGCATTGGGTCCATCGGATTCAGCGGAAGCGCCCATGCCGCCGGCGATAGTTTCGTAATAGGCGAAGTGCTGGCCGCGTTGCGGGTCGGGACCACCAAAGGTGACATTGTTCATGGTGCCGTAGCTAGCGGCCGGAATCAGCTTCGGCGCGGCTTTCGAAAGCGCTCCAAGAACCACGTCGGTGATTCGCTGCGATGTTTCGACGTTGCCCGCTGCCATGGCGGAAGGCGGACGGGCGTTCACCACCGATCCGTCGGGCGCGATTACGTTCAGCGGCCGCATGACGCCGGCGGTGTATGGAATGTCCTCGCGCACGAGGCAGCGGAAAACATACGTGGTCGCCGATACCGCGACCGCGAAGTTCGCATTCACCGAGCCTTCGGCCTGCGGATCTGAACCGGTGAAATCGATAGTCGCGCTGTCGCCGTGGATCTTGATCGTAACAGCGATCTTGACGGGACGCGGAGTGATGCCGTCGCTGTCGAGCGCATCCTCGAAGCGATAGCGGCCCGGCGGCAGGCGGAGGATCGCGGCGCGCATCATCCGCTCGCTGTAGTCCTTGAGATCGGACATGTTGCGGCGGACTTTGGCCATGCCGTACTTCGCGACGAGTTCGAGCAGCCGCTGTTCGCCGCGACGGATGGCCATGCATTGCGCTAGCAAGTCGCCTTCGCGCTCGACTGGGGTGCGGACGTTGGCGAGAATGAGGGACATCATCTCGCGATCGAAGCGGCCGCCGCGCGCGAGCAATACCGGCGGAATGCGGAGGCCTTCTTGATAGATCTCCCTAGCGAGCGGCATCGAACCGGGGCTCATGCCACCGACATCGGCGTGGTGGGCGCGGTTGGCCACATAGAATGCAGGCTTGCGGCTGCCTTTCACGAAGATCGCGGAAACGGCAGTGATGTCGGGAAGATGCGTGCCGCCGCGGAAAGGGTCGTTCAAGATTGCGACGTCACCAGGATTCAAATTGAAAGCTTCGGTCGCGTAGCGAACCGACATGGGCATGGCGCCGAGATGGACAGGCATGTGATCACCCATCGCGACGGTTTCGCCATCGGCATCGTACACAGCGCAGGAATAATCGCGACGCTCCTTGATATTCGCTGAGTAAGATGTCTTGCGAAGGACTGCGCCCATCTCTTCAGCGATGGAGACCAGCAGATGGCGGAATAACTCCAGTTCGATCGGATCGGTTCTCATTGTTTGCAGGCTCCAACATTGACCAGGAAACTGGCCATCTTGATCCATCGTTGGCCTTCCTGTTGTTCAAGATCGTAGCTGTGGGTTGCCGAGACGGGGCGAACGCGCCAGCCGGATGCTCCGGGCTCGCGGGTGCGTGGAAATGGAATCGGCTTCGCGCTGGCTTGTTTCAGAGCCCAGCTCTCGCCGCCGGTCCTGGTTTCATAAAGCTCGTGCTGGTTTGCTTCGAGGCGCGCGTCGATCAACAAGGTTCCATTCTCGCGCGAATCGAACCAGAATTTCTCGATGGCAGCGACGCGCGACTCGTCGTAAATCGGGCGTTGATGCCAGCTCTTGCCGCCATCAGTGGTCAGAAGCAGGAAGGGATCCCGAGGGGCGGTCTGCAACGTCGCGCCGGAGATCCAGCCGTTTTGAAAGTCGACGAACTGGATCTGGTCGAGACCTGCCAGACGCATCCGCGGGTACGGCTCTATCCAGGTTTTTCCAGCATCTTCGGTGGCGAGCAAGATCGAGTAGAGGGTGCTAGTGGACGTATGCAAGTTGCCGGTGAGAAAAATCTTGTTGCCGACAGATTCGACATTTCCAAGTTCGAGATAGACAGGGCAAGGCTCTTCCTCGGAGCAACTCAGGCCGGCGGCCTGTGAGTCGGCCTCCGTACATTCGAACGGAATCCGCATCGGTTTGCCGTTGTTTTCGATGGGAGTCTGGGCGCCGAGAATCGAGGCCAGAACGAACAGCGCGGCTCCGTTACGAATCACAAATTCATGTTACCGGATCGTGTTTCGAAGCATCTTATTGAGATCATGATTGAAGTGAGTCAGAGGTTGGGCGAGATCGTTGTACATATGGAACGCGAATTGAGCCGGCTTAGCGATGAGGAGACGTCGGTACCGGCTGCGCCGGGCGGCTGGTCGCGAAAACAAATTCTGGGGCACTTGATCGATTCGGCATCGAACAATCATCAGCGTTTTGTTCGTGCGCTGCTGCACGATGAGTTGCGCTGGCCCAGCTACGATCAGAACGGCTGCGTGCGGGTGGAGCGGTTTCAAGAAGCGCGGTGGACGGACCTGTTACGTCTTTGGACCAGCTACAACCGGTTCCTGGCGCATGTTCTGGCGGGTGTACCGGAGGCGAAGCGCGCGACCGTTTGCTACATAGGGACCTATCGCGCGATGACGCTGGAAGAGTTGGCGGTGGATTACTTGGTACATATGGAACATCATTTGGAACAGTTGAGGCAAACGAATGCGCAGGTCGGGGACCTGCGCCACGACTTGCACAAGGATTAGACGTCGAATTGGATGCCTTGAGCTAGCGGCAGATCGTTCGACCAATTGATGGTGACGGTCTGGCGGCGCATGTAGGACTTCCAGGAATCGCTGCCGGATTCGCGGCCGCCGCCGGTATCTTTTTCGCCGCCGAACGCGCCGCCAATCTCCGCGCCGCTGGTGCCGATATTGATGTTCGCGATGCCGCAATCGCTCCCGCGCGCGCTGAGGAATGTTTCGGCCGAGATCATGTTGGTGGTGAACATCGCCGAGGAGAGGCCCTGCGGCACGTCGTTGTGCCACTGGATGACCTCATCGAGCGAGTCGAACTCGATCAGATAGAGGATCGGGGCAAATACTTCTTCCTTGATGATCGGCATGTTGGGTTGCGCGTTCACGAGCGCTGGACGAACGTAGCAGTTGCCGAGATCGTCGCCCCCCAGGATAATATGGCCGCCTTCGGCTTTGATGCGATTCAGTGCTTTTTGCATGTGCTCGACCGCCTGGCGATCGATGAGCGGACCCATGAGCGTGCCGGCGTCAAGTGGATTGCCAATCGGGATCTGCGCATATGCCGCCTTCAGCTTGCGCGTCATCTCGGCGGCAATCCCGCGTTGCAGGAACAGACGCCGGATGCTGGTGCAGCGTTGGCCGGCAGTGCCGACTGCGCCGAACAGGACGGCGCGGAGAGCGAGATCGAGGTTAGCGTCGTTCATCACGATGATGCCGTTATTGCCGCCGAGTTCGAGCAGCGTGCGGCCAAGCCTGCGGCCGACAGTTTCCGAGACGATCCGGCCCATGCGGCAGGAGCCGGTAGCGCTCACTAGCGGAATCCGACGGTCGTTGAGCAGGGCGTGTCCAATCGTGTCGTCTTCTCCAATGACCAGCGTGAAAACACCGCGCCAACCGTGGCGAGCGAGCACGCGGTCGCAGATTCTTTGCACCGCGACGGCGGTGAGCGGCGTTTTAAGCGACGGTTTCCAGAGCACGCAGTCTCCGCAAACGGCGGCGATCAGCGCGTTCCAGGACCAAACGGCAATGGGGAAGTTGAACGCCGAAATTACGCCGACGACCCCGAGCGGGTGCCACTGTTCGTACATCCGATGCTGGGGCCGCTCACTCACCATGGTGAGACCGTAGAGTTGGCGCGAGAGGCCGACGGCGAAGTCGGCCACGTCGATCATTTCCTGGACTTCGCCTTTGCCTTCGGGAAGGATCTTGCCCATTTCGAGGCTCACGAGCGCGCCAAGATCGTCTTTATGTTTGCGCAACTCGTCGGCGACGTCGCGCACGATCAGGCCGCGCTGGGGCGCCGGGACCATTCGCCAACGCTTGAAGACTTCGGACGCAGCGGAGACGATCACGTCGTAGTCGTCGAGCGATGCCATACGGACACGCGCGAGTTCCTGGCCGTCGATCGGGCTGACGGAAGCGAGATTATTGCCTGCGGGCGATTCCAACCAGCCGCGCGCGCAGGCTCCAGAGTTATCCGGCTCGATCCCGAGCCTTGCCAAAACAGGATTAGACACTATTGTGTCAGCCATCGAAAACCCTCCGGGCCGGTGGCGAAGCGCCGGCCTGCCTTCGTTACCACGTCGCCAACGCGGGCGGCGACTTCTTTCTGAAAATTCGGATCGAGCCAGGCGGAAAACTCGTGGCGATCGCTGATCGCGATGGCTGCCTGGCGAGTGGTCGCTCCGCGCGGTTTCACGGCGCGCACGTGAAGCGGATCCCCGATGATGTCGCGATCGGTGGCTTCGAGCACCGCGGCAGCGAGTTGTTCGGGATCGCACGGGAGCAGCGGCGCGAGCGTGGCATGGGTAGCGATTCCTGCTTCGCGCAGCTTTCGAATCGCGTTCAGCCTACATTTCATAGTCTCGCAGTGCGGCTCGTAGATTCTGCGGATGTCTTCGCGGTTCGTGGTGATGGAGAAACTGACGCGCAGACCGGTTCGCTTCGCGAGAGTGACCAAGAGATCGAGATCGCGGAGGATCAGCGGGCCGCGGGTTTGAATCACGAATATTTTCGGTGGCCGTGCCAACAGTTCATTCAAGATCCGGGGCATCATTCTTATGGACTCTTCCGCGGGTTGGTAGGGATCGATGAGAGGCGAGCAGTAGATGATTTCGCCGCCGTGGAGTTGCGTCGCCAGCAGTTCGGGCGCGTTGGATTTGAATGTGGTGAACTGTCCCCAGTGATTCCAGTCGTCCGGTTTGAGGCCTCCGTAGATACCCATGGTCGGGACATAGCAGTAGGTGCAGCCGTAGGTACAGTTGCGTGCGGGAGTCAGAGAGTGCGTGAATCCGGCCTCGGCGATGAAGCCGGTGGTGGGGCTGAGAATGGTTTTGGACGCTGATTCGAAAACTTGGAAGGGCACCTGGTTTTATTTTCGCATTGGGTTTGAATACTCGAAACGATAAGATGCATTGACGGCCGAAGTCCGGCGCACGAGGGCTTGCCTTATTTTGTAGTAAGGAGTGGGTGGGTGGAGATCGAGCACATTCATCATGTCAGCCTGACGGTAACAGACCTGGAGACCTCCCGCAGGTTTTATCGCGACGTGCTTGGGCTGAGGGAGATCGCGCGGCCAGATTTTTCTTTCCCTGGCGCGTGGTTTCAAGTGGGTGACCGGGAGCAATTGCATCTAATCGTTCATGACGCCGCTACCTTTCGCGGGGCGAAAGGAATCGATACACGAGACATCCACTTTGCCATGCGCGTTGGGAGTTACTGTAGGACCTTGGAGTTTCTTCGCGGCAAGGGTTTCCGTGAAGACTGCGACATGGGCGATCCAATGAGGATGGAAGTGCGGCCTCATGCCACCGCCGGATTCCCGCAGATCTATATCCTCGATCCGGATCGACACGTGATCGAGATCAATGCGGCGCGGCTGGATTGACTTACTTGGCGGAACGGGGAACGAAGTGGATCGCAGCCTCATTGGCGCTATAGCGCTTGTGCGATGGGGGCGGACCATCTTCAAACAAGAAACCGAGGTGGCCGTCGCAAAGTTTGCAGAGCACATCGTGGCGCGCCGGTATCATGCCTTCGTCGACGAAAATGCGAATGTTCTCCTCGGCAATAGGCGCCGAGAAAGTGGGCCAGCCGGTGTTGGTGTCGTATTTTGCGTCAGAGCTGAACACGGCATTGTTGCAGCAGATGCAGTGATAGATTCCCGGGTCGTGCAGGCGATAATAACCGCCGATGAAAGGAAGTTCGGTATTGTGCAGCCGCGCGCAATAAAACTGATCGATGGTTAGCAGCTTCCGCCACTCTGCCTCAGAATGAACAACCTTCTTCAAATGGACAGTTCCAAGTTTCTTGCCGGCGTCATTAAATTGCACTATGGTCACTTCGGGGGGCTCGGAAGGAGACTCGCCCTGAAATGCTTGCAAAATGCCTGAAGAACAACCAGCGAATGCGGCTACTGCGAACGGACCGATCCGAAAGGCGCGCCGGCGCGTAATCTCCCGCTGATACGCGTGCAACATCGGTCTTATTTTCGCATGACCGGTTTGTCGCTAGTCGCCGGAGTCAACCGGTGGGCTCGTGGTTTCGGGCTAGTTGGTCACCTTCACGGGGACCGTCGTATTGTCTCCCGATTTAGTGGTCACGACGGTGGTGGGCGTATCAACGGAGATCACCGCCGTGCCGACTCCGGAGGGCGTGAAGTTGGCGAGTGCGCCATCGTCGCCGCCGTTGAGCAAAACGCCCGAGTCAATGGAGCCGACCGATGGATTGTTGATCTCCAGATTGACAATCAGCAGGAGACCGCCGCGGATCGGCTGTGTTTCCGACAGCGTGTTGCCGTTACTCGGATCGAGGAGCCCGGTGAAGACGCCAATCGGCGTTGGCCCGTTCGAGGTTGTAGTGGTGAACGCGAACGGCACATCGAAGCCGAACGGTCCGGCTATAACCACACCCGAAGGACCAAGGCCAACCGTTGCGGTTCTGTCGCGGTATCCAGGCGCCGTAGCAGTGTAAGTCACTGTGCCGCTCGCGCCTAGTCCCTGGATGTAATAGGTTCCTTGATTGCCCCCGGCAGCAACATTCAGCTTGAGCAATGACGAGCCCGGGTCGCCGGGGTTCGCCGCGAGCAGAAGCCTGGTGGGATCGCTGCTCGTGAGGCTGACCACGACGCCTCCCGCGGGGGCCGGTTGACCGAGATGCATGATGCCCTGGACCTCAAGATTCTGGCCCACGGTGACCTGATCGGTAATTGCGACTCCGGCCGTATTGACGGTAGCGGTGACGCTTTGATATTGAGCCGGCGCTGTAAATCCGCTCGGAACATTGATACTGATCGTGGTGGTTCCGTTCGCGGACGGCTGGAACTGAGTTGTTGCTCCGCCGCTGCCGGCAAGTATTATGACTGGCGAACTGGTAATTGTGCCGACACTGGTGTTGGAGCTAGTGACGTTCACGCTGGTCGCGTTCGCTACCGGTTGTCCGGAGACGACATGAAGCGAGCTATCGAGCAGCGCAGAGAAGACGCTTATCGTTGACGCTAAAGCACCGGGAGTAGTGGTGAAGGACGTGGGGCCGATTCCTCCCGGCCCGGCGATGACTATGCCGGAGGGCGCCAATGTAACGGTCCCCGTGGCGTTGCTGAATCCGGTGGCTGAGGCGCTGTAGGTCGCCGTTCCGCTACTCGCAAGGCCTTCGAGATAGAAGTTGCCGCTAGCGAGGAATCCGGCCTGGATGGAAATGGTGATCGAAGATGTCCATGGGCCTGTCGGAGAGGCCGATAGCAGGAGCTTGCTGGGACTGTTGCTGGTCAGTGTGATGGGCAACGCGGTGGTTGGCGCGGAGCCATTCAAGATGACGTTGGCGGTGTTTTCGAGGCTCTGTCCGACGGTTACGTTGGTGAGCACCAATCCCGCGGGCGAAACCGTCGCCGAGAGAACATTGCCGCCGAGGGCGATTGCGCTAAAGCCGGCGGGGGGCACGGCAGTGATGGTTGTACTGCCTGAGTTCACGGCAGTGAAGGTAGTCGTTTGTGTGACGTTGCCGCCGGCGAACATCACTGGGGACGGAGATATCGTACCCACGTTAGTGCTGGAGCTGGTTACGTTCACGGACACATTCAGTCCGGCGCGAACCTGTTGGGTTTCGACGAAGGTGAAGGACGAGTCGAGACGGGACGCAGCGACTTGCAATGTTGAGGCCACGCCCTGGCTGGTAGTGAACGTGTTGTTGCCGACGCCTCCGGGGCCAACGAGCAGGAAGCCGGACGGAGTGATCGTAACGGTACCGGTGCCGGTACCCTGGCTCCCGGCATCGGCCGAGACTGTTACGCTCCCGGTGCTGGCCAACGCCTGGGCATAGACATTGCGAGTTCCGGTCAGGCCTTGGGCAACATTAACGGTTAGAGTCGCCGACCCGGGGGCCGTCGGACTTGAAGACAGCAGCAGTTTTGTAGGATCGCCGCTGGTAAGTGTAATCTGCCGGCCGCCCGATGGAGCGGCCTGCGACAGACCGATACTCATCTGGACTTGCAGGTTTTGACCGATCGAAAGGCTGCTAACGACAACAGGGCCGCTCGATCCACCGCCACCGCCGCCGCCGTCACCACCTCCGCCGCTGGACGGAATATTGACGGTCACATTGGCACTGGCCGCTGCGATTCCGGTCGCTGTGGCGCTAATGATTGCGGAACCTGTCGCAACCCCCGTGACGGGGACGATTACGGTAGTGGTGTTCGGAGCAAAGGTTACAGTATTCGGGACCGAGGCAACGCTGGGATTGGATGAACTGAGATTGATGGCCAATCCAGATGCCGCGGGCAAGGAAAGATTGAGTGCGATATTCTGCGTTACCGCTCCGGTAATAGTCAGACTCGACGGCGAGAAGCGCATCGTCTGTGTTCCGGCAGGGACCGCGGTGATGGTGCAGGTAGAAGGCTTGCTGGCATTCAAGCCATCGCTCACAATGAGCTGCACTACGTAGGTACCGATGACGTCCGCGTAAAATGTCGGAGTTACCAGATTTGCACCGACCATCAGGGCATTGCTCGCCGCGGGTTTCGTTATAAGAGACCAGGAGTAAGTGATCGGACGGCCATTCGATGAACTGGAGGCGCTCCCGTCGAACAAGACATTCGAGGGGATGCTAACGGTTTGATCGGGTCCAGCAACGGCGGTGGGCAATACACTGGTGGCCTTGATGGTTACTGTGGCGGGTACACTGCTGACGTAGA
>Ga0335069_10007236_pt1 | contig 16045 bp, 11 predicted proteins | sample Lox_Sample_11_FD_206714 | JGI IMG/M metagenome (GOLD analysis project Ga0335069, IMG submission 206714) | Soil microbial communities from Loxahatchee National Wildlife Refuge, Florida, United States - Lox_Sample_1.1 | ecosystem: Environmental > Terrestrial > Soil > Wetlands | place: USA... | reverse complement strand
TGGGCGCTGACCGTTCCCTGAGTCGTTCCGAACTGCGTGCCATTCACCATGACGTGCAAGTTCTGGAAGATCTGGGTGGTCGTAGCCGGGCTGACCTGGATGCTCACGTTGCTCACGTTTGCACCCTCAGCAGAAGCAGCCTGGAAGGTGAACGAACCGATCTTTTGGTTCGTAACGCCAGCCGAGACCGTCTGAGTTCCCAAAGCGTTGTTCGCGGTGACCGTCAAGCCCGACGCAGCGAGCGAGAGGGCCGAACCGTTAGCAGCGCCCGTGGAACCGAGGTTGCTCGAGATAACGCCCTGGAGGTTGTTGCTCTCCGAGAGGAGATTAGCCGTGACCGAGCTGAACCCTGCTCCCGTCTGGATATCAGCCTTGAGCGACAAGACGCGAGTCGTGTTCGCCGGGATCTGATAGTTGATCGGGGAGCCAGAAGTGCCAAAGCAGTCAGCGTAGACGTTCGTGCCAGTGGCATTAGCATCACAGTTGCTTACATTTGCACCCCATACTCCACCATTCGAAGACGGAGGCGTATTGATCGTCGAACCGACCTGGCCGCCGGCGTCGTCAACGAGCGAGATGTTTTTAACCATGCTGCTCAAAGTTGTCGTAGAACCGCTGAAGACCAAATCGAAACCGAGGAACTTGATGCGAATCGGTTCACCCGACGCATACATGTCGAACTTCGCCAAGGTAACCTGCGAAGTACCCTTCGCAATGCTACCCGTCGGCGTGCCCGAATCCTGCGTCACGGTCGTCTGACCCGGCTGGATGGTGACCTGAGAGTCAACACCACTCGTAAGCGTGATCTGGACCGGAACGTTGTACTGGCTGTCAATAGCGTAGACATCGTAACCGTTCAAGATTTCATACGTGAAGTTCATGTTCGGGGAACCCATCACGTCCTGGAAGATCTGGACCTGGTTGTTGCCCGTGTTGAGCTTCACCGGAGCGGACTGCAAGTTGAAGTACGCGGCGCCAGCAGAAGGAACTGCCGACAAGGACGCACCCACCTGCGTGCCGTTCACCATCAACTTGACGTTCTGCAAGTTCGCCATGTTGGCCGAACCGATCACGCGGAAGTTGATGCTCTTGAGCCAAACGGCGCTGTTACCAACGTTGAAGTTCCACGCACCAACGAGGTTAGACTGTGTTCCGGCCGTCACCTGCGTGGTGACCGAAGACGTAGTAACCGCGAGAGTTGCGAGGCTCGGGTTGGTAACGGTCGTCACGGTGAAGGTGTTGCCGTTAACCGGGAACAAGCCGCCAGCCGTAACTGCCGTGTTGCCGCCAGTCCACGCAGTCACATCAGAGGCGCTCTGAAGAGAGAAGCCCGTGGTGTTACCCGCAGAGAGACTGCCAGCGACATCAATCGCGAGCGTGACTTCCTGGGTCTGGCCAGCTCCAACGGAGAGGTTGAGGCCCGAGAAATCGATGACGCCCTGGTTGATGGAATTGTACTGTGCGATAACCTGACCGTTCTGGGTGAGGTATGCACCGGAGACCGAGCTATCCGACAAGACGCCAGTCTTGTGGAACTTGATCTCCGAAACCGTCACTGCACCCGAGTTGGCTGCCGTGAGGTTGACCGAAAGAACCGGAACGCGTGCCGCGCCGTTGCCGCTGCCGGACGACGTGATAAGCGAACCAGCTCCCGGGTTGTCACCCGCCAAGCTCACGGAAAGACCGGAAGCCGGAGGAATGACGGTGCCCGTGCCCGTGCCAGTGCCTGTGCCCGTACCAGTACCGGTTCCGGTACCAGTGCCCGTGCTCATGGCGTTAACGTAGGCCCGAGACTTAGGACCAAAGTAACCTGCTGCAGGAGAGAGACCAACCGAAGCCTGCCAGGCTGCAACGGCTTTCTGTGTGAGAGAGCCGAAGTAACCGGTCGGGGCCGCGATCGCGAGGAATCCCTTGGAGATCAACAACTGTTGAAGCGATGTCACATCCGCACCACTTGAACCCACGGTGAGGTCGCGAGTGAAGTTGTACGAAGATGAGCCACTCATCGAAGATGAGCCGCCATTCAGTTGTCCTTGCAGCTGTGAAATCTGAGCGAGCAAAGCCGCGATCTGAGCCTGGAGGCTAGCCGTGGACTGTGCGTTCGCTGCAGGAAGCGCAGCTACACCAACCATCGACAAAATCGTCGAGGCAGTGAGCGCTGCTGCAAAAACTTTTTTAATTGTCATTGTTATTTGTTATTTGACTTTAATTTGGTTATCGACCATAGGATCTTTTTTTAGGAGATCGTATGACGTCGACCTTTTCCGTATTCCAGCACCACTTCCGCGAGCCAGATCTGAGTGTCTGACATCCGCAGAAGTGGTGCTGGATCCGTTATCTTCTATTTTCTGGATCGCTTGCCATCGTCATTCGCGATCGGTTGGCCTGTGAGGTTGGCCAAGCGATCAGCAAAATCCGATGACAAACGAGATCAATATCTATATAAAAGAAAAACTCCGACTCAAGTGAGGCGGAATTCCAAAACGCACGCGCACATGCACAAACCAGACCCCTTCTTTGCGTTTTGGTCAGAGCCTCACACCCTAACCTTTACGTTCTATTATAACGTGAGCTTTTGGAAAATGGTTACTCGTTTATCCCCTATTTTACCCACATTTTATCCTCAACCCTTATTGTCGCCTTATTGCCGGATTCGGTAGAACACTGACGGTCCGCCGGCGCCGACCCGCTCAATAAGATTCTGCTCAACAAGCGTCTGAAGATCATATCTGATCGTCCGTTCGCTTGAATCCGGCAAAATCTCTTCGATATCCTTAATCCTGCAATTCCCGATTTGCCGGATTCGTTCAAGAATTGCCGATTGCCGGATTGCCGCTTTCAGTAATCCACCGCTGCCGCTTTCCTCTTGGTTTTCTTCACTCTGGTTCTCCGCGCCGTGTTCGCTAACCTGCTCAACATTGTGGTTCGATTCCGGCAATTTCATTTCTGCCGCTTTCTCAAGATTATTTTTTGCCGGTTTAATGGCTTGCCGGTTTTGCCGGATTGGCATCGCAGATTCATCGGTAAAGATATCTGAGATATCAACCTCCTCTGCCGGATGCGCTTCGGTTTCCGTTGCCGGATGGTTCCAGGTTTCGCCAAGAGCTGACGCCAATCGCTCAATTTCCTTTAAGAGCAGTTCCCCATTATTCATCCCCATCATATTCACATCCATAGCAAAGCGGGTGAGATACTGCAGGGAGTACGTTATTTTGGTCGCTTCGGCATAATTTTCACGGGCAGCCGATCCCAAAAGGACCATTGCCGTATATTTCATATGTTCGGCAAATGCCGGATCCATGCTTCCGGCAATGCGGAAAACGGCATAGGCTATTTCGTACGATTTCTTCAAAATCCAGGCAGAATTGCCGGTTTCATTCATGCCGAGAGTATAATCCGGCAATGCGGCAAAAGTCAATCTATTTTACCGATTTTGCCGTTTTAAAGTTTTTTAATATGTAGATTGTTAGGATTTTTAGCATGAACGTAAAAAACTATATTCTTGCCCTTCTTGGCTGGTGCAGAGTGAAGTTTTCAATCCAATATGCAAAATCCGACATTTTTCAATTCCATGAACGTGAAATCTGGTGGTGTCATATCGGCGTTAATGTCGGGACAGAAATTCTGGGGAAAAATGAACGATTTGAGCGACCGGTTCTTGTCTACAAAAAATTAGCGAAAGAATCCTTCCTGGGTATTCCATTAACCACCCAGCTCAAAACAGGAAGTTGGTACGTGCCGATTGATGTGAAAGGAATAAGTATCCGAGTCGTTTTAAGCCAAATACGTATATTTGATTCGAAACGCCTCATTAATAAAATCGATCAAATCGGTGCTGAAAAATTTTCTGAAATTAAAAAGGGATTCGCCAATCTCTATTTATAAAATTCTCCCCGCCTACAAGAGGCGGGGCATCGGCATGCGCCAAAAATTCAATTATCCTTATTATTTTACCAAGAAAAATAAATTAATCAACTATTGTTTCATTATTTTTTAATGTTCTCCCTAAAGCCCCCATCGTGCCGATCCGAGCACGAGCACGAATAAGACAAAAATGACGCTTGCCGCAATGAGGGATTTTTGCCGGGTTGCATCCCCAAAGAGATATTGTGGCACGAGGTCAATGAGGGGAATGACGCCAAGGAAAACGATGACTGATTGATAGATAAAATCTACCGGCAAAAAAAGCCCGACGATGATCAATTGCCAGATGAGGAGCGTTGAAAGCCAAACGGCCATGCGTTTCACGCCGGTATTCGGCTCCGATGTCCCTCCAAACCGGATGTAGTTGGAAATCATGAGGCCAAGGATGAGCGCAACGCAGAACGAATAGAAGAACGACCATCCCGTCATGGCGCCTCCCTGCCGGATATAAAAATCCCGGATCAGGAAAAACGAGAGCACGAGAACAATCACCTCGTGCGCCGATTTGCGGTCAATGAGCACGAACTCTTTAATAAGGAGCATATAAAAGAAGATCGCTCCGAAGATCGCGGCAAAGACCAGGCTTTTTGGTTCGAGGGCGATAAGGAGCAGAAGGACCAAAAACGGCCCCGCAACCACGCGGGATTGCGGGACCGGCACAAAATAGGCGTAGAGGGCGACGAGGAGGAAAAGCCAAAACGGGAGCACGAGCCATGCTCCCGCAAAAATGACGGCTTTAATGAGTAAAGACCAGCGCGTCTGCCTTAAAATTGACTTTAATCTTTCCGCCATCCTTGAATTCGCCGCGGATGATTTTATCCGCCAGCTTATCAAGTATAACTTTCTGCATGAGCCGTTTCAAAGGGCGGGCCCCGAACTCCGGGCTGAACCCTTCCCGGGACAGGTATTCGCGCGCCGCCGGCTCGATCTCGAGCTTGATGTTGCGCTCGGACAGCCGTTTCTCGATAAGATTGATCTGAATGTCGACGATCTTCTCGATGTCCGCGCGGTGAAGCGGGTTAAAGATGACGATTTCATCAATGCGGTTCAAAAATTCCGGACGGAAACTGCCGCGGAGGGCCTCCATGACCTTATCCTTATAATCCCCTTCTTCGGCGATCGCCCCCGTTGCGCTGAAGCCGATCCGCGACATCGCTTTGAGGTATTCGCTGCCGACGTTCGAGGTCATGATGATGATCGAATTTTTGAAATTCACCGTTTTACCCTTGCTGTCGGTGAGACGGCCGTTGTCGAGCACTTGGAGGAGCAAGTTGAACACTTCCGGATGCGCCTTTTCGATTTCGTCGAAAAGGATGAGGCTGTACGGCCGGTGGCGGACGATTTCGGTGAGCTGTCCTCCTTCTTCGTGGCCGACATAGCCCGGAGGCGAACCGATGAGGCGCGATACCGCATGCCGCTCCATATATTCGGACATGTCGACGCGCACGAGCGCTTTCTCATCGTTGAACATGAATTCGGCAAGCGCTTTTGCGAGCTCGGTTTTGCCGACGCCGGTCGGGCCGAGGAACATAAACGATCCGATCGGGCGGTTCTCGTCCGAAAGTCCGGCGCGCGAACGGCGCAATGCGTTCGCGACGGCGGTGATCGCCTCGTTCTGGCCGATCACGCGCTCATGCAAGACTTCTTCGATGCGGATAAGTTTGTCGCTGTCGGTCTCGAGCATCCGTTTGAGCGGAATGCCGGTCCACACGGCGACGACGGCCGCAACGTCTTCTTTGTCGACGGCCTCCTTGAGGAAGCGATCAGCGTTGCTCTGCGATGACGACGCGATTTTCGCGCGATTGCCGCGCGGCGTAGCATTGTTCGTGGTTGTGCTGTTCACGCTGCCGCCGAAGTTTTTCTTTTCAAAAACCTGGAAGTCTTTTTCTGCCTGCGGCAACTCGCCGTAGATGATCTGCGCCACGCGTTCCAAATTTCCGGCGCGTTCCGCCGTTTCGGCTTCGCGCTTTAAGTTGTCCACTTTCTGGCGGAGCTGGTGCAATGTTTCAAATTTAATTTTCTCGGAGTGCCATCGGCTCGAGAGTTCGTCGTTCTGCTCTTTTAACTTGCCGAGCTTGCGGTCGATCTCGCGCACGCGGTCGGTTCCCTTCTTGCCTTCTTTGACGAGCGCTTGCTTCTCGACTTCGAGGCGGGTGATCTCGCGGCGGACGCCGTCGATTTCTTTCGGCAGGCTTTCGGATTCCAAGCGGCGCGCGGCGGCGGCTTCGTCAATCAAATCAACGGCTTTATCGGGAAGGAAGCGATCGGTGATGTAGCGCGCGCCCAAATTGACGGCGGCGACAATGGCCTCGTCGCTGATGCGCATGCCGTGGTGCATTTCGTATTTTTCTTTGAGTCCGCGGAGGATCGCGATGGAATCCTCGATCGTCGGTTCTTCAACGATGATCGGCTGGAAGCGCCGCTCGAGCGCCGGATCTTTCTCTATGTATTTCTGGTATTCGCGGACCGTCGTCGCGCCGATGGCATGCAATTCGCCGCGCGCGAGGGCCGGCTTCAAAAGATTTGACGCGTCGATCGCGCCTTCGGCGGCGCCGGCGCCCACGATCGTGTGGATTTCGTCGATGAACAAAATGATCTGGCCGGCGGCGTTCTTCACTTCTTTCATGAATGCTTTCAGCCGGTCTTCGAACTCGCCGCGGAATTTGGTTCCCGCGATGAGCGATCCGAGGTCGAGCATCAACACCTGCTTGCCTTTCAAAAGTTCCGGAACATCGCCCGAGACGATGCGCTGGGCGAGGCCTTCGACGATGGCGGTTTTGCCGACGCCCGGTTCGCCGATGAGGCACGGATTGTTTTTCGTGCGGCGCGAAAGCACCTGCATGAGGCGGCGTAATTCTTCTTCGCGGCCGATCACCGGATCAAGCTGGCCCGCCTTCGCCTTTTCAGTTATGTTGATTGCATATTTTTCCAACACTTGGAATTTGCTCTCGGGCGTTTCGTCCGTCACGCGCACCGAGCCGCGCAATTGCGCGAGTACCCGGAACGCCGTTTCGCGGCGCACGCCGAATTTTTCTAACATGGACTTCGCCGCGCCCTGGACGTCGAGGAGGGCAAGCAAAAGATGCTCGCACGATACGAATTCATCTTTCTGCTGGGCGGCGATCTTTGCCGCCTGATCGAGGATCCGCATGAGCTCCTGCGAAAGATACAGCTGGCCGACCGCGGAATTCGTGAGCATGGGCGGAATGCGATCGAGTTCGAGCTCGATCTGTTCGTCGAGCTTTTCGATGTTCACGCCCGAGCGCTCCAAAACCGGAATGACGAGCGACTGCTCGTCTTCAAGAAGCGCTGCGAGAAGATGCAGCGATTTTAACTCACCATGATTCTTTTTTGCGGCAATTTCTTGTGCATTTTGGAGAGCCTCTTGCGCTTTGATGGTAAAACGATGAAAGTTTGGCATGTACGTCTTCTTATTAATTATACTTCGGCGAGTCTCGATTTGTTTCGAGTTATAACACTCATTATAAGAACTGATTGATCATTGTCAATCTAAGCATTAGATTGCTAATGACGAATGGCCAGGCAGGAAAAGCTCCTGTCCTGCCCTCCTCAGCGAAGACGATAGTCGGGCAGAACAGGCCCTTTTCCTGCTTATCTGTCGTAGTCAGTAGTAACTTAGAGACTCGATGGACGCTGAGCTAAAACAACTTGCACGGTAATTGTTTGTCCTCCTCGATTAACCGTTAAGGTGAGGGTGTCGCCGACGCTATGCTGGTTCACGATTTGGCCGAGGTCGTGAGTTGCGTCGATCGGCGTGCCGTTCACGGCGGTGATGATGTCGCCGCTCTGGAGGTCCGCCTTCGCGGCTGGAGAGTTCGGCTGGATTGCCGGCGTACTCGATGAGCCGGAGCGGATCCACGCGCCGTATTGCACGGACAAATTATTCTGGCTTGCGACGGTCGGATCGAGCGCGACATAGCGGACGCCGAGATACGGAGCGGTGATGCTACCGGTCGTTTCAACGGAGGTGATGTCGCGCTTTGCCTGGTTGATCGGAATGGCAAAGCCGATTCCCTGCGCATCAGCGGCAACCGCCGTATCGATGCCGATGACTTGGCCCTGCAGATTAAGGAGCGGGCCGCCGGAGTTGCCCGGGTTGATGGCTGCATCCGTCTGGATGACGCCCACGAGCGTCTCTTGCGAGCCGGTGTCGGGCGCGGCAGCGGTCACCGTTCGGGCGAGTCCGGAAACAACGCCGACGGAAACCGTATTTGAAAATTGTCCAAGCGCGTTCCCGATGGCGATCGCCGATTGTCCGAGCTGGAGGCTGTCGGAATCGCCGAGCGCAACCGTCGGCAATCCGGTCGCATTGATTTTCAAAACTGCGAGGTCCTGGCTCGGATCGCGAGCGAGCACTTTCGCCGGATACGTCTTCCCGTCATTTGTGAGAACGGTGTACGAAGCGCCGGTTTGCGACACAACATGCTTGTTGGTGAGAATCAAACCGTCGGAAGAAATGATGAAGCCGGTCCCCCCGCCAACTTGCTGCAGCTGGGTTTTGCCGCTTTGGCACGGCACGGTAAAGTCGGAACCATTGCCAAAGAACGGCTGGAACTCCTGCGGCAGGTCGCCGAACGGGTTATATTGGCACTGCTCGATCACGGGAACGTTCTCCGAAATGGTGACTGACACGACGGCGGGCGACGCCTGCTTCACAGCATTCACAACGGCATTCTCATAATCCACCACCGGCTGGTAGAGCGGCACCGTGGCGCTCGGCGCAGCCGTCGTTGCCGCGGAAGAACCCTGCTTTGTGAACGGCGCAATCAGATTATTTAAAAAATTGGAAAACGCGTTTGCCTGCGCTTGCTTTGGCCGCGAAACGCCGATGACGGCGAAAATAGCGACGATAAGGAGCGCGGCAAGTATGATTTTATTGCGGTTTTTTTGCATATCCTATTCTACGACGCCTTTTCAAAAAAAGTTTCACGCGCCGGGAGCCGCTACTCCGCCGTCACGCGCCGCAGAATTTCGAGCGCGCGATCAATGTCATCCCGAGTTGTTGGCCGGCCCAAACTAAACCGAATGCTTGAGGCGGCGCGTTCCTTGTCATAGCCAAGCGCCGGAATCACGTGCGACGGCTCGACGGCCCGCGAATGGCATGCGGAACCCGCCGAAATCGCAAGTCCCGCGAGATCAAGTTTTGTGAGCAGTTCCTGCGAGCGGCGCTTCGGGAAATATACATTCAAAATATTCGGGAGCGATTTTTGCGAATCGGGTTCGCGTTCCGGATCTATGCCGTTCACTTCCGCATCGGGAACAATCGTTCTGATGCGCTCCCATAAATATTTTTTGAGCTCCCCGATCCGCTCGCGCTCCGATTCCTGCATGCGCGCGGCGATTTCGAACGCCGCTCCAAAACCAACAATTGCCGGAACGTTTTCCGTGCCGGAGCGGAGGCCGAATTCCTGCCCGCCGCCGAAAAGCAACGGGGGCATCCCCTGGGGATTCCGCGCATATAACACTCCCGCGCCTTTCGGACCATATATTTTATGAGACGAAAGCGTCATGAGATCAACGCCCAAGTCGCCAACGCGGCAGGTGAGAAATTGCGGCGCTTGTGCGGCGTCGGTATGGAATAGCGGATAGGCGGCGGGATTCTTGGACGTTGCGCGCTTCCGCCGGAATGAGGCAATGGCATCGGCGATCGCTTTCACCGGTTCGATCGTTCCAATCTCGTTGTTGGCATACATGATGGAAACGAGCACGGTGCGGTCATCGATCGTGGCGGCGATCGCTTCGGGATCAACCACGCCCTGCTCGTCGACGGGCGCATAGACGACCTCGACGCCTTCATGCTCAAGGTGCCGGGCGCTTTCAAGAATGGATTCGTGCTCAATCGCGGAAACGATAATTTTTGCGTTGCGCAATGCGGTGCGTCCCGCTAGCTGAGCCGCGCCGCGCACGACAAAGTTGTTCGCCTCGGTTGCGGATCCGGTGAAGATCACCTCGCGGAACGCGGCCCCGATCCCATGGGCGATCGTCTCACGCGCATGGTCAACGGCCGCGATCGCATCCTGGCCGAAGGAGTGGAGCGATCCGGCATTGCCGAACTTCTCCGAAAAATAAGGCTCCATAGCTTTAAAAACCCGCGGATCGACGGGCGTGGAGGCGGCATAATCGAGATACAGGCGATCCATCTATTCAATTATATTAAAGGAGGCGCGGCGTGATGATGGGCTTTGGGAATGCCACTTTCACCATTTCGCCCGTGTTCCGATCGGGCATCATGAAGAAGTTCTGCGCCCGATACAGATCATAGAGCTCTTTGGTGAGTTTGACGTCGTTAATGCAATATTCTTTAAGCTCCTGGATCTTGCCCGCTTTAAAAAGGGTGATTGCTTCCTTGCCGCTGTGCTCTTTTTTAATCCCGAGATTCGCTTCGGCAAGGCGGCTCAAGCTGATTCGCTGCTTCATGATCGTCTCGATCGCTTCGAGCAAATCCACCCGTTCCTTTTCCCAAAGATTCGGCGCGCCATTGCCGGTCTTCAAAAAATAATGATTGAGCACCGGAACGTCGTAGCGGTTCATGCTGAAGCCGACGATCGTTTTTGCCGTGCTGAAAAGTTCCGCGATGTTATCCATCTCGTGTTCTTCAAAACAAAAATATTTATCCTGAGCATAGGAATAGGCGGCGACCACGGAAATTTTGAGCGCCGGAAAATTGTCCCACCCCACATCGGGGTCGGTAAAGAAGTTTGATGTTTCAATGTCGAATACGAGGGTGTCCATTATACGTGCCGGTCGGCGACATTCGTCGCGGCGTAGCTGTAGGGCTTGGTCCGCGGCTCAAAGTTGTGCGCGCGGATCATGCCGACGATTTCCTGGATGACGGCGTTCGTCGGTCCATTCTCGCCGATGTCGGCATGGATTTCAAAATCGAACTCCGGCAGAGGAAATTTCTTGAGCTCTTCCAAAACTTTTTGCGCGACGTCGAGCGAGATCAAAACTTCTTTTACCATCCGGTCGCGAAGCGTGTGGAATTTACCGAGGGTGAAACGGCGCCAAAAATATCGTCCGCCGTTGCCCATGCGATGGACAACGATCGCCGTCACAAAGTCCGCATCCTTTCCCGCGAGAAGTTCGGAATCCGTGCCGATCGTAATCTTGTAGCGGCGCAACAGGTCCCCCTTCATGAACGCCAAAATTTCGGCCACCACTTCATCCACGGTGAGCCGAGTTCCGAGCGAACTGTTGAGGAATTCCGGCATTACGGGCATCTTACTCCGGCTATGCGCGCGTTGTCAATGAAAACGGGCTATGCAGACCGTTTATTAACTATTTATGAATGTTGCTCCTCTTATAAATTCACGCCGTTTTTAAAATCTTCTGGATCACCCGCTTCGTGTCGTTCGGATCGTTCACGCGGATGCACTGCACGCCGGTGCGCTTTGCGGCGTAATCGTTCCCGCCCGGATACAATGCGTCGCCGATGAATACCATTTTCTTGATGGGCACCTTGAGTACTTCATCGATCTTGCGGATGCCATAGGCTTTGTCGATGCCCTTATGAGTCACGTCGATGGACGTGAGGCCTCCGCGGCGCACTTCGAACGTGGGCAGATACTTCTGCATGATCTTCATGAGCTTCGGACGGACATCGCCATTCTTATTCCATGTTTCTTTTGCCGGAATCGGCGCTTTCTGTCCGAGCGCCGAGAACGTGATCTGCGATCCGCGGTCTTCGATGATCGGCCCCCAATGCTTTTTGGGATGCTCGTATCCGGTTTTTTTGAAAGCAGCCTCAAATGCGGCCATGATTTTCTTTTTTTCGGCCTTGCTCAAAACTTTCCGGTATACTTTTTTCCAATCGCCGTTTTCATAGCGATAAAACGAGGTTGACGTCGTCGGAAACAAAAATAGATTATTCAGCAATTCTTTCGGGACCACGAGATTGCCCACAAATTGCTTCCGAAACTGCTCATAGCTTCCGCCGCCGATCACGGCAACTTTTTTCTTGGCGAGCAGGCGCGCCAACATCTTCGACATGTCGCGGCGCATCGGCGCTTTGCTCGGCGCGAGGGTCCCGTCGAGGTCGAACACGATAAGGTCTTTTTGCATAGATATAGTTTACCACCCGATGAACCTATATACGATTACGATGCACAGATGTTTTATCCGGAACGTGCTAAAATACAAACATCATGGCACGGAAAAAAGGTAATGGGTCGAAAAACGGGAACGGCCGGGGCGAAAACGGCGTGAACCGAGAAAATCGCAGGAAAGATTCCGACGGCGCGGGCGAGTCGGGCCTCCATCCGGACACCAAAAACAGCATTCTCGCGGCAAGCTTCGCCTGCATCGGCATCGTTCTCATTTTGGCAGGCTTCTCAAAAGCCGGTCCCGCGGGAGACTCGATTTTTCAAGGGCTTTCCGCGCTTTTCGGCTGGGGCTATTTCATTCTCCCAACCACGCTTTTATTTGCAGCCCTCGTTTTTCTCTTTGCCGGCCGCAAGCGGGTCGCCCTCCGAACCGTTATCGGCGCCCTCCTGTTAGTCTTTTCCTTCCTTGGTCTGGTTGAAATCGCCTCCCCCACGCACGGCGGCTGGTTCGGCCTGGTGCTCGGATCGCTCCGGACGCCATTCGGCACTATCGCGGCGAGCGTCATCAACGTATTCATCCTGATTATTTCGATTCTCGTCACGGCGAATGTTCCTTTCAAGCTGCGCTGGCCCGCAAAAGAACGTGACGGCGTCGAGGAACCCGAAGACGACGAGCCCCTCCTTGTAACCGGCGATACGGAACCGGAAATCGAAGACGCCGAAGAGGAAGACAAGAAATCCAAAAAGGCAGAACGGGAATCCGAGGATGCGGAAGACGTTTCCGTCACGCACCAGAAAGATCACGACGACAAGCCGCGAAAATTCAAAGCTCCGGTTTTTAAAAATTATGTGCCGCCGCCGCTTTCGCTTCTCAAATCCGAAAGCGCCAAGCCGACCACGGGCGATCTCCTTGCAAATGCAAACGTCATCAAACGCACGCTCGACAGCTTTGGCATTCCGGTTGAAATGGGAGAAATCAACGTCGGCCCCGCCGTCACGCGGTACACGTTGAAGCCGGCGGAAGGCGTGAAGCTCTCGCGCATCACGGCCTTGAACTCCGACCTCGCGCTCGCGCTCGCCGCGCATCCGATCCGCATCGAAGCGCCGATTCCCGGCAAATCGCTCGTCGGCATCGAAGTGCCGAATAAAGCCGCCGCGCTCGTGCGGCTCGGCAGTTTGATGACCTATCCTGAATTCAATGCGAGCGGGCCGCTCGGGTTCGTCCTCGGCCGCGATGTTTCCGGCGAACCGATTTTTGCGAATATCGAAAAGATGCCGCACCTGCTTGTCGCCGGCGCAACGGGTTCCGGCAAATCAATCTTGGTGCATGCGCTTCTTACTTCTCTTTTATATAAGAACTCGCCGCAAACGCTGAAGATGGCGTTGATTGATCCAAAGCGCGTGGAACTCTCCATCTACGACGGCATCCCGCACCTCATCAGCCCCGTGATCACCGATAACAAAAAAGCCGTCGGCGTTTTGAAGTGGGCCGTCTCCGAAATGGAACGTCGCTATGAAGTCCTCCAGCGCGCCGGCAGCCGCGACGTTAAAAGCTACAATGCTTCGCATGCCGCCGATCCGCTCCCCTATATTCTCATCGGCATCGATGAAATGGCGGACCTCATGACGTCGTATGGCCGCGAAGTGGAAGGTTCCATCGTGCGCTTGGCGCAAATGGCCCGTGCGACCGGCATCCACCTCCTCCTTGCAACCCAGCGCCCGTCGGTTGAAGTCATCACGGGCCTCATCAAGGCAAACATCACATCTCGCGTCGCACTGCAGGTTGCTTCGCAAATCGATTCGCGCACGATCCTCGACATGGCCGGCGCGGAAGACTTGCTTGGCCACGGCGATTTGCTCTTCATCTCTGCGGAACTTTCAAAGCCAAAACGCATCCAGGGCGCATACATTTCGGAAGATGAAATAAAAGCGGTGGCGAACTTTGTCCGCGACAATAATAAAGTTGAGATGATTGAACAGGAAGAACCAGAAATCGAAAAGGGCGGCCCCGCGAATTTGGGCCCCGCCGGAGCAACAAGCTTCGACCAATTCATGGACAACCAATCATCGGGCGGCGGCGAAGAAGACGATGACCTTTTCGACGAAGCACTCGCAACGGTTCTCGAAGCCAAGAAGGCTTCCGCCTCCTTATTGCAGCGCCGCTTGAAAGTTGGCTACGCCCGCGCGGCGCGCCTCCTCGATCTCATGGAAGCCGGCGGCTACATCGGCCCCGGCGACGGCGCCAAGCCCCGCGACGTAAATATAGAGAAGATAGAAGCGCGCCTCACGTGATATATCCGATATTATTCCGACCGTCGGGGTTCTCTTAATGAAGGAAGGAAATGTGCTTCTCGTAAAACACACTCCTTCCGCGCCATCTCGGAAAGATTAAAAAAATCTTAAATCGTTTTTGACATTATTATTTGAAAATATATACTGATTGCAAAGGCGGTGTTCGTGCTGAACTATGGACGAATAGCTTCGCGTGTCACAAAAACAGCCAAATTGAATGGCTGTTTTTGTTTTAAATATTTTTAATGGAGCTTTTGTTAGCCTGCGAAAGTCCTGCGAACCTTGGGCCCGTAGTTCAACAGAAGAATATCGCCTTTGACACGTGAAGATCCGGGTGCGACTCCCGGCGGGTCCGCAGGGCATGCATGCGTGCAAAATAGGTTTTTCGGTGCTACAATTCCGGATATGAATCCCGAAGAAGTTGCCTTTGAGCAATTTTTTGCCGAACGGATCAAGGCGAAAGGCTTTACGCTCAAAAAATTAGCCGACGTGACCGGCATCGCGCCCGTCCATATTGAGAGCATGCTTCGCGGCGACTTTGGCAACATCCCTTCGGCGCCGTATTTTCGCGGCTATCTTATCCGCCTCGGCAAAACGCTTGAGTTCGACGGCGAGGCCTGGTGGAACCGGCTCCGCGCCGGCGCGCAGAAATCAGGCGATGCCGATTCGCTTCCCCGCAACCGCTTCATCCGCGTTTCCCCGCCTAAATATCTTTGGTTCGTCGGCGCGGGCGTCATCGTCCTCATCTATCTCGCATTCCAGTTCACGCGGATCATCGGCAAGCCGTCGCTCGCGATCACGTTTCCGCCGCAAAATCCCTACACCACCAACCAAAGCACTTTCCTCCTCGCAGGCACGAGCCACGGCGCCGACTCCATCACGTTGAATGGCGACTCCGTCACGATCAGCCCCGATGGCTCCTGGCAAAAAGGCGTCCTGCTCCAAAACGGCCTTAACCCGTTCCAAATCATCGCAAAAAAATTCCTCGGCGGCGAAACCGACGTCACGGAGCAAATTTGGTATCAAGGCCCAATCGGCGTCCCCGTGGGCACGAGCACCACATCCACCGTTCCGGTGCATTTCAACACGAGCACGCCGGCTACCGGAACGTTTTACGAATAGGAATCTGCCAAAAGGCGTAATTTGTTTGAATTTTATAGAGCTTATTTACCGTAATTCTTGACAGACTTGACAGGCTTGGAAATGGCCCTAGAATTAAAGCTATGTCCCCTGAAAAACCATCGTGAGGCGGCACTCAATTTTTAATATTCTTTTAATCTAACGGAAGTATAATAACTACTATGACACCTAAAAAATCTCCTGCGGATAAAGCAGACAAGGCGGATAAAGAAGTAAAAACAAAAGATTTAGACACGCTCCTCTCCTCGCTCCAGGAAAAGTTTGGCGAGGGGGCGATCATGAAGCTTGGCGACGTAAGCAAGGTTGATGTCGCCGTAATTCCAACCGGATCCTTTTCGCTCGACCTCGCCCTTGGCGTCGGCGGCCTGCCGCGCGGACGCGTTGTTGAAATTTTCGGCCCGGAATCGAGCGGCAAAACCACGCTCGCGCTCAATGTCGTTGCCCAGGCGCAAAAGCACGGCGGCAAAGCCGCATTCATAGACGCAGAACACGCCATGGACCCGGACTACGCAAAGAAATTGGGCGTGAATGTTAATGAACTTTTAATCTCCCAGCCCGACAGCGGCGAAGAGGCGCTTAACATCCTGGAGAGCTTGGTTCGGAGCGGCATGATCTCGGTTGTCGTC
>Ga0335069_10007235_pt1 | contig 16045 bp, 11 predicted proteins | sample Lox_Sample_11_FD_206714 | JGI IMG/M metagenome (GOLD analysis project Ga0335069, IMG submission 206714) | Soil microbial communities from Loxahatchee National Wildlife Refuge, Florida, United States - Lox_Sample_1.1 | ecosystem: Environmental > Terrestrial > Soil > Wetlands | place: USA... | reverse complement strand
AAACTGTGCCTACAATCATCCATGCTATCTACCCGCTTCTCACTCAGCAACCTTTATCTATTCGTTGTCTGCGGGATCTACGCAGGGATCGGTTTTCTTGGCGTGGTCGGAACATTTCCGGCTGGACCCTACTTCATCTCATTGTTTCTAACGAGCGATCCATATCCTCTCCTGCATGCTCTCACGTCTCTTGTTGGTACAAGCTCCTCTGCTTTAACTGACGCTGCACCGAGCTTCAATCTCTCGGCTCCTCAAGTTCGCGAATTTGTCAGAAATTCATGGATAGTTCTTCTGTTAGCGGTTGTCGGCGCTTTCGCTGTAATTTCGCCAGCGCGCTGGGGGAAAACTGTATTGTTTGTGTTAATTTCCCTATCGAGCCTTGCCGCAATTTGGAATTGGATTGCCTACCTTATCCTGATCTCGAACATTGGACCAATTTTCCAAGGTTGGGTCCTTGTCCCCATTATTTCAACGGTCTGGTGTCTTACATATTGGTTCGCGTTTCGTGCACGCCAGAGACCATCTTCGACCGGGGTTCATCTGCTGGAATTAAAGTTCAAATGACCGCCTTTCAGTTCGTTCCAGTTCCAGACAACACGATTGCCGCGGGAACAGTGTTTTGATCCGTGAATATATTCAGAGTTCCCGAATCAGGCCCTGGGGCAGTAGCGCTAAACACGACAGAGATGTAACAAGAATTTCCCGGTTCCAGAGGTGAACTGGCGACGCAGTTGTTAGATTCAGAAAAGTCTCCTGAAGAGGAGATTTGCAAAATGCTTACAGGATTGCTGCCCGAATTCGTGAGCGTCAATTGTTGCGGATTACTGTTCGTACCGACGGTCTGGCTCTGAAACACTAAACTGCCTGATGAAAACGTCAACGGGAAGGTGCCCACCGTAACGTCTACGAAAGCCATAACGTACTGTCCTGCCGACTGATAGAGTGCGCTTACCTGAGTGGTTCCACTTCCCTGGGCGGTAACAACACCATTGTTATCCACGGTGGCTATCGTTTGAACTGAAGAAGAATAGGTAACATTGGACGAATTGGTCAGATCAAGCGTTGTTCCATCGGAAAAGGTTCCCACTAAACTCAGGGGCAAGGTCTGACCCGGCGACGACAACATTATCGTGCCAGGATCCAATGCCAGAGCCTTTGGCAGGTCCGCGCGTTCGACGTCCACTAGAACAGGACTGGACTGCAGGAATCCCTGCGGCGTCGAAGCGAACGCAGTCAGAGGATGATTGCCTTCTGAAGTCGATGCGGGAATAGAAATCGTTAGTTGCGCGGGCAAGGATGTGGCGGTGTTGCTGAATCCCCAGGCCGTGTCTCCAGCGACAGCAGCTTGGGTGATTGTGATGCCAGTCGGGGATGCCACGGTGACTGATAGTGACTGCCCGGGAGCAACGATTGTGCCTGGCGCAGGTGAAGTGATTTGAATCGCTGGAGAACTGACCGTGAAATCAAATGCATTGCTGGAAACACCCCCAACCGTGACCACAATCGGGCCGGAAAGCGCGGAAACCGGAACCAGGACGGAAATCTGAGTATTGCTCCAGCAGCTAGAACAAGGCGTGGCACTCATGCCGGCGAACGTCACAAGGCTGGTATCTTGGGCGGGCCCGAAGCCGCTGCCGGAAATCGTCACTGTCGAACCGAGCGCTCCTGTGCTCGGTGAAACCGAGGAGATCATAGGCGTTGAAGACTGCTGCACTGAGAAGGGGATCCCATTGCTTGCGGCATCGAAGGCGGTCACAATGACATTACCGGAAGCTGCGAAATTTGGCACTACAGCCGAGATTGATGTCGATGACCAGTTGGAGATTGTGGCTAGCTGACCGTTAAAAGAAACTGTTCCAGTTCCCTGGCTAGAACCAAAGTTGGAACCCGCGATGGTTACTAGGGTGCCCGGGGCGCCAGAATTTGGAGAAAGGGAGGAAATGGTCGGCAATTGAACGGCGAATGAAAAACCCATGCTCTGCAAACCAGAATTTGAAGTCACAACGACCGGCCCGGACACTGCCCCCCCTGGCACGGTGACTTCTATTGATTGATCCCCCCAGCTGGAAACGGAAGCTGACACTCCGCTGAAGCTGACACTTCCTTGAAGCGTTCCGAAGTGTGCTCCGCTAATTTGGACTGTGGTGCCGGCGGATCCAGAGTTAGGAATCAAAGAGCCAATCGACGGAAGATAAGGTACGGAAACGCTGGACGTACCGGTTATTCCGCCTGCAGTCACAATAATATTAGCAACCCCGCTGGAGATTGCCTGCACAAGACCAGCTGAACTGACCGTGGCGACCGATGGATTTGAAGAAGTCCATTGAGCCACCGATGAGATATCTTCACTGATGCCATTACTGGACACGCCAGTTGCGTAAAACTGAACTGATGAGCCTTGCTGTAGCTGGACAGTCCCCGCAGGTGTCAGCGTGATCCATGAGACGACGGGCTGTCCGATCATGACGTTAACGCTTCCACAAACACTTCCAGTGCATGCGCTTAATGTTGTGGATCCCGGGGCAACCGCAAGAGCAGATCCGGTATTGCTTACGTCGTTTGCCACCGTCGCAATCGAGGGGTTAGAGGAACTCCACGTAGCAGAGGCTAAAGTCTGGGAACTATTGTTCGCCAAGGATCCGGTTGCCACAAACCTCTGAAACCCTCCCAGTGGAATGGTCGGGCCGACAGGAGAAATCGTGATCGAGGTCAGTCCACCTGGAACAAATGTGGTTGGTTGGTACAATTCCGCGACAGTCTGAACTCCGCTGGAGCTGCTTCCCCCCGCTATCAGTACCTGGCCACTGGAAAGGACGGCAGCGGTAGCTGATACGACAGGAGTTGTCATTGAGCCCGCCGGAACGAAAGTGCCAGTGGAGGGGTTATACAGCTCAGCAGTCGCTATGACGCCCTCCGCTCCGTTTCCTCCCGCTATCAGGACACTCCCGTTATTCAGCAAGCTTGCCGAATGCAGGTATCGTGCCGTGGCAAGTTGACCCGTTGCGGTAAAGGTTTGTGTGGACGGGTTGTACAACTCGGTGTTCGAGACCGGCGAAGCGTTGACGTCAAATCCGCCCACGACGACAACTTGTCCTGTATTGAGCAGCGTCGCGGAAAAGTACTGTCTCGGAGTGGCAAGACTGCCGACCGCACTGAAGGTGCCGGTCGACGGAGTATAGATTTCCGCGGCTGGAATTAAAGTGTCGGTGTCATCAACTCCTCCGAGGATCAGCACAGTGCCATCATTCAACAACACTGCCGTGTGACCGGTGCGAGGTTTGGTCAGATTGCCGGTGAACGTAAAGTTCTGCGTGTAAGGGTTGTAGAGCTCCGCGGTAGACAGCACGTTGTAGTTGTTGTCGGTTCCGCCGACAAGGAGAACCATCCCGTTGGGCAAAAGCGTCGCTGAATGATTCGCGCGGGCCGTATTCATGCTGGCCCCCGCTGCGAACATCCCAGTCTGTGGATTGTATATCTCGGTAGACGCAACATTCGCTCCTGCGTTGGTGGTGCCCCCGGTTACCAAGACCGTGCCGTCGTTCATTAAAGTAGTGGTCGGAGTTGCCCTGGCGGTATTCAGACTTGGACCGGCTGTAAATGTTCCGGAGGATGCGTTATACAGCTCTGAACTTGCGGCCGAGTATCCGGTCGAGAGAGATCCACCATACACAAGGATCAACCCGCTCTCGAGCACTACCGAGCTTGCCGATCGACGTGCGGTATTCAGGTTCTCGGTCGTTGAAAAACTGGGGTTAGAAACTGTAAGCGAGCTTGTCCCAAAAATGGCACCGATTGCTGCCTGAATGGTTGTTTGCCCTTGGCCTACCCCACTCGCGAGTCCTGAATTCGTGATTGTCGCAATGGAACTAGCACTGGAACTCCATGCGGCGAGAGAAGTTACATCCTGAGTGCTGTTGTCCGAGTATGTTCCGGTGGCCATGTACTGTTCAGTAGTCCCGGGCGGAATAAACACGGATTGCGGGCTTACCGAAATTGACAGCAGAGTTGGAACGGTGAAGCTGACTCCGTTGCTGGCCACACCCGAAACGATTACAACTACGTTGCCGGTCGTCGCCCCAACAGGGACGGTGGCTACGATACTCGTTGCGCTCCAACTCGTTGCTATGGCCACAGTTCCATTGAAGGTGACCGTGCTCGTTCCTTGGACTGTGCCGAAGTTAGTCCCAGTGATGCTCACGCTAGCGCCAGGGAGTGCCGCATTGGGCGCCAACCCCGCTATCGTCGGGCTGGCAGGACTGACTGTAACGGTCGTCGAGCCACAGAGCGATCCTGTGCATGCGCTCAATGTCGCTGCACCAGTCGTCAGCCCGAATACGACACCCCGATCCGTCGAATCATTGGTAATCGTCGCGATGGTACTGTTTGAAGAACTCCATGTCTCGGACGACAAAGTCTGTGTACTGCCATCACTAAATGTTCCCGTAGCCGTAAAAGTTTGAAATGCCCCTGGAGAAATTGATGGATTGACTGGGCTCACCGAAATCGAAACTAAATTTGCCGGGACCATGGTTGCTGGACCATAAAGTTCGGCGCTGGTCAGAACCGAACTAGCACCGAAGCCACCCGCCACGAGAACTGATCCATTCGACAGAAGGGTCGAACTATGCTCTGCGCGGCCAACATTTAGGCTGCCAGTAACGCTGAACGTGCCAGATAGTGGAGCATAAAGTTCTGCACTGGTCAGGGTCCCAGGGCCACCACCCTCGATGAGAACCATTCCGTTGCTAAGCAGAGTGGCACCATGAAGGGCACGAGCAAAATTCATATTTCCTGTCAGCGTGAATGCCATTGTAGATGGATTGTACAATTCTGCGGTCGCTGCTACCTGACCATTGGCAGGATTTACGCCACCTGCAACGAGAACCATTCCGTTGTTCAAAAGCGTGGCCGTATATTCAGTCAACGTAATTGGGCTCACCATGCTACCGGTGGCTATGAATGCTCCCGTCGATGGGTTATACAATTCACAGTCGTTTGTAAAGCTCGGTCCGGGTGATTCGCCTCCGACAATGAGGACAGTTCCATCATTTAGGAGCGTGGCCGTCAAATATCCAAGGGGATTAGGTAAGCTGCCAGTTGGAGTGAAGGCTCCGGTAGCGGGATTATACAATTCGGCGCTCGCCAAGGCCGCGCCTGCATACCCATTTGCGCTGTCGTCAAAACTGCCCGCGATGAGAACCATTCCGTTGCCCAATAATGTGGCCGAGTGGTTTGCTCGTGCCGCCCCCATGTTGGCCGTTGGAGTGAAAACTCCTGTTGTGGGATTGTAGATCTCAGCAGTGGCCGTGAGATTGAAGCTGCTGTCATATCCCCCAGCAACAAGCACAGTTCCATCGTTCAGCAACGTCGCAGTAAAGTTTCCTCTGGCCGTGTTTAGGCTTCCTGTCGTTGTAAAAGTTCCCGTGCTCGGGTTATACAATTCTGCGCTTGCCAGGGATTGTTCCTGACCGTTCACGACTTCATATCCTCCAACGATGAGGACTGTCCCGTTGTTAAGAAGGGTCGCCGTGTGGCCCAGCCGGGCTGCGTTGAGACTTCCAGTTAAAGCAAAACCTGCCACACTCAACACGGTGGTGCTTTGGATGCTACCCACCGATACCTGGATCGTGGTTTGTCCATTTCCCAGAGCAGTTGCCAACCCTGAACCATTGATCGCTGCAACGCTGAGTGTCGAAGACGTCCAGTTCGCACCAGCAGTCAAATTCTGCTGGCTGTTGTCCGAGTAGGTCCCAGTGGCGATAAACTGCTGAGTGCTACCAATAGAGATTGCTGGGTTTTGTGGCGTGATCGCGAGTGATGTTAGCGTTGCTACAGTGAATTCTGTGCCGTTGCTTGCTAATCCAGACACGGTAACCACGACATTTCCCGTAGTGGCTCCGGCGGGCACCGTCGCCACGATACTTGTTGGACTCCACGATGTGGTCGTGGCGGGAATGCCGCCAAACGTCACCGTACTACTTCCCTGATTGGGCCCAAAGTTCGAACCGCTTATGGTCACAGAGTTTCCCACCGGGGCAGATACAGGAGAGATCGACGTAATGCTTGGTGTCACCGCAAAGTTCAATCCATTGCTTGCTACGCCGCCAACTGTCACAACCACGTTCCCTGTCGTGGCCCCGCTTGGGACCGGTACGGTGATTGAACTAGCTCCCCAACTTGTCGGGGCAGCTAGCGCCCCATTAAAGGTCACCGTACTTGTGCCCTGGCTCGAACCGAAACTGGTTCCGGTAATCGTTACAGGAGTGCCTCCGGGGCCGCTCGTGGGTGATAAACTTGTGACGCTCGGAGCCACAGTGAAGCTGATCCCGCTGCTCGAATTGCCGTCCACCGTAACCACTACGCTGCCGTTGGTAGCCCCGTAAGGTACTGTCGCCACAATCGAGGTCGGGCTCCAGCCCGTGGCCGTGGCCAAAATTCCATTAAACGTTACGGTACTTGCTCCCTGGGTCGAGCCGAAGTTCGTTCCAGTAAGCACCACCGATGTTTCCACCGGCCCCGAACTGGGAGACAAAGTAGAAACGCTTGGTCCTGTTCCAGGAACTGTGAAGTTTACCGCGTTGCTCACGGTGCCGCTGGCAGTCACGACCACGCTCCCAGTCGTGGCACCTGTCGGCACGGGCACCTTAATTTGAGTCGCGCTCCAACTCGTCGGCACACCCGACACTCCGTTGAAGTTCACAGTATTTGAACCCTGCGTCGAGCCAAAGCCCGTGCCCTTGATTGTCACGGAAGTGCCCACCGCACCCGAAGTCGGCGAAATGCTGGTAATGCTTGGTCCCGCGATTCCCACCTCAAAACCGTACGGGTTACTTGCCACACCGCCAACCGTCACTAGCACATTGCCGGTCGTGGCGCCTGAGGGAACTGGAACTTTAATGGAAGTCGGACTCCAACTTGTTGGAGTCGCAGCTGTACCATTAAATGTGACCGAGCTTGTGCCCTGCGACGTACCGAAGTTTGTCCCTGTAATCGTTACCGATGTGCCCACCACGGCTGCATCCGGGGTCAGGCTGCTGATACTCGGGTCCGAAGATGTAACCGTGAAAAGAATACTGTTGCTGTAGCCGCCTCCCACCGAAACAAGGAGGTCTCCCGTCGTAGCACCTGCAGGAACGGCGACGCTAATCGATGTGTCAGTCGAACTTGCCGGGCTTGCGAAGAGCTGAGGGTTGAAGACTACTTGAGGCGTTTGAGTGCCGCCTGCCGTGAAATTGCTCCCAGTTATGGTTATGGTTGCATTTACTGATCCTGAAGTTGGTGACAGACCGGTAATGACCGGCGAGGGGGTGACTGTAAAGCTCTTGGCATTGCTAGCCTTGCCGCCGACTGTGACGATCACGTTGCCCGACGCAGCTCCGCCAGGAACTTGAACTTGCAAGTTTGTTGCACTCCACGAAACCCAAGTCACCGGTTCGCCGTTGAACGTTACCGTGCTGGTTCCCTGCGTCGCCCCAAACCCGCTTCCCACAATTGCTACCAATGTCCCGACCGGCCCAGTTTGTGGTGTCATCACCTGTATCGCCGGCGCAGCTTCAGCGGCACCTGCCCATAGGAGACTGGCCGCAAAGATAGTAGTACCCAAGAAAAGCCCCCGTAGATGAACTCGGATCAGCGCAGGGAGATGGCAAACAGCGAGTTGCGAGGTATTGTTACCGGCTTTATTTTTCATGTGGTGGCCCCCTAGGAGCGGGAATTCCTGCTGAAACGCTGTCCACGCAGGGATTGATCGCTAATATTGGTTTCCCCAAGTCTGTGAATATCTACTAGCTAACGAATTCGGTATGAAGATCGCTAAGAAGCCGGAGAGCGTGGCAACAAAGCACAACCCTTCTCTTATCTGGTCGTTCCTCGAACCCCAACTCAGACACACTTCCGTCCATCCGCATTTAGGAGTACGGGAACGATTCTTCTTGCGTTGCCCTGGGCTGTCACCGTGCTGCTTCCCTGCTTGGACCCGAAGTTCGTCCCTGTGATTGTCACCGTCGCCCCAACCGCTCCTGTCGTGCGCGACAAGTTTGTGATCGTGAGTCCAGCCCCAGGCTCCTTAGTGGCCACCAAGACCAACACTAGGATAAGCAGATGCGCTGCGCGGATAGCAGAATGCACAAATCTATACATCAGGCTCGTCGATGCCACGTTCTTGCCTTTAAACTCAGGGTGTCGTCGAGTTAAAAATCGACGAGTTCGTATACGGCGTGTTTAACAGTTGAATCACCGTGAGAGGAACCTGCCCCGGATCGAGCATGGTTGGGGGCGCGAAGCCAATTTGCTCGGTTCCAGGAGAATGTATGTATCCTTGACCGCCTGCTGAACCATATACGACCCCCGCCGATGTGCTGAGCCCATTCAACTGGCTTGGCAGAGAAACGATTGCGTCATTTTGTAGACCACCAAAAAAATTGCTCCAGGGCTGCAGCGACGGAATATTCAAAGCTTTCACGATAGGTTCTCCTCCACATGCGGTTCCCAGGTAGAAAGAAGCGCATTGGTAACAAGTACTAGTCGTTGCGTAGTTAGCGCTGTTTGCGATTCCGGCAATAAATGCAGTCGGGATAGGATGCTGATTCGATTGGACCTGGCCGATCCTGGCAATTGCATTACTTGTGGGGCTGAGGTCGCCCACTGCACCTGAGATCGTCTGGCCATTCCGCAAAGTAGCCGATTGCAACGACGGCATTCCCGCGATAGCCAGAAAGGAACTAGAGCAGGAGTTCGCTGGATCAAGAAGAACGTCCGCCAACTGCGAGCCAAGATGCGGAGTATCTATAGTTATCAACTTGTGAATAATTCCTTGACCGTAAGTGTCTGGGCTATAGAAATTCGTCTCGAGAGGCATTGTGCGCGAAACCAAGCCTCCCATGCTATGACCTACAAAATCGGCCTGTGTTGCAACCACAGGAATCTGTGCAGGGCCCAAACCTAGGGCGAAAGACTTAATAATTCCGCTAATGAGCGGTATCATGCGTTGCGCGTTGGCATCCAAGCCGAGAGCATTATATTTCAGACTTGAGAAGATCGATATTGCACTTGCCGGTACTGTCGAGGCGACTTTTCCCTGGAATTTGTCGACATAGTTGGCTGTTTTTACGTAGAACCTAGAATCGGTTTGGCCGTTGGAGTAGAGGGGCCCAAAATTATTCCAATTTGTTGCATCACCCCAGAGGCCATGAATTAAAACAACAGGCGGCCGAACAATCGAAACCGGAATCGTTTGTGTCGAGTTCGTACCACCGCTCGATATTTGAATCTGAAGGCTCACAGATCGACAAGACAACGTGTCGTCTGTGCCAGTCTGTAATCCAGGGCAGGAACCCGTTTTGTAACCGCCTCCAGATGAGATCCGCGCGAAATCAAGTGGAGCTTGATATACAACGAAGGCCTGCGGTCCCTGGTTGTCAGTGGGGATAGCGATTGCGGTCACGGAATTGCCAGGGAAGGCTGAATCACCAGGCAAGCCCAACCCACCGTCTTCCGCAGGGGCCCAGCTGACAGAATTTTGGTCATTTAGCAACGTGACGGAGACGGAGTCCCCAACATTAGGCGTTGGGATGGCAGCTAACGCTAGACTCACCCCGTCCGCCGCGACGCCCATTACGGGCCGACTGTTTGTCAGCACGTTGTCCGGACTTGTCGCAACTAGGTTAGACCCCGGTGCGAGCGCCTCATAGCCTGGGTCTAAAAGGCCGCCACCAACTGTGAACGTGAAAGTCTTACTGACAGGCGTCGCAAGATAGTCGGGAAACGGGGCGCAAGGGGTGGCAGTGATAGTCACTGACTTTGTGCCGGGACTACTGAAGTAGGCATAAGTGGAAAACTCGCCTGTTTCTGTTAGCAGATCCCATGCGGTCCAACTGACGCAGTTTCCGGGGTTCGTATATGTATCAACCTGGCTCGCGCCAGTCCAAACTGCTTTGAATGAATAATTTGCTGACATCCATCCAAACCCGGACTGAAACGAAACATTCGGGCAAGCGTCGGGCGACAAACATTGAGCAACCGTGAACCAGACACTGATGCCAATTGGTTGGTTGAGCATGAGCGTCGGAGTCGGCCCGCTTGGCAGTAATGTAAAGAGTGGATAAACGGGCTGGGTCCCCCCTTGATTGTCAACAAACGGTCGGTAGGTGGCGTACCTTAGGATTGGTGGGGCAATCGGTCCTTGCGCCCGCGCCGCGTCTCCCGAAAAGACAGGAAATATGAATCCGAAATACACCATCAAAATGATTCGATTGTGCACGGTTTGAACCTTTCGTTGGTTAATTCCGCACATAGTTCCGCGCCATTTCAAGAAAAAACGATATACAAGGTAGGATACTGTACGTTTGTTATACGGATCTTTATCCAAGGTCAAGTTAATTATTTGCAAACTCGACGCTAACCTGTGGAAAAAGGTCCAAGATGCTCAGATCATAGGTTTCCTCGGAGTTCACTAGTAAGGTTCAGGACTTCGCAACCCATACCACCGATGACGGCACGCTCTGCTTCACCGTTCACTTTATGGACAACAGGAGCTTATGTCTCCGCTACGGCTCTGACCTGATCCTCGTCAGCGCGGACCTTAGCGATTGGGAGAGACAGGAATAACATGAAGCCGATTCCGACGTAGGGACGGTAAATGGAACCGGCGACCAGGAGTCATTGTGCTTGACAGCTGATTCTGGCTAAGACACTCAACAATTACATAAAGTACGCTAGACTTGACATATTAAACGTCAAAGCGTACTCTAGGCGAAGTCTTTTGGGGAGGTTAACATGCCCGATCAGCTCTTTAGACATGAGTTAACAGATCGACGCAAGGCCACGCTTATCTCCTTCTATTTTGCGGCGCTTCTCTCCGTCCTTGCCATCGCCCTCTCAGGCAGAATTACGACTTTCCGTTCGCCTTTGGTAGTTCTTTTTGTCCTGGGAGCAGTCGCGACCATCTTCCTCCTGCTGCGTTTCTTGCGTTCAAACGACGAGCACGAACGGCTGATCAACCATCGTGCCCTCACATTTGCCTTTATTGGAACGTTGGTATTTTCTGCTGCTGTCGGCTTCCTTCAAAGCTTTGGCTTCCATCCCATCTCCTGGCTTGGCCTTCCCCCGCTGATGATTATCTTGTGGAGCTTCGGATTGATTCTCTATTCGTGGCGGTACTGATGAAGACCCGGCTGCGTGTATTGAGAGCGGAAAAGGAATGGTCGCAAGCCGAGCTCGCAGCCTACGTCGCTGTCGCGCGCGGCACCATCAACGCTATCGAGACCGGCAAGTACGACCCGAGTCTGCCGTTGGCTTTCAAGATCGCCCGTGCTTTCGGAAAGAATGTGGAAGAGGTGTTTTTGTATCCCGAGGAAGCAGACCAACCGCGTCCCCCGCAGGTCTGAGTTCCGTTTCTGGCAGTCGCAACACGATGTCTGACAGTTCGCAATTCCCGATCCCTTTTCTTCTACGTCGGTCGAACTCTATCCCCGTCTTATCGCCAAGCTGAACGGAAAGGAAGCCCTTCATGGACCGTCCCTACAGCATCTCCGACTTTGCATTCCCAAACCGTTGGGACCGCGACGGAGGTTCAGACTTGGTGGAGCGAGCCGAGCGAGGTTCTCGCAACGACAGGGAGCTTGGCCGAGGAGAGTCCGGGAAGGGTTCGGACTCCGGCCATCCGAACAGGTCAGACCGCTCTCGCACCATCTATCGCGGTCGCGAGCGAGACTACTCTCTACGCAATTCAGAGGTTCGCATACTAACCGACCTGGCCAAGTTTCGCGTGGTGCCGGAAGACGATCTCGCACGATTTGGATACCAAGGCAGTAGCGAGCAGATGCAAAGCGACATCCGCAGCCTCGCACGCCAGGGCCTCGTTGAGCAGCGGTTTATCGAGGGCCATCGATCCTATTCCACCAGAGTCCTGACCCTGACGAAGGAAGGTCATAGCCTTGTCGATCGAGCACAACTGATCCCCCGCCGGCAAGCTACCTATCACGGCTTGGTAAAGCCCAAGGAAGCCCGGCACGACGCCGATGTCTATAGGCTTTATCAGAAAGCGGCCAGAGAAATCGAACGCTCCGGGGGCAAGGTAAGGCGGATCCTACTAGACTTGGAGCTCAAAAAAGACCTTTACAAAGCTCTCTCCCGGATGCGGACCGATAAAGATCCGCGCTACGAACGTATCTTCATTGCGAACCAATTCGACCTGAAAGTGGTGAACGGCAAGATTCCCATCCCAGATCTGCGCGTCGAGTACGAGGACGAGTGCCGTGATGTTCGCTGCCTTGACCTGGAAATCGCCACCCGCGACTACCGGCCCCAGGGGCTGGGCGAAAAGGCCAAGGCAGGGTTTCACATGTTCGCGCGACAACAAGACCATGCCAAGTTGCGCCGGGTCCTCGACACCCAGGAAATCACCGCCAGGATATTCGCCCTATGAAGATCCTCCCCATCTATACCGAAGCCCTCCAGGGATTCGGCTACACCGAGGAGGAGTCTCGCTTTCTCTACCTTGTGGCCACGCATTCTGGATATTTTACCTGCCAGCAATTCCTACAGTTCATCAAGATAAAACCGGGCAAGCGGAGTGCGGCCTTTGCCCGAAAGGTCGTCGAGAAGAAGCACGCCAGCACCAAAGAGTATCTGCGGCACGGCCGCGTGTTTCATCTATTCTCGCGGAGTCTATATGAGGCCATTGGCAGGGAAAACGTCCGTTTCCGGCGCGTACATTCGACCGAGTACATTCGGACTCGACTCATCGCGTTCGATTTCATCCTTCGGAACCAGTCTTTCAGCTACCTCGAATCCGAGAACGAAAAGGTCTGTTTTTTCTGCGAACGAATGGGAATCGCCAAGAAACTCTTACCCCACAAGCGCTATGCTGGCGCCATCAAGGACAGGCATACCGACCGCTATTTCGTGGATAAGTTTCCCATGTTTTACAACTCTGCCGTCTCTTCGCCGCCTGTGGTGGTGTTCAGCTTTATCGATCCAGGATTTGACAGCATGGCTAGCTTCAAGACCCATCTAGATGCTTATCTGCCCCTCTTTTGTAAGCTCCCTGACCTCCGTCTTTACTATGTCGCGACGTGTGACACGAACTTTGAGCGCGCTAAAAAGCTCTTTCGACAGACCTTCGACTGCCTTTGGAATCCTGACTCGCCTTCTGGACTGTTGGACTATTTCCGCACGCGGCGGACCTGGGATGAAAAGAACTTCGCCAAGCTCAGCAACCACGACATCATCTTCCTCAACGAGGCGAAAGAGAGATTTGACGATCCCGGCTTCGAGAATCTTTATCAGAAATGGCGGGCCGAAGAGATCACTTCGAACGCCGTTAGGACGGAATGCGTGAAGTTCCAGCGGCCAAGCCAGGCGAGCATTACCTTCGCGACGGTTAACGGGCAGGCGGCTTTGTTTGAGCGTTACCCGCGAGCGCCGGTCAATATCCCCGGGAAAAGTGCTGAGCAGACATCTTTCCCGGGAGATTTCACTTCCCGGGTCACCTAGAAGTGGAGATAAGAGGCAGAAGGAGCAGACAGATGCAAAAGATTGGGCGGGAAAACGGACGCGGCCAAAACACGATCAGAGGCGGGAGCGACCCCATCGTGCCGCAAAATCGCGGCCCGATCCCTCCGGGCTTCGGGGGTCACTCCCGCCTCTTGCTGCTGGGAAGGCGCAGCTCGTGTTTTGGCCGCGTACATACACGGATGTAAGCAACACCGAATGCAGAGAAGAGAAAACTTCGAATACGGAAAGGAGCAAATATCAATGGCGGTACTGAAAGCACCACCCAAGCAACCCAAAACCACAGTTGTTCAACTCAGGCTCGACGACGAGGCAAGAACGAAGCTTACAAAGTACGCTGAGTTTCTCGATTGTTCTCCGTCCTACGTTGTGACTGAAGCCTTGAAACTCGTTTGCAACAAGGACAAGGAATTTCAGTCCTGGCTCCTAGATCAATACACGAAAACTTCCGAACCAAGCACGAAAGGAGACTCGTTCCAACTGGAATTGAAATAACGATACATGCACCATCGCTCCCAATTCGACGTGCGTGAGAACCCAGCGTCGGACCGACGACATGGCTCACGTGCCGATGCACAGGATTGTCAGTCGCATATTCAGGATCGAGCCTTGTCTTCTCACATGAAGACGGTTGTTGGTTCTGATGAAACCCACACTGAGAGCACAACCGCAGAAGGCTTCGCCACAGGGGAGAGAGAGGAGACTGCCGTAGCCCATGCAACTCCTACATGGGAGCCGCGAGGCTCCGGCGAAGCACACTTGAGCCGGCAGTCTCGGCGCGTCGTGAATGTCAGTGAGTTTGAGCCCCTGCTGGACGTTAACGAGGCTGCCCGATTGCTGAGAATTCATCCCAAAACGCTACGAGTCAAAGCAGGCCAGGGGATTATTCCGGGCATTCAGATAGGCCGAGCTTGGAGATTTCGGGCCTCAATGCTCAACCGCTGGCTAGAAGGCATGACCGATCGCAGTTAGGAGCTGAAAGGGAAGTGAAATCTATCGACCGCACTCCGACATTCGGGTATTCTGCGCTGGGCTGTCAGTGCCGTTTAAACAAGGGAGGAACTTTGTTTAGACGGACACGCTATCAACACGGAAGTCTAATTTTGGAGGACCGCAAGAGAGGTCCAGCGGTATGGGTTTACCGGTGGTGGGAAAACGACATCAACGGAATGCCAGTACGTCGCAAGCTGCAGGTCGGGAGCTCCGAGCAGTACGCAACCGAGTCTGCAGCACAGGCGGCCGCGGACGCTCTTCGCTTAACGATCAACAACCCTTCCAGTCATCGAAGCCTTCGCCGAACGAGTGTAAACACATTGTGGGAGCACTACCGCCGGGAAGAGTTGCCACTGAAGGAGATGTCCACCCAGGACGCATATTCCCTGTATGCGAAGAACTGGATACTCCCTCGATGGGGCAACCTACTGCTGGAAGAAGTCAAGACGGTCGAGGTCGAGCGGTGGTTACGAGCAACCGACATATCGGATGGAACAAGAGCCAAACTGAAGTGCGTGATGTCGGCCTTGTTCTCTCATGCTGTTCGTTGGGAACTTTGTGGCCACAACCCGATCTCGTCGGGTATGCCTGTAGGGACCGGTGGAAGAAGGGGTCCAAGCACCGGTGTTCGCGTGAGCGCAAAGCGTCAAAAAGCGCCCCTGTTCTTATCACCCGAACAAGTGAAACTCGGTCTCGCGAAGCTGGACTTCCGAGACCAGTTACTCGTGTTCATGGATGGAGCGTTAGGCACCCGTCGTGGAGAACTCGGTGCCTTGCGCTGGTCGGACTGCAATTTCGACAGCATGAGCTTCAGCGTTCAGCATTCCTACTACTGGCGCAGAGGTGGGCATCTGAAGGCGACAAAGACGGAAGCATCGGCGAAGGTGTTGCCAATGCATTCGGCGCTCAAGGATGCATTGCTGGAATGGAGATCGCAGAGCGACTACAAGGAGAATGGGGATTTTGTGTTTGCATCTTGTCGCCACAAGGGCAGGAAGCCACTGGACCTTGCTGCGGTTCTCAAGCGCAAGATCCAACCTGCGTTTATGGCGGCCGGCGTCATCGGCGTGGGCTGGCACACTTTTCGGCACACGGTCGGCACGATGCTGGCAGAGATGGGGGAGCATCAACTCACGATCCGCGACTACTTACGTCACAGCAATCTTCATGTGACGAACAAGTATCTTCAGGCCACAGGGGAAAGCAAACGCTTGGCGCAGGGGAAGCTAGTGGACGCCATACTGCCAAGCGGGATGCTTTCTGCCAGCAAATCAACTCTAATTCAGTAGTCAGTGCTGGAGGCGCGAGTTCCCCATTTTTTCGGTGGAACAAGCGGCAGATCGAACCGGTGCGTGCTTATTGGACCCAAACGGACCCAGATTTTTTCTGGCGTCCGCTGTAAGTGATTGAAAAAATGGCGGGGACGACGGGACTCGAACCCGCGGCCTCTGCCGTGACAGGGCAGCGTTCTAACCAACTGAACTACGTCCCCGCGGTGTGTGGATACAGCTCACGGATGGTGGGCAGTGCAGGGCTCGAA
>Ga0335069_10007234_pt1 | contig 16046 bp, 20 predicted proteins | sample Lox_Sample_11_FD_206714 | JGI IMG/M metagenome (GOLD analysis project Ga0335069, IMG submission 206714) | Soil microbial communities from Loxahatchee National Wildlife Refuge, Florida, United States - Lox_Sample_1.1 | ecosystem: Environmental > Terrestrial > Soil > Wetlands | place: USA... | reverse complement strand
GATTTATACACCGAAATCCCGTTCAGGTGTTAGCCGCAATTTAATATTGGCAGCGTGATTTGTTGACCGATTACGGTAACAATCCGAAGCTTGGTGCGGATGTTCCGGAGAAGCAGGGCGAATCCATATTACAAATCAATCCCGTTTCAGCGCTTGGCCGGCGCCCGAACCGGGCCACCGGGGCAACAGGGATTCAATTATTGAAAGGAATGACCGATGAAACGGCAAATCAGGCGTATTTCTCCACACCAGTCGAGCAGAGTCATCGCGCTGGTGTACGCAATCCTTGCCTCGCCACTGACCGCGCTGGGAATCGCCGGTTTGTTGTTCGGCCAGTCTCCGCAATATGAATCCCGCAGCTGGTTTTTGATCATCGCGCCCGCCCTGTACGGGGTCGGAGGGTATATTGTTCTGATGCTGTTCTGCTTGGTCTACAATTTTGTTGCCGGCCGTATTGGCGGCATCGAGCTTTTCCTGAACGAGATAGATCTGCCCGGAGACTGACGTGAAAAATCAGCGGGTTCCAGATGTAAAGGCAAAACAGGGGATCACTGGTGCCCAGGGCGGGAGTCGAACCCGCACGCCCTTGCGGGCTTCGGATTTTAAGTCCGATACGTCTACCAGTTTCGTCACCCGGGCAGTAAGAAATGATTTTACCCTACCGGGCGGCGGTGCCCTGCAGACTATCCGTACAGTCCACGAAATCGTCGAATCCCGGGTTGCATGAGAGAGACCGTCCTCATACTGTTGATATGTTGCACGCTGATGCTCCTCACTTATGCCGTGCTTAAAATCGAATCCATGACTGGTTATCTGGGGTGGCTGGCCATCCCTGCAATATGCCTGTTATATTTCACTGCTGAAATTGCGATAAAACACCGGAGAATATCCGGGGGTAAAAAGAAGAGATCGGGGTAAAACTGATTACGCGAAATCTGGCAGGAGAAAATCGTGCAAAATCCATTGTCGTCCATCGTTCTGCCCACATTGACGAATCTGCCGCCCCCAGTGCGAATGCTGTTCAGCTGCTTTCTGATCACCATCGGCACCGGATATCTGACGGCAATTTTCTATCTTTTTGTCGTCGATATCAGGCCTTACCGGGAAATGGGCATGACGGTAGTTGAAGGCATTGCGGCAAAATATCATGGCCGACGTGGCGATACGCGCCTGGAGGCGGCCCTGAACGGGCCGATGTCGGACAAGATCAGTGCCGCGGACAAGAAAAAAATCATACAGTGGGTGCAGAATGGTGCGCTTGAGACGGATTTCGGTTCAGTCAGGCCCATTTTCGATAATAACTGTACGGTCTGCCACAGCGCGAAATCGGGTCTTAGCATCCCGCATTTGACGAGCTATGATGAAATTATGCAGGTTGTTCAGCTCGATACAGGGTCGACTCTCGGTCAGTTGGCCAGGGTGTCGCACATCCATCTGTTCGGCATCAGCGTCATATTCCTGCTGACAGGAACCATCTTCGCGCTGAGTTCAATGCCGCAAAAATGGCGACTGCTGATCATCGTGTTGCCGTATCTCGCCATTTGGGCGGATATCGGTGCGTGGTGGATCACAAAATATGAACCGGTGTTCGCGTACGTGGTGCTGGTCGGTGGCGGTTTGATGGGGGTTGCGCTGGCAATCCAGATCCTGGTCTCGTTATGGGAGATGTGGTTCACCGCAAAATCTGAAAAAAGGGAGAAAGCATGATGAGGGATTCGATAATCGTAATAACTGCCGTCGCAGGATTGTTAACAACCACTGCGGTGTCATGTCAGGCGGCCGATATCGACGGCAAAGTCGTCTATGACAAAACCTGTGCAGCCTGCCATAACGGCCTGTCGCCGAAGTTGGGCGACAAGGCTGCGTGGGCTCCACGGCTTAAACAGGGCGTTGACGCGCTGGTAGCATCAGCGATGAAAGGCAAGGGAGGAATGCCGCCAAAAGGTGGCAATGCTGCCCTGTCCAAAGACGACATCAAGGCTGCGGTAAATTACATCGTCGATCAGGTCAAATGAACCTGTCTCAGAATCTCCAATGAGCCGTGTTTGCGCGCAAAATGCTCAGAGGCAACGCGCGCGACGGTGAGGATCAGAGCCGGCTGAACATTTCGGCAAATACGGGAAGCCCGTCGGCTCGGCTAGCGGTTTGGTTTGCCGCAGCTGCTAGGCCTGGATAACGTTGTTGCGCGCCAGGGAACGCTTCAGCAGGAAATACCCGGCCGAAATCACTGCCACAGTGACGACTACATCGAACCAGCCGGTCATCGGCATGTGACTTTCGACATAAGGGCCGCCGGGATAGGCTCCCGATATCCATGTGTAACGTTCGATCCAGGTGCCGAGCATGATGCTGGATGCAACCACCACGATCATGCCAGGGGAGTGGCGGGTATAGGTGAATACCAGCAGCGAAAACGGTATCACGAACTTGAGGGTAAAAAAGGTCCACCACAATACTGAATAATCCCCTTCCTGCATGCCCATGATGCGGTTGCGTTCGAACGGCAGATTGCCGTACCAGATGGTCAGGTACTGGGCAAAAAAGGTGTAGGTCCACAGAATGGTGAAGGCCAGCATCATCTGCGCAACGTAGTTGAACACGTATTCCGGCATCGGTTTCAGCAGCTTGTTATTCCTGCTGAGAAAGTAAATCAGCGTGACACAAAAGGACATGAACATCCCGAAGTTGCTGACAAAGTGGTACATGGCGTAGATCGCGCTATGCCAGGCCGGAAGCATGGTCATTTCGAAGTCCCACGCCATCATCGTTCCGTACAGCACGTAGATCACCGGAATCCAGTACGCGATTTGCTTGAACCTGTTCCAATTGTCCTCGCTTTCATCGCTGACCGCCTGCAGTTTGATGAAGCGGGAATAGAGAAAATAAACCAGCGCAAAGCCGCCGATTTGACGGATCACCAGAAATGCGTAGTTGTGCCAGCCCGGGATGTGCCCGTGTTCGTGCAAGCCCAGCCACGGGAAGGTGGTTTTCCCGCCGACCAGCAGGATCAGCAGCAATATGAAAGCGATCGGGTAGAGCCCGAACAGTGAGACCGCGACGTTGCGCACTTCATAACGCCATTTGGCGCTGCACAGGTGCAGGATGGCGGCAAGAGTGACTCCGCCCAGCATCAGATAGAGCACGATCAGGAAATCGGCGGTCAGCACCGACCAGCTAGCGAAGGAAACCATCTACGCTCCTATTTTGCCTGTCCGCCGCCAGCCTGCTGGGCAGGTGGTTTCAGACCATGATGGACGAAATTGATCACGTGCCAGCGCTCGGTCGGCGATAGATCGTTGGCGTAACTTGGCATTACCGCGCCGCCGAAAGTGAGGTAGCCAAAGATGAATCCATCGGGCAGCGTCTGTACCATGTCGCTGGTAAGATCGAAAGGGCGCAAAATGAGTTTTTCACCCACCGTGCCGTTGCCGGTGCCGGAAGTGCCGTGGCACGGCGTGCAATAAATCATAAACAGCTGTCTGCCCTTGGTGACCGATTCTGCCGTGGGCTGAATCGGGTTGACCAGTTTGGTGGCGGCATCCTGATCGGCAACATGCATGGTCGCAGTGCCGGGTACCGGTACCGACCGCTTGGGGAAAGCCATCGGCTGTTCCTGCGGTTTGACGCTGATCTGGTTCGCCATATCGCGCGACCACGGCCAAGCATGGGCAAGCGAGGGTGCCAGCAGAAACAGAGCAATCCAGAGCGTCTTCTTCATTCCAGAACCTCTTCCTGGATGCTCAGGGCGCTGTGTTTCTGGAAAATCTTTTTCACCTCCGCAATGCAATGCTTGTCGGCCTTGACCATGACGCCGATCTGATCTTCCGAGATCTTCGTGTTGTAGAGGGTGCTTTTCATGCGCGTGGGAAGGCCGGCGCAGAGCAGAAAAGCGAGCACCGTGATATAGACACCTCCCAGAATCAGCATTTCGTACGTTAATACAAAGTCAGGCGGCAGCGGGATAATCGGTTTTCCGCCCTTTAACTGTGCGAAAAAGTTGCCCTGCGCCGAAGCGATCAGGCTGAACCCGAGCGACCCGCCCAGCAGCGCGCCGACCAGCGTGTACTTGCGGGTCGGAGCCGGCCGGACGCCCAGAAGTTCCTCGACTTCGGGATGTTCGATCGGCGACTTGATGGTGACATCGTCCAGCTTCAGCGTCGGCAGGTTGGCATCGCGCACCTCGCGGATGGCGTTCGCGGCGGCATCAAAATCGTTGAACAATCCGAGTATGCGTACGGCACTCATGCTTCCCTCGCGTGTTTTCTGGCAAGCGTGCGGTGATAGACCATTTCCTTCACCTCGTACATCGATACCGATGGCACCAGTTTGCAGAACAGCATGAACAGCAGTCCGAACCAGCCGAAGCTGCCGAGCACGATGCCCCACTGGACGAAGCTCGGCCACTGATCGTGGTCCAGTGTCCAGGGATAATAGCCGTGTGAGAAGGTCGGGGCCACGATCATCCAGCGTTCGAGCCACATGCCGAGGTTGAGCAGCAGTGAGATGATCATCATCGCCGTCAGGTTTGCGCGAACCCATTTCGAGAGAAGCGCGAAAGGCACCACCGATCCGCAGAAGATCATTGTCCACCAGAACGGCGAATAGGGTCCGGTCGCTTTCTGAATAAGAACTTCCTTCGAGTACATGTCGTGACCGTACCATACCGAAGCGAATTCGATCAGGTTCAGGTAGGTCCACACCATCGCGATGGCGAAGGTGAGGCGCGCTATTTTGTCGAGGATCGGGAACGTCATGTATTCCTCGAAGCGGAAGGTATGGCGCAATACGATGAACAACGTGATGATCGCCGCGCAACCGGAATAGAGCGCTCCCGCCACAAAATAGGGCGGGAAGGAGGTGATGTGCCATCCCGGCTGCTGCGACATCGCGAAATCGGATGCCACGATCGAATGCACCGACACCGCCAGCGGGATCAGGAAACAGGCGATGGTCATATAAGAAACTCGGAAATTGCGCCACTGGCGGTCGGTGCCCATCCAGCCCAGAGCCAGCACGGTGTAGAAGTTCTTACGCCACCCGGTGGCGTTGTCGCGGCAGATGGCAAAATCGGGTATCGCGCCGACATAGAGGAACAGCATCGACGACGTCAGGTAAGTGAAGATCGCCATCGCATCCCATAACAGCGGGGACTGGAAGTTCGGCCAGGTCCAACGCTCGTTGGGGTAGGGCAGTGCGTAATAGACCTGCCACAAACGCCCCAAGTGGACCATGACGAAGAGGCCGGCCGTCATCAGCGAGAACGTGGTCATCGCCTCGGCAAACCGGTAAATCGGTTTGCGCCAGTCAGCGTGAATGATGTGCAGAATCGCCGACAGCAACGTGCCGGAATGGCTCATGCCGATCCAGAAGATGAAGCTGGCGATATACAACCCCCACATGTGAGGATTGTCGAAATTCCCCACTCCCAGTCCGACCCGGTATTGGTAGATTTCACAGCCCACGCCGATTGCGAACAGAAATCCCGCAAAGGCGAACAGCTGCCAGAACGCGGAGCGCGGCTTGTCTATGCTCTGAAGAACATCCTTGTTGATCTGGGCCCACGCGATGTCATCGCGGATGTCCTTCTCTTTATCTCTGTTGAAATCGTTCATTCTCTGTTCCAATGGTGGTCAGGCGGCGGTCCGGTCAGGCTTTGGTGTCGCGTATCCGCTCAAGATACATGATGGAAGGATAGGCGCGCAGATCCTCCAGCACCCGGTAACCGCGCACTCCATCATTGTCTCCATTTCTATCCTTGTCCTGAATGTCCTTGTGCAATTCCACACGTTGCTGGCGCCACATCGTGGCCACCTTTGAATAGGGGTCTACCAGATTGCCGAAAGTGATCGCGCCGGTCGGACAGGCCTGGGCGCAGGCAGTGGTGACTTCACCGTCTTTTACCAGACGCCCTTCGGTACGGGCCGTGCTCTGGGCCGCGCGCAGGCGCTGCACGCAGAACGTGCATTTCTCCATGATCCCCTTGGTGCGCACCGTGAGATCCGGGTTGAGCTGCATCGGCAGCGGATCGGGCCAGGCGTTTTCCTGTTCCGGGTAGTTGTACCAGTTGAAATAGCGGACTTTGTACGGGCAATTGGCCGAGCAATAACGCGATCCGATGCACCGGTTATAGATCTGGGAATTGAGGCCGTCGGGAGTGTGATTAGTTGCGCCGACGGGGCACACCGTTTCGCAGGGCGCGGCTTCGCATTGCTGGCACAGCATCGGCATGAACTGTGCGCCCTGATGCGGCGTTTCGATGTCTTCGTCGTTCCAGTAACGTTCGATGCGGATCCAATGCATGACCTGGCCGTGCTTGAATTTTTCCTTGCCGACCACCGGCAGATTGTTCTCGGCGTAACAGGCGACGACGCAGGCATTGCAGCCGGTGCATGCGTCAAGGTCGATTGCCATCGCCCATTTGTATTCAGGATGGTCCTTGGCCAGGTCACCACTCGGATGGGTGGAGCGGTACTTCGTCCAATCCTGCAGCATGTAGCTAAACGACATCAGTCCTCCCTGAAAAGCTTGACCTTATCGGCCGCCATCGTGACGACGATTTTGCGTTCCAGCTGGGTATTGATGCTGCCCGGCCGCCAGCCTTCGTCCTTCACCACGGTAACCCTGTCGCCGGTCTTGGAAATTTTGACCCGGGTCGCATACGTCGCCAATTCGCCGGTGGTCTTATCGAAAACAGGATTCAGAATTTTAAACGGATTGACGCCGACACCCTTGGCGTAACGCCCCATCGCTTCATGGCCCTGGCCAAGCGGCACGGCCACGGTGTCGGGCTGGATTCCTGGAAACAGGTAGGCCTGCGTCCTGATCGAACCGCTATTGGAAGCGATCTCGAGAATGTCTCCCTCCTGAATGCCGAGACGGGCCGCGGTCTGTGGATGGATTTCCACCCAGGAATCCCAGACTATGGTGGTCATGCTGTCCGGGGTTTCCTGCAGCCACGGCAGGTTGGCATGGCGGCCATCACGGAATCCGGAACGCACCGAAGGCACCAGCTGGAAAGGATATTCCTGCTGTACCGACATGGCAGCAGGCAGATCCAGATTCAGTGCAGTAATATTCGCGGATACCCGCTGTTCCTGCGGAGCAGCGACATTGAGCACGCCGCGGCTCAATGTCTGATACCAGAACTCTTCATCATCGGCAGCAGCGTCCCTGAAAGCCGTCTTGTTCTTGATTGCCGCGCTTTTCAGATAAGCATAATAATCGGGCCAGTCCTTGTAGTCCTGCGGGCGGCGCTGCTTCAACAGTTCGAGCAGCAAATCCCCCAGCGACCGGGTGCCATCCGGATACAGCCTTTCCATCAACGGTTGCTGCATATGGATTTGCACGCCATCCGGTTGATAGGCAGCAAGGTGCGTGCCCCAGTCTTCCAGCGCGGAATCCAGCGGCAATACCATGTCCGCCACCTGTGCGGTCTCGTCGAGGTAGTGGGTGAACAAGACCTTGAAGCCCGCTTTTTTCAGATTGTCGCGCAGCTTCATGAAATCAGGAGCGCTGTAGACCGGGTTGGCGTCATAGATGAAAACGGTCCGAAAGCGGCCCTGGGCCAAGCCGTCATTGAAAACCTTGAGCGATGCCGTGTCGCCGTCAGCCGGTGAAAGCTGCGGAAACGGCAGCTTTGCCGGCGCAGTGATGGTCTTCCCCACATTGCCGAGCACGACGTTGAGCAACATGATGGCGGCGGCGTTCTGTGCGCCGTGCGCGTGCCCCTCGGCCGATGGACCGGATAGCACCACACTGGGCGTGCGTTCGCGCAACAATCCCACCAGGCGATCGAATGTTTCCTCGCTGACGCCGGTTTCCCGGTTGACCCGATTCTTATCGTAGCCACGAACCGCGGCTGCAGCCGAACCCGGGATGTTCTTGGCATAGGCCGGATCCTTTGACAGCGCATTCACCAAGCCGAGCGCCAGCACGCCTTCAGTGCCGGGACGGATCGGAATCCAGCGGTCGGCATTGGCTCCGGTCAATGTCATCTTTGGCTCGACCTGAACCAGCACCCCCCGCGCCTTGCTTTCGCTGGCCCTGCGGAACTCCGCGTACTGGCGCGAGAAATGCACGGGCGACAGCCAGGTGTCGAGAAAATCAGCGCCGAACGAGAGAACCAGTTGAGCCTGATCGATTTGGAAGCGGGGAACCGCAACGCCGTAAAGCTTTTTGCTTATCGTCTGATTGATCTTGTTGGCCAACGGATCGTAAACAAAATGATTCCTCGAACCGATGCTTTCAACATAGTTCTGCACCAGGACCTTTAGATGGCCGCTCAGTGAGCCTGTCAGAAACGCAAAACTGTCGCCGCCGACGCCTTCGGTCTTGTCAGCGAGCAACTTCATCGCATTGTCCCAAGTGGTTGGCTGCAACTGATCCCCCTGGCGCAGCAATGGCTCTTTCAGGCGGTCCGGGTTGTAGTGGTGCTGGACCGCGGCCTGGCCCAGACCGCACAGACGGCCTTTGCTGATCAACGATTCGGGGCTGCCTTCCAATTTCAGGATGCGCCCTTCACGCACCCGGCCGTTGACGCCGCATCCCGCTTCACACTGAGTGCAGGTGGATGCATAGTAAATGCCGACGCCAGGCACCACGAAATCCTGGGGTGTCGAGTAAGACTCGACGGTTTCCACGCCGGATTCGATCGAAGTATTGCCGCAGCCGGTAACTGCCAGCGAGGCGCCGCTCCATCCCAGCACTTTCAGGAAATCTCTACGATTAATCGCGCTCATAAAAAGTCAACATTTCCCCTGATGCACGATGTCACTACGCGTGTATAAGTCATTTGTGGCATTGCCAGCAATCGTTGGGACCGTGGCTGGTTTTTGTGCTGGTGTTGTCCACCGGATGATCTTTCTGGTGACAGGATATACACCAGCCCATGGTCAGCGGCTTCACCTTTTCGGCGACCGTCATCGTCTTCACATCTCCATGACAATAAATAAAAGCGCTGAATATGGCGCTCGTGGCTGAAACGCACGAACTCGGGCAGATCGTGCACTTTTTTCCAGGGAATGGGCTGTTTGGTTTCCCAATATTCGAATAATTTCTTGATGCGCGGCTTGTCCCTTACCGACGGTATGTTCTGATGGCAACCAATGCATTTTTGCAATGGAGGAATCCCGGAAACGAGACTGCGACGCGCGTAAGTATGGCAGTACATGCAATTAATCCCCATCTTTCCGGCATGGATATCATGCGGGAACTCAATGGGCTGTTCCACTTTATCGCCGGCAACCGCATCGGAAATCGAAGCCGCACCGGAGCCGAGACATAACAGGCCGACGGCAAGAAAGCGCGCAAAAAGCGGCCCCTTAACGATATGCAAGAATCTCGTCAAATTTTTACCCCTCCTGGCGCCCCGTTTTGTGTCGGGTGCAGATGTGTCGTAACGACAATTTCTTTTTAGGGGCGGAAGTATAAGCACGGGAAAAGGAGGCGGTCAAGACAAAGTTTATCGACGAACGGCTCCCGCTAAAAATGTAACGAGGCCCGCTAATATCTTTTGACCGGCCGATGGAAAATTGTGCAGCGCCGTGTACCCATGAAGGTCGAGCCACCACATTTTTGTGATAAGCTTCAGCACGCTGGATTAGCGTGCACGGAACACATGATTGTCTTCAATCTAACCTGCAGAAATACTCATCGTTTTGAGGGATGGTTCAAATCGGCCGCCGATTTCGAGCAACAGCGAAATTTTGCGTTACCGAGTTGTCCCGTTTGCGGCGTTCATCAGGTCACCAAAACTCTGCATGCTCCGTATGTGGCGAGCATCAATACCGTCAGGAGCGGGGCAGACGATATGAAAATTGAAAATGGACAAAAACAGCGCGCTAGCACCGATGGCGGATTGAAACAGATTATCGATCGTATTATCGCCAATGCTGAAGATGTCGGAGACGCATTTCCGGAAGAAGCTCGTAAAATTCACTATCATGAGGCTCCGGAACGCAGTATCCGGGGCAATGCTTCTTCCAGGGAAATCGGCGAATTGCAGGAAGAGGGCATAGAAGTAGCAGTACTGCGGATTTCCGCTTCCCATAAGTCTCACTGATCGGAATTCTGCCTGTCCCGCGTACAGGCTTTTGCGGCTCCGATGCGATCAGCGAGGGTTCCCGTAATCACCGCGTTATTGATGGTAGCTTGGCCGGCGAGCGCCCAATTCAAGGCCGAACCGGCTACCGATCCGGATTTAACCTACGAACTGGATGGATATTCAGTCCATGCGCCGCCCGGTGCCGGCTGGTTCCTGATGTATCAAGATAAGCAGTCGGTGGCCTTTGGAAAACGGAAAATGTCGCCCAGTCACGCGGTCACGGCCACCGCGACGTCGAAGTGGATAAATAAAAAACTTCGGACGCTCGCCGAAGTCATCAGTTATGTAAAAAAAGGCAACGCTCTTTCCATCAATCCGCGGCGGCAGACCATTCTCAATAACGATGTCGTCACGGACGAAGAAGCCCCGGCGCCCTTATGCGCTGGCTATCGCCTTAAGACCAGAGATGAGCAAACCCCCGGCATTGAAGGCACGTTGTTTACCTTGAGTTATGGCATCGTCTGCATTCACCCGAGAATATCTCAATTATTGATTGATGTCGGTTATTCAGAGCGCGGCAGAGAAACGGAACTTAATTCCGAGTTGGTCCAGAATGAGGGAGTTGCCTTTGTGAATGGCGTTCAATTTACCGCCCCCCCCAAGGAAAATCAGTAGCTTTGATCAGCCTAATGGCGATAGCGGCTAGGGCCTTTATAGTGAGAGTGGCACACCAATAAATTAGACTGTCTAAATAATGAAGTCCAAAATATCCTTGACATACTTATACATATGTGTATCATTTAGACACTTATAACAAAAATCAGCAAATTCAAATTGATATCTAGTAAAGAAATAATTTTAAAAACAGGAATATCCAGAGCAACATTAAATAATTATATAACATTGGGTATACTGTCTAGGCCGTTGGTAAAACAGCCGGCACCAGGTGAAGCCGAGGCACCTGCGCTAGGTTATTTTCCTGATTCGGCTTTGGAGCGAATTGAGCAAGTCCGTCGCATGAAAGCAGAGGGCTTATCGATGGCTGAAATCGTCATGAAACTGGGTGCATCCCAAGACCGGCCTTTCGACGCAAACAATGAATTGGCGCGGCAGGAGACTGGTGAAGCGATGGAATCCCGGCATGCTGGCAAACAGCGGCAACACGATCATGGTTTACAGCTTACGCTCGATGATATTGCCTATCCTGCATACATGGTCAACTATAACTTCGAGCTGACCTGGTACAACGAAGCAGCTCGAGAAAAGATGCTGGGTTTTAAAATTCCGCCTCCCAGCAGCGAGGCCCGCAATATTTTTTTGATGTTCACGGCTGCCCCAACCGATGATGGTCGGTCTATGACCAATCGGAACGAATTGCTGCGCATGCATATCACTCTCGCCAAGGCACGTTTGTCAAAACCGAACATGCTTGGACTAGTGAAAAACCTGGATCGGCGGGTCATAACACTGGTTGATGAGTTGTATGATCAAACCGATTCCGTGCCCGGGGGGCAGACGATAGTCGAAGTTCCCTATACGCTGCATGATGACGCAGGAAAGGCGGAAACATGGCTGGCTCACGGCATCTATTTCAGGGAAGGCGTACTGATCCTGCATATGCCGGCCGGGCAGGCTGATCCCGATCTATTGGGATTCCTTTCGCGTCGCGATGCCGTTATCCGTAATCTGCTGCGGAAACGATTACCGGTACTGACGCCTCTCGCGGTTCTGGTCGCGGATCTTCAGAATTCGGTAAAAATATGCTCCGAGCTTCCACCTGAAGAATATTTCGAATTAATAAACGAAATTTGGGCCACTATGACGCCTATTTTCAGAAACTACTACGGCACCCATGGCAAGCATGTGGGAGATGGGATGGTCTACTACTTCTTTCCGCAACCTGATGGAAGCTATATTTTTAACACATTGATGTGTGCGCATGAAATCAAGCTGGAGATGCGAAAAATCAGTAAAGCGTGGCAACTGCGAAAGAACTGGCTTAATGAACTCTATCTGAACATCGGACTGCATGAAGGCCAGGAATGGCTTGGAACATTCCAGTCTGCGACCAGTGTTGAATTCGCAGTTCTCGGCGACACCATAAATTCGGCCGCTAGGCTGAGCGATTTTGCGCGTTATGGAGCAATCTGGGCCACCAAGAATTTCATCAGTAAACTGTCAGCGGATGAGCGCGCCAAGGTCGAATTCGGCATTTCCCGACGTGCCGGCGATGAGCAGGAACATTTCGTGGTTTCATCTTATTCTCAGGTCGCTGGATTGGTCGATCTAAAATCCGAGCGTTACGAAAAACTGCGTGAAATCGCAACGTTGCCGATAACGGAAATTCGCGGAATCAGGACTTGATTCGATGATTTACCTAATCACAGCCTTGTTATAATTTTACATAATATACATTATACTAAGTAACAATATGATAGCTTATGAAAGATAAGGCTCTTTTCATAGGGAAACTCTTTTATATTTGAGCGTTAGAATGCTAAACGCTCGCCAAGCAGAACTGATCTGGTAATCCCGTACTTTTAAAAAGAGGGACTTTAAGTCCATGTTCACGATTAAAATTATCTTGGGGGTCTTGGCAGTAGCCGGACTGGTCGTAGTAATTGGCGCGGCGCTGAAACCGGAACCCAAGCTCCTGTCAAGAAAGCCTCTTACCAACCACGAACACTTGCTTTATCACCTGCTGAGAGATGCCCTGCCCGATTATGAAATTCTGGCACAAGTTCCGTTCAGTCGTTTTCTGGTAACGAAAGGAAAAAGCGATAGCGAGAAAGACATCATCAGGAGATTCCATTTTATCCGCCAGAAAGTGTGTGATTTCCTGATTTGCGAAAAAAATTTTTCGATAGTCGCGGCGGTGGAACTGGATGATGACCAAACCTACGATCCAGCGCGGGCGGAAAAACGGGATCGGTTTTTCAACGAAGCGGGGATTACGACTATCCGATGGAATGTGAAAGCGCTGCCAACGGCACAGGAAATAAAGGAAAAGGTCGAGGGCCTGAGAAACGCCCGGCCTTGAAATCAGGGTGGATATTAGCCACTGATATAGATAGCGTCCCCGTCTCACGTCCTCTGAGTGAAAATTCCAGATTTCATCCTTCGTCTTTTTCGTTTTTCAGAATGAAATAGGAAAGAAACACCACTACCCCTATCAGCCAGCCGAGAAACAACGCTAATTGCCAGGGGAAAAAGGACTCGAGACTTTCCGTCCCATAAGAAAGGGCTACACCCGACAAATATATAAGCAGAACTACTCCGGACAACTTTAGTGCCGACTCCATACCGAACCCCTCCTTGTTCAATGTATTATCATTGATATAGTTTTTATTATAAATCCGAATAGCCGTACACAGCATGCTGATGTCAAAACCATATCTTCAGCAAGGACAAATCCTGCTGATTGTCGCCACGCTGGCGGGAGGGCTTGCCCTGGATATGCATACCAATATCGTTGGACAGACCCTGTTGAGCTTCATGGTCTGGCTGACACTATTGCATCTTATGCGGGGAATGGAACGCGATTTGCGCTTTGGATTGATGTCGTGCCTGGTTATTGCCACTGCCGGCGAAATGTTTCTGTCGCTATTTTGGGGCTTGTACACTTACCGGCTGGGTAATGTTCCCCTGTTTGTTCCTCCCGGCCATGTGCTGCTCCTGCTGCTGGGGTTTGCGTTTGCGGATCGGATGCCCGATGTCATTGCGCGCGCAATTATCGGTTGTGCGGCAGCCTACTCGTTCGTGGCAGCCCTGCTGGGAATTGATACGCTGGGTATCCCGCTGTTTCTGGTACTTTTCGCCACATCATTGTTGATGCCCGCGCAACGACGTTTGTATGCGAGCACGTTCATGCTGTCTCTGGCACTTGAACTGTACGGAACCTCCCTGGGAAACTGGGCGTGGGCGCATAAAGTCCCCGGCATGGCACTGGTGACGACCAACCCGCCGGGCGTGTCCGGCGCGTTCTATTGCGCGCTCGACGCGCTGGTAATGGCGGTATTGTTAACGGCAGCACCCCGTTTGAATACGCTTGCGGCGGGCCGGTCTGTAGATGCTTCTTCCAACCTTTCCCTGCTTCCGGGTTTTTCATTGCAAGAGGCTGCGATTAACCTGCCTCATGGCGACAGAAATACAGATGCAGCGCGTTTCCCATGATCAGCCCCGGTGATTTTGTTGCTTCATTCTTGCCATTGGCCAGCAGGGGCCGTCAGGCCGTCCTTGGTTTTTTGTTTATAGTTTGCCTGGCGCTCATCTCAAACTGGCTGTTGAAAAAACGTCCCAGGCATGTCAGGGAACTCGCTTTTCACCTGTGCGTTGCGTTCGGAATCGTGTTTGTTACATGGATATATTTTCGGAGATAGCGGAATAATTCATACTCTTAACGGGCGGGGAGGATTAACATGAATATTATAAGTTGGTTCAAGGTTGCTGGATTCCTGATCGCACTGGGTGCTTGGCTGGTATGGACCAGCCGGCGGACGTGGTTGTTGAAAGAAACCAAGCGCAATGAGGAACAAGTTCCTCCGTCCGAAAATCAATTGAGGTGGGATCTGCGGCATATACGCGAAGACATTTCCGTATTGCTCTTCGTGAACAGCCTGCTGGTGTGGGTCGTTGCATTCGCCATAATTTTCATCTGGCATTAGCCTGCCTGGGGCGCTGCGGGAGCATTCCCCTTCAATCCGAACAGGTTGAAGAAATTATCAGTAGTCTTTCGGGCGATCTCTTCCACCCCGGCTCCTTTAAGCCGCGCGATTTCCTCGGCCACGTACTTCACATAACCGGGCTGATTGGTTTTGCCACGAAACGGCATCGGCGCCAGATAGGGAGAATCGGTTTCGACCAGTATGCGCTCCAGCGGCACATGGCGGACGACTTCCCTGAGCGCCGCTGCGTTTTTGAAAGTCACGATACCGGAAAAGGATATGTAGAAACCCATTTCGATCGCGGCCTGGGCAATTTCGAGCGATTCGGTGAAACAGTGCATGACGCCGCCGATTTCGGACGCGTGTTCTTCGCGCATGATGCGAAGGGTATCTTCCGCAGCGCTGCGGGTGTGGATAACCAGAGGCTTGCCGCTGGCACGCGCGGCGCGGATATGGATGCGGAAGCGTTCGCGTTGCCATTCGAGATCGCCCTTGAGCCGGTAGTAATCGAGTCCGGTTTCCCCGATCGCGATGACCTTCGGGTGATCGGCAAGCCGCACCAGTTCGTCCACTGCCGGCTCGTGGACACCCTCGTAATCCGGATGAACGCCGACCGAAGCGTAAAGATGCGGGTGAATTTCGGCCAGAGCCCGCACGCGCGGAAAATCTTCCAGCCGCACCGAGATGCACAATGCGCGCCCGACGCCGTTTTTACGCATCAATTCGAACACCGCGTCGAGGTCTCCGGACAGCTCCGGAAAGTCGAGATGGCAGTGTGTATCAACCAGCATGGGAAAAATCCGCCGCACTGCTCTCCTCGCGGCGCAGCAGCAATGCGTAGGACAGCAATAGCTGCTCGATGAACAGGCGCGCGTTGAGCGGATGATTGACGACGCGCTGCCAGCCGACCAGCATCCGGTGATAGCGCGCGAGTTTCAATGCGTCGAGGGTTTGCGCGGCTTGCGCGAGCGCCGCTTCGTAATCGGGGTTATAGCGGACGCGACCGGCGGTTTTCCGCAGCAGCAGATCGTATGACCAGCGTTGCAGCCAGCCGAGCAGGCGCGGTGGCGGATAGTCGCGCATGCGTTCGGCAAGGCCCAGTGCGTCGAAGCCGCGGACAGCCAGTGCGCCGAGCAATGTTTTGCGCTGCGTCCAGTAATCGTCGGAGGCGAGCCGTAGCGCGGCCAGCGGCGCGTTGCCGGTCTGGGCAAGACTCAGCGCGGGTTCGGTGCCGCCCTGCCCGCGCAGCCATTGTTCAGCAACCGCTGCCGGCGGCGTCGGCAGGACAATTTGCTGGCAACGGCTGACGATCGTCGCCGGCAGATGGTAAGGACGGTGCG
>Ga0335069_10007233_pt1 | contig 16046 bp, 37 predicted proteins | sample Lox_Sample_11_FD_206714 | JGI IMG/M metagenome (GOLD analysis project Ga0335069, IMG submission 206714) | Soil microbial communities from Loxahatchee National Wildlife Refuge, Florida, United States - Lox_Sample_1.1 | ecosystem: Environmental > Terrestrial > Soil > Wetlands | place: USA... | reverse complement strand
GCTTGCGGGAGAACATTCAATCCCGGTAGGCTTGTGACGAACTGGCAATGGAGGGAGTTATGGGATCTTGGAGAGCCTGGCTTCACTCACTGGTGGCCGCCGCCATCGGCGGAGCGTCGAACGCTGCCCTGGGCGTGGTAACCATGCCCGACACATTCAATTTCACGCATGCGGGAATGATCAATCTGGCAAAGATCGCGGCGGGCGGCGCCATCGTTCCGGTGCTGACGCTGCTGAAGCAGTCGCCACTCCCTGGGGCACCGCCGGCAACGACGCCCCCTCCCGCGAATCCTTGATGTGAGGTGCTATCATGCCGATGTCTGGGCGGTCTGTGTCGGAAGACATTCGCGAATTCCATCATGGAGAGACCTACGCGCGGACCAAGCGCAAATATGGAAAGCGCAAGGCTGACCGTCAGGCGGTCGCAGCGGCAATGAGCAATGCAAGGCGAAAGCATGGAGGACGGAAATCATGGCGAAGAACAACCAAGGGCAGGAAGCATCATCGGCGCAAAGCTCATCGCAGCCGGTGATTGCTGGCGAAGAGACGATGACGATCTACGGAGTGACGCTGGCCGAGGTCATTTCGCAGAATGCCAGGGAATGCGAGCGGTTGCAGAACGACATCAAGGAGAGAGATGAACGGCTTGCGGCCCAGGCTCTCGAGATCAGCACGCTCACAAACGAGAAGGCGGGGTTGACCGCGGACAAGGAGCAGATGGCTCTCTTGATCCTGGAACTTCGGCCGTACCGGACACTGACCACGCTGGGCGACGGATCGATTCGCCTGCCCATTGTGCTGGACCAGGACACGGCTATGAGCTATCTGGACCAGGCAGAAAGCGCCGGCGAAGATGCGCAGGAGTATATTGGCAAGCAGGTGGCTACAGCACTGCAGGCCTATTCGAGTTATGCCGGACAGTAATGATTGGGAAATTGGCGCGTTGTACCCGGCGCCTTTCGGCCTCAATGGCTTGTGGTCGCAACCCGGGGGCCCGGGAACGCTTGTCTACCCGCAACAGGAGATAGGCGGCGACCTGCTCTCGATCAAGCCGTTCAATGAGTTTTCCGGGATCTTTCGCGCGCCGTGCGGTCACTCGATGAATCAGCCGCTGGTGCAGCGGGAGTACGATTACGACACGCAAAGCTCGGTGGCGCTGATCTGTTGCGCTCTCTGCGGATACGTGGTCTACACGCTCGAGCCATTCGAGGCGGCGCTCAATACCACTTACCAACCTCAACTGGTCGTCTGATCATCCTTGGCCAGCGCATCGCGAATCGCAATAGCGGTAATGATCACAAAGTTCAGGATTGCGATCACGTCGTCTTTCACTGACGAACGGCGCCGGCGTTTGACGCACGGATAGACAGCGTGCAGCCGGTACATCTTCTCGAGTTCCCAGATCTCATCTTCTCTCGTCATGCGAATGCCTCAACAGGATAATAGTGACGCGGAGGAAAGCGAAGAGCACAATTCCAAGCGGGACCAAAAACCAATAGCGCATTTTGATTCATCTCCCCAACTGCTTCCACCCTGGCGGGTTCATAAACCGATTGTCTTTGCCGGCCTCGACTGCAGCGGTCCCCGGACGCGGTACGGTGCCTTCGGATTTGGCGAGGCTCACAGCATAGCGCAGTGCCTTGCGCGCACAGTTCGGACAGTCGGCAATCCAGAAATCAGGCGTACCATGATTGCATTTCGGCTCGAGAGCGAGGATCGCTTTCAAGGTCTGGACCGTCAAGGGCATCGGCTCCCAGTGATCGACTGCGAGTTCTCCGCTCACTCTTTCGAGATAAACCATGTCCATGGGTGCGCCGTAGATGGCTTTGGGCAGTGGCACAGGTCGAGTCATCCAGGTGTGCTCCCTGAATCGTTTGCCGAACGGCCAGCGCCAGCCGACGACGACCCCGGTTTCGTAGACGGAAGGCCAGGCGGGGAACGGGCGTTTGTTGTAATGCCACATCGCCCGGACAAAGACCCACGGGGTTACGAGGCTGACGGCCAGGTGCGGGATTCGGATGTCGTGATCGAGGCGCCACAGCGATTCTTTCCATTGCTTGAAAGTCATAAAATGCTCAGTCCTCCAAGTAGCCACGTTCAGATAGTTCGTTCTTGATGATTACTTTGATACGCGCAAAGTCGGTACGTACGTATCTCGCAAATCCTGATGCTTGGATTTCCTTGGCTTTGTCATCGACAAGAAAAAACAAATCCATCAATTGCTCATTTGATAACTCGGTTAAATGGCATGTCTTTTCAGTGGTCATCGGGTTGATTCTCCTATAATGCTTGCATGTTGAAGTTGGAAACCTACCGGTTGCTGGCGGATCCGGGAAAGTTCAGTCTCCCCGAACTGCGGTTCTTTGTCGAACTGATGGGCACGTACGACCTGCGCCGGTTCAAGTTAATCCTTCCATCCCATTTTCGTTCGCGGCCTGCGCCGCGGGTTGCACGCTATCTCGGGAAGCTGGTGGCTCTTGGCGTTCTTGAAATGCGGGCGGTGACGGCTGGCTCGCTGTACCGGTTAGCGCTGGATGTACGAATGGATCAATCCACTCTAAGGGCTTGCGCTCGGGACGCGGAGGATTTTCGGGAGCGGCTTGAGTCTCTGGCACGGCCTGTTCCTGCTGGCCCACAAGCGAAAGAGTGGCTTGCCTCGCAGTTGCGGAGGCGCTTTCGCGCTCGGTGAGAAACTGGCCAAGCAAGCGGTGAACGTGAGCGGACCCGCAAACCGTCAGGACGTCAGGATCGTTTTGTGCGATATCGTCATCCCAGGGGCGGACGCAGAACTCGGGTTCGCCAATGAGTGACATAGGCCAGACGAGGTACCAGTGGTTGACGTCGCGTTTCTCGGTCTGGCAGACGGGGCATTCGTAAACGATTCTACCGGCCATAGGCTACCGCCTGGCGCTTGTTGCGCCGTTGGGCGCGGCGGCTGCGTGCGATGAGGCGACGGGCGCGGCTGCGCGTTTGATCATAATGGAATTTGGGAAATCTGGTGCGAGGCTTCATGGACTTTCCTTTCTCTGGGCCACCCCTGACGTGTGTGGCCCATGGTGCCGGGTACCACGCCGGCACGACGATCGAGCTCCGGGAGAACTCCGCCATGGGGAGCGGAGAACAGGGGGCTCAGATGGGTTCGGTGCAAGCATATCACAATGATGCTTGCATCAAAAGCGCTTCCATATAACGCTTGCACCAGAAGCGCGCTTCACAGTTTTTCGCGTTCTCAGTCCAGTTCTAGACTGGCGCTCCGCGCGCTCCCGTTCTGCCTGTATCTTCGCGGCATGGTGGTAGATAGCCGCGTAGGAGATGGGCAGCGACGTACGCATCCCGGCCAGGCGTACTAGGGCATAATCCGCCTTGGCTTCGATGACGACGGGGCGGTATTTGCCGCGCTCTTTCACTTCGTCCGAGGTCGTGAAGACGAGCTTGCTTTTGCGGGTAGCGAGATGGCTCACAGAAACCTCCTGACAAGGTGCCAGACGGCCCAGGCGGCGCCGGCGGTGATGGCAATGCAGTAGAAGCAGGCGAGCATCCCACGGAAAAATGTCCGGGAATTGTCCATCAGTTCCTCGCTGTCGTCCCGGATCTGGGATTGCTGCATCATGGTCTGGCGTTCGTTCATGGTGGCGAACAGGCGGTCGAGTGCGTTCACAGAACACCTCCGGCGAGTTGTTGCCTTTCGTCGTCCACGGCCGCGCGAAAGTCTAACGCGGCCTGCTGGCCACAATCGGCGCGGCTGCAGAGCACGGAGCGGGAAGCAGGATAATACCAGCCCTGCTCCCCTTTCCTGACGGGATTGCCACAGGTCGAACAGCTGCAATCCCAGCGGACGGTAATCCAATGCGGGTCTGGATAGCGCCGCGTGCTCACAGCAGACCTCGGCGTCCGGCCATTTCCTGAGCGGCTTGAAGCGGTTGCGAAAGGAGCGGTGCGCGAGGAGATTCGGCTTGGTACTGGAAGTCATATCCTGGCTTACTGCCAAAGCGAGCCACGAGGATGTGAAGGTTCCGGTTTTCGGATTTCCGATCGCAGAAGTACAGGTCGTATCGGGCACCGTCGTAGTACTGACCCAGGAAGATACAGCGGTCGCAGTCGTGCGGGTGTTGCGGTTGAAGTGTGTTCACGGTCTTTCCTTTCTGGCGCGCAGCCAAAAGCGAATGAGGTAGTAGAGGCGGCGGATCACGGTCGCACCTCGAACGTTCCAAGCCTGCGGCTGATGCTCTTGAGATTTGGCCAGTTCTGCAGCCAGAGCACAGCCATGTTCTCGCTGACGTGGATAGTGATATTCTCGCGGGTCACGCGCTTGCCCTCGTCGTCTGTGAATGTCACGGTGCGGTCGTAAAGCACCTCGGTACCCTTCAGGGCGGTGTACTCGCCAAGACCTAGCGCCTGGCGGTGCGCGCGGATCTCGTCGCGCTGGCGGGTGATGATTGCTTGTAACTGCGCCATCAGTTCCACCTCGCGCAATTCAAGAAGCGTTGAACCTCGGCGGCGATCTCACGAGCGCGGGCGGAACCTCCCCACACTTTCGTGAATCCAAAATCGACGTAATCGCCCCACACGTCAACGGGGCGGCTCCAGGTTGTTTGTTTCTGGACTAGGGCCCCGAAGTGAACGTAATCGGCTTCGCTCTCGCCTTCGACGGCGAACGCGACCAGCCAGCGGTACCGAGTCGGTATCTTCTGGCCTTTGGTGTGTTCGTCCCATTCGACGGAGCAGGCGAATGATTCCGCGTCTTCGAATCTGGCGCAGATGGCCACAAGGCGCCCCCCAGGCTTCAGGAAGGTAAGCGCGTGCTTGATGTGCTTGATGTCGGTGCCGTTCTCAAATGGGGGGTTCATCAAAACGCGGTCGAATTTGCCAAGGTTGCCGTTTTGCTCGAGAAAATCGCCCTCGATTATCTCGGTACTCGGGTAGGCTCCGGCTTGCCGTTGTGTGCGGAGCATATCGACCAAGCGGGAATTGATCTCGATAGCCACGGCCAAAACTGGCACATGGCCGTGTGTGATCGTCCCCAGGATCTGACCCGTTCCGGCGCTCGGCTCGAGTACCCTTTGCCCTGCGTGCAGGTCTGCCGCTTCAACCATCTGTTCAGCCAGATCCGGCGGCGTCGGGAAGAGTTGGGGAGCGGTGACGACCTGGACGCCGGCGCGCAGCGATTCCTCCAAAGCTTTGAATGGCGCCGCGTCCGCGTCCGCGTCCGTCTGGCTCTCGCGGGCCTTGTCTGCGGCTGTCGGTGTAACCGAATCGTTGAGGAAATAGCCGGTTCCGTCCGACGCATCAACGAGCGAGCCGGCGGCGCGTGCCGCTTCCACCTGGGCCTTGGTCATTACTGCGTTGAGTTTGTCGAATGGTATTGTGCGGGTAAAGTTGCCGCCACCGTTGCCCCAATTGTCGAGTACGGTAACAGAAACCTTGTTAACTTTCTGAATGTAGGACCATCCGCCGCGGTGCGATGCCCAGCACTTAACTCCGCCGCCTTTTTCTGGTTTGGTGTGCTCGGCGACGATTCCGCCGGTTTCGCCTAACATGGCGCGTTCATAGGCAATCCGGTTAGTATAGTGATCGATCCAACGTTGATAGCGGTCAATGCTGCGCTCAAAGACGCCAGACAGCGCCACGGTTACAACTTCGTCGATCGTGCGCGGCGCGTACAGACTCGGGTAATCGCCGGTCAGTGCTTCATAAGCTCCGCAACGTTGATCCCAGTCCGGGCGGTCGCCTTCTTTCTTTGGCATCGGAAAACGCGCGGGGAGATTGCAAGCCGCCAGCGCCAGGCGCTTTTTCTTTTCCGGGTCGGTCTCGTTCTGGACTGCCGTCCAAACGCGGATAGCCTGCTCGGCTTCGGCCTTGTATTTCTCCTGCTTCCGCTTGTCAGATTCCAGTCCCTTGATTCGACGATAGCGAACGGCTGGCAGTTCCTTGTATTTCGCATGACGCAGAGCCCCGGCCGCGCGTTGGCTCCAATACTCGGAGGCCTTCCAGCAGTCAACGGCCTTACGCATCCCGTTTTGAATGCGTTCGGCGTCTTTCCGGGCGTGGCGTTCGGAGTGGTGCCCGACCAGAATCGGCTGGCCCAGGGGGATATTATCGGCGATGGCTGCGACGGCCTTGTGGGCGCGGTCGGCCTCGGCCTGTTTGCGTTCGCTCAGGTCTTCGAGGCGCTCGGCCTTGGCTTCGGCGCGGTCTACTAGGCTTGTGTCTTCGTCTTGGATCTCGCCGCAGAGTTCGGTTAGAAAGTCTTCGCGATCCGGGGTCCACATCGGGGCAACGAATAACTCCTGTTTCGGTGCCCAGATGAAACCCTTAGCTTTGACGCGCTGGTAAAGCTCCGGGTCCAGCCGGAAGGCTGGGTACAATCGCAACTTGTTGTCCTCGGGTGAATACGTGGCGGTGTGGTTCATGGGCGTTCCTTTCTCCGTTTCGCGCTCTGCCGTGGCTGCGGCTGCGCTCATTCAGCACCGGGACCAATTACCCGATGGACGGATGCCCGGAAGCCGCCGGGCGCGGGTTTGGGTTAGTTGTGGCAATCGACGATTGTAACGCGGGTTCCGGTTGTCTTGAGCCATTCGAGCGGCGGCAAATCCTTTGCCTTAAATTTCGCGCTCAGTGGTTCGGCCCAAGGAATGTATTCCTCCGACGAACACCAGCGCCAGCCGTCAGGGAGGACAGCGTGAACTTTCGTTAAATGCTCGGCCGTCAGTTGGTCAATGGGGATCGTATCGCCGTCGTGCATGGCCCATTGTGTCGGCCATTCAACACGTTTTCCCGTCCCATTGCAGCCGTTACACCAGCCTGTTTCCCCGTTGCGCGGATGTCCTTCCTCCTCGATCTTGCGGGTTGTAAAACCGTTCTTTATTCCGACTTCATCGGAGCGGGTTCCGGTCGCGTTGCAGATATCGCACGGTTTGATGTTGGCGGGGTCTTTCTCGGGGTCGTAGCCGTCAAAAAATCCCGTCCAGCGCCCCCCGATCTGGAACCAGTCCCATTCAATGTTTTCGTAGCGGCTCAAGACTGACTCTACGGCAGCCGCCACGGTTTCATGTTCGGATTCATCTGTGATGACCAAAACGGCGTAGTGCATGGGTGCTTTCCTTTCCTCTGTTACATGCGTTTATCGTTGGCCAGGATCCGCCAGGCGAACCCGGCGAAGAAGGCGAAGAGCACGACGGCGCTAACTGTTTCGCGGTGTGCCTGGGCGAGGTTTAGCAAGGTCTGCATGGTGGCTCCTTAGAAGAGCGACATCTGCGACGGTTCGGGCTCGGGTTCGAAGACCTGTTCGGGTTCATCTTCGACCCGTGCGGTAATGGCTGCTTTGGTACCGGGTAGCGTCGGCTGGTGGCATGGGTGCGTGATGTCTCGCCGGCAAATCCCGCAAATGTACGGCTTCCGGCGGGACAGGTCAATAAACACGTGGTGGTCGTAGTTCATTCGTCGCCACCTCTTGTCACCCATCAACATATCCACCTCACAGAGCACAGAGCAACAGAAACACGACGGCAAGGGCGGACAACCACGCCAGCCCCTGCCAGAAGTCACGAGCGTCGAATTCGGTCCAGTTGTTCACTTGGCCAATTCCAAAGCGCAGCGGCAGTTAGGCAAACCACACGAGGCGCGGCGAACATAGTACGTGTTCCCCGTCGTCTGGTCGATAACCTGCACAGCCTTGTTAGACCGTGACCCGCGCGGCGGTATCTGGGCGTATTCCTCGGGCGCTACCTCAATCTTGAGCCTGTCTTCCGGCTCCGGCTGCGTGCCAATGTACAGCGTGATTGTTGTCTTGGTTGTCATCGTTTCATTCCTCCCGCCGTCTGGTAAACGGCTTCTAAATACCCCGCCTTATAATCGGCTCCCTTACCTATACTCTAGCAAGCATGATTCTGTCAAGAACTATATTCACCAACAAATCAACGCTTTAGCCACAAACAGACACATGCGCAATTTGCCGCACAATTCCAGCCGTGAGACACCTCGATTCAAAACCCAAAAATCGCGATATCTCGATATGATGCTAAGTCCTTTAGAATCAGTGTGGGCGCTTGCCCGTTTTCCCATGTATTCGCACATATTCGTGGGCATGGCCGCAAGTGGCTGTGATATCAGCGAGGTACAGCCAGCGTGACCGTGCGCAAACTGGGAAAGTGGCGAGGTGTTACCGCTGGCGAGGATCGGCGGCGCTGGTCGTCTGGCTGGTCGTGTTCCCTGTTTGCTCTCGGATTCGGCCTGTTTGCGGAGGAATGACGCGCACCCTTGTGTTTGGTGCCAACACAAAGGATGGCGCCACCGAGGCGGATGTCCTTGTCTGTCGTCAGGTTGCGGCGGTCGTGCAGCCCGGTAATTGCCAAGCCCCTCTCCCCCGTCCCGCCCCCCCTCCCCGTCCCGAACCTGGCCGCGCCGGCCGCGCTCGCCGCGCGACCCGATCCGCCAGGCGCCGCGCAAGGGGTGGCCTTCGGCCCCGCCCGGTCGCTTCGCGACCAACCGTACCCGCACGTCCCTCTCTTGGGGAGTTTTCTTCTTTGCAAATTTGCGAACTTTGGTACTGGCGAATCTTTCTTTTGCAGAATTGCGAAATAGTGATTGACTTGGGGTAATGTATAGGTGTACAAAGTGTACAAATGGTACAGGTGAGATGAAGACTGGAATTCCTTCTGTTGGGGAAGTGGGGCCTATTCCGATTGGTCTGATCCGGCCATTTCGGGGACAGCCTCGATCGTACTTTGACGAGACGGATCTTCGGGACCTTGCCGAGTCGATTCAGCAGGAGGGGCAGCGGACGCCAGCATGGGTGATGCCGCGGAACGCGCATTACGAATTGATCGCGGGCGAGCGGCGGTTTCGGGCTTGCCTGATGGTGGGAATACCGACGCTGCTGTGCGAGGTACGGGAACCGGAGTCTGCGGAGCATCAGTACCTGGACTCGGTGATGGAGAACTTTGGGAGGAAGGAGTGTACGCTGCTCGAATCGGCGAGGGCGGTGTCTGAGGTTTTCCGGATCAAGTTTGGCGGGAAGGTGAAGTGGGGTGACCGGACGGCGGTGGAGGTGGCGCGGGTCTTTGCCCGGAGCACGGGCTGGATTTACCAGATGATGCAGATTTCCCGGCTGCACCCGAAGGTGATCAAGCTTTTGGAACCGCCGCAGAAGTTGCCGGGGCAGGCTGCGATTTCGCTTGCGAGTCTGGCGCCGGATATTCAGGTACAGCTGGCCGAAGAGATCGTGGCACGGAAGATGAAGAACCGGGCGGCGGTGATGTTCATCAAGAACCGGATGATTGCCGCGCCCGAACACCTGGGCCAGAAACGAACTCGCCCGTATGAGGACTACAAGATGCTGTCCCGGTTTCTCGAGTCCCTGGGGCAGAGCGCCGAAGTGATGCTCGCGATGTCAGCCGAGCGCCGCACCGCGATGTTCAAAGATCGTTCTCCACGCGATCTCGAAATTATGGTAAAGGTTATTTCCCAGAGAGTCGCACAACTCAGGAAACTCGAAACCGACCTCCGGGGACTGAAACGGTGAATGAATGCACTCCGACCATCGAAGAAGCTTTCGTGCGTTACCGCAAGAGCATTTGGAAGTTGTGTCTGCGCATGACGCGGAGCGCGGATTTAGCCGACGATCTGACTCAGGATGTGTTCATGCAGCTGCAGAGGAAGATCCACACCTTCAATGGCGACTCCCAGTTCTACACCTGGCTGTACCGTTTGGCGATCAACGTTGTGCTGATGCACCTTCGCAAGAAGCGGGTTCTGGTCACGTCGCTCGAAGGTCTCGAGGAGCAGACACGGGAAGATGGAGGTACCGCGTACTGGGATGCGGTTCGCATAAGAGACGGGATCATCGAGTCGTCTCCCGAAAGAATCTCAATCGAACGCGCCGTCAACAGCCTTCCACATGGATACCGGACCGTACTCATCCTGCACGATATCGAGGGTCTGGAGCACGAAGAGATCGCCGATATTCTCGGATGCGAGATCGGCAATTCGAAGTCCCAGTTGTTCAAGGCAAGAATAAAAGTCGCCGCAATACTTCAGGGGGACGAGAAGAATAGGGTGGAACGCAAATTGGATTCCGCATTTTCCGAGCTTGAAAAGTATCTGCTGCCCGACACGGAGGAAGAAAAATAGATGGCGGTCCTCAATCTGAGAGGGGTACCCGACGAATTGAAGGCTCGACTGAAGAAGGCGGCGGTGGACAATGGCCGGACGCTGTTTGAGGAGTGTGTGGCGCGTCTGGATGTGGAGAGTCGGATCAGGATTGAGATGGATCCGAATCTCGTGAGCTTGCCCCAATTGGTTTTGGATTGCGACCCGAAGTTGGCGGATAACCTGGCTGCAGGTCGTTACAAGCGGCATCACGGTAGAGAGAGCAGGGTAGCTGCGGCGACGGAGGCTGTTGCCGCGATCGGTGAGAGGGTCGTGGCTGCGGCCGAGTTGCCCGAGTTGAAGGTGCCGGAGCGGAAGTGTTCGAAGTGCGGGAACCAGATGCAGTACCGCGGGTGGATACAGACTCCGGATTTCTGGTGCTTTGGGTGTAGGCACGGGGAGGCAGTATGAGTCAGCGTGTTTTTCTAACCTGCATTCTTTGCTTGGCGCTGGGTGGGCTTCGCATCATTGAGAGGGAAGATCCTGCGTCTTACGTCGCTGCCGCTCTGGTCATAATCGCTCTGTCCAAGCCGGACAAGGAGAAGACTCAATGAATCGCGAGGAACTGGTTGAAAACATGTGCAATGCGGGGAATAAGGCTTGCGGTCTGCCTGTCACAAAATGGAGGGGCGAGCATAGTCCCGAAAACATCAAGTTCTGCGCTGCGGCGCTCGACGCGGCAGTGGAGGAGTTACTGAAACCAATAACAGACGGGGAGTGGCAAGACAGTGTGCTTACCGTCGTTGATTGCGGCAAGAGGCTCGAAGTGGTTCACCGCGATGTGGCAGACCGCGAAATTCTAGCCGCCCGCCGTGCCAAGTATGCGCGTCACAAGACGATCGAGGAGCGCGTGACGATTGAGCAGCAAGGAGTAACTTTCGCGATTTGCCTAGATGGAAACGTCGAGTTCTCTTTTGGTCGGAGGGAGCGCGCCGAAATCTACCGCAAGGGCCTGATCGCCGAACTCAAGGAGAAGGAAGCCGGGGTGGGAGCATGACGTTCAAAGAGAAGGTCGTTGTTCAGATTCTTTTGATGGTGGCCAGATGGCTGGCACCATCCGAGTGGCAGAAGGACATCCAGACCATCGCCACGCACATCAGCGTCTGGGCGAAGGCGGACGCATGACCCCAGATGAGAAGGAAGTAAGAGACGCATGGGAAAGGGCTGAAGAATGTCCTCGGGAATCCAAGATGGGCGATGGCGAGGAGTGGGTGATCTCGCTTGGGGGGTTCTACTACACAATGCACATGACGGATTGGGTTGAATCTCAAACCGCCGCATGGTCCGCAGCCGCAGCCTTTACCCGCGAACGGAAAGAGCAGATACGGCTCGTGGAGGAGGAGATAGATTACGTTCGCGCATTCATTAAGCTGCCATCGGGAGAAGAACATTCGGTTTGGTCGCGCATCCTTGCCCGCGAGCAAGCGGCCCTGGCAGAGCTAAAAAGGGGCATGAGGGCAAGTCAATGAAGTGCGGCGACAGGGTAATCGTGCCGATCCGCGTCAATGGCAGCGAGCGGCTTGATCGCGGGCAGGTTGTCGCAGTAAACCACGGGCAGGTTGTCGCAGTAAACCACGGGCAGGTCGAAGTGAAGCTGGAGGATGGGCGCGTGGTGCAGCCGTTCGCCAGCCAAGTTAAGCGAGAGGTGAGTGAATGAGCCAGCAGGGAGAGGAGAGCAAGTGACAGGTGAAGGATTTTATTTGCACGTCAAGCACGCCACTAAGGACTCTTGGATTATGGTTGGCCCCGATCCTCGGAGATTTGGACTGTTTCAATTTCGCGAGTCTGTTGAGGAAATGTCGCAATTGTTCAAATCGTTAGGTCTTGAGACGCTCGTTGAAGAGGTTCAAGTTGAATATGATGATCGCGGATAGGAGGTTAGTGAATGAGCCAGATACCAGAAGACCTGCAGACGTGGAACGAGATACTGCTACGCGAACGCAACAGCGACATAAAACACCGCATTGACCCCGAGGAGGTTATTCCGCTTATTGAGCGGATTTCTCGGGCAGAAGACGCGCTTGTTACTTTAGCGAAACAGCACGCGGCGTCTGGAGTACGCATCGCCCAGCTCCAGGCAGAGAGAGATGCGCTGCGGGAGGCGCTGAAACTTTACGAAGCCACAGCCGCCGACGAAATGAAGTATTCGCCAGAATTTCAGCGCTGCTCAGAGGTGGCCCGCGCAGCACTCGCCCAGGCTTCCTCCCTGCCCTTTCACGCAGGGTGCGGCGCGTACCACGCTGAAGGCCAGTGCCCAACCGGATCGCTGCCACAGCCGGTCGAGGAGCAAAAGCCATGAGGGAAATCGGGTACATTCGCGAATCCTATTATGCTCTCTGGACGTTTTTACTCATCGCCTTTGGCGCTATCGCGGTTGATGCCTTCTTCGCATTCTGGAGGAGAAAATGATTACAATTCTTCTGCTGTTGGCAGCAATGGGACAGATGCCTTGTTCAAAGACTCCTGACGATAACTGCGGTTCGCAACCATGCAACTGGCCAACGAGCGCCACCGTGGAAATAGTGGCGATTGGTGATCTACACTGCAAGGACAATCAGCACATCGAGGGCGACGGCAAGAGCAAAGAGGGAAACCACTGCGTCGATGACCCGCCCCGAATGCAGTGTCCCAAGTATGAGCACTTTGATAGGTCTATTGCCGATCTGTGTGGAGCGATGGAGCCTGCGTTCCGAAAGAAGCAAGCTGTCTGCAACACCTACCCACGGGAAGGATGTGTCCCCGATCTTCACTGGGTTACGGAGAAAGATTGGCAGGAACTACAGGAGAGGCTGAAGAAGCTCGAAGACCCATGCTCAAAGATACCTACGGGAAGTTGTACTCTGAGCGGAACAGGACGATAAGCGATGAGAAGGCGGGAAATTGTTCAATTGGATCGAAAGGCCGCTAGATTTATCAGGATGAAACACGCCCAAGCAATGAAGGCTATCATGGAAGCCCGACAGGAAGCCCAAAAGATGGTGGACCTGTTGGTTTTAGAACTCTCCAAAACTACTTCCAAAAGGAAAAGTCATGAGCTTCTATGACGAAATAGAGGAAGGCGTCAGAAAGTACGTCAAACTTCTTCGGGACGAGGGCATCAATACGACCTGTTCCTGCCATCACGAGGGATATATTCAAGCCGAATCACATGACCCTACGAGTGAGCGACGGATCATCTGGAACGTAATGTTTGAGTCCGGCGTGAAAGATTGGACGGCAACTATTTATGTCAGTAGTCTCGGCACCGCCGATTCATGGGAAATTAGATCAAACAGTTTTAAGCTGGAGGACGGTAAGCGATGATCACACCGCTATTTGTCGGAGAAATGGTGGCACTTGGGTGGTGCTTGGGTGTATTGAGTTGCTGCCTCGTGTTCTTAATTGTGTGGTGGCGGAGACAGGACGGTAAGCGATGACCCCAGAGTATCTAGCCGGACTCTGCGCTTTCATCATCGCGTTCCTGATGCCCGTGCCTCGAAGTGAACGTTTCGAGCGGGTTCTGCATGCGTTTGAAAAGCGCCTGCTCGAATCCACGAAACACGGGAGCGATGATCGTGGCTAACGTCAACATCCAGTTTCCGCCCATCATGACCCTGGACCAGGCCGCAGCCTACCTCTGCATCTCCCCCGACACCATGTACAAATACGCGAACGCCGGCACCTTCCCAGGTTTCAAGCTCGGCAACCGCTGGCGCTTCAGGAAAGACGCGATCGACAAACGGGTTCTGGAAATGCAGGAGAAAGGCAAGTGAACTATCTGAGCGTATGCAGCGGAATCGAGGCGGCGACTCTCGCATGGCATCCGCTGGGCTGGAACCCGGTGGCCTTTGCCGAAATCGACCGGTTTCCATCCTCGGTCCTCAAACACAGATACCCCCACGTCCCGAATGTGGGCGACTTCACGGAGATAGAAGGCGATGAGTTTGGAACAGTCGATGCTCTGGTCGGTGGAACACCTTGCCAGGACTTCTCAGTCGCAGGACTCAGAAAAGGAATGGATGGAAAGCGTGGTCAGCTCACCATCGAATTTGCACGACTGGCTCATCGCATGGTTGCCAAAGCACGGACCCGATGGGTGGTATGGGAGAACGTGCCCGGTGTACTCTCAATCGACAATGGCGAAGCCTTCGCCCTCTTCCTCTCTTGCCTCGCAAGGCGATCTGTTCCTGTCCCCGCCTGTGACGGAGGATGGAAAAACGCCGGCATCGTCGTCGGAGCCCCCGACGGATTTGGACTTGCCTACCGAGTGCTCGACGCTCAATTTGCCGGAGTACCACAGCGGCGCCGTCGCGTCTTCGTTGTCGGATATTTTGGAGACTGGAGACGTGCCGCGGCGGTACTTCTTGAGCGCCACAGCCTGCAAGGGCATACTCCGCCGCGCCGAGAAACGGGGAAAAGAGTTGCCCCCTGCCTTGATGCGCGCACTGAAGGCGGTGGCGCAGGGTGGGGAACAGACTTCATGGCAGGGGGGGGGACTCGCTGAAATCCCTGACGTAGCCTGGGCGCTGCAGGAACGCGATTCGAAAGGTCCAGACTCCGACACCAAGGAAGGACACCTCATCCCGTTCTGCTTCAAGGCCTCCCACTTCACGCGGGGCAAGGACGGCGCACCGTCAGAAACCGTGCCTCCGCTTTCGGCTGACGCGGACAAAGGGGATCAGGATACGCTCATTGCATTCTCTGCCAAGGATTCCGAGGTCGGATTCGGCGATGTGGCACCGCCCCTGCGGTCGATGAACAACAGCGACAGCCATGCGAACGGCGGCGGACAGATCGCCATCGCCATTCAGGAGCGTGCCGTGTGCGAGAACCCGGATGCGGGTCCGGATGGCGCTGGCATCAGAGACGACGGAACCAGTTACACGCTCGAAGCGCGAACCGTTCCACAGGCCGTGGCCTTCGAATCCCGCTTCGCGCGCAATGGGCGCGGCGCTCCTTCTGAGATTGTGCCGCCACTGAAAGCACAAAGCGGGGAGACGGGGAAAGGCGATGGAGCGCCGCTCGTGTGCTTCGATGAAACGCAGATCACAAGCAAGGAAAATCGGTGCAATCCGCAACCCGGCGATCCGTCACACCCGCTTGCCTCCGGAGCCAGACCGCCTGCGATTGCTTGCTTCGGCATTGACGAGGAGCAAAACGCTACCGAGGACGGGATCGGATGCCTCAAGGCGCGGAGAGAAGGCGGAGGGTTCGAGAGAGCGGTTGCTGTGCCTGATACCTTGCAGTACAATAGGGAATATGCCAGCACACAAGAAACCGACTCCAGAGAAATACTGCGAAGCTTGCGGCAAGAAGTTGGAGAGGTCGCGTTTGCCGAATGGGGACTTGGAATACTTAGTCCATTTCAATCGAAGAAAGTACTGCAACCTGAGATGCTACGGGAAAGTGAACGGCCGACGGCTGACGAAGCCAGATGCGAAGTGGAGCGCGTCCCATCGCAAAGCTCGATTGATATGTCCGAAGGGTCCGTGCACGCGATGTGGAATCCCGAACGCGAAGGATGTGCACCACAGGGACGAAAACTTCCAGAACAACTCTCCCGAAAACTTGGAGCGTATTTGTCGCTCCTGTCACAATCTCGAACACAGAAAAAGAAAGCCCTGTGTGATCTGTGGGAAGCCTCAGAAGGGATTGGGATACTGCGAGAAGCACTATCAGAGATTCAAGAAATATGGCGATCCTCTGTTAGTGAAATGCAACCAGCACACAGCACCATGCAGGTCAGAAGATTGACTCCAGAAGATTGTGAATCTCTCCAGGGAGTACCGCGGGGATATACGAAGATCACCGAAAAGACGGCCGACGGACCGCGGTACAAGGCGCTGGGGAATTCGATGGCTGTTCCAGTAGTTAGGTGGATTGGGGAACGAATTCAAATGGTAGAGACTCTATGCGCCCAA